>ENA-OQBD01000058-OQBD01000058.1-human-gut-metagenome-genome-assembly--contig:-NODE-58-length-64686-cov-4.799532_pt1 | contig 64686 bp, 45 predicted proteins | sample MGYA00242742_ERZ504543 | MGnify/ENA primary metagenome ERZ504543 (study PRJEB26092, sample SAMD00036239) | human gut metagenome | host: Homo sapiens | study: EMG produced TPA metagenomics assembly of...
CGTTCGCGAAACGCAACGCCAGCATGTTCTGCACGGTCTCCTTGCCAAGATAATGGTCGATGCGGAACACGCTCGACGGGTCGAACACTTCGGAGACCACGCGGTCGAGCTCCTTGGCGCTGGCCAGATCGTGGCCGAACGGCTTCTCGATGATCACGCGTCGCCATGCGCCCTCGGACGAGCGGGCCAGTCCGCAGTCGGCGAGCTGACGCGCCACCACGGGGAACGCCCGCGGCGGCACCGACATGTAGAAGGCATGGTTGCCGCGCGTGCCCCGGTCGCGGTCCAGTTCAGCGACCGTGTCGCTCAACCGCGCGAACGCCGCGGAGTCATCGAACGTCCCCTGCACGAAACGGATGCCCTTTGCGAGCTGCTTCCACGTCGATTCGCGGAACGGGGTGCGGCAATGCTGCTGCACGTGCTCGCGGACGAAATCCCTGAAATGGTCTTCGGTCCAGTCGCGGCGTGCGAAGCCGGTCAGTCCGAAGCTCGGCGGCAACAGGCCGCGGTTGGCGAGGTCATAGATCGCGGGCAGCAGTTTCTTGCGCGACAAATCGCCGGTCACGCCGAAGATCACGATGCTGCACGGGCCTGCGATGCGCGGCAGGCGCAAATCGCGCGGATCGCGCAGTGGATTGGTCCACGCGGTTGGCGTGGCGGAAACGGAATCAGTCATACGCACCATAGTAGTGATGCGCGTGCATCTCATGGCCCATTCCTCTCAGAAAGAACCATGCATTGCATCATATCGCGGGATTTTGGCGCGGCGAGAACCGCTCCGGGACCACCCCCAGTCGCTACGCGACAGCCCTCCGGGCCCTGCAATCAAGGACGGCCTTGCAGCCGCATCTCTCTGATGCGCCTGCCGGCTCATACTCGCCTATAGACAGCCCACCGGGCTGTCTACTGTACGGCTCGTCCCGCCAGCGGGGGCGAAAGCTGGCGTCAGAGCGTGGGCTGGTCCGTCTCCCCGCTCTGCTCGCCGGTCTCGCCCTCATCCTCCCGCAGTCCGGATTCGAGTCTCCGGTTGCGTTCGCGGAGCCTGTCGTTCTCCGCGGTCAGCTCGTGGATGTACCGGATCTGCTGCGCTATGAGCATATCGCGCAGGTCCTTGGCCGCCGATCCGCCGAAATTCTCGCGGATCGTGGCCGCGCGAATCGGCGCCGGCGGAATCAGCGGATTGCCGGTACGCGGGAATTTGTCAGCGGATATCGGCTCGGCGTCGTCATCAGCCGGTTCCATCATCTTCCAACGCGCGATGCACCGTTCGATGCGCTTGTATCCGATAAGCGCCGGGTCAAGCCCGACGTCGCGGAATATACCCCGTCGGCGAGTCCCCCCGCACGATACCGCTGCATGCAGTATTCGCGGAACTGGTCGGTGTATCGGATGCGGTTCCGTCCGACGCTGTTCACGGCAGGCAGTGAACGCAGGTAGTCAATCTCGTCGTCGTCAAACTCTCTGTCTTTCATGATGGTGCCCTCCAGCACTCTTCTCATCGATAGAGACGCACATGAAACGGAGGTTCGCCGGGATTCGCTGCACTGTCTTCCCCGCAGTATCCTCCGAATCGGGACGCCCGCCCTGCCTCGTGAAAGGCAGGCGGATGGCCGAGTCAGCCGCCGATATACGATTCGCGGCGTGCACGGGTCATCATCGGCGACGTGCCTGGCAGCCGTGTCTCGCCCAAAACAGTCGCGACGGATGTCACCGCGGCGTAGGTCTCCGACTTCACAGGGACTTCCGAGGGTTCGGGGGTGTTCGGCGCGTCGGGGGTGGAGGTTTTCAGCACGGGCTTGGCATCGGCCATGGAATCGATCATGTGACCATCGACTTCGCCGGTCAGGATGACGTCGACGCCATTGGCGATGTCAAGCGTTGCGGCCAGAGCGATGTTGGCGGCCGGAGCGGCGGATCCGGCCTTGGCGGCGGTCAGCGGGGCCTCATCACCCACGCGCATGACTGGGGATTGCGCCTTGTGCACCGCGTTTGCGGCGGCGGCATCGCCTGTATATTTGCTGGATGATATTGATAATCGTTGCCTGAACCTGACGACGAAACGTCGATTTTCCCGAAACATGATACATCCTTCACTTCTTGCTTCGGGAGGGTTCATCCTACGCAAAAAGCGCAAAACAAGCCCCCCCCCCCCCCCGTGATTTCGAAGTGTAGCGCCAGCGGGAAGATATTTGGGGGACTATGTTTCTAAGGGGTTATGACGGGGAGTTACGGGGGTGTCTTTGGCGGCGCGATATGGTCATGCAGGAGACCCATATGTGTGCGCGAGCACGTCGGTATGGCCGGTCACCCCATACAGGTGCCCGGCCATACCGCAGCCGGTCACCGGCGACGGGAGCGCGCCGTCGTGATGGAGAATCCCGCGGCAAGCATGATGCACGCCGTCACTGCGAGCAGCAGCGTCTGGGCGCCCGTCTTCGAGAGGGTTCCCGTGCCCGCCGTGCCGGGTTTGGAGGTATCGGCATTGCCGCCGGCGCCGGGTTTGACGCCACCGGGACGCTCGGGCTGCCCGCCGCTGCCAGGCTGCTCGGGATCCTCGCCCCCGCCTGGTTCCTCACCGCCGCCGGGCTGCTTGCGCTCCAGCTCGTCGCGAGCCTGAGTCAGGGCCTTTACGGCCTTGTCCAGATCGCCCTGCGTGGTGGATCGCCGTCCGCACTCCTCCTGCGCGGCGGCCAACGCCTCGGCGAACGCCTTCCACGATTCGGCAGTGTAATCGCCTTCCCTGAGAGCCTGAGCCGACGCGATGGCGTCGGACAGCGGGCCACGGTCCAGACGTGCGTCGGACAGCGCGGCGATGGCATCATTCAGCCGTGCCGCAAGGGCGTCCACGTCGGCCTGGGAGATGTGCGCCATGTCGGTGGCTACGGCGGCGGCAAGAGCCTCGCGCATCGTCGCCCACGCAGCCCTGTCGTACTGCGATTCGACCAGACCGGTCGCCGCCCGCTTCGCCGCATCCAACGCGGCCGCATCGATGTGCACGATTGACTCGTTGAACGCGGTCGTCGCCTGGCGCAGCGCGTCCGCCGCGGCGTCCACCTTATCGGCGTCTCCGGCGGCCGCATCGTGTGCGGCCTTGGCGTCGTCGATGGCCTGGCGCAGAGCGTCCGCGGCGCTTTGCGGATGCTGTCCCTCGTATTCGCCGACGCTGCCCGCCGTCTGCGCGTCCTCCAGCGTCTTGACCGCCGCATCCAGCACGACCTGATAGCGCTCCTGCGCGTCAAGCTGCGCGAGCGCCGTGTCGGCCGACCGCTGCAACGCAGCCGCGGCGTCATCGAGATCCTGTTGCGTCACCGTGCCGTAGGCGTCGGAGATCTGCTTGGCGCTTGCCCTCGCCTTGGCCAATGCGGCCGACGACGCGGGCAGGCCATGCGCGTCCAGAGACGCGATCAGCGCCGCGGCGTCATCGATCGCCACATACAGCGCGTTGCGGTCGAGCGACACGTAGCCGGTGCGGTAGAACTCGGACACCGCGTCTTCGACGGTCGTCGTCCACCGGCCGGCCTCGCGCGAGGTCAGTCCGGCGTCCAGCGCCGCCCGCGCCTGCTCCAGCACGCCTTCGAGCTTGGTCTTCGCCGCCCGGGTGACGTTGCCGGCGTATTCGCCGACGGTGAGCTTGCCGAGCGCGGTCTCGACGGACGAGAGGTAGCTTTCCAGAGCCGGCCCCTGCATCCGCCTGATACAGGTACAACTCGTTGATGGCGACGGGGTTCTCGTTGAGCACGGTGATGCGTACCGCGTCGGTGTAGACGGGCTGTGCAAGGCGGGCCACGATCTCCGGCTTCATCTGCGCATTGCCGGAATAGTCGGTCAGCGTCTTCCACTGGTCGGCTGCACCATCACCCGCACCGCCGCCGTCCTGCGGCACCACGCGGTATTCGGCCTTGAACCGCACCGGCTCGCTGTTACCGGAGGCCAGCAGGCCGAGCATGTTGATGTCCGCGGCCTTCGCGAGCGTGAATGTCAGGGTCTTGTCGGCCTTGGCCGTCAAGGTGGCCGCGCTGTCGCGGTCTCCGTCCGTCAGCTTGGCGAGGTCGGCGGCCGTGAGCGTCGAGCCGTCCGAGGCCGTCGTCTTGGCGTCGCGAGCCACGTTGCCGGGCGTCGCGTAGACCTCGATCTCGGACACCAGTGGCCATGCGGGCGAGCCGCTGGAGGGGATGCGGGCGTCGGCGATGTCCATGCGGATGCGTGTGATGCTCATGCCGACCGGCACGTCCATCACGATGCCCTGCTGTTTGCTCAGGTCGGCTTCGGTTCGTTCGGCGACCGTATGTTCGTCGCCGTTCGCGTCGATCACCTTCAACGTGAACTGCATGCTGCGGTCGGGCTGGCCTTCCTCGAACTTGAGCCGTATGCTGTCGACCTCACGGGCCTTGGCGTAGTCGAGCTGGAACCATGCCGGCGTGGCGCCGTCGCAGGACACCCATGCGGTCGCCTTGCCGTCCACCAGCGCGCCGGCGTTCTCGGGCGCGTCCTTGGTGGGCGACGACGTGATGGCGGCCGAGGTGGCGATGTTCACGCCTTCGATGGTGTCGTCGGCCTCCTGCAGCAGTTCGAGTTCGGCGAGCGCCGGCCATGCGGTGCCGCCGACCGACCCCGTGAACTCCACGGTGACGTGTTCGACCTCCTCGCCAAGATTCGCCGCATACACCTGATCGAGGGCGCCCTGGTTCTGCGTCTCGTCGATCAGTGTCCGCTCGGTACCGTCAGCGAGCCCCGCGACGACCCTGAACTGGAACAGGCGGCCGGCCGTCTCGAACACGAGCCGCACGCGGTCCACACGCTGCGCCGACGCCAGGTCGATCCGATACCAGTTCGGGTCGGACCCGTTGCCGACCCACAGCGTACCGTCGTCGCCGTCGTTGCCGTTCGACGCGGGCCGCTCGCTGGGGCCGGCGCTTGCGGCGCCGCCGAGCGCCAGGTTCGTGTACTCGGGCTGCGGTTGCGCGGCTCCCCAGGACGGACAGCTCGTAGATGCCGGTCAGGTCCCGCCCGTTCGTCGAATGCAACTTCCAACGCACCTTGGAGCCGAGTATGTCGGCGGCGACCTCGTTCTTGGAGCTGACGGCATCGGCTTCACTGCGGCCTATCTCGACCCATCCCGAGCCGTTCCAGACCTCGATCTCGTAGCGCAGCGGGAAGTCGGCCGCGATCTGCTGCAGGGTGATGCCGACGCCGGTGATCGAATACGTGCCGTCGAGGTCGACCACCAGCGTGGCGTCGGTCTTGCCCGTCTGCGTCCAGCCGGTGTCGGTGTTGCCGTCGGTCACGTCCGGGACGACGGTGCCGGTGTCCTCGTCGGTCACGTCATGTCCCAGCGCCAGGTTCGTGCGTTCGACCGCGGTGCCACCGTCGGTGACGTCATCCATCGCGGTGACCGAATACTGGTCGAGGATGATCTTGCCGAGCGCTTTCTGGTCGACGTCATCCGCGGCTTCGGTCGCGAAACCATACCCGTCCTCGTCGCTTTTGCGGTTCGCCCACTGCCAGCCGTAGTCGAACCAGTCCGGGTCGGTGAAGTCGGTGCCGTGCTCCAGTTTGTTCAGCCGGTTGTCCACGTACGTCTTCCACCGCCGATAGTAGTAGTCGCCGGTCAGCCCGGCCCACTGGCGGTTGGAATAGTCGATGAGCGAGCCGTTCTTGTTCAGACCCCACGTGGTGACGAGCGCACGCGCGTTGAGCTCGAACAGGTCGGCGGTCCAATCGTCCGCGCCGTCGAGCATCGTGCGGGCGTCGTCGATCCATGCGCCCACGAGGAAGTCGTCCGAGCTGGAAAGCAGCTTGTCCTGCGCCTTGATGATGTCCAGCATCCGGGACGACAGTGTCCGGAACGTCTCCAGATCGCCCGACTTGTACGCCTGCCCGGCGAGCGGCTGGTATTCCTGGAAGCTGTTGGCCAGCACCTGCCGCATCACGTCGACGTAATCGTAGCGGAAGCCGGCCGAGTCCTTGTACGAGTCATACGCCTGCTCGAACAGGGCCGCGGCCTTCTCGAACTGCCGCTTGTCGTAATCTATGTCGCTGTGGCCCCACGTGGACGCCGAGCCGATGGTGTTGTCGGACGGGCGGGCGTTGATGATGGATTCGCTCGCACCCTGATAGTATTCGCCGTCCGTGTGCTTGTAGGCGGTGTCAAGCAGGATGTCCCACGCCTTCTCGATCGTCCCGTCGGTTCCGCCGTACCGGCGCTCGGCATACTCCTGCGTCCAGGAGCGATAGTCGACCGGATCCTGTTCCCAGGTCATGTCGAACAGCAGCTCGTAGACGATCGGCGAATTGTCGATGGCTTCGGGCGTGATGCCGATGCCGCGCATGTAACCGCTGGAGTTGTAGGCTTTCGTGATGTCCTGGGAGATCACCTCCGGCACTCCGTCAAGGCCCATGCGTCCGCCGAAGTTGTGCAACATGTTCCACACCCACGGCACGCCCTGGTTCTCCATCGGGCTGGCCTGCGAGCGCAGGTCGCTCTGCAGGTCGAGCACGAGCGCCTGGCCCTTGTCCGCGAGCCCGGAGAGCTCGTTCGTTCGATGCCCACCTGCCACCTGCTGCATCACCCACACGGCCGCCGGGTCATGGTCGAGCATCTTGCGCTGCACGGTGCGGTAGATGTCGACGATGTCGAAGCCGTCTGGAACCATGCCGCCCTCATGGAACGGATCGACCGCGTAGTAGTTCGACACCTTGCCGAACACGCTTTCCTGAGCTTTGTAGAACGTGTCGCCGACCTTCTGGAAGTAGTCCTCCTTGCCGGCCGCCTTGTCGGCGTCGGTCAGATACGTCTTGATCATGTACGGGCGGTCGAAACCGGACCATGTGCCGGACGACGCGGCCACCGACGTCGGGTTCTTCTCCTGGAAGTCGGCCGGCACCTGACCGCCGAAGCCCTGGATGACCGGCGTGATGCCGTACGCCTGCATGCGGTCGTGTATCCTGCGGCCGAGCTCGACGCGCTGCTCGAACCATGCGGCGGGCAGGGGGCCTCCGACCGAGTACAGGTTCTGCATGTAGAACCATGCGTAGTATCCCGGCCCGGACAGGTATTCGCGCACCTCGTCGTCGCTGTAGCCGTATTGGGTGAGCGTCTCGCGCAGCACCTCCTCCTGTCCGACGATGTCGAGCATGAGGTTCACGCCGTTCATCGCCGCCCAGTCGAGGAACGGCTCGTAATCATCCCAGTTCCAGAACGCCATCGTGTACGAGTAGGTGCAGAAGTTGAGCGCGTACCGGTACTCGTAGTTCGTGTATTTGAGGATTTTCCGGCCGACTGCAGGCAGGCTCTCCGGCATGGACAGCTGGGAGCCGAACAGCGGGTTGTAATCGACCTTGCACCAGTGGCGCAGATAATAATTGAGGCCGGACGCGAGCGAGACGCCGTTGTTGCCGCGGATGGAGATCCGGCCGTCGCCGGCGTCTGAGATTTCGAACACGTCCTTGCCGTCGGCCTTGCCGCGCAGCTGGAAGTCGAACTTGTCGACCCACCGCTCGCCGATCACGCGGCCGACGAGGTTTCTGACCTCGGTGACGGTCTTCTCGGCGGCATAGTCGGAGTCGGTCTCTACGCGGGCCCACTCCCGGCCCCACGAGCTTGAGTCGAAGTCGGTGACGGAGATGGCCTTGGGGCTGGCCTGCTCGTCGGAGACCTTGGTGCCGTGGAAAGCGACTTCGGCGAGGTTGACCTGCTGGGCGGCGGAGTTGTAGCTGACGCTGATGCGCGCGTATGCGGCTTCGGTGGCATCGATGGGATGCGTGTCGGCGGCACCGGTCGCGGGGGCGTCATCACTCTTGTAGGCCACCTTGCCGTAGTCGGCGCCGTCCTTGGACAGATAGACCTCGTAGTGGTAGTACGAGCCGGCGAGGTTGGTGATGTCGATCTGCGAGATGCTGTATGCGCCGTGCAGGTCGAAGTCGAGGAAGCGGCGGTAGTCCTGCATCGACGAGTCTGCGGGTGACTGCCAGTAGGTCGCCGGATCGCCGTCGACTGCGGCGGCCGCAGCATGGCCGTCCGCGGCGGCACCGCGCGCCGTGACGCCGGCGATCGCCGGTTCCACGGCGCGCGCGAGACGTCCGGATGTGATCAGGCCGCACATGAGTGTCGCCATGGCGACGAGCAGGGCCGTCGCGCGACGCCGCCATGATCGGGGGCAGGTCGGAGGATGTTCGGGCGAGTGCCCACGACGATGACGAGCGGATGAAACCATCATTGATTGCCCTTGTCTTCTCTTGATTTTCAGTAAGAACCGCGCCGGCGAACATTGCCGGATTTTGTTAACAATATATACAAAGAATGGGACATGGCGCGCCCGCATCACGCCGCGCCGCGCCGCTTTCAACCGCCCCTGTACCACACAATGCGATTTTTGGCGGTTTTTGTGCTGGTGTGGTACAGCGCCGATTCAGGACAATTCGGGCGAATTCCTCAGATCATTGGAAAATGGCGGTTCCTGAATTCTTGTTCGTTGCCATACCAGCTCAAAAACGCGTCGAAATCGCATTGTGTGGCAAACGCTGTGCCACACAATGCGATTTTGACCACAAATTGACGTGGTGTGGCACAATCCCCAGATGCCGGACCGCGGATATGCCGGCAATAGACAAAAAGGGTTCCAGGCGATGCACCCGGAACCCCGATATGCGGACAGGGCGAGATTCGAACTCGCGGTGGCTTGCACCACAACGGTTTTCAAGACCGTCTCTTTAGGCCGCTCAGACACCTGTCCTTATGTGCGCCACGAAGCGCACAAGATTCAATTATACATCCGGCGTGGATGTTCTCCGCCACCGGATGCGGTCGACGCCGAAGCGATCAGGCTTCCCACTTGGTCGGCTCGATGACTTCCTTGCCGCCCATGTAGGGGCGCATGGCCTGCGGAATCTCGATGGAGCCATCCTTCTGCTGATGGTTCTCCAGGATCGCGACGAGCCAGCGCGTGGTGGCCAGCGTGCCGTTGAGCGTGGAGACCGCGCGGGTGGAACCGTCCTCGTTGCGCTCGCGGATGTTCAGGCGGCGGGCCTGGTACTCGGTGCAGTTCGAGGTGGAGGTGAGCTCGCGGTAGCGGCCCTGGGTCGGGACCCACGCCTCGGTGTCGAACTTGCGGGCTGCGGAGGAGCCGAGATCGCCGGCGGCGGTGTCGATGACGCGGTACGGCACCTCGACCTTGGCGAGCATCTCCTCCTCCATGCTCAGCAGGTGCTGGTGCTCCTTGTAGGAGTCCTCCTGCTTGGTGTAGACGAACATCTCCACCTTGTCGAACTGGTGCACGCGGATGATGCCGGACGTATCCTTGCCTGCGGCGCCGGCCTCGCGGCGGTAGCAGGAGCTCCAGCCGCAGTAGCGCAGCGGGCCGTTGGACAGGTCGAGGATCTCGTTCTCGTGCATGCCGGCGAGCGCCACCTCGGAGGTGCCGACCAGGTACTGCTCGTCAGGCTCGCGAAGACGGTAGATCTCGTCGGCGTGGGAGTTGAGGAAGCCGGTGCCGGCCATGACCTCGGGACGCACCAGCGTCGGGGTGATGGCGAGCACGAAGCCGTGCTTCTCGGCCTGATCGACGGCCATGGTCAGCATGGCGATCTGCATGCGGGCGACCGCGCCGCGCAGGAAGTAGAAGCGGGAGCCGCCGACCTTGACGCCGCGGCGCATGTCGATGCCGGCCACGCCGGTGCCGAGGGTCAGGTGGTCTTTCGGCTCGAAGCCTTCGGCCGCGAAGTCGCGGGGCCGGCCGACCTTCTTGACGACAACGTAATCGTCCTCGCCGCCTTCCGGGGCCTCGGGTTCGACGACGTTCGACAGCTTCCACATGGCGGTGGTGTATTCCTCGGCGGCGGCGTCCGCGGCGGCCTTGTATTCGGCGACCTTGGCGGACAGCTCCTTGGTCTGCGCGATCAGCGCGGCCTTCTCATCGGCGGGCGCGGCGGCGACCTTCTTGCCGATCTCCTTCTGCTGGGCGCGGGCCTCCTCGAACTCCTTGAGCGCGGAGCGACGGGTCTCGTCGGAGCGCAGCACCTCGTCGACCAGTTCGACGGATTCGCCGCGCTTGCGCTGGGATTCCTTGACAATGTCAGCATGTTCGCGAATGAATTGAATATCAAGCATGTGCCTAACACTACCGCCGTAAGCCGACACGGACAATACCCCTCGACCGGCCCTTGAACGGCCCGCCGCACACATCACGGCCGCTCCCTCCCCTCGGCCGGCGCGGCCGTTGCATCGCCGCATCCGACTACGGAGCCGGAGAACAGAGTTCCGAGCGGATTCACACGACGTTCATTGCGGCTCCATGTGCCGTCTCTTCGGGCTTCCTACGCTGGCGTTGCACATCGGTTCCCGTGCGACGACCGTTCGCGCCCTGCGACGCGTCGCGCGGGAATCTTTAGCAAGAAGGAGTATTCATGCGTATTTCAACACGCATTCAAAGCCTGCTGGTCTCGGCAGCGCTGCTGGTGCCGCTGGTGGCGACGCCAGTCACCGCAGCCTACGCGCAGCCGACCGAGGAAAAGACCGCGGCGTCCTGGTCGGGCGTCGTCATCAACGAGGCATATCTGTCCGGCGGCAGCAAGGGCGCCGCATACAAGAACAAATTCATCGAACTGTACAACACCACCGACAATGACGTGACGCTCGACGGCACCTCGCTGCAGTACCGTCCGGCGAGCGGCACGGGCGCGAGCAACGCCGCCGCCGACCTGACCGGCGTCATCAAGGCCAAGGGCCACTATCTGATCAAGGCGGGCTCGAACGGCTCCGACGGTGCCGAGCTGCCGCAAGCGGACGCCACCGCCACCAACCTCAACGCCAGCGGCACCAAAGGCACGCTGTTCCTCGCCGCCACGACAAGCAAGCTCAGCCCGGCCGTCGGCGACACCACGGCGAACGCCGACATCATCGACGCGCTCGGCTACGGCGACACCAACACGTTCGAGAAGGCGGCTGCCACCGCGCCGAAGAGCAACGCCGACGTGAAGTCGCTGAACCGCGCGAACGGCGTGGACACAAACGACAACAGCGCCGACTTCACGCTGAGCGCCGACATCACCCCCGAAGGCACCGGCGAAGGATCCCAGCCGACACCGAAACCAGACCCGACGCCCGGCGACTGCCCGACCGGCGAGGCCGAAATCGCGCAGATCCAGGGCACCACCGACACCAGCCCGTGCGTCGGCAAGACCGTGACCACCACAGGCGTGGTGACCGCAGCCTACCCGGACGGCGGATTCAACGGCTACACCATCCAGACGCCGGCAACCGGAGGCGCGGTCAACCTCGCCGAGCACAAGGCGTCCGACGGCCTGTTCGTATACGATTCGAAGAACGTCAAGGATCTTCAGATCGGCGACTATGTCAAGGTCAACGGCACGATCAGCGAATACTACGGCCTGACCGAGCTCAACGCGAGCTCCGTCACGAAGCTCTCCGACAAGGTCGAGGCCCCGAAGGCCTCCACCATGGCGTTCCCGAAGACCGACACCGAGCGCGAAAGCCTGGAAAGCATGCTGATCGCGCCGCAGGGCGACTACACCGTTTCGGACGTGTACAACACGAACAAGTACGGCGAGATCGGACTCGCGGCATCGAACAAGCCGTTCCTCAACCCCACCGTCAAGGGCCTCAAGGGCGACGCCGAAACCGGTGCCGCATACCAGGCCGAACTCGGCCGCATCGAAGCCGAGGGCGTGTACCTGGACGACGGCTCCAGCCGCAACTTCCTCGACACGAAGTACCCGGACAACGCCGACACGCCGCTGCCGTACCTGTCGAACGACCAGCCGGTGCGCGTGGGCGAGAAGGTCACGTTCACCAAGCCCGTCGTGCTCGACTACCGCAACAGCGCGTGGCGCTTCCAGCCGACCGAACGCCTGACCGGAGACAACGCCGACGCGCAGCCGGTGACGTTCACCAGCACCCGCACCGACACGCCCGATCTGGCCGCGGTCGGAGGCGATATCAGGCTCGCCACGTTCAACGTGCTCAACTACTTCTCCACCACCGCCGACAAGACCGGCTGCTCCACGAGCAACGCCTACACCGACCGTGACGGCAACCCGGTCACCGCGAAGAACTGCGACGTGCGCGGCGCATGGGACAAGGCCAACATGGAACGCCAGCGGGCGAAGATCGTCAAGGCCATCAACAACCTCGGCGCCGACGTGGTCTCGCTGGAGGAGATCGAGAACTCTGCCAAGGCCGCCAGCTCCGTGCCGGCATCATTCAAGGGCGAGCGCCGCGACTACGCGCTCTCCACGCTGGTCGACGCGCTCAACGAGCAGGCCGGCGAAGGCACCTGGGCCTACGTGCCCAGCCCGCAGACCGTCCCCGACCTCGACGTGGAGGACGTGATCCGCACCGCGTTCATCTACAAGCCCGCCAAGGTCGCGACCGTCGGCGAAACCCGAATCCTCACCGACTCCGACGCGTTCAACGGCAAGAACGGCTACGAGCACGGCCGCCAGCCCGACGCCCAGGCGTTCAAGGCCAAGGGCGCCGCCGACTCCGACGCGTTCCTCGTCGTCGCCAACCACTTCAAGTCCAAGGGCTCGGCGAGCAACGCGCTCAACCAGGATCCCGGCGACGGCTCCGGCAACGCCGACTACACCCGTCAGGCGCAAGCCGACGCGCTGCTCGCGTTCACCGATGAGGTGAAGAGCGATCTCAAGCTGGAGAAGGTCTTCCTCGTCGGCGACTTCAACGCCTACTACGCCGAAAAACCGATCCAGAAGATCGTGGCGGCCGGATACACCGACCTGAGCGAGCAGGTGAGCGAAAAGACCGGCAAGTACACCTACGCCTACACCGTCAAGGACGAATCCGGCAACACGAACGGAGGGGTCGGCTCGCTCGACCACATCTTCGCCAACGAGGCTGCGATGCGGTCCGTGACCGGCGCGGACATCTGGAACATCAACTCCGTCGAATCCGTGGCGCTGGAATACTCGCGCTACAACTACAATGCGAAGAACCTGTACCAGGCCGATCAGTTCCGCGCCTCCGACCATGATCCGGTGATCATCGGAATCTCGGCCTCCGGCACGACCGGCGGCACGGCCACGCTGAATCTGCTGAACTTCAACGATTTCCATGGCCGCATCGACAAGAACCTGACGGTGCCGTTCGCCGCTACCATCGAGCAGCTGCGCGCCGAGCACCCGGATTCGTCGCTGCTGCTGGCGGCCGGCGACAGCATCGGCGCCTCGCTGTTCAATTCGTCGGCGCAGAAGGACCAGCCGACCATCGACGTGCTCAACGCGCTGGGGCTCAAGGCCTCCGCGGTCGGCAACCACGAGTTCGACCAGGGGTACGACGACCTGACCGGCCGCGTGATCGGCACCGACGGCAAGCGCAACGCGCAGTGGGATTATCTCGGCGCGAACGTGTACAAGAAGGGCACCGGTACGCCGGCGCTTCAGGAATACAGCATCCAGAACGTCAATGGCGTGCGGGTCGGTGTGATCGGCGTGGTCACGCAGGAGACCTCCACGCTCGTCTCCCCCGGCGGCATCAAAGGCATCGAGTTCGGCGACCCGGTCGAGGCCGTGAACCGCGTGGCCCGTCAGCTCACCGACGGCGACGAGTCGAACGGCGAGGCCGACGTGATCGTGGCCGAATACCACGAGGGCGCCGCCTCCAACGAGGATGACGCCACCGCCAAGCCGACCATCGACGAGCAGAAGGCCGCCAGCCCGGTGTTCAAGAAGATCGTCGACGACACCGACCCGGCGGTCGACGTGATCTTCACCGCGCACACGCACATGAAGTACTCGTACACCGATCCGGCCCACAACGGACGCCCGGTCATCCAGACCGGCAGCTACGCCGCGAACATCGGCCAGGTCGTGCTCGACTACGACAAGGCCGCCGGCGACGTCACCTACCGCAAGTCCGGCAACGTGGCGGTCGACACCAGCAAGAGCGACGACGAGCTCGCGGCCGCCGGCGACGACACCGTCAGGAACGTGAAGAGCATCGTCGACGCCGCCGTGGCCAAGGGCCAGGAGGAAGGCCGACAAGCCAGTCGGCTCCATCGCCGCCGACCACCGCCTTCAAGGACGGCGCGCGCGACGACCGTGCCTCCGAATCCACGATGGGTAACCTCGTCGCCGACTCGCTGCTCGACTCACTGTCGTCCGAGAACCGCGGCGGCGCCGAAATCGGCGTGGTGAACCCCCGGCGGCCTGCGCGCCGAATTCTGCAAGACCGGCGACAACGAGAAGTGCACGATCGCCGCCGACGGCACCATCACCTATGCCCAGGCCAACGCCGTGCTGCCGTTCCTCAACAACCTGTGGACCACCACACTCACCGGAGCCCAGTTCAAGGAAGCCCTCGAACAGCAGTGGCAGACCGACGCCGACGGCAACGTGCCCTCCCGCCCGTACCTGCAGCTCGGCCTGTCGCACAACGTCTCCTACACCTATGATCCGAACGCGGCGCAGGGCAATCACATCACTTCGGTGACCGTGAACGGCAAGCCGCTCGACCTCAAGCGCGAGTACCGCATCGGCTCCTTCTCGTTCCTGCTGCAGGGCGGCGACAACTTCCGCGCCTTCGCCGCCGGCAAGGACACGAAGGACACCGGTCTGGTCGACCGTGACGCATGGATCGACTACATCTCCAAGAACTCGCCGCTCAAGCCGCGCTACGACCGTCGCGCGGTGGCCGTCACCGGCATCCCGGCCGATGGCAAGGTCACGGCCGGCACCTCGTTCGATCTGCAGTTCTCGAAGCTCACGCTCACCTCGCTGGGCGTGCCCGCCGAGACCAAGCTGGTCGCCACGATCGACGGCACCGAGGTCGGCTCCGCGGCCGTCAAGGACGGCGACACCGCCACATTGCAGGTCGCGGTTCCCGCCGGGCTGCCGGCTGGCGCGGCGACGCTCACCGTCAAGGCCGTGACCAACGGCACAACCGTGACGCTGCCGCTGACCGTCGCCTCCGGCACCTCGACCGAACCGCAGCCCGGCAAGCCCGGCCAGACCGAGCAGCCTGGTCAGACGAAGCCCGGTACGGGCGATGAACGGCACGACGGCGCGAACAACGCAGCCGGCAATGGCGGCAACGCCGGCGCCGTCGAGCAGCTGTCGCAGACCGGCGCACCCGTGGTGGCGGTGGTCGCCGCCATGATGGCGTTGCTGGCCGCCGGTCTCACCGCGGTCCGCACGTCGAAGCGAGCCGATCGCATACGCTGACCGGCCAGCTGAACTGGCCACAGTCCTCCGCGTGGTGGGACGCGCCCCAACGGGTGCCTCCCGCCACGCGGATTTTTTATGCGCGCAGCGAGACCGGGGGTGGTCGCCAACACACCAAGCCACCGTCAGACTCGCTACGCGAGCCAGCTCCCATCAGCGGGAGCAAGACGACGCACCTCCCAATGACAACACAAGACCGAGGCCGGTCGCCGTGGCATCCGCTTCGTTCCTCTCCCCACGCATGCCCCGCCCGTGAATATCGTGTGGGAATCGTCGAATTTCGGCAGGGCGAAACCATTACAAGCCACTTGAACGTTCACAATGGGAGGTATGCCGCTAGCCGCCATCATCACCATAGCCATCATCGCCGGCGTCATCGTCCTCATCGTCGCCATGACGTTCGCCCTTCGCGCCCGCCGCCACAAGCGCCTGTCGCAGCAGCTCGTCAAACGCAACGACGATCAGGTGCATTACGTCTTCGTCGTGAACCCGTCCAAGCCGCAGGCCGCCCAGCGGCGCGCGCACATCGAACAGTTCTGCCGTGACAAGGGACTGACCGACGTGGAATTCATCGACACGCAGCTCGACAAGGACGGCCGCGCATGCGCCAAGGAGGCGCTCGCCAACGGCGCCGACGTAGTGGTCGCGGTCGGCGGCGACGGCACTGTCCGCACGGTCGCGAGCGCTATGTCCGGCACCGGCCATGCCATGGGCATCATCCCGATCGGCACCGGCAACCTGTTCGCCCGCAACATGGGTATTCCGATCGACGACATCGACGCGGCGCTCACCGTCGCCACATCGCACGGGTCGCGGCACGTGGACGTCGGCCGTCTCTCGCTGCTGGACGATCCGAAGGCCGATCACGGCCACGCATTCCTGATCATCGCCGGGGTCGGTTTCGATGCCGCCATGATCGACGACACCGACCCGCAGCTGAAGAAGAACATCAGCTGGCTGGCGTATTTCGTCGGCGGCGTGAAGAACCTGTTCACCCCGAAATACCGGGGCGACGTGACCATCACCAGCACGGACGGCAGCATGCACACCCGTCATGGCGTGGCATTCCGCACGTTCATGGCCGGCAACTGCGGGCAGATCCCCGTGTTCTCGCTGATGCCCAACGCCTCATACGACGATGGCATCCTCGATTTCGAGATCATCGACACGTCGGGCGGCATTTTCGGCTGGGCGAACCTGTTCGGCGATGTGGTACACCAGACCATCACCGGCAAGCCCGGATCGAACCCACTGTCGACGAATTCGACGATGGACCAGATTCAGGGAGTGAGCGCGGAGATCACGCTGGAGAAGCCGGTGCTGGCCCAGGTCGACGGCGACATGCTCGGCCGCACGCGGCATCTGCGATTCACCGTCGACCGCGAGGCGCTGTGCGTGCGCGTGCCGGAGGTCGCGCCCGACATGTCAGCGACGGGAATCATCCCGCCGATTCGCGATTGAGACGAAACCGACGCTCTCAAAACTTGCAGATAGAGGCCATTTTTCATGGAAGATGGCCTCTATCTGCAAGTTTTGAGAGCGCTACTCATGGCTTACGTGCATCCGCGACGACCCGTGCGACGTGCAACGCCAGGTATGCGACCTCATCTTCGGTGAGGTTGGAGCCCAGACGCAGCGAGGCGACGGTGCCGATGGTCTGCGCGCACTGCATGGCCTTGGGATATGACTGCCGGATCGATGCGATGATCGGCTCGGGTCCCTTGTCGAGCTGCTTGCCCTGATGGATGCGTACGAACAGGTAGCGCAAATGGGTGATGAACCGGCCGACGTTGACGCTGTGCTGATCAAGCGAGACGCCGTAGGTCTGCTCGATGATGGTCAGCATCTGCTGGATGACGCCGGTCATCTTGTATGTGTCGGACAGGTCGCCGTTCGCGAAGCCGGCGTTGACCAGATGCAACGCCAATGCCACGGTCTCGCTGCCGGGCAAGACACCGTTCAGGTGACGGTTGAGTTCATTGACCAGCCGCGAGGCCTGCGCGTACTCGGACGCGTACAGCGACTGGACTTCCGCCTGCAGCGGATATGCGATGTTGACGTGGCGCTGCGCCCTCTGCACCGCACCGGTGATGTGGTCGGCGAGCGCCATGACAAGCGTGGGCTGCGATTCGGCCTGTTCCGCGAGCCCGGTCGCCGTCATGGCGTCCGTCACCAGTCGAATGATCTCCGGAGGTATCTCGGACAGCAGTTCCGCGATATGGTCCGGGTCTCGGCCGTCGGCCGGAACGAACACGCGCACGATTTTCGCGTCGTCGACGCGCTGGCCGGGTTTGGCCTGGAATCCCAGGCCGCGCCCGGTGACGATGACCTCGCGGGCACCGTCCTTGGCGAGTACGACGTTGTTGTTGAACACGCGAAGAATTTTCACGGCATTCCTTCCGACCGCTCGGCCGTTGCACCGATTGGCTCTTGATGCGGTCAGCGCTGGATGTCCAGCACTTCCTGGCCCGCCTGCACGTCCACGCCCGTCTTCGGGGTGACGCCGGCAAGCGCCGCGGTGTTCAGCACCGTCATCAATGTCGTGGTGCTGTATCCCGCCTCCTTGACCTTATCAAAGTCGACGGTCACCAGCGTGTCGCCCGCGTTCACGCGCTGGTTGGCGCTGACGGCAACGTGGAAGCCCTCGCCGTTCATCTTCACCGTGTCGATGCCGACGTGCACCAGCACTTCGATGCCGTCGTCGGTCTTCAGGCCGAAGGCGTGACCGGTCTCGGCCACGGTCTGCAGCACGCCGGAGACCGGCGCGACCACGGTGGAATCAGTGGGCTGGATGCCCACACCCTCGCCGAGCGCGCGGGAGGCGAACACCGGGTCGCCGGCGTCGTCGAGCGACACGACATGGCCTGCGACGGGGGCGCCGACCGTGGTGGTGCGAACGGCGGTGGCAGTAGCGGTCGCGGTGGCGGTCGCCACCGGTGCAGCGTCCGCCGGCGCCGTCTCGACGGCGGTCCCGTCAGACTCGCTGGCGGCGTTCATCTCGGCCTTCTGCTCGGGAGTACGGTAATCGAGCATGATGATCAGCACCATCGAGACGATGAACGACACGGCGATGGAGACGGCGTACACCCACATCTGGCTGAACACCGGGATGGTGAGCAGGGAGGTGAACGCGAACGCGTTGGTGGTCACGCCGCGCACCGATTCGCCGGCTGCAGTGACGGACGGGAACAGCCAGCCGAGCACCGCGATGACGACGCCACCGGCGAAGCAGCCGACCAGCATGCGCTTGTAGATGAGCTTGTAACGCAGGTGGATGCCGTACAGGCTCGGCTCGGACACGCCACCGAGCAGGCCGGCGGCGAGGGCGCGAGCGAGGTCGTGACGCATGTCCTTGTTCTTGTCGCGGATGGAGATGAACAGCACGCCGGCGGTCGCGCCGAAGCAGGCGAAGTTCCACACGCCCATCGGGCCCTGGATGAAGTCGTAGCCAAGGGACTGGATGTTCATAAGCATCAGGGCGTTGAGCGGCCAGTGCAGGCCGAGCGGCACGAGGAACGGGTAGAGCATCGGGATCAGGATCGCGAAGATGAACGGGGCGTGGCCGTTGAGCCAGGCCAAGCCGACGCCGAGCCAGTTGCCGGCGAGGATGCCGAGCGGGCCAATGAGGAAGGCGGTGAGGGCGCCGACGATGATCATCGAGAAGAAACGGCACGAACACGATCTGCACGCTGTCGGGGACAATCTTCTTGAGCCCGTGGTAGACGAGCGCGAGCACGGCAGCCATCAGCAGCGGCACGAACACGTTGCCGCTGTAGTCGTTGAGCAGCATCGGAATGCCGAACACCTTGGTCGAGCAAGAGGTGGTGCCCAGCGTGGCGCTCTTGACGCAGGTGGTTACGTCCTTCCACTTTTCGGAGTCCATCAGGTCGGCGAACTGCGGGGTCATCAGAGCGGCCATGATGGAGCCACCGAGCCACGGGTCGACCCTGAGCTTCTTCGAGGCGTTGTAGGCAATCATGATCGGCAGGAAGTAGAACACGCCCTTCCAGATGGCCTTGATGAACACCAGGCTGGTGTTGGCTTCCTCGCTCGGCACGATACCGATGGAGATGCACAGGTTGACCAGGGCGATGATGATCGACGCGCCGAGCAGCACGCCCAGGATCGGGCGGAACGAGTCGGACAGGTACTCGAAGAACGAGTCCATCCACGCGACTTTGCCGCGCACCTTGGCGCGTTCGGCGGCTTTGACGTCGGCATCGGACTGCGCCTTGTCGCCGGCGACCGCGCCCTTGCCAGCGCCGACGCCCGCCATCTCGGGCAGGTGCATGATGTTCTCGTACATCGTGGCGACCGCGCCGCCGATGACGACCTGGTAACGGTCGCCGGACTGCGGCACCGCCCCCAGCACTCCCTTCATGGTCTCCAGCCGGTGCTGGTCTACTTTGCCCGCGTCGACGAGTTCGAAGCGCAGGCGAGTCGCGCAGTGCGTCAGGCTCTTGACGTTGCCCGCGCCACCGATCGCTTCGATGATCTGCGATGCAGTTGATGCTGCCATCTCACATCCCTTTCCGTGAATCTTCCATTGATCCGTCTCCGGTGCCGGGCCGCAAAACAAAAAAAAGACCTGAGATATGGATAGTCCTATCCGTATCTCAGGTCTTGCGTCTTGTCGACTTGCAACCCTGCATTGAGTCGATTGATATGTTAACTTCAGATGAACTGCGACACGCCGATAAATCACAAAGATGGAATCGCAACCATTCAGGCGATGAGCGGGTGGCCGATGCGGCCCGCCTTTCATCTATATAAACATCTATATAAGCATCATCGCCGGCTCACGCGACGCATGTTTCGCGGGCACCCGTCACTGTGCGCGGGTCGCGTCACGCTGTGCGACCCCGCACCAAGTGACGCTATGACGAAAACCCTTGCAATCACTGGGCTTTGGGGATATCGTCACTGTGCGAGGGGTCGCGCAGCGTGACGCGGCCCGCGCACAGTGACGCAAAACCCGCGCAGCGTGACGACCGGTCGGAACATAGAGCACCGACCGGCCGTATGGCGTGGAACCATTTTCGGATCTCGCCGCGCGAGACATCACCCGCAATTGACGGGGCGGGCGGCGCGCTCGCGGCTCAGCCCGCACGTACGCCGCCTTACGGACGCATCACGGCGCCCATCCGCGAAGACCCGCTACCGCTACAGCGTGAACTTCCGGGAAGCGGCGGCTCCGGTCGTGGCGAAATCGGAGCCCTTGGACTGCAGCGAGGCCACGGCCGTCACCTTGTGCGAGCCGGGCGCAAGCGCCTTCGGCAGACGAACCGTCCAGGCACCGGCGTTCCCGACGATCGCGACGTAGCTCTTGCCATCCACCGTCACCGTGACCTTCGCGCCGGCGGCGGCATCGACCATACCGGATATCTGGCCGGCGGCGAGCTTGGCGAACTTCGGCTGTCCGACGTTGATGGACAGGTTGAAGCCGTGCTTGAACATCGCCTCGGCGTTGTACTTGCTGTCAACGATGGCGAAGCCACCGGCGACCGCATCGTCATCGGCCGCGTCATCGCAGGAGCTCATGTTGCCGTACGAATCCACGCCGATCGAGTAGTGGCCGGACACGATGGCACCGCCCGAGTCACCGCTCAGCAGGAAGGCGCTGAAGTGGAAGTCGTACACGTCGAGCAGCTCGCCGTTGTCGTTCACGCTTTCGGTGACCTTGTCGGCGGTGACGACGCCGCATGTCCAACCGCTGGTCGAACCGGACTTGCAGGCGGGCATACCGATGGTGACGCAGACGCGTCCCAGACCTGCAACGGGATGCCATCATCCTGCGTGAAATTACCCACACCCTTGGTGGTCAGGTCTGGGCCGGTGGTGTCTGCGCCTCACGTGGACAGCTCGGCCGGGTTCTTGTACTTGCTCGTGGACAGGCGGTCGAGTATACCGGCATCGTTGTTGTCGCCGACGTGGCCGTATGCGGTCGCGCCGACGGTGTCGCGCAAATCGGAGACGTTCTCCTTGCGGCTGCGTACGTGGTGGATGCCGGGCACTACCACGAACGCAGCCGATGGCACTGTCACTTTCGACCAGATGCCGTTCGACGCTGCAGGCACGTACGAGTACACGCTCGTGCAGGTCGCCGGCAACGCCGATGGCGTCACGTATGACAGCACCGAGTACGCGGCGACCATCACCGTGACCGCGACGGCCGACAACACGCTGACCGCCGCCGTCTCGTATGCGAAGGATGGCGAGACCGTTGACGCGGCCACGTTCGCCAACGTATACAAGGCGCCGACGAAGCCTGGCGAGCCGACGCAGCCGGCTGAGCCCGTTAGTTAAGCCCGGTACCAAGCCGGCCAAGCCCAGCAAGCCGAAGGTCACGATCTTCAAGCCGCAGGTTCAGGTCGCGCCTTCCGCCGATGCGATGAAGACGCTCGCGAAGACCGGTTCCACGACCGGCGCCATCGTGATTGCCGCCCTCTTCGCGGCAAACGCCAATCCATCAACCTCTCGGCGGTTCCAAGCGCCTTTGATTCCCCGTGCCGTTGGCATATCGGCGTCGATGGTCAACACAGACCGCCTCTGCCGTGTCATTTCCACTCGTCCCTTCCTCCCGCGTCTCCATCCCCTATGTTCCGCCCTTCGCCATCCTGTCCTCCGGGGCTATCCGTCGTACTCCGTCACTCCACTAATCAATCCTCTAGGGTCAATCGTGCTTCCTCGCATCCTTTTCGCCGTGCCTCTTTTCCACCACCGCCCCTTTCCTCCGCGTCTCTTTTCGCTGCATTCTTTTCCGCCTTCCCCCTCCCCGCCGTCATCCTCTTATCTGGTACACCGGTACATTACGGGTTCAAATAGCCGTTATTCACAATTGCACGTGCGAAATGGTCGTTTTTGGGCTTTGAAACGACCATTTCGCACGGGGGATACCAGATAACGGCTATTTGAACCCGTAATGTACCGGTGTACCTAATGACAGAGCGGATAGAGCTGGACGCACATGGCACGCACAGGCAGCACGCCCGGCAACATCACCAACATTCTCGAACAAAAAATCACAATTTCTCACAAAAACGTAACCCAAATGACACCGGTCGTGGCAAAATAGAAGCATGGTAGCAAACAATGCGGGCAAGCCCGCCACCCCAGCTGATCTGATCAATGTCGACGAGGTCATCGGCAAGTACTATGACCTCGTCCCCGACCCGGCGGTTCCGGAGCAGCGTGTCATCTTCGGCACGTCCGGCCACCGTGGCTCGTCACTGAAGACCTCGTTCAACGAGGCCCATATCGTCGCCATCACCCAGGCCATCGCCGAATACCGCAAGAAGGCCGGCGTCACCGGCCCGCTGTACCTCGGACGCGACACCCACGCCCTGTCCGGCCCGGCCGAGAAGACCGCCATCGAGGTGCTCGTCGCCAACGGCGTGCACGTGCGCGTCGACTCCCGCGGCGATTTCGTCCCCACGCCAGTCGTCTCCCAGGCGATCCTGACGCACAACCGCGCGGCCGACGGCACCCAGCGCTTCGAAGGCGAGGGCCTGGCCGACGGCATCGTGGTCACCCCGAGCCACAACCCGCCCACCGATGGCGGCTTCAAGTACGATCCGGTCACCGGCGGCCCGGCACCGGCCGAGACCACCAACGCCATCGCCGCCCGCGCCAACGAACTGCTCGGCGACTTCAAGTCCATCAAGCGAGTGCCCTACGAGGAGGCCATCAAGTCCGAGTACGTCGAGGGCTTCGACTTCCGCGAGCACTATGTCGCCGATCTGGAGAACGTCATCGACTTCGACGTGATCCGCGACTCCGGCGTGCGCCTGGGCATCGATCCGCTTGGCGGCGCCTCCGTGAACTATTGGCCGCTCATCAACGAGAAGTACGGCCTGAACATCGGCGTGGTGCGCCCCGAGGTCGACCCGACCTGGCGCTTCATGACCATCGACCACGACGGCAAGATCCGCATGGATCCGAGCTCCCCGTACGCGATGAAGGGCCTCGTGGACCAGCTCAACGCCGGTGCCTGGGACAAGTACGACCTGGTGGGCGGCACCGACCCGGACGCCGACCGCCACGGCATCGTCTGCCCGAACTGGGGCGTGATGAACCCGAACCATTACATCGCCGTGTGCGTCGAGTACCTGTTCGGCGGCAACCGTCCGGGCTGGCCGGAAGGCACCGGCATCGGCAAGACCCTGGTCTCCTCCTCCCTGATCGACCGCGTGGCCTCGTCCATCAACGCGAAGCTCGTCGAGGTTCCGGTCGGCTTCAAGTGGTTCGTGGATCCGCTGTTCAGCGGCGAGGTCGCGTTCGGCGGCGAGGAGAGCTCCGGCATGAGCTTCCTGCGCCGCGACGGCCGCGTGTGGACCACCGACAAGGATGGTCTGATCCCCGACCTGCTGGCCGCCGAGATCACCGCCAAGACCGGCAAGAACCCCGCGCAGCTGCATCAGGATCAGGTGGCCCGCTTCGGCGAGAGCTGGTACAAGCGCGTCGACACCCCGACCACGCTGGAACAGAAGGCCAAGTTCGCCAAGCTCACCGGCGATGACGTGACCGCCACGCAGCTGGCCGGCGAGGACATCACCGCCAAGCTGACCGAGGCGCCGGGCAACCACGCCAAGATCGGCGGCCTGAAGGTCACCACCAAGGATAACTGGTTCGCGGCGCGTCCTTCCGGCACCGAGAACATCTACAAGGTGTACGCCGAATCCTTCGTCTCCCCCGAGGCCCTGGACAAGGTGCTCGACGAGGCCAAGCTCGTCGTCGACAAGGCATTGGGCGAATGAGATCCATGCAACGCATGGCCGGGCTGGCGGCCCGTTAGCCACCAAACGACCGACCCCGAGGCCCTTTGCGGATCAGCTTCCGCGAAGGGCCTTCGCATTACACCCATGGGCCGTCTGGATGAACGCCGTGACCGAACCCACCTCGGATGTGGATAACCATGTGGATAAGTCCGATTCACGCTTCGCTCCACCCACCGCATCTGATATGATGACGGTATCGTAGCCGCATAGGACAGGACTACGGCTCCGACTTCGGCGCGCGTGCGTACAGTGGTGCGCCCACTCGCGTCGACCGGTCCCATCGTCGCCAAGGAAGGGGACGAAAGACGGATACACCTCGGTTTGGGCGCACCACCATCCGCATAAGTAAGGACATCACCATGACCAGCACCAGCAGCACCGACGTTCCATCCGCGATTTCCGCGGACGCCCTCATCATCGGATTCGGCAAGGGAGGCAAGACATTGGCCGCAAAGCTCGCTTCAACGGGCCGAACGGTCGTCGTGGCCGAAGCGAGCGCCGACATGTACGGCGGCACCTGCATCAATATCGGATGCCTGCCGTCCAAATCACTGATCCTCTCCGCCGATCGGGCGCGGCGAGAGGGCGCGAACCGTACCGCCGAAACCCGCGAAGCGGCATTCGAAGCCGCCATCAGGGAGAAGCGGCGCGTCACCGCGATGTTGCGCGACAGGAACTACCATAAGCTGGCCGACCAGGACAACATCACCGTGATCACCGGCCGCGCGCGCTTCACCGGCGCCCACAGTGCGGAAATCACCACCGCCGACGGACCGGTCGCCGTGGCCGCGGACATGATGTTCATCAACACCGGTGCCACGCCGCACATTCCGGACATTCCCGGCATTCGCACCACGCCGGGCGTATACACCAGCACCGGTCTGATGGACGTCGACGAGCTTCCGCAACGGCTGGTGATCATCGGCGCCGGATTCATCGGACTTGAGTTCGCTTCGATGTTCGCCGATTTCGGCACGGCGGTCACCGTGCTGCAGCACAGCGACGAGTTCCTGCCACGCGAGGACGAGGATGTGGCGGCCGCGATCCGTGCACAGCTGGAATCGCAGGGGGTCAGGTTCCTGTTCGGCGCGGACACCAAGGCGATCACATCGGCGGATGACGGCATCAGGCTGTCCGTCTCGATGAGGGGCACGTCGGACGTCGGCTCCGAAGCGCGTCTGTGCCTGTCCACCGACGCGGTGTTGGTGGCCACCGGACGCACGCCGAACGTCGAGGGCCTGAATCTCGAGGCGGCGGGCGTGGAACTCACCGAACGCGGCGCCGTGAAGGTCGACGACCTGCTGCGTACCACCGCCGACGGCATCTGGGCTTTGGGCGACGTGAACGGCGGCCCGCAGCACACGTACATCTCGCTGGACGACTACCGCGTAGTATGGTCTCAGCTGAACGGTTCCGCGCGCCCGTACACGCTGAGCGACCGTCGCAACGTGCCGTCAAGCACGTTCCTGCACACGCCGTATTCGCGTGTGGGCCTGAATGAGCGCGAGGCGAAGGCGGCGGGACTGGATTACGTGGTCAAGCGACTGCCGGTGGCCACGGTGCCCAAGGCCCAGGTGATGCGTCGACCGGAGGGCATGATGAAGGCGCTCGTCGAGAACGGCACCGACCGCATTCTCGGCGCGATGCTGCTCGCCGCCGAATCGCACGAGGTGATCAACATCGTCAAGCTGGCGATGGATATGGGCGCGCCGGCCAGTACGCTGCGCGACATGATGTTCACGCATCCGACCATGGCCGAAGCGCTGAACGACCTGTTCGCGTAACGGTCGCGAATCGCGCGTGGCCGCGATACATTTACACAGCGTTCAACAAATCGGGGCTCCCCTCCTTGGATTGGAGGGGAGCCCCTTGGGTTATCGGCTAGTCAGCCTGCCGTCACGCCTCGCGGTGGCGACGGGCGTAGGCCACGGCGCCCAGGCCAGCGCACGTGGCGAGCGCGATGATGATCGCGAACACCTGCACGTCGGCGCCGGTCTTGGAGATGTCGTCACCCTTATGAGTGCCGCTCTGGGTTCCGTCGCCCTTGTTGTCACCGGGTGCCTGCGACTTGAGAGTCAGGCCCTTGATGGCGGCTTCAAGCGCGTCGGCCATCGCGTCGACCTTGCTCTGCTGGTCGATGGTCAGTCCGCGCTTCACGGCCTTCTTGGCCGCCTCGAACTTCGCCACCGAGTCGGCGGTGTAGCCGCTCAGGTCCGAGGGGACCTTGGCGAGCAGGTCATCGATCTTGCCGTAGTCCGCGGACTTGTAGGCAAGCTTGGCCTCGGCGGCTTCGAACGCCTCCTTGGCTTCGGTGAACTCGGCAATCCCGACTTCGCCTTCACCGGCGACGGCCAGCTTCTTCAGCGCCTTGTAGGCGTCGGAGTAGGCCTTGTAGCTGGCGTCGGTGTAGTAGCCCTTGTCGTTGTCCTTGAGCTTGATGCCGTCCACGTAGTCCTTGACGCCGGTGGCGCGGGCATCCAGCTTGGCGACCGCGGCGTCGATGGCGGCGACGCGCTCGGCGAGCTCCTTGACGGTGCCGGACTTGTACAGCGTGTCGAGACCCTTGACGACCGGGTCGGAGGTGGTGTCGTCCTTCGCGGCGAGCAGCTTGGAGAGCGCCTCGTAGCTGGCCGTGGTGTACTTGGACGAGTCAACCTTGCCGGCTTCGGCGACCTTCGCCTTGAGTTCGACGGTGGAGACCAGGGCCTCCTTCGCCGCCTTCATGGCGTCGATGTTCTGCTGGTTGAGGCCGGCATCCCCCTTGGCCTTGTCGCTCTTCGCCTTGGCGATGGCGTCGGTCAGGACCTTGTAGCTGTCGGTGGTGTACTCGCTGCCGTTAACCTTTTCCATGTCGGCGATGGTCTCGTCGAGCACGGTGGTGTCGGGCGGCGTCGTGGTGCGCACCAGCGCGTTCTCGGCAGTGGTCAGCGCGGTCAGCGCGGCGGCCACCGAATCGGTGGTGCCGTTGACCAGCTCCGCCTTTGCGGCCTTGAGCGCGTCGGAGTACGCCTTCCACGAGTCGGCGGTGTAGTTCGCCTCCACGTAGTTGCTCTCGTGCGCGATCTGGGCCTTGAGGGCGGCGACGTTCACCAGCGCGGTCTTGGCGGTGGTGTACTCGGCGGTCTTGGTCTTGAACGTGGCCGGCTTGGTGCCGTCGGCGGCGATCAGGGTGTCGAGCGCCTCCTTAGCGGCCTTGAAAGCCGCGTAGGAGTTCGTGGTGTAGTCGGCCTCGTCGATCGTGGCGAAGCTGTCGACGGCGATCGTCGCGAGCTCACGCTGGTAGGTGGAGTCCTTCAGCGCGGCGAGAGCGTCATCGACGGCCTTCTTGAGGCTTGCGGCGTCTGCTGTGGACAGGTTGTTCGTGTCCTTCAGCGCTTCCTTGACCTCGTCGAGCGCGTCGGTGTACGCGGTGAACGTCACTGTCGTGTAGAAGTGGCCGTCGTTGGTGACGGCTGCGTCCACGAGCTTGCGCAGCGCGGCGACCGCGGCGGCGTCGGCCTTGGTCTGCGCGGCGTCGATGGCGCTTTGCACGGCGCTGGCTGCGGCGTCGATCGAAGCCTTGCCGACCAGCGGGCTGCCGTACACAGCCTGGGCGGTGGCCTTGGCCTCGTCATACGCGGTCTTGGCGTTCGCGGTCCAGGCGGAAGTGTCGACGGTCGCGTCGATCTTCTCCTTGAGCGCCGCCTTGGCCGTGGTGATGTCGGCGTCGGTGTCGGCCGAGTCGAGCGTGATGAACTCGGAGATCTCGGGGATGGCGTTACCCCACGCGATCTTGACGCTGAGCAGCTGCTTGCCGTCCGGCACCTTGAACTCGTTGATCGCCTGTTCCAGCGTTCCGAACGTCACCTCGGAGGCGGAGCGGGCGGCTGCACGAGCCGTCACACCGGCAGTGGTTCCGGTCGCCGCGTCGTACACCGTACCGGTGACGGTCGCACCGCTGGCGGCACCCGACTGCACGATGCGGAACGACTTGATGTCGCTCGGGTCATCGATCTTGTAGGTGAGGGAGCCATTGGCCGCACTCGGCTTGTACGTGGTGGTCAGGTCGCCGTCGATCATGTTGCTCGGCGCGTGGCCGCGCTCCTCGACCTTGGTGGCGGAGAACGCCGCGTTCGCCTCGGTGGAGACGTAGGCGCCCTGATTCACCATGAACTCGTTGAACGCGAGTGCACGCTGCGGGTAGTCGGCGGTGGTCAGCAGACGCAGGTAGCGCATGCCGGTGCCGTTGGCGATGTCGTCCTTGCCGTAGTAGAAGACGTTCGGGTAGTTGGAATCGGTCTTCTTGTTCGTGTCGCTTATGTCGCCGAACGCGGTCGTGGTGTCGGTGTCGGACACACCGTCGCCAATCTCGAACGCGTCAACCCAGGTCTTGCCATCGACGGACATCTGCACCTTGGTGTCGCGGATGTAGTCGTACTGCGTGTCCTGCGTGTAGATGCGCAGCGAGGTGATGTCGATCGGCTGACCGAGGTCGAACACCGCGGTGTTGCCCTGTCGCGGCTGGCCGGCGAACTTGATGACCGTGGTCATATCGCCGTCGAACGCGTTGCCGCTTTCGCGGGTGTCGGTTCCCCAATCGGTGCGCTTCTGGATGTCGGACGAGACCAGCTTGCCGAACTTGCCGACCGTGGAGAAGCCGACCTTGAGCTTGTCGACCGAGAAGGCCGCTCCGTCGGTGCCATTGATCACGCGCACGTAGCGGGCGGTCTTGCCCGTGAGGTTGCCCGGCTCGACAGTGGTCCAGACGAGTCCGTTGTCGGAGATCTGCAGGCTGGGGTTTGCGTTGCCGGTGTTCAGCTCGACGTCGGTCAGATCACGGATCGCCAGCAGATCGAGTCCGGCGTACTGGCCGCCGTCAAGCATCGTGTGCGATTTGTCGAACAGCTCCGCCGTATTGGCGCCCAGCGTGGCGGTGTACCCGTGCTGCGTCTTGTTCGTGTACACCGACTTGAGCGGATCGGCGGTCTCGGGCGGGGTCACGGTGATCTCGGCCACGCGCCACCACACGTTCTTGGCGGCGGTGTTGCGGATGCGTACGTAGCGTCCGGTCACGTTGCCGCTCACCGTGGAGGTGACGTCGTCTCTCAGGTCGCCGAGCTTGGTCCAGGTGGCCTTGTCATCGCTGACCTCGACGACGCCCTGGCTCGGACGGTCGTTGGGGCTGGAGGCATGACCGGTAATCGTGACCTCGCCGATCGGCTTGCTGGAGCCCAGATCGACGATCACGGCCGCGCCGGCCGCGATCTTGTCGCCGTTCGGGTCCTTGAGGTAGGTGATCGTGGACGGGTTGCCGTCGATCATCTGCTCCTTGGTGCTGCTGTAGGTGGCGTTGAGGTTCTCCAGCTGCACGCCGGTCGCCGTGTACGGAGCGAGAGTCTCCTTCTCGACCTTGTTGACGTCGATGCCCTTGATGCCGAGCCACAGGTCATCGCCGTTGTCGGCGGTGGCGATCAGTCGCACGCCGGTGATGCCGGTGATGTTCAGACCGGTGACTTTGATCGGCTCCTCGGAGTCCTTCGGACGCTCGAACGTCGCATCCGGCACGTCGGTCCAGTTCTCGCCATCCGTGGTGGTCTGCAGCTTGGAGTGGTAGAAGTGGTTCTTGCCGCCGTTGAACGCGAAGCGGATGTTCTTGAGCGTGCTGGCCTTGCTGAACTTCACGCCGACGTAGTTGCCCTTGTGCAGGTAGTTCGGGTTCTGGAACACCGTGACCGTGCTGTCCTTGCCATCGAAGATGTCTTCGATCGAACCGGAGGTCGGCGTGGTGAACACGTCGCTGATGTACGTCTTGGTCACGACGTTCGGGTCGGCCTCCTGCTGCACCTTGTTGGACAGGTAGGAGTCCATCGCCTTGATGAACGGCACGATGTGCTGCACGCCGACCTCGGCGTACTCGGTGTGGTTCACGTAGTAGAAGCCGTGCTTCTTGGACGCGGCGAACGCGGACTGCGCGTCGGAGTACTCCTTGAGCGTCGAGGATGTGTCGCCGTTCAGCGCGGCCTCGATGCCCGCGATGTAGGCGAGCGCGGCCTTGGTGGTGTCATCCCAGCAGTCGATCCACGGGGCGATCTGCTCGTTGGCGTCCTGCCCGGTGTAGTCCTTGCCGATGTCGCCGAGCATCTTCGCATCGCCCTTGGCGCGGTAGGTCTTGGCTGCCTTCTGCAGCGTGACGAACGCGGCCTTGATGTCGGTCAGGTCGTGGGCGGTGATGGTGCCGTCAGCCAGCTTCGCCTTGGCGGCGGTCAGTGCGGGAGCCAGGTCCACGGACTCCTGCAGCGCGGTGACGCGCGAATCCATGTTCTGGTTGATGGTGTGCTTGGACAGCTCACGCAGCGCGTTCGACGCGGCGGTCGGCACAGCGGAGTTGTGGTCGACGAACGAGAACGAATCCTGCCATGCCTGGTTGGCCTCGCTCTTGCTCCGCCAGATGTTCCACGAGTAGGTGGCGTTGCCGAAGATGCCGACCTTGCTCGGCTCGGACTGCTGCATCGGGTTGAGCACGATGCCCTGGATCTTCGACGGGTCGACGCCCGGATGCAGGAACGTGTCGTAGCCGCCCATGATCAGGTGGCTCTTCGAGTTGTCGGAGCACGGCCAGTTGATCCACATGTAGGGGCCGCGACCGACGTTCGAGGTGAACGTGTCGGTGAAGTTCTGCGAGACCTCGCCCCAGACGCGACCGCCGGTCATGACGATCTGCACTTCCTTGGGGAAGTTGGCGAAGTAGCTCATGCCGTTGCCCATGTATTCCTGCGTGACGAACGGCAGCGTGGTCTTGAGGTCCGGGTAGGTCTTCTTCATTTCCTTGAGCCACGCGACCATATCGGTGAGCAGCTTGGTGTAATTGTTACCGCCCACGTTCGCCGCGTCATCGGCCAGGATGGCGATCTGGCGTACGCCGACCCCGATGGTCTGCGCGAACTTGTCCTGCAGCACCTTCAGATCGGCCTGATAGTTCGCCTCGGAGTTGAACCGAATCGCGTTGTTCATGAACGGGTGCAGAGCGAACACGAAACGCGTCTTGGAGGCGTTGCCGGCATCGGCGAGCGGCTTGATCTTGGTGTCGAGCTCGTCCTGCGTGTACAGCGTACGCCACTGCGAGTTGTGCTTCGGATCGTCCTTGGGGGCGTAGAAGTACGAGTTGAGCTTGTAGTAGCCGCCCCACTTCATCAGGTTGATGCGGTCCTGAGTGCTCCACGGGTTGCCGTAGTAGCCTTCGATGAAACCGCGGCTGACCACGTCGGCGTAGTCGGTGACGGTGAAGTTGCGGATCGTCAGGCTGTCGATCTGGCCGAGCACCTGGTACAGGGTGGTCAGGCCGTAGAAGCTGGCGTCGGTGTCTTTGCCGAGCACGGAGATCGTGCCGTTGTCGGACTTGAGGAAGTATGAGTCGGTCTTGTCGAAGATGGCGGAATCCGGGCTGTACTTGCTTTCGATGGCAGTCTCGGCCTTGCCATCGGAACCGTTCACGCCCACATAGACGTTGGTCTTGCCACTGACTGCGGCGTCGGATTCGGTGACGTTCAGGTTCTTGAGCGCCGCCACTTCGTCCAGTCGGTCCTGGGTGGCTTCATCGATGTCATCGTCATAGATGACGTTGATGTCGCGAAGAATGTACTGTCCGCTGTCATAACGGATCGAATGCGGCTTGGGGTACAGCGTGTATTCGGTCGCCGCCGTATCGCCGCCTGCCGCGTACGCCGTCTGCACGCCGATGGCCACTGCCGGGCTCAACGACAGAGCCGCGGCAAGCAGGCCTCCTAATGCCTTACTGCGCATACTGGGGTTCCTTTCCTTGTCCGGCACTGGGGACGCACCGGCTGAATCTCTCATCATTGAATTATTCGTCACCATGCTGCTTTGCATCATCGTGACACGGGGACTCGTGTGAGTTCATCATTGGTCAGTATTCAGTATATATAATTAACAAAATATCGCGACGTTTTCGGTCGTGTCGCAGCCCATCGGCGATTCATGGCCGTGACACGGCGTGCGTTACTGTTGTTGTCATGACCATCACCGTATCGACAGACGGAAGCGCCCTGGGCAATCCGAACGGCCCAATGGGCTGGGCCTGGGCCGACCACGAACTCAACATGGCACATTCCGGCGGCCATGAGCACAGCGGCGACTGCGATGCCGGCGGCGCCACGAACGGCACGAATCAGATCGGCGAATTGTGCGCAGTGCTGGAGGCGCTGCGCGCACATCCCGGCGCGGAGCCGCTGGTCATCGAGACCGACTCGCAGTACGCCATCAACTGTTCCACCAAGTGGGTGCACGGGTGGAAGAAGAACGGCTGGAAGAACTCGCAGAAGAAGCCTGTGAAGAACGCGGCGCTCATCAGGGCGATCGACGCCGAGCTGTCGCGCCGCGCCGGCTCGGTGAAGTTCGTGTGGGTCAAGGGGCACGCGGGCAACGCCGGCAACGAGAAGGTGGACGACCTGGCTCGCACGTATGCCGGCGACTGCCGCAGCGGCGTGCAGGAGGGATATCTGCCGAAGGAGGGATGGCAGTCGCTGCTGGCTTCGGAGTATGCCAAGGGAACCGACGTGCCGGAGGATGCGCAGATGCTGCTGGACGGCAGGATTTCCATGCAGGAGTACCATCTCGGGCGAGGCGGGGAATCGGGTGAAGCGGGAGCCGAGCACGAATCGGACGGCGACAACGTCGCAAAGCGAATCCGCAAGCCATCGTTGGCGGAGCTGCTTGCCGAACCCGAAGGCGTGCCCGACTACGGCGAGACCCAGTCGGACACATCATCCACCACTGCGATGTCAGCTCCTACTGTTCCCATGACGACCGAATCGGACACAACCGTCGCACTGCCATCGAATTCGGCACAGGCCGAAGGCACACAGTCCGGCAGCTCCACACGCTCTGTGGCCGAACCTGCGGCGCCGCGGCTCTCACCGACCGCCCTCACCGCGTCGGGCACGCTGCGCTTTACTCCCCCGCCATCCACCAGCCCGACATATGACGGACGGCCGCGCATCATCCACGGACTGGTTCGCGTGGACGGATATGTGAACGGCGACGGCACCATCACCCTCGACAATGCCGCGTTCTATACGGACAAGCAGGGATAGCAGCCGAATGGCGACGGTTCTCCTCCCAAAACCCGGACGAACGGCGGTGACGTTCCACGAACCGGATACTATAGAGGTGGACTTCAATCCCAAAGTTTGAAGCATGTTTCCCTCCAAGGGGAATGCACGGACATTTCAAGGAGTACATGATGGACAAGGCACAGCAGGACGCGCTGAAGAAGGCGGCCGGCATCGAAGCCGCCAAGCTGATCGAGAACGGCATGATCGCCGGTCTCGGAACCGGTTCGACCGTGCGTTTCCTGGTCGATGAGCTCGGCCGCCGCGTCAAGGAGGAGGGCCTGCAGTTCACCGGCGTGACGACCTCCCGTCGCACGCAGGAGCAGGCCGAAGGTTACGGCATCAAGATCGTGGACATCGATGATGTGGATCATATCGACATCACCATCGACGGCGCCGACGAGGTGGACAAGAACTTCAACGGCATCAAGGGCGGCGGCGCCGCACTGCTGTGGGAGAAGATCGTGGCCACGAACTCCAACAAAATCGTGTGGATCGTGGACGAGTCCAAGGTCGTGGACACCATCGGCAAGTTCCCGCTGCCGGTCGAGGTGATTCCGTTCGGCGCCGGCCACGTCATCAAGCAGTTCGAGGCCAAGAACTACAAGCCGGTGCTGCGCCTCGACGCCGACGGCAAGGAAGTGCGCACCGACGAGAACAACTTCGTCGTGGACCTGCATCTTGAGCGCATCGACCACCCGCAGGATCTCGCCGAGGACCTGATCAACACGGTCGGCGTCGTCGAGCACGGTCTGTTCCTCAACATGGTCGACAAGGTCATCGTCGGCGACCCCAACGGCCCACGCGTAATGACCAACGGCAACAAGTGACCTAACGCGGCGAATCGCCGCCTCAATCCCGGCGCCGGCAGCCCCCCCCCCCATCGGAGTCTGCCGGCGCTGTCATATCCAGCTCGCTTCCGCCAGCGGGGACGAGAATGTAAAAGCCCGCGGCCGACAGGGTCGCGGGGCTTTGTGTGCGCGCTTGCGAGCGAACGACTACTTGCGCTGGTGGCGAGTCTTACGCAGCATCTTGCGGTGCTTCTTCTTGCTCATCCGCTTGCGGCGCTTCTTGATGACCGAACCCATCGTCAGCCTCCCTTAGTACGTTAAAGATTGCAACTTGCCCAATAGTACACGTATTGAGGGACTTACGCATCCGCGCGTTCCATTTCCGCCATGAATCCGCAAATCACCCCGAATTATCACGAAATCACAGCGGGAACGGCTCATAGAACCGCAGCACGGATTCCTTGGAGCCGGTCACCTCGAACACGGCGGTATCGTTCTGCCACAACGCCGTCGCGGTCTTGCCATCCTCACTGTCGGCCCTCACCGTGTAGCTGCCGGTGCTCTTGCCCGACACCTTGACGTCCCCGGACTTCAGCTCCTTGCCGGTCAGGTTCTTCGCCAGCTCGTCGTACTGCTTCTTCACGGTGTCGGAGTCCGACCATTGCGCGACGATGACGGTCACGTCCTTCGCCGACTTGCCCGTGGAGTACGTGAGCGTGTACTCCTCCAGCGGCGACGCGGACTTCCAGGTCTCGCTGGCGCCCGCCTTGGTGCGCGCGTAGTTGAGTACGCTGTCCGGCATCGCCTTGAGCAGTTCGGATGCGTCATCCGGCAGCGCGGTGGCCTTGATGCTCGGCTTGGTAGGCTCGGTGGCGGTCTGCTGCTGCACCTTCGTCACTTCGTCCGTCTTGTTCAATGCCCAACCGGGCCATACGAACGCGGACAGCAGCGCAAGCACGACGACCAGCGCGGCGACGATCATCACGACGATCAGCTTGCCGCGCGATGCGGAACTACCGTGCGGATAGGAAGGGGATTGAGTCTTTGCCATGCTGTGATTCTCTCACGCGCATACGACGCAACGGCATCGTTTCGTCGGCGACGTCGACGTGCCGCTTTGTGCTAAGGTCTGCGGTATGGTGAAGTCGGCGACGCGATATGTATGCAGCGAATGCGGCTGGGATGGTCTCAAATGGGTGGGCCGCTGCCCGCAGTGCGGGCAGTGGGGCACCGTGGAGGAATTCCACGAGGCCCGTCCCGCCGCATCGTCGTCGCGCACTGCGGCGCCGGGCCGCACCTCACGCACGCAGGCGGCCGTGTCCATCGTCAGCGCGGCGACGCCCATCACCCAGATAGACACGTCCACGGCGTCACGGCTGTCCACAGGTTTCGGCGAGTTCGACCGTGTGCTCGGCGGCGGCATCGTGCCCGGCTCGGTCGTGCTGATCGCAGGCGAACCCGGCATCGGCAAGTCGACACTGCTGCTGGAGACCGCCGGCAACATCGCCGCAGGCCAGCCCAACGGCTCGGTGCTGTACGTCTCCGGCGAGGAATCGCAGGCGCAGGTGCGGCTGCGAGCGTCGCGGGTCAATGCGATGGAGCAGAACCTGCTGCTGGCGTCCACCACCGATCTCGCCACCGTGCTGGGGCTGATCGAGCGGACGCGGCCGACACTGGCGATCGTGGATTCGGCGCAGACCATCGTCTCGCAAGACGTTGATGGCATCTCCGGCGGCTCCACGCAGGTGCGCGAGGTGGCAAGCGCGCTGATCGACACGGCGAAGACGCTGAACATCCCCGTGCTCCTGGTCGGGCATGTCACCAAGGACGGGTCCATCGCCGGCCCGCGCACGTTGGAGCATCTGGTGGATGTGGTATGCCAGTTCGAGGGCGATCCGGAAACGGCGCTGCGTATGCTGCGGGCGGTGAAGAACCGGTTCGGGCCGACGGATGAGGTCGGGTGTTTCGATATGAGTGGCGAGGGCATCGAGGAGGTCAGCGATCCCTCGGGACTGTTCCTGTCGTCCGCCGACGAACGTGTGGAGGGCACGTGCGTGACGTTCACACTGGACGGCCATCGCAGCCTGCCCATTGAGATTCAGGCGCTGGTGACCAGTTCCGTGCTGCCGACACCGCGGCGGGCGGTGGTGGGGGTCGAGACGAACCGCATCGCTATGCTCACCGCCGTGCTGTACCGACATGGCAAGGTGAACCTGCTGGCGAACGACCTGTATGTATCGACGATCGCGGGAGGACTGGCGAAGGAACCAGCCTGTGATCTGGCGATTGTGGCGGCGCTGGCCAGTGCGGCCAGGTCGAAGCCAATCGCGCGAGACACGTGCGCCATCGGCGAGATCTCCCTGACCGGGCAGATTAGGCCGGTGCCGCGGCTGGAGCACCGGCTGCGCGAGGCCGCGCGGCTCGGGTTCGCCACGGCGGTGGTGCCGCCGATGCGCAAGCGTGTCACCATCGAGGGGCTGCGCATCGTAGAGGTGACGCATCTGCGCGACGCGCTGGAGTCTCTGGGCGCCGTCTGACAGTGACGGTGACGGTGGCGACACGGCACGCGCAAGATGCGCGAGGCACGATAGCGGCGCGATTCAGCGCATGCGAGCCTATGCCGATACCGTTCGGACGCAGGTGGAGAGACCGGCGTCTGTCGGGCGCTTCTGCCGCGCTCAACGCGCGGAGGTCAGTTCCCTGGTCTCCTGGACGTTGCGCGTCAATTCGTCCTTGAGCGCATCGGCACTGTCGAATTTCACCTGCGGGCGCAGGAATCCCGCGAATTCGACGCGCACGTCGTGACCATACAGGTCCAGCCATTCGTCGGTGACCGCGTACGCCTCGACCACCCGCTCATTGAGACCGGTCTCTTCGTTGAAGGTCGGCTTCGTGCCGATGGAGATCGCTGCCGGCCACCGGTAGGGTGATTCGGCGGCGAGCCTGGCCTTGGATGAGCCAGAATCATACACGCGCGGAATCACCGAGGCATTGCCGCTGCCGCTGTTGCCGTCGGAGGCATTCTCGTCGGAGTCGGCGGTCGCTCCCGCCGCGCCCAAATCGATCAGCCAGCCGGCATACACGCCGTCCACCGGAATATAACCGTCAATCATGCTCCCCAGGTTCGCCGTCGGGAAACCGATTGTGCGGCCGCGCTCCTCGCCGTGCACCACCGTTCCCTCGATGGCGTGCGCATGGCCGAGGATCTCGTCGGCGGCCTTGATACGACCATGTGCGAGCAGGTATCGCACGTTCGTCGAGCTCCACACGCGCACTTCGCGCCCCTGATGCTTCTTGCTCCACGCGCGCAGCTGCGCCTTGGTCATGCCTTCGGTCGGATCCACAGGCTCCCCAGGCTCGCTCGGCATCTGCGGGGTGACGTCGGCCGGCACACGCACATGACCTGGGCCGCGGTCGTCAACGATCTCAAGCTCGAACACGCCGGTGGCCTGCGCGAGGACTCCGATGGCCTTCACATCGCCAGCGCGGTTGGCGCCCATCGCCGCATCCGTTCCCAGCACCAGCGTGCGCATGCCGAGTTTGCCGACCATCTGGCCGAGGAAGAACCGATATGATTTCGCGGCGAACGCCAGCGTATAGCGCACGATCAGCACATGGTCCACGCCAAGGTTCTCCAGCGTCCGCAGCCGCTGGTCGACGCTGGTCAGCGCCATGGGGTCGCGGAAGCCGTCGCCTGGCTCCTGCCCGTCATGGGCGGCCGCGTACGCGTGCACGACACCGGGACGCGGGTCGAACATCACCACCACGGAAAACGCCTTGTCGGCCTTGGCGAGTTCCACCGCTCGGCGGATGACCGCCTGATGGCCGCGGTGCATGCCGTCGAACACGCCGACCGTGACCACGGATTTCCTGTTGGCACTCAGCGTCGGCCATTCGACCAGCCCGGAGGCGTCCGGGGCAAGAGTCGTGATTTTCATGGGTGATGGTGTTCCTTCACGTGTTGCGCCGTATATGCGGCTTGTGGGCATGGTTCCGGCCTTCCATGATACCCGCCACCAGTGCGGCTGCGCCACCGAAATGATGAACTGATTTGCATCATGCCGTCCCGATGCCGTCACTGTGTGCGGGCGCCGTCACTGTGTGCGTGGACGCACAGCGTGACGCATACCACAAAACCTTTGGAAAATAAGGATTTCTGGCATTGCGTCACTGTGTGCGTGGACGCACAGCGTGACGCGCCTCGCACACAGTGACGCATTACGCGCCGAATACGGTGGCCGGCTTGGCCTCGCCACGCTTGGCGCGCTCGACGAGCGCCACCACTTCCCCGCTCTGCGGCAGATACGCGGCGGCCGTACCGTGGATGTCATAGGGGATACGCCGGCCGTACCGCAGGTTGACGGCGTCCTGATCGGTGATGGCGAGCAGCGGCATGGTGCCTCGCGCGGCATCCAGCATCGTCAGCGCCTTGCCTGCGAGCTCGTCGCCAATCACATCGAGCACGGCGCGGTTGCGGGACTGGTGGTTGCCGTTGCGGTCGGTGTACTCGCGTGTCTCCACGTGCGCGGTGATGACATTCGGCGAGGAGACGTCGAAACCGCCCACCCGCGTGCGCCGCAGCCGTATCAGGTGCCCGCCGACTCCCAGCGCCGCGCCCAGGTCGCGCCCGAGCGCGCGGATATATGTGCCCGCCGAGCAGCTGACGCGCACATCGACGTCGATCACCGGCGTCGCCTCCGCGTCATCCCGTTCCGTCGTTGCCAGCCCGTCCGCCGCCGAGACGAGCGGAAGTCCTAGCTGCCGCGTCGGGGCATAGCCGAACCGCACATCCAGCACACCGAACGCGCTGACGGTGATCCGACGCGCCTTGAGCTGCACGTCCTTGCCGTCGCGGGCCAGATCATAGGCACGTTGACCGTTGATTTTGATTGCGGAGAACGTGTTCGGCACCTGCTCGATGCTGCCGGTGAGCTGCAATGCGATGATGTCATCGATACGGTCGCGCCACAGCTGCTGGCCATCCGGCAAAAACGCTTCCTGATGCGGATGATACGCGGAGCCGTCATCCGCGACCTTTGCGGCTGCCACGACCGAACCCTTGGCCGCGTTCGCAGGCCCATTCTCGCCAGCCGACTGAGGCCCACCGGCGACCGGCAATGCCAGCAGCTCTTGCCAACGCTCGGGCGAGGTAGCCGACAGCAGTTCGCCATCGGCATCGTCGGTGGTGGTGGACTGGCCGAGGCGAATCGTCGCCTCATAGGTCTTGTCGTGTTCGACGATATGGTTCAGCAACCGCGTGGCGTTGCCGAATCCGACGACCAGCACGCCGGTGGCCATCGGGTCGAGGGTGCCGGCGTGCCCCACCTTTTTCATATGCAATGCGCCGCGCGCAGCCGCGACGATGTCATGACTGGTGACGCCACGCGGCTTGTCCACGACCAACAATCCCGACGTAGGAGTCGCCGGCGCGGCGGAGCCAGCCACAGGCGCGGCTTGCGTAGCCACGATCGGAGCCTGCTCGCCGCCCGAGGCTTCGGGTACGGTCCCCATCAGTGAATTCTCTCCCGTCTCGCAGAACCGCTGATATGAGGCTCAGCGGTCGCCCGTTGCCTCGTCCGCCGCGTTCTCGGCGTCATCTTCCAGGGTCTCGACGCCGATGCCGTTGCCTTCGACGTCGTCATCGTCGAGGTCGTCCGCGTACTCGTCGTACTCGTCGTCATCGTCAAACTCGTCGTCATCGCGCTCTTCAGGATGCTTGTACGGGTCGGCGTCGCCCGCGTACTGCGCGGTCTCGCGCGCCTTGGCGATCTCCTCGTCACGCTTGTGCGCGACAGCCAGGATATCCTCGATCTCATGCGCCTCGCTCGGCACCTCGTCATAGATGAACTGCAGCTGCGGGGTCAGTCGCAGGCCGGCTTTGGAACCGACCAGCGAACGCAGCCGCCCTTTCGCCTGATCGAGCGCCTGCTTGGCGCGCTTGCGCTCCCCCTGCTCGCGCCCATCATGCCCAAGCTGAGTCCAGTACACCTTGGCGATCTGCAAGTCATTGGTGACGCGCACATCGGTGATGGTCACGCTCGCAAGCCGCTTGTCGTGCAGCTGAGCTTCCATCGACGACGCGATCACCCGTTGGATCAGCGCCGCGACTCGTGCGGCGCGCGGGTTCGTTCCTGCCATAAAAATCCTTTTCCTCGATTGCGCGGCGAACCGCTGACAATATCACTCGTATCATATTCGCACATCCCCTACTCGAAGGCTCACAGCGAATCGTTCTCAATAAGAAACATGCGGGGATTGCGCACATTAGCGCACAATCGAACAAAACCGAAAAGCCCGGAGTTCCGGCCATCAGCAGCGAATACTGTTCATTGGCGAAAAACGGGGGGGCGCACGAACCGTAATGAGAATGGTTCGCTGCGCCCGTCCGCGAAAAAGCGGCGGACACCCGAAAGCGCCCGCCGCCCATGTATATATGCGCCTTACTTGCGCTCGACTTCCTGCATCTCGAAGGTCTCGATAATGTCGCCGAGCTCGATGTCGTTGAAAGTGCCGAGGTTGATACCGGCCTCGTAACCTTCCTTGACCGACTGCACGTCGTCCTTGAAACGACGCAGCGAGGAGATCTCCAGGTCGTTGACCGTGGCGACGCCGTTGCGCAGGATACGGCACTTCGTACCGCGCTTGACCTCGCCGTCCTGCACCATGACGCCGGCGATGTTGCCGAACTTGGAGGAGCGGAAGATCTCGCGGATCTCGGAGTGGGAGGTGACGACCTCCTCGTATTCCGGCTTGAGCATGCCCTTGAGGGCGGCCTCGATGTCTTCGATCGCCTTGTAGATGATCGAGTAGTACTTGATCTCGACGCCTTCACGGTCGGCCAGATCCGCCACCTGACGGTTCGGGCGCACGTTGAAGCCGATGATGACGGCCTTGTCGACGGTCGCGAGGTTGACGTCGTTCTGGGTGATCGCGCCGACGCCGCGGTGGATGACCTGGATGCCGACCTCGTCGGACACCTCGATCTTCATCAGGGAGTCTTCCAGCGCCTCGACGGAACCGGAGGAGTCGCCCTTGATGACGATGTTGAGCATGTCCACCTCGGACTTGGCGAACTGCTCCTTGAGGCTTTCGAGCGAGACGATCTTGCGGCGCTTCGCGAGCTGCGCGGCGCGTTCGGTGGCCTGGCGCTTCTCGGCGATCTGGCGGGCGGTGCGGTCGTCGGATGCGACCAGGAAGAGATCGCCGGCGGTCGGCACGGACGTCAGACCCAGCACCTGCACGGGCGTGGACGGGGTGGCTTCCTTCATGTGGTTGCCGTTCTCGTCGAGCATGGCGCGCACGCGACCGTACGAGGTGCCGGCGACGATGGCGTCGCCGATGCGCAGGGTGCCCTGCTGCACGAGCACGGTCGCCACAGCGCCGCGGCCCTTGTCGAGTCGGGCTTCGACGGTGGCGCCACGGGCGTCCATATCCGGGTTCGCACGCAGGTCGAGGTCGGCGTCGGCCGTGAGCAGCACGGCTTCGAGCAGCTTGTCGACATTGGTGCCCTGCTTGGCAGAAATGTCGACGAACATGGTGTCGCCGCCGTACTCCTCCGGCACGAGGCCGAACTCGGTGAGCTGGCCACGGACCTTCTCCGGGTTCGCGCCCGGCTTATCGATCTTGTTGACGGCCACGACGATCGGCACCTTGGCCGCCTGCGCGTGGTTGATGGCTTCCACGGTCTGCGGCATCACGCCGTCATCCGCTGCGACCACGAGAATCGCGACGTCGGTGAGCTCGGCACCGCGGGCACGCATGGCGGTGAATGCCTCGTGGCCAGGGGTGTCGAGGAACGTGATCTTGCGCTTCTCGCCTTCCAGATCGACGGTCACCTGATAGGCGCCGATGCGCTGGGTGATGCCGCCGGCCTCGCGGGCGATGACGTTGGTCTTGCGGATGGTGTCGAGCAGTCGGGTCTTACCGTGGTCGACATGGCCCATGACGGTGACGACCGGCGGACGCGGCTTCAGATCCTCGTCCTCCTGCAGCTCCTCGCTGTCAAGGTCGATGTCGAACTGCTGCAGCAGCTCCTTGTCCTCCTCCTCGGCGGAGACGATCTGGATGTTCCAGCCGATCTCCTCGCCCAGGATCTGGAAGGTGGATTCGTCCAACGACTGGGTGGCCGTGGCCATCTCGCCGAGATGGAACAGCACGGTGACCAAGGCCGCCGGGTTGACGTTGATCTTCTCCGCCAGATCGGCGAGCGAGGCGCCCTGACGCAGGCGAACGGTCTGGCCGTTGCCGGTGGGGATGCGCACGCCGCCGATGACGGGTGCCTTCATCTCCTGGAATTCCTGACGCTTCGCGAGACGGTTCTTGCGGGCCTTGGACGACTTGCCGCCCTGACGGCCGAATGCGCCGGCCGCGCCGCCGCGACCGCGACCGCCGCCGCGCGACGGACCGGTTCCGGACGTGTTGGAGTTGTTCTGGAAGCCGCCGCCCTGACCAGCGCCGGTGCCAGCGCCGGCACCGAAGCGGTTGCCGCCCGCAGGACGGGCGCCGCCGGTCTGACCCGGACGGTTATGCCCCCACTGCCCCGGCTTGGCGCCCTGCGCTCCCTGACCGGGACGACCGCCACGGAATCCTCCGCGACCGCCCTGACCTGCGCCGGGGCGACCGCCACGGCCGCCGCGATTGTCGTTGTGGTTGCCGTTTACGGTCGGACGGGCCATCGGGTGCGGACGGGGGATGTCGCGCGGGGTGGGCGCGTGCATGCCCTGCTTGCGGCTGAACGGGTTGTTGCCGGGACGAGGCCCCGGAGTCGACGGACGGGCGCCGCCGTTGGCGGAAGGCGCGCTGCCTGCGCCCGGCTGCTGGCCCTGGCGCGGCTGACCCTGATGGGAGCCTCCTCGGGAATCCTGCGGACGGCCGCCGGCGTTGCCGCCGTGACCGGGTTGGTGGGAACGCGGGCCGGGGAAGGCGCCGCGCTGCCCTGAAGGCGCGTGCGGATTGTGACGCTGCGCGGGTGAGGGACGGTTCTCGCCGCCTTCACGGTTCGGTCGAGCGTCACGCATGTCGCCGCGGGATTCGTTGCGATTGTCGCGCGGCGTCGTGCCGCGATTCGATGACGGCACATGTGCAGCAGGCGCCGCAGAGCGCGGTTCCGCCGGACGCGGTGCCGCGGCGGGCTTCTTGCCCAGACCGGGCTTGGCTACAGGTGCGGGCTTGACTGCGGGAGCACGATGCTCCGACGGTGCGGGAGCCGGTGTCTTGCGTTCCGCTGCGGACGCTCCCGGCTTCGCCTCGCCCTTCTGGAAGGCGTTCTTCAACTTGCGCGCCACCGGCGCCTCAACCGTCGAAGAAGCTGATTTTACGAATTCACCCATGTCCTTGAGTTTGTCAAGGACGGTTTTGCTGTCGACGCCAAAATCCTTGGCAAGCTCGTACACGCGTTTTTTCGCCACATTACTCCTAATTCTGGGCCGCGCGTAGACTCGCGCGGCTATTTTCCGATGACGGATTCTGCCCGTTTCATCGTGCAACCATGGTCGTGTTACCTCATATCTCGATCCCGTGGCATGACGGCATAACGCATCCACACCCGGTGTGCCGTGTCCAGCATACTAGGGACGTTGGATGTGCCGTCGGCCGCGCGTCACCGCCGTGTCGCGGATCACTTGCCTTCGGCAGCGACCTTCTTCGCGTGCGCTTCGGTGGATTCGATGCCGATCTTCCATCCGGTCAGCTTCGCCGCGAGACGCGCGTTCTGGCCTTCCTTGCCGATGGCCAGGGACAGCTGGTCATCGTGGATGAAGGCGATGGCCGTCTTGTTCTTCTCGCTGATCACCTGCACACCGGTGGCGACGGCGGGAGACAGCGCAGAGGCGACGAACTTCGCCGGATCGGCGGACCAGTCGACGATGTCGATCTTCTCCGGTCCGAGGTTCTCCATGACGGCGCGCACACGAGCGCCGCCGGGGCCGATCAGGGCACCCTTGGGGTTGACGCCATCGGTGTTGGCGCGGACGGCGATCTTGGTGCGGGCGCCGGCCTCGCGGGCGATGGCCATGATCGACACGGCGCCGGACACCAGTTCCGGGGACCTCGCGCTCGAACAGGCGACGCACCAGCTCGGGGTGCGAACGGGAGACGACGATCTCGGGGCCCTTGACGCCGCGCGCCACGTTGACGACATACACGCGCAGACGCTCGCCATGACGGTAACGCTCACCGGGCACCTGCTCGCGACGGGGCAGAATCGCCTCGACATCGCCGATGGCGACATGCACGTTCGTCGGATCGCTGGCATCCTGCTGAACGATGCCGGTGACGAGCTTGCCCTTCTGGCCGGAGAACGCGCCGAACACCTTGTCGTCCTCGGCCTTACGGAACAGCTGTCCGATGACCTGGCGCGCGGTGGCCGCGGCGAGGCGCCCGAAGTTGCGCGGGGTGTCGTCGTACTCCTCGCCCAGCTCCGGTGCGGGATGAGGGTCATCCTCGGTGGGCTCCACCGGGATCTCCTTACGAGCCCACACGGTGAACGTGCCTGCCCGCGTGTCGAGTTCGACACGGGCATGCTTGGCCGCATGAGGTGTTTTCAGATAGGCCAGACGCAGCGCCTCTTCCAGTGCGGCGTCCAGTTGTTCGAGATCGATTCCTTGCTCGATGGCGAGCTGATGCATTCCTGCCAGGTCCAGTTCCATACTCAAGACCTCCTATGAAGTTATAGCCGTGGTGGCGCGCATATGGTCACAGTCGTCTATTAGTGTAGAGGCCTATGCAGACACGTCATTGGCCAGATCACGGCATTCCATGCCGTGAGAGGAACATATCTTCGTGGTGTCGCCGTATCGTCGCGGCACTCTGCATCACCGCCCTGTGCGGCGCCCTGAGCGCCTGCAGCGCGCCCCGGATCGATGGGCGCGCGGAGTCGGAACACCAGCCCAGCGCCTGCGAGAGCGCCTACTGGGCCGCCGACGCGTCGACGGCCACCATGAACGGCCGTCACCATATCATCATGCGATATCTCGCGGCGAAGCAGGCCGTCGGGCAGTGGAGCGAGGTGGCCGCCACCTGCACCCAGCGATTCGCGCAGGGCACGATCAGAAGCGCCCAGGCCGAGCATGTGGCCGTGACGCTGGGCACAAGGATCGGTGGCAACGACACCTACCGCACGGTCTCCGACGACAGCCTGAGGCAGGTTCTGGGCATCGACCTCGACGGCGCCACCTTGGGCGCCATGTCGCTGGCCGAGGACCGCGCCGGGTTCGTCATGGAGGTGCTCGCCGCGCGGGATACGCCCGGCGCCACCCTGAGCCGGTCCGACCGGCACAAGACCGCGGGGCAATTGCTCTTCACCGCGTCCGGCTTGAGCCGCGACCCGCGAGAAAAGGTCTACGACATCCAGAAGATCCTCGCCTCGCCGACCTCGATGACCGATTCCACGACCGGCCTGAGCGTGCCGACAACGGCCTTGACGGAGATCGACTGCGCCCGGGAGCAGCTCGCCGCAATGGCCAATGACGGGGCGTCGGCCAAGTCGAAGCACACCGACAAGACCGGCAACAACACCAACGGCAGCGGCGATACCGACAGTGCAACTGACACCACCGACGTCAACGCCACCGATACCAACACCGTCGGCACGGAAAACGACGCACGCCTGCGTGTCCTCTCCACGCTGATCTCCTCCCACATCACCTCCGCATTCGCACTCGGCTACCCCGACATGGACGCGTTCCTCTTCTCCTGATCGCGTCACTCCCGCAGCCCTATTATGCATACGGGGGTAAAAGCAACACCCGTACGCCGCAGAAGTCAGCCCGATTGCATATGCGCAGCATAACCGTTTCTTCGTAAAAGGTCTCACGTTGCCGTGAAACCCGATGGGAAAAACGCCAAACTCACCCTCGATGGCTCATCGATGAGCCAGCAACGACAACGTAGGGCCTATAGGAGCTTTTGTGGTGTTTATGATCGAGGTCTGGCCTTGTACGAGTAGGCGTGTCGGCATGTCTTTTTTCCCGCGTGGAAAAAGATGCGCTCCCGGTGGTGGGCTGGATGGTGTGAGAACGCCATCCAGCAAAGCGAAGAAATGCCCGGCATGCGGGCGTGCGATGAAGAAGAACGGACGGACCGGCAAGGGCACGCAACGGTGGAAATGCCGGGCCTGCCGGCTGAGCTCGACGATGCCGCAGCGCGGCCGCAGACGGGCGCGGACGCTGGAGGAGTTCCTCTCATGGCTGCCGGGGCCGTCGTCCCAGACGGCGTCGGAATCCACGGGCGACGCGCACGCCCTGCGCAAGCGGATCGCATGGTGCTGGTCAATCCGGCCGCGCATCGCCCCGCCGGACGCGAAGCGCCACACGGTCATGGCCGACGGCACGTACATGGGCCACGGCTGGCGCCTGATCATCGCCATCGACGGCGAAAGCGGAGAAGTCCTCGCCTTCCAGTGGCGCGCATACGAGGAGCTGCGCCGCTGCTGCCGGCGGTTGGAGAAACTGTTCCGCGCGGGGGACTCTTCGCCTTTCCCGGGCCGGCGCTTGCCGCAGGTGGGCCGGTGGCGCGCACCACGAACCGGCTGGAGGGCGGCGTCAACTCGGTCGTCAAGAACGTGTTGCGCAACCCGCGGACTGCCCGAGGAGCACATGCTCCGCGCGTGCGAATGGGTGTGCTACATGAAGACCGCGCACCCGCGGCCGGAATCATTCATTCCCGACGATCCGCTGGAGGACGGGAAAGCGACGTCGCCCGAACCGGAAGGCGACGCCTCGCCCGCATACGGGATCGGCATCGACTGGAACGAATTCCACACCGGCACGCGATATCCCAACGGCACCGACTGACGCCGAGAACCAGACCTAAAGCACCACAAAAGTTCCTATAAGCCCGAAAGAGGGTTCCGGGAGAATCCCGGAACCCTCTTTGCTGGCGGATAGGGCGAGATTCGAACTCGCGGAGGGGTTAGCCTCACACGCTTTCGAGGCGTGCTCCTTAGACCGCTCGGACACCTATCCATGCGCTGCGAAAAAACGCAACTTGTTCATTATAAGTCGATTTCCCGATTACGCAAATCAGCGCGTGGCGCACCTGCCACCGCTCCATCGAGCCTCCATCGGCGAGCTATCTGCGTTTCGAGGGGTGGATTCAGCTCCTGCAAAACATCTATCTGCATTTCAAGGGGTTGGTGGTCAAGTATGACGGCTCGCTAATCCGCATGATTCCAATAGCGTAACAAGCCGAATACATCAGGTATCGCGTTTGAGCAACCCCCTGAAACGCAGATAGATGACCCGAGCAGCCTCAATCAACCCCTCGAAAGCGAGATAGCCCGCAAAACGCCCCAGGCAACCGTCCTCACAGCAGCTGCTCGTGGACGGAGGCGTTCACCCATTGGTTCTGCTGGACCTGATAGCCCGAGAAGATGCCGATGTCGAGCATGCAGTCGCGGTAATCGCGCCCGTGGGCGATGGTGATGTAGTTGTCGTCGACCATGCGGTTGTGGGTGGGGTCGAGCCCGATCCAACGGCCGTCGTGGTAGATCTCCACCCATGCGTGCGTCGCACCCTCGCCGCCCAGCAGGCCCGCGATGTAGCGGGCGGTCAGCCCGACGTGGCGGCACACCGAGAGCATCACGTGCGCGTAGTCCTGGCACACGCCCTTGCGCTGGGCGAGCGCCTGCTCGGCGGTGGTGCGGATCGTGGTCGAGGCGGGCGTATACGTGAACGCCTGATACACCTCGTCCATCACCTCCCATGCCTGATCAATCGGAGTGGCATCGGCCGGCAGCCCGGCGATGCGCGCCCGGCACGCCGCGATCATGGCCTCGATGCACGGCCCGGGAATCGTCAGCGCCGAGTTGAACCGGTACAGCGGCTTATAGATCTCCGACTTGATGTGGGCGTTGTCGACGAACGCGATGCCCTTCACCGAATAGCTGAATATCGTGTGAGGCTGCGGGATGAACCCGGTCATGACCACGGAATCGAACGAGTCGATGGTCGTCTCCAGTTCGACGTCCGGCTCGATGGCGACCTCCACGTCCACCACCTGCTGTCGCGGACCGGTCGCAGGCACGCAGCGCAGTTGGAAACGATGGTCGGTGACCGGCGAGCTGAACGTCAGCTTCATCTCGTAGTCAAACACCAGTTTCTTCATGACGGCAGGCTCCTCGTCGGATAATGCTCGCAAAAATCCACTCTAGTCTAGCAGAAACGGCGGAGGTCATCCGTCAGCTGACGGCCGCCGACCGGTCACTCTCCGATCGGCGGCCTGCCCCTCACGGACGCTTGGCGTCCATGTTCATCGCGTTGAGCATGCCCGCGTCCTTCGGGTCGCCGGTGATGGCCCGGCTGTTGAAGTCGGTGAGGAACTCGTTCAGGCGGCTCGTCAGCTCCGGGTAGCCGCGGCTCGGCAACTGCCCGAGTAGCCAGCTGATGCCGGACACGAAGCATGAGGGCAACGGCATGCCGTCGAGCGTGCGCGAGTAGGTCTCCAACTTGGCGAGCGGCGCGTCGAGCTCGCTATTGTCCAGATGGAAGCGGGTGTACAGGTCGATGCGCTCGATGTACTTGCCGATGAACACGAACGCCTTCAGTGTGATGTCTGCGGTGGAGTTCTCGATGCCGCCCCAGAACGCGAGCATGTCGTCGGCGATGTCACGCTGCGAGTAGATGTCATCCGCGCTGGCGGAACGCTCGGCGGCCTCGGTGATGTTCTTCACCGCGAGCTCGACGTACTGCAGCAGCCTCGACGTCAGCTCCGGGCGCAGCACCACGGCGTTGTTGAACGCGGCGACGATGGCGGAGCGCACCGAGTCGGGGTTCGTGCCGTCGTAGAGGAAGGAGTGGATGAACCCGTCGAAGTCCTCGAAATCCTGCGGTAGGTCGAGCGCCTTCGCGAACGGGCGGAATGCGTCCACATCGGTGTCCATCACGCGGTCGTAGAAGGGGAAGAACTGCACGAGTGTCGTGAACGCGCGCTCGGTGTACCGCCCGAGCCAGTACAGGTTGTCGGCCTTCGACGCGGTGACCAGCGACAGCGAGTGCCGCTTCGAATGCGGAATGAGGTTCACCGAGGCGACCGACTCCTCGCGCTGCTTGTCCGTGCTGCCGTCTTCGGGCGCCAGCACCCACGTATCCTTGAATCCGCCGCCCTGCGACGAGTTGACGATCATCTGGCCGGGCACTGACGAGTAGCGCGTCAGGCCGGAATACCACACGTGCGTGTTCTGCCCGGTGACCACGAACGCGCGCAGGTCGCACTTGCGCGGGCTCACCTCGCCACTGTCCGGGTCGATCACGTCGATGTCGCGGAACTGGATGACCTCCTGCGCGATAAACCGGCGCGGATCCTCCTTGATGCGGTCGGCCAGATCCTCCCGCGCGGCCTTGTCGAGCGACGAGCCGAACACGACGCCGTAGCCTCCGGCTTCCGCCACGTCCTTGATGACCAGCTCGCCCATGCGGTCGAGCACTTCCTTGCGGTCCTTCTCGAACATCGGCATGTAGGTCGGCGCGTTGTGCAGGATCGGCTCCTCGTTGAGGTAGTAACGGACCATCTGCGGCACGAAATAGTAGATCGCCTTGTCGTCCGCGGCCCCGTTGCCGGGCGCGTTGATGATGGCGACGTTGCCGGAACGGTAGGCCGACAGCAGTCCGGGAACGCCGATAACCGAGTCCGGGTTGAACGCGAACGGGTCGAGGTATTCGTCGGACAGTCGGCGGTACACGGCGCCCACGCGATGCCGGTTGCCGGCATAGTCGAGGAAGTACAGCTTGTTGTCGACAACTTCCAAGTCTTCGGGGAACGCGAGCGCCGCGCCGGTCTTCTCGGCCAGGTAGGCGTGCTCGAAGAACGCCGAATTGTAGCGTCCCGGCGTGAGCACGACGGCGATGCCTTCGGTGGATACGAAGTCCATGGCCTTGCGCAGCAGCCGCGGATAGTCGCGGTTGTCGCGCACGTGCACGTCGCGGAACAGTTTGGGATTCGTACGGCGTTCGATGTCGCGCGCGAACAGCGGGTAGCTGGCTCCCGACGGGATGCGCAGGTTGTCTTCCAGCACCCACCAGCGCCCGTCCTCGCCTTGGACGAGGTCTTCGCCTGCGATGTGCGCGAAGATGCCGCCGGGAGGAGTCACGCCGTTGACTTGCGGAAAGTAGCCGGCCGACGTGTACACGTATTCTTCGGGGATGACGCCGTCGTGGATGATGCGCTTGTCTGAGTATATGTCTTTGAGGTAGGCGTTGAGTGCGTTCACGCGCTGCTTGAGGCCGGCTTCCAGCTCGTCGAATTCGTCGGATTCGATGATGCGCGGGATCGGGTCGTATGGAAACAGCCGGTCGTGGTATTCGCCGTTCTTGTATACGCCGAAACGCACGCCGTTGCGGCTCAGTTCACGGTTGATGTCTCCTCGCCTGTTGACCAGTTCCTCGGCGAATTGTCGGGCTGACCGTTCTGTCATGGCGACTCCTTGTCTCACAGATACGCATGCTGAACGCTTATGCTCTATGATACTGAACTCGTCCCAGCGTATGCGGCCGTGGTTTCCGCATTCGCTCGAAAAATCGACAATCATGTTACGAATCGGTCGCGCCGCGAACGGTTCACCGGCATGCCGAACGTCTGCCTTCGCGCCCACCCCCGCGTCTACAGCGTGCGCTTGGCGCGTATACGCTCGGCCCGTTCGGCGAGCTCGTCGTCGGCGGGATAGGCGACGTGCTCCAGCGTCAGCCCTTGCGGCGCGATCGGCCCTGTGGAGCCCTCGCGCAGCGGCACGGCCATCTTCTCTCGGAACCAGTCGGTCGAGCGCTTGCCCATGCCGACCTGTATGCAGCCGCCGACCAGCGAGCGCACCATGTTGCGAGCGAAGGCGTCGGCGACGATGGTGAAGCACAGCAGGTCGGATTCGGCGGCCGGCGTGCGGTATCGCTCCCCCATGCCGTCGACGACCAGCGGCCGGGTGGGGATCCGCCGCCAATATGCGGTTTTGACCTCGCGAATCGTGGTACCGCCCGGATTGGGGGTGGCGAACGAGCCGAAATCATGCAGTCCGATGGTCATCGCGGCGGCCTCGTTCATCGCGGCGACGTCGAGGTCGGCGTCGAGGTGCAGCACGAAGCCGCGCAGACGCGGGTTCGACTTCGCTGGCACGGTCGGCCACGCGATACACGTAAGTGCGTTCCAGTGCGGAGAACCTCGCGTCGAATCCGCTCGGCGCGACCGTCACGTCATGGATGGTGATGTCCGCGGGCAGCATGCGTTGCAGACGGTGCTTGAGCGCTACGGTCGGCGGCACGCTCATGTGCCCGACGCAGCGGCTCAGCGTTTCCTCGCCGATGTCGAGATGGCAGACCTGATGCGAGGCGTGCACGCCCGTGTCGGTGCGGCCGGCGACGGTCAGGCGCAGCGGCTCGGCGGGGTCGTCGACCGGCACGCGCGTAATCGTGTGCAGCACCCGTTCGATCTCGCCCTGCACGGTGCGAATCGTCGGCTGCTTCGCCCATCCGAAGAAGCCGCCGCCGTCATATGCCAGATCAATACGCAATCTCATCACGCCCACCAGTATATCGACGCCGCCCCGAGTCCCCTTCTCCACCTCGCGACACCCATGTGCCGATACACTGTGGGCAAATGTTGGATGTAACGGTAAACTTTGTTTATATTGGAGCAAAGTCGCAACGAATGCGGCGATGCGCTAACCAATCAACAAAGATTCCGACAATAACAGAAACAACATTAACCACATACCCAATGGAGAGATTATGCGATTGAGGAGAGTGAAAGCGGCCATAGGCAGTGTCCTGGCAGCCGTGACACTACTGAGTACGTCGCTGACCGGCGTCACGGCGGCGCAAGCCAGCGATGACAATCTTGCACTGAATCAGACCGTAACGGCCAGTTCATATGAAGTGGCGACGACTGCGCCCGAGAAGGCCGTGGACGGCGATCTCGGCACACGCTGGGGTACCGCGCAGAACAAGGCCGCAAACGAATGGATCGAGGTCGGCTTGGGCGGCACCAAGACCGTCAAGCAGATCAACATCGATTTCGAGCGCAAAGATGCCGATCAGAACATCACCAGTTTTAAAGTCGAGCTGAAGCAGGGCGACACCTATACCAAGGTGTATCAGAAGGACACCCGCGCCAAGCAACAGGAGATCATCCTGCTTGACCAGGCACAGCAGGCGTCCGCCGTGAAGGTGACCGTACTGTCCGCCGACGGCGGCACCATGAACTGGGTCAACGTGGGCATCAACGAGATTTCCGTGTACTCCGCACCCAAGGAGACCGTGCTCGACACGGCCGACACGAACCACATGCTCGGCGCCACCATGACCGCCTCCAGCAACGAGACGGCGACGCTCACCCCCGACAAGGCGATCGACCAGAACCGCACCGGCCGCAACAATCGTTGGGCCAGCGGCTACGAGACCCCGAGCAACATCTGGCTGAAGGCGGAATTCCCGCGGCTCACCGCGGTCAAGGACATCCGCATCTATTTCTTCGAGCGTGACGTGAATCCGAAGCCTACCAATGTCCAGAGCTTCGACCTGTCCTACACCGACTCCGAAGGCACCGAGCACACGCTCAAGTCCGGCTACGCGATGACGGCCTCCGGGGCCGGTTATGTCGCTGACGTCGTCATCCAGCTCGATCAGGCCGTCAACGCCCGCTCGCTCAAGCTGTCGAACTTCGCGATCAAAAGCTCCGAATACAACAACGTGAGCGTCGCCGAATGGGAGGCGTATTCGAACGATCAGGCCGAGCCGGGCGCCACGCTCGACAGCGTGGTCTCCGACCTCGAATCCAACCACCTGACCATCGAGACCGACACCGACACGCTGGCTCTGCCCACTGTGCCCGACGGCTACACCGTCAAGTTCAACGGCGCCGACTACGAGCAGCTCATCGCCGCCGACGGCACCGTCAACCACCCGCTGGTCGACAAGACCGTGCAGGTCGCCTACGTCGTCACCGACACCGCCACCGGCAACACCAAGACGACCTCCGACATCCCCTACGTCGTCAAGGGCACCAACCAGCAGCAGGAAGGCAACAACGCCAAGCCGACCATCATCCCCGAAATCGCCGAATGGCATTCGACCAGTGCCGCCAAGCTGGCGGCCTCCGCCGTGACGAAGGTCGTCTACGACGATGATTCGCTCAAGGCCGTGGTCGACGAGTTCGTCGCCGACTACAAGGACTTCACCGGCATCAAGCTGACCGCCAAGAAGGGCGCCGCCGAAGCCGGTGCGTTCAACTTCGTCAAGACCGACTCCACGGCCGCGATCGCGCAGCTCGGCGACGAAGGCTACACGATGGACATCCAGGCCGACCGCGTGGTCGCCAAGTCATCCAGCGTGACCGGCAACATGTACGCGATGCAGACGATCCTGCAGATGACCAAGCAGGACGCCAACGGCTTCGTGATCGGTTCGATGCGCGACTACCCGCGCTTCACCACCCGCGGACTCCTGCTCGACGTGGCCCGCAAGCCCGTCTCGCTGGAGATGATGCGCGAGATCACCCGCACGATGCGCTACTACAAGATGAACGACTTCCAGGCGCATCTGTCCGACAACTACATCTTCCTGGAGAACTACGGCAAGGGCGACAACGAGGACGAGGCGTTCAAGGCCTATGACGCGTTCCGTCTCGAATCCAGCCTGACCAACGACAAGGGTGAATCGCCCACGGCCGAGGACTACTCCATCTCCAAGAAGACGTTCAAGCAGTTCATCCAGGACGAGCGCGCCCTCGGCATGAACGTCGTGCCGGAGATCGACGTGCCCGCGCACGCCAACTCCTTCACGAAGATCTGGCCCGAGCTCATGGTGAAGGGACGGGTCTCCCCGATCAACAGCAACCGACCGCTCATCGACCACCTCGACGTGTCCAAGCCCGAGACCATCGCCAAGATCAAGGAGATCTTCGACGACTACACCAAGGGCGACGACCCGACGTTCGACAGCGACACGACCGTGCACATCGGTGCCGACGAGTTCCTCTACAACTACACGGCATACCGTAAGTTCATCAACGAGATCGTCCCCTACATCAAGGACACGAACACCGTGCGCATGTGGGGCGGCCTGACTTGGATCAACGACCACAAGACGGAGATCACCAAGGACGCGATCGAGAACGTCGAGATGAACCTGTGGTCCAAGGACTGGGCCGACGGCCTCCAGATGTACAACATGGGCTACAAGCTGATCAACACGATCGACGACTACGGCTACATGGTGCCCAACGGCAGCTACGGACGTGCCAACGCGTACGGCGACCTGCTGAACATCAGCCGCGTCTTCGACAGCTTCGAGCCCAACAAGGTCCGCAGCAGCGGCGGCTACCAGGCCGTGCCCTCCGGCGACGACCAGATGCTCGGCGCCGCGTTCGCGATCTGGAGCGACAACATCGACAAGAGCGCATCGGGTCTGACCGAATCCGACCTGTACTGGCGCTTCTTCGACGCGATGCCGTTCTACGCCGAGAAGACCTGGGCCGCCACCGGCAAGGAGAAGGGCACCGCCGCGAAACTCACGGCGCTGGCCGCCAAGCAGGGAACCGGCCCTCGCACCAACCCGTACTACCAGGCCACTTCGAAGAACAGCGTCTACGAGAGCTACGACTTCAACGACGGGCTCGCCGACGCCAGCGGCAACGGCCGCGACCTGACCATCGGCGACGGCAGCAAGGCCGCCGTCAAGGACCAGTCGCTCAAGCTCGCCGGCGGCTCCAGCTATGCCACATCCAAGCTCGACAAGCTCGGCAACGGCAACGAGCTGACGTTCGATGTGACGCTCCAGCAGGCTGCCAAGCCCGGAGACATCCTCTTCGAGGCCGACGCTCCGTACGGCACTCATGACATCCGCGTCATGGAGAACGGCAAGCTCGGCTTCACGCGAGAGCTGTACAACTACTACTTCGATTACGAGCTGCCGGTCGGCAAGACAGTCACCGTGACCATCAAGGTGGACCAGCAGACCACGAAGCTGTATGTTGACGGCGAATTCGTGAGCGACGCGACCGGCAAGTACATCGACAAGGGCATCGAGAAGAAGACCGGCATCACCGCCGCGACCTTCGCACTGCCGCTGCAGCGTATCGGCTCGAAGACCTCTGCGACCAACGGCGTCATCGACAACGTCATCGTCAAGAAGTCCGAGGCCGAGACAGACCAGTACAACAAGTCCTGCTGGACCGGCACGACCAATTCCGAGACCCAATACAACGACACGGAAGGTCTGCTGCGGTACGCGTTCGACAACAACCCGAGCACCATCTGGCATTCCAACTGGAAGGGCGCCACGGACAAGCTGACCGGTTCGAACTCGTTCTACGCCGAGATCGACATGTGCCAGAAGTACACGATCAACCAGTTCTCCTTCACGCCGCGTACCAGCCAGGACAGCGGACAGGTGACCAAGGCCGATCTGTACGTCAAGGCCAACGCGAACGACGAGTGGAAGCAGGTCGCCACGGATCAGGTGTTCGAGGCCAGCCGCGCCAAGAAGACCTTCATGTTCGACGAGCAGGAAGTGCGGTACGTCAAGTTCGTGGCCAAGTCCTCGAACGATGGCTGGGTCGCGGTCTCCGAGTTCGGCGTGGCGAACAAGCCGTCCTCCACCGTGCGCGTATTCGTCGCGGCCGATCCGGCCGAAGGCGGTACGGTGAGCGTAGCCGCCGAGGGCGAAACCGGCACCGATACGGCCGTGGACGTCGCATCCGGTGCCTCGGTGACCGCCAAGGCGGTCGCGGCGGATGGCTACAGGTTCAGCGGCTGGTTCACGACAGCCAGTGAGACGGCGGTTTCCACCGATGCCACGTACACGTTCGCAGCCGACGGCAACACGGCTCTGACCGCGAAGTTCACCAAGGACTCCACGCCGGATCCCGGCCCGAAGCCGACCATCAGCTCGATCGCCGTCACCAAGCCGACCGTCACCGATTACAAGGTCGGCGACACGTTCGATGCCACTGGACTGGCGGTCACCGCCACGATGTCGGACGGCAGCACGAAGACCCTGACGGCCGGCGAGTACACGCTCTCAGCCACGCAGGACGGTGCCGCGGTCGCGCTTGACAAGGCGTTCGCCAAGGCCGGAACGGTCACTGTCACGGTCACCGCCAACGGCAAGACCGCCACCTTCGACGTGACCGTGACGGCCAAGAATCCCGATCCGGAACCCGCGACGCTCAAGTCCATCAAGGTCACGTCCAAGCCGGACAAGACCACGTACACCGTGGATGAGACGTTCGCCAAGACCGGTCTCGCGGTGACGGGCACCTGGTCCGACGGCAAGACGGCGCTGCTGAAGGACAGCGAATACAAGCTGTCCGCGGTCGACGCCGACGGCAAGACCGTCGACCTGACCAAGCCGTTCACGGCCGCGGGCGACGTCACCGTCACAGTGACCTCCGGCAAGCTCACCGACTCCTTCACGATCACCGTCAAGGCAAAGACCGTGACCCCGACTCCTGGCGACAACAAGCCGGGCGAGAACAAGCCCGGTGCCGACAAGCCGAAGCCGAACACGCCTGACGAGGTCGCCAAGACCGGTGCTTCGGTCACGGCGGTCGTCTTCAGCGCCCTGTTGCTGTTGTCCGCAGGCTACCTGCTGGTGCGTAAGCGCAGGATCTGACCGAATTACGTGTCATCCCCCGCGGATGACACGCTGAGACCCTAGAGGGGGCTCCCGGTTCACACCGGGAGCCCCCTCTTCCGTTGCATGCAGGTACGTAATAACGTGTATATGTCATTATCGCCTACTGTTGCGTATCTAAGTGCGCGCCGAAACGACAAGTCCGCGCACTTAGATACGCAAACGGGGCTATTTGCGTTCCTAAGTGCGCACGGTTGTCGTTTCGGCGCGCACTTAGGAACGCAACCGCATCTGATGCCAACGCACCCGCTGGCGGAGGGCTGTCCGTGCAACAGACTAGGGCCCGTCAACAGCCTCCAGTACCACCCAACAAACAAAAACAGGGGCTGGAAACCAGTTACGGTTCCCAGCCCCTATCAATGTCTATGAGACGGGTCTCACTCGGCCTTGTCGGCGGTCTCCTCGGCAGCGGTCTCGGCGGGCGCCTCAACCGGAGCTTCAGCGGCGGCGGTCTCCTCGACCGGAGCCTCGGTAGCGGCGGCGACCTTGGTGGCGGCCTCAGCTTCCTTGACGACAGCCTTCTTCGGGCTTACCGGCTCGGTGACGAGCTCGATGATGGCGGCAGGCGTGGAGTCGCCCTTGCGCGGAGCGATCTTGACGATGCGGGTGTAGCCACCCTCACGCTGCTCCATCTGCTCGGCAATCTGAGTGAACAGCACGTGCACGACGGACTTGTTGCGGATGACGCGCATCACGCGACGACGGGAGTGCAGGTCACCGCGCTTCGCGAAGGTGATCAGGCGCTCGGCCAGCGGACGAAGGCGCTTGGCCTTCGGCAGCGTGGTGGTGATGCGACCGTGCTGGAACAGGCTGGTGGCCATGTTCGCGAGCATAAGGCGCTCATGGGCCGGGCTTGACGCCAGACGCGGGCCCTTCTTGGGTGTAGGCATAGTTTCTCCTTATAGCCCGTCGGATTCAGGTGGGCACATGCCCGAACGTCCGAATCCGACGGTTATATCTGTTGCGAAAGGTGACGTCACTCGTCCTCAGGCGAGAAGAACGTACCACCTTCCAAATTGTTGGTATCGAAGCCCAGCGGCGACGACTTCAGCGACAGTCCCATGGACTGCAGCTTGTCCTTGACCTCGTCGATCGACTTCATACCGAAATTGCGAATATCCAGCAGATCCTGCTCGGTGTGAGCGACAAGCTCGCCGATCGTGTGGATGCCCTCGCGCTTGAGGCAGTTGTAGCTGCGCTGCGTGAGGTTGAGATCCTCGATCGGGACGGCCATCTCGGGGTTGGTCTCCTCCGCGACGGGAGCGGGACCGACTTCGACGCCTTCGGCCTGCACGTTGAGCTCACGGCACAGGCCGAACAGCTCAACCAGGGTGGAGCCAGCGGAAGCCACCGCATCGCGCGGTGAAATGGCCGGCTTGGTCTCCACGTCCAGAATAAGCTTGTCGAAATCAGTGCGCTGTTCGACGCGCGTGGCCTCGACCTTGTAGCTTACCTTGAGCACCGGGGAGTAAATCGAATCGACCGGGATACGACCGATCTCATCGGTGTCCTGCTTGTTCATCTGCGCGGGGACGTAGCCACGGCCACGCTCGACAGTGAACTCGATTTCGAGTTCGCCGTCGTCGGCGAGGGTCGCGATGTGCTGGTCCGGGTTGGCGATGGTGACACCGGCGGGCGGTGTGATGTCGCCCGCGGTGACTTCGCCATTGCCGCTCTTGCGCAGATACATGACCACGGGCTCGTCGTACTCGCTGGTCAGCACGATGCCCTTGATGTTCAGCAGAATCTCAGTGACGTCTTCCACGACACCCGGCAGAGTGGTGAACTCATGCAGGGCACCGGAAATACGCACGGAAGTGACCGCCGCGCCCGGAATCGAGCTCAGCAGTGTGCGGCGCAGCGAATTACCAAGCGTGTATCCGAAACCGGGCTCAAGCGGCTCGATGACGAAACGGGAACGCTGCGGATTGATGGATTCCTCGGTAAGTGTCGGACGCTGTGCGATAAGCACTGTGTGTATCCTTTCAGCTTCTGGACGGTGGTGCACTCACCTTCCGTAAGCGGTTTTGGATGGATGAGATTGCTGAGTGCTCAGACGCGACGACGCTTCGGGGGACGAACGCCGTTGTGCGCTTGCGGAGTGACGTCGGTGATGGAACCGACTTCGAGTCCGGCGGACTGCAGGGAACGGATGGCGGTTTCACGACCGGAACCCGGGCCCTTCACAAAGACATCGACCTTCTTGACGCCGTGTTCCATGGCCTTGCGGGCCGCGGACTCGGCCGCCATGCCAGCGGCGTACGGCGTGGACTTACGGGAGCCCTTGAAGCCGACATCGCCACCGGACGCCCAGGACACAACTGCGCCGGACGGGTCGGTGATGGAGATGATGGTGTTGTTGAACGTTGACTTGATATGCGCCTGCCCGACGGGGATCGACTTGCGATCACGACGACGAGGCTTGCGCGCGGCCTGCTTAGGAGCTGCCATTGACCCTCGTTTCCTTGTAACGAACTGTTGTTTTGGATTGGATCCGGACGATGGGTGTCACCCCGTGGCCCGAATCGACGCCACCCTATTACTTGGTGGCCTTCTTCTTTCCGGCGACCGTGCGCTTCGGACCCTTGCGGGTGCGGGCGTTGGTCTTGGTGCGCTGACCGCGCACAGGAAGTCCCTTACGGTGACGCTGGCCTTGGTAGCAGTTGATCTGGATCTTGCGACGGATGTCCGCGTCGATTTCACGACGCAGATCGCCCTCGATCTTGTAATTGCCTTCGAGGTAATCACGCAGCGTAATCAGCTGCTCATCCGTCAGATCCTTGACGCGAATGTCCGGGTTGATACCGGTCGCGGCAAGCGTTTCCTTGGCACGAGTGCGACCTACACCGAAAATATAGGTGAGGGCGATCTCGATGCGCTTCTCATTGGGGATGTCGACTCCGGCAAGACGTGCCATTGCGATTCCTTCTGTGTTCACGCAGGTCGTGCACCGAGTCTTCCGGTTTCCCGGCCCGGGCCTGCGTACCCGGGGTTCAGCTGTTCGCTGTGACTCAGCGCCTTATTTACTTGTTGCCGCTGGAATCTGCTCTCAGCCCTGGCGCTGCTTGTGGCGCGGGTTCGTGCAGATCACCATGACGCGGCCGTGACGGCGGATCACGCGGCAGTTTTCGCAGATCCTCTTCACGCTAGGGCTGACCTTCATGGTTTTCCTTTGCTTGTACCTATTTACTTGTAACGGTACGTAATACGCCCACGGTTCAGATCGTAGGGGCTCATTTCCAGCACGACGCGATCCTGCGGCAGGATGCGGATGTAGTTCTTCCGCATTTTGCCGGAAATCGTCGCCAGCACGATGTGCTTGTTCTCAAGTTCGACGCGGAACATCGCATTCGGCAACGCTTCCACTACCTGACCTTCGACTTCAATCACACCGTCTTTTGCCATAAGCCTTACAGTCCATTCCTTGGGTGTATTACACTTGTATGTCCGAAGACACACCAAATTTAAAGGATATATCATAACGGGTCACGACACGCCGAGGCGTGCATGACCCGTTATAATTTCTTGCTTTATCCTTGCTCCTGCCGGCGATACGACCGGCAGCGGCAATCAGTCGCTCAGCGCGGCGACGATGTTGGCCTGAATGGCGTCGATGTCGCCGACGCCGTCAATGGCGACCAGCTGGCCGCGGCTCTTGTACGTGTCGAGCAGCGGAGCGGTTTCCTTGGCGTACGTGGCCAGACGCTTGGCGATGGCCTCGGGGGTGTCGTCAGAACGGCCCTGCTCCTGCGCGCGCTTGGCGATGCGCTGCATCAGCACATCGTGGTCGGCGTCAAGGGCGACGACCTTGTCCAGCGGCGTGCCGAGCTCTTCGAGCATCGCGTCCAGCGCCTTGACCTGGGAGGCGTTGCGCGGGTAGCCATCGAGAATCCAGCCGTTCTTGGCGTCGTCCATGGCCAGACGGTCCTTGACGATCTTGTTGGTGAGCTCGTCGGGCACCAGTTCGCCCTTGTCGGTGTACTTCAGCGCCTCAAGGCCGAGCTCGGTCTTGTTCTTGATGTTGTAGCGGAAGATGTCGCCGGTCGAGATGGCGGGGATGCCGTAGTGCTCGGCGAGCAGGGCGGCCTGGGTGCCCTTGCCGACACCTTGCGGGCCCATGATCAGCAGTCGCATGTGGTCTCCTTGGTGAAGTGAATACGTTATATATGTTCGCTCCCGTAAAAGCGGGAGCGCAGAAGGATCAGCCTTCCTTGTGGTCGATGCCTTCGAGCAGGAAGCCGGTGTACTGGAACTGCTCGGTCTGGGCCTTGGCCTGACGCAGCGTGTCAAGACCAACGCCCGCGATGATCAGGATCGTGGTGCCGCCGAACGGCAGCTTGGAGTTGAGGTTCAGCGCCATGATCAGCACGGTCGGGATCAGCGCGACGAACAGCAGGTACACGGCACCGACCGTGTTGAGGCGGTTCATCACGTAGTTCAAGTAACGGCTGGTGGCGTTGCCGGCGCGGATGCCAGGGATGAAGCCACCGTATTCCTTCATGTTGTCGGCGGTCTCGTCCGGGTTGAACGTGATCGACGTGTAGAAGAAGCAGAAGAACACGATCATCAGCGCATACAGCGCGATGTACCACACCGAAGTGGTGTTGGCGAGGTTCTTGTTGATCCAGTCGACCCAGGACTGTCCCGACTTGCCGAACTGCGCGATCAGCGTCGGGATGGCCAGGATGGAGGACGCGAAGATCGGCGGGATGACACCGCTCATGTTGATCTTCAGCGGCAGGTAGGTGGAGGAGCCGCCGTACATCTTACGGCCGATCATGCGGCGCGTGTACTGCACGGGGATGCGGCGCTGGCTCAGCTCGACGAAGTCGACGAAGACAAGGATGACTACCAGCACGCCGGTGACGATGCCGAACTTCAGCCAATCGCCGTTGGTGCCGTTGGTGCCCCAACCGATCTCCCACAGCTGCGGCAGGAAGCCGGCGCAGATGGACATGAAGATCAAGATGGACATACCCTGGCCGATGCCCTTGTCGGTGATCAACTCGGCCATCCACATGATCAGGCCGGTACCACCGGTCATGATCAGAACCATGACGGAGAGGTTCCACACGGAGTTGTCCGGAATCGGCGAGGAGCACATGTTGTTGAACAGTGCGCCGGACTGTGCGGTCACCAGAATCGTGGTGGACTGCAGCACGGCCAGGCCGATGGTGAGGTAACGCGTGTACTGCGTCAGCTTGGCCTCACCGGACTGTCCTTCCTTGTGCAGCGCCTCGAAGCGCGGGATGACCACGCGCAGCAGCTGCACGACGATGGAAGCGGTAATGTACGGCATGACACCCAGCGCGAAAATGGACAGCTGCAACATTGCACCGCCCGAGAAGAGGTTGACCAAGCCGATGAAGTTTTCCTGGCTACCGCTAAGTGTGTTGATACAATCCTGCACCGTCTTGTAGTTGACTCCCGGCGTCGGGATGAACGAACCAATACGGTAGATGATGATCATGGCTAAGGTAAAGAGGATCTTGTTCCTCAGTTCCTTGGTCCGAAAGGCTTGGATTAACGTCCTCACAAGGATTCCTTTCCGTTGTGCGCGCCCGGCGCACCGAAGCAAACAGACTCTAACCGTCGAGTCTAGCGTACGGGGTCTACCCGCAGACACGCTGGTGTGATATGTCGTATGACGAGTCGTAATGACAGATAAGGCCCTCGCCCGCGACATGAGCGGGGAGGGCCTTATCTCATTGGTCACATGCAGTGTTGCCGAACAACAATCAGTTTTCGGAAACAGAGCCGCCGGCGGCCTCGATCTTGGCCTTGGCGGAAGCGGATGCCTTGGCGCCCTTCACGGTGACGGCCACGGTGATGTCACCATCGCCGAGAACCTTGACCGGGAAACCGCCACGGACAGTGCCCTTGGCAACCAGCGCGTCAACGGTGACCTCGCCGCCCTCAGGGAACAGCTCCCCAAGAGCGGAGACGTTGACAACCTGGTATTCCTTCTTGAACGGGCTCTTGAAGCCACGCAGCTTCGGAAGGCGCATGTACAGCGGCAGCTGGCCACCTTCGAAGCCCGGACGAACCTGATAGCGCTTCTTCGTACCCTTGTCGCCACGACCCGAAGTCTTACCCTTGGAGCCTTCACCACGACCGATGCGAGTACGGTCCTTCTTGGCACCCGGGGCGGGCTTCAGATTGTGCATCTGCAGGAGTTCATCTTCGTTGGCCATAATCAGTCAGCCTCCTCAACGGTAACGAGGTGACGAACCGTGAGAATCATGCCGCGGGTAACGGAGTTGTCCTCACGAATCACGCTCTGGCCGATCTTGCGCAGACCAAGGGACTGGGCGGTCGCGCGCTGCTTGGGCGTGCGGTTCACCAGACCATGGTGCAACGTGATCTTCAGGTTAGCCATCACTCACCATCCTTCTGTTCAGCGGCGGCCTTGGCCTGAGCCTCTTCACGAGCCTTCTTGGCCTCGGCGATGCCGGCGGCGCGAGCGCGAAGCATCGCATCGGGGGCGACCTCGTTCAGGGCGAGGCCACGGCGGGCAGCGATCTCTTCCGGCTCCTCAAGCTGCTTGAGGGCGGCCACGGTGGCGCGAACCATGTTCACGGCGGTGGCGGAGCCCATCGACTTGGTGAGGATGTCGGTGATGCCGGCGCACTCCATGACGGCGCGCACGGGGCCACCGGCGATAACGCCGGTACCCGGGGCGGCCGGGCGGAGCAGCACGGTGCCGGCGGCATCATGGCCGATCACCGGGTGGGTGACGGTACCACGGATGCGCGGAACGGTGAACATGTGCTTCTTGGCGTCGAGCTGGCCCTTGGCGATGGCCGCCGGGACCTCACGGGACTTGCCGTAGCCGACACCGACGGTGCCCTTGCCATCGCCGACCACCACGAGGGCGGCGAAGCTGAACGTACGACCACCCTTGTGGGTCTTGGACACACGGTTGATGGTCACCACGCGATCGAGCATCTCGTCGCCGTGGTTCTCCTCACGACGGTTGCGACGCTCGCCGCGTCGGCCTTCGCCACGCTGTCCACGACGGGACTTGCGCTCATCATTGTTGTTGTTCTCGGGTGCCGCAGTGTTCTGAGTCTCTTCAGCCACTTGGGTTTCCTTCACTTCGTTGTCGCTCACAGTGCCAGACCTCCCTCACGGGCGCCATCAGCGACGGCTGCGACGCGACCGGTGTACTTGTTGCCACCGCGGTCGAACACGACCTGCTCGATGCCTGCCGCCTTGGCCTTCTCAGCCACCAGCAGACCGACCTTCTTGGCGGCCTCGGACTTGGTGCCCTCGAAGCCAGCGAACTCGGCGGTCAGCGTGGAGGCGCTCACCAGGGTGTGGCCCTTGGTGTCGTCAACGATCTGAGCGACCATGTGACGGTTGGAGCGGGTGACGACGAGGCGCGGACGCTCCGGGGTGCCGACGACCTTCTTGCGAAGACGAGCGTGACGACGAAGGCGCGCGACCTTCTTGCCCTTACCTAGAATCTTGACGCTCATATCACTTACCAGCCTTTCCGGCCTTGCGCAGGATGCGCTCGTCCGCGTACTTGATGCCCTTGCCCTTGTAGGGTTCCGGAGCACGCAGCTTGCGGATGTTAGCGGCGACCTGGCCAACGACCTGCTTGTCGGTGCCCTTGACGACCACTTCGTTAGCGTTCGGCAGTTCGAAAGTGATGCCTTCCGGCGGGTTGACGGTGATCGTGTGAGAGTAGCCGAGAGAGAACTCGATGCCCTTGCCCTTGGCGACGGCACGGTAACCGGTGCCGACGATGAGCAGGCGCTTCTCGAATCCATCGTGCACACCCTTGACCATCGAGGCGATGATCGAGCGGCTCAGACCGTGCTTGGCACGGGTGGGACGCAAGTCATCCGCGGCGGTCAGGATAATCTCGTTGCCTTCGACCTGAGCGGTGATGCCCTCAGGGATGACGTAGGAATCGGAACCCTTCGCACCCTTGGCGGAGAAGTTCTGACCCTCGATAGCGACTTCCACGCCAGCCGGGATGGTGACGGGGAGCTTACCAATATGCGATGCCATGTTTCAGCTCTCCTTTCTCACCACACGTAGGCGACGATCTCGCCGCCAATGCCCCGGTCGAGGCATTCCTTCTGGGTCAGCAGTCCCGAGCTAGTCGAGATGATTGCGATGCCAAGGCCACCGAGCGGCATCGGCAGAGCATCGGACTTTGCGTAGCGACGCAGGCCCGGCTTGGAGATGCGCT
>ENA-OQBD01000059-OQBD01000059.1-human-gut-metagenome-genome-assembly--contig:-NODE-59-length-64511-cov-5.965954_pt1 | contig 64511 bp, 49 predicted proteins | sample MGYA00242742_ERZ504543 | MGnify/ENA primary metagenome ERZ504543 (study PRJEB26092, sample SAMD00036239) | human gut metagenome | host: Homo sapiens | study: EMG produced TPA metagenomics assembly of...
TATATTATAATTTAGTGATTTGGGAATTTTCTCTTATTTTTTTAAGGTTTACATATTTCTTTGGTTTAAGGCCTAATATATATGGCAGTAAATGAATGAATCTATAGATACGTGTACTTATTTTCTTTTGTTTCGCTGAATCATCGTATGGAGTCAGCCTTTGGTAATGGAAAAATAGATGCCGCAAAGGATGCATAGCATGGTATGCCCACGGTTTACGTCCACTATAGTGTAAGATGATTGGATGTAAAATGGCATCTGTGTATGATGGTTTCCACGCAGGGGATGTATATCTGTTATTTCTATAGAAGTCGTCTTGAACATTCCACTTTATATCTATTAGTACCTTTTGGTCGTATAATAGAGCATTTAATATGTCTTGATCATTTAGAATAATGCGATCGGGATATTGTTGATAATATTTTATACATTGTTGCTCGATATTATGTTTGCGCCAATATGCTAAGTTTAATAGTAAAACACCTCCGTTTATGTAGTTGTATGAGGGAGCATATTGTAATCTTTCAAAGTAACTAGGATTAGGGCTGACAGTATCTTGTACCCCTGCTAGTGCTAATTGGTTTAGATTGGTATCCCATAATTCTTTTAAGGATCCTAAAACAAGTGTATCACTATCTAGATAAATCACTCGTGAGATTGTAGAAGGTAATATCGAAGCCAACACACATCGATAGAAGACAACCATGGAAAGACGTTGTTTTTGCCACTTAACTTCATAATTTTGAAGTTTTTCATGTGGAATATAGTAAAAAGCTATGGAAGTTCCATATTTTTCTGCTACTTGTGACAAAGTAAGAACATCTTCTTTGGGTAGATGCCCTGATACAATATGTAGCATGATATCTTTAGGATCATTATTTTCTAATATTGAAACTATTGTGACTGCGCAATAACGAACAAATTTGGAATCTATAGTAAGTGCAATATGCATCATTAGCTTATGAGTTTATATTTTTAAAGAAATTAGGAATCGTTACATCCGGAATAATGAATCCGTCTTTGCGAAGTGCTTCAAAATAAGCACTGCCGATAACACGTTCATATTCAGCCTCTAGTTTTCCTTCTTTATGTAACTGATAGAAGTAGCGCCAGTGGCGACCTCCGTGTCTGCCCTTGTGTTGCTCCAGTTGCTTGCCGCCATTTATCATCTTTTCCATAAACTGCTGCTTGCCGCGTATATTGTAATGATATACATGGATATGGCTGTCGGCAGAGTTTTGTGGGAACATGGTTACTTTATGGTTTCCCATTGAAATTTGCAGGTAACCGGCAGTCCGGTGAATGACTTTTTTGTTCTGACGCTCAAACAGTGAATAGAGTGACAAGTCATATTTTTCAGGTTCGGTTACCGCTTTTACAGTCTTATCCCATTGCCAAAAGGGTTTTTCTTCTTCAGGATAGACACTTCTCATTTCACAATTCAGCACATTGGCATTGGTGGCATATAATTCATCTTTCAAATTGCCGGTAGGGGCATACCATAATTCGTCGGCATCGGCATTGATAATCCAGTCGGCCTTATAAATGGTTTTGGCTTTCCAAATCATACGGTCTACCCAGTCCTTTTGTTCATAGTTGGTAGCCTTTTCTTCTATCACTTCTTTAATCCACCCTTTTTGTTTGTATTTACGGATAATGTCCGGAGTTGAGTCTGTGGAGTTATTATCAGTAATGATAAACCCGTCCACTCCCATCGCTTTATGGAACTGTAAATTCTCTTCCAGCATCCCTTCTTCGTTTTTTACCAGCAATGTCATGAATAATTTGACTTCTTTCGTTTGTTTAAAAGCCAAAGGAAATTCGGATATAACGTGCCCTATTTTGGATAGTAATAAATTGCTCATAAATAACCAATGATTATTGATTTCTACCTGTCATATTAGAGATAATTAATACTATTGTCAAAAGAATTTGTTTTATTCTGAACTCATTATAATAGATAACGTAATCCTTAGTTTTCTCATAATATTCTGATATTTAATTATATAACAAATTTACTCTTTTTCTGTAAATATAGTATATAAATGCTAGTTTATTATGAAACATTAACTGGTAAGGGCGTTACCGTTTTTTAACTCATAATTCCAAGTTTTTCATGTATTCCGTCGCAATAGGCTTTCCATAATCGGGGTATATCTTTCCATTGATAGGCTTTTGCAAACGGACTGGTGAACAACGCGATGAAAATATATCCCATTACTCCGTTGAAGCCGCGAAGATATTTCACTGCTATGTTGCGTCCGTAGTGATGGTTTAAATAAGTTGAATTACGGATCTGATAAAAGCGTTTCCACTTTTTCTTCTTGCTTCGCTCATTCCATGTGTCGTTGGAGAAGAATTTCTCTTTATCCATCAGGGCATCAGGTATATAGAGTATTTTGTACCCTGCCCGTATGGTGCGGAGGCAGTAATCTGTATCATCACAGAAAATGAAAAGGTCTTTATTGGGAAGACCTATCTTCTCAACGACTTCGCGGCGGATGAACGGACCTTCGAAAGCTGTTCCCGTAATTTCTGTCGGTGAGGTGATGTGCCGTCCTGCCAGTTTCTTGCTGTACATGGATACAAAAGGATTGCTCAGGTTGTATGCCTGGAAGTCATGGGTGAATATTTCTCCTTCGAGCAACCTGCGAGGGGCCAGTATGCCGATATCTTTCTTGCCGGTATACGGCAAGAGTTGTTCCAGACAGTCGGCCCGCGGAAATACATCGTCATCCATGCACCAAATCCAGTCGGCACCCGCCTGATAAGCGTATTGTATGCCTGTATAGAATCCTCCTGCACCGCCCACATTGGTCTGATTGATTACTGTCAGCCCTTCCTGTGCGGCAAGCCATTCCGTTGTACCGTCCGTGCTTCCGTTATTTACTATTACAATGGAAGATATCGGCTTGTTTTGTTGCAGACAACGAATATTTCTTTTCAGAAGTTCCATTCGGTTGTAGGTTACAACTACGGCTATAATGTTCATGATGCATTTAGTTTTTAGTAAAGGTTATCTATTTTTCCCGGCTGTACGCTTCTATAGGCTCTCATGAGCTCAAAGCATTTTTCCACATCAAAGTTCCGTGCCTTGGCGTATTCTTCTGCCATCCATCGGTGCATTTGTGGAGTTGCCGGCAGGCGTTCAAAGTTTTTGCAGCCGGTCTTCATATCTATGGGGCCGATGTACATCCGGTTCAAATCGACAATTTCTATTGTTATGCCATTGGGAGTTTTCTGAAACAGGATGTTGGCACGTCCGTAGTCTTTGTGGGCGTATCCGTGTTCGTGAAGACGGGCGGTCACTTTGCCTATGGCGCGGAATACTTCCTCGGCGTAGTCGAATTGCTGTGTGAACAGGTTGTCGTAAATGTAGGGGCAGGTGGAGAGGAGGCTGATATAATAACTTTTATCGAACAGCAGCCCTGAACGTATATTCATATATCCCACCGGTTGCGGAGTGCCTACACCTATTTTCAGCAGCATTTCTGCATGGTCGTAAGAGCGTTTTGCCTTGGATGGACGAAATATGCCATATACAAACCGGTTGATAAGGTGGGGGCTGTGAAAGGATTTGATAACATATTCTTTGCCATTGTATTCCATTTTCCGCAATTCATTGCGCCCTTGGTGAATAACAGTACCTTCATTCCTTTGGAAACGTTCGGGAATGGATACTATAAATTCTTCCAGATTTTTGAAATCAGGGTGAATCACTAAGGTGCGGGGATGAAACAAACGCTCTGTCTTGCTCATATCATTATAATAGTGTTAAATTTTGTCTAGTCCTTTGGTATATTTCAACCAGTAATATTTTAAAGGATTCTTGTATTTCAGTTGTTTCCACGGACGGCTGCTATGGGGCCTGTGCCATACGGGCAACGTGGTGAACAGGTAGTTTTGGAAACCTCGTTTCAGTGACTCGTGCGAGATGGTCACATCATACCAGTTCTTGCTTGGGTCTAATGTCTGAAAGTCAAATGCTTTCAGCAGTCCGGGGGTGAGTAGTGAACAGCAGAAGCTGCAATGCTTTTTTTCCGGGTACACTTGATTCTCGTGTCCCTTGGCGTGTAGGTAGGGGTAATTGATTACGCCTTTTTCATCGGTTGTCACAGCTGCTGCAATTCCGCATTGTTTCTGTTGCAATGCTCCATTGTATAGTGATTGCAATGTGTTTTTTTTGACAATAACATCCGATTCCACAATCAGTAATCCTGCATCTGCTTCGATGGCTTCTTTTTGTGCTGTTTGTAACACCAGTAGATAGTTGGGAGAGGGGTGGTCGGTCAGGTCTGATAAGTTGACCAGACGAAAATTCCATTGACGGGCGGCCTCTTCCAGCCGATGGGTATTTTCTTCCGTGCTGAAATCGTTATAGACAGTATAAGTGAAAGGAACCAAAATATCCGATTCCATGATTGCTTTTACGGTTTCAAGCGTGGAGTCAATCGAATCTTTTACGGGTGTTATGATATGAAGGCACTTCATTGGTTTGTTATCTATGTTGTTTGTCAATTTAGGAATATCATGCAAATTTAGCGGAAAACCTTGGGGAGTCCAAGGATTTCCTTTTATTTAAATGTCTTTTTGCATAAGGCGAGGGCGGCGGCTACGGTATCGTCCATGTCGGCGTATGCGTATTGTGCCAGACGGCCTCCGAATAAAACGTCTTTCCGCCCAGAGGCCAGTTTTTTATATTGGCTCATCATTTCGGTGTTCCGCTTGTCGTTTATCGGATAGTAAGGTTCTTTGCCCGGCGCGAAATCATCGGGATATTCATACGTGATTACAGTGGTGGGCTGTGTGCCGAATTCAAAGTGCTTGTGCTCAATGATTCGGGTATAGGGTACCTCACGTTCTGTATAATTGACTACTGCGTTGCCTTGGAAATCTTCTGTTTCCAGCTGTTTATGTTCAAAGCGCAGGCTTCTGTATTCCAGATGTCCGCATTGGTAATCGAAGAACTGGTCTATGCATCCGGTGAACAGGATATTGTCTGCCAATGCGTCCAGTTCATTGCGGTTGCTGAAATAATTGGTGTTGAGACGAACCTCGGTTCCTTCCAGTAACGCATCGATAAGGGCGTTGTATCCGCCTTTGGGGATTCCTTGGTAGCTGTCATTGAAATAGTTGTTGTCATAAATGAAACGGAAAGGAATACGTTTGATGATGAATGCCGGTAATTCTTTGGCGGAACGTCCCCATTGTTTCTCTGTATAACCTTTGATAAGGCGATGGTAAATGTCTTTTCCACATAGCTTTAATGCTTGCTCCTCCAGGTTGGCGGGGGTGGCGATATGGTCAAATTCTTTACGTTGCTCTTCTATCTTGGCCTTGGCTTCTGCCGGAGTCTTTACTCCCCACAGCTGATAAAAAGTGTTCATGTTGAAGGGAAGATTGTATAATTTCCCGTCAAAGTAAGCCAAAGGGGAGTTGGTGTATCGGTTGAATTCGACAAAGCTGTTTACATAGTCCCACACTTCTTTATTGTCGGTATGGAAGATATGTGCACCATATTTATGTACATGGATGCCCTCCATATCTTCACAGTAGATATTGCCTCCGCGATGATTGCGCTTGTCAATTACCAGGCAATGTTTACCTACTCGTTTTGCCTCGTGGGCAAAAACGGCGCCGAACAAACCGGCACCTACTATCAAATAATCATATTTTTCCATAATCACTTAGTTTCTTCCTGTTGTCTGCGCAGCCACTCTTCTTTGGTTCTTTTCCAGCGGTTATGGCTCCAGAGCCAATATTGGGGATGCGCTTTTATTGTTTGTTCCAATTCTCGGGTAAACAAATCGGTCAATTCAAAATCGGGTACTTGCCGGGGGGTGTCGCACAATGGTTTGAGCCGGCAGTGGTAGTATCCTCTTTTGACCCGTGTTACGTCAGCATAATAAATCAAGGCGTCCACTTGCTTGCCTATTTTCTCCGTACCGATGAAAACCGGTGTTTCTTGGTTTAGAAATTCAGTCCAGTGATGTATGCTGTTCCACTTGGGTGCTTGGTCCGAAATAAATCCGATAATTGCCTTTTGCTTTGTCCGTTTCAATTCAATGATGCGGCGCAAAGTCGTTTTCATGGGGATGCATTCGCCTCCGAACTGGTTGCGTAATCTTAGAAATAGTTTGTCGAAAGCCTGATTGTACAGTGGATGATAGATTTGTCCGCAGGATATGTCTTTGGAAATCCAATAAGGCAAGGATGCAATCCATTCCCAGTTGCAATAATGCCCTAAATAGATAAAACAGAAGTCTTTGTTCTTTTTGTTCATGCTTTCCACTATCTCGTCCAGTCCTTCAAAAGTCATTCTTCTCATCAGTTGTTTTTTTGGAAATGGAGAATAACTTGAGCGTTTCTACTATATAGTCGCAAAAGAAAGAGTAAAATTGTTTCTCGATTTGGACAATCTCTTTTAAATCTTTCTCGGGGAATGAGTTCGGATAAATTATTAGCGTATGATTTTACGTCTGTAGCGGATGCAATAATAGAGCGGATAAAAAAGGTAAGATCGGATATGAAATATAGAATCGCAAGGGTAGAAGCGAAAGCAAATACCACAAAAAGAAAACGGAATAATATATGAGATTTATTTGTTTCATTTAACTGATGACTTTGTTTATGTGTTCTATTACCATTTCGGGAGTTATGCCTTGCAGACAGGCATAATCTTTTCTATAACAGTGCTTTTCTCCGGATAAGGAACAAGGACGGCAGGGCAGGTCTATCTGTATTGTGTTTGCCGCAGACTGATTCCATCCTGCAAAGCCTGCACAGGGATGCGTTGCCCCCCAAATGGATACAACCGGGATGTTCACTAATGATGCAAGGTGCATATTGGCGGCATCCATTACCAGCATGACGTCCATATTGCTCATGAGGGCCAATTCCATATTTATGGTTAGTTTGCCGGCTGTTGAGATGACGTTGGGGAAATGTTGGGCCCATTCTTCCAATACTTTGATTTCTTTTTCCCGCCTCCGAATAAGAAGATTTTTGTATGGTCGCGTGCAGATAGATGTTTGAGGATCTGCTCTTGCTTTGACAACGGATAGATTTTGCCTACATGTGTTGCAAAGGGAGCGATTCCAATCCATGTTTCTTGGTTCTTTTCACCGGTTAACGGAGCCAGGCTGGAAATATTGCCTTTATTCTTTCCGAAAAGGGAGAGGAAACTTAACCGGATGGGGTAACCTATCTGACTGAGCGTATGGGCACAGCGCTGAAAAAAGGAGTCTTGCTCTGTATATATTTTATGTTTCCGCCGTATCAGTTTTTGCAGTTCCCGCCTGTTCTGCTTGATGTGGGCTGCTTTTATGCCTGCCAGACGAAAACGCCAGCAAAGAAAACGGCTGCGGAATGTGGGCTGGAAAGCGGCTACGGCATCAAATTTTTCTTCTTTTAAATCATTGTACAGCCATCCCAGACCCATTAATCCGGCATGTTCTCCTCTGAAATCTGCCCCACGGAAAATAACATTGTCCGGCACATTCTCGAATAAGGGGGAGAATGTGTCTATGCTCAGCACCATGATTTGATGCTGGGCATATTGCGTAGCCAATGAGTGAATGACCGGGATTGCCATTGCCACATTATTGATGGATGAAAAGCAGATTACAAGAATCTTGGACATAACAGCTGTTTTATTGAATGTACAAATCTATGCAAAGTTTTCTAATCAGCCAATTATTATTCGGTAAAAGTGTCTACCTTTGTTCCCAAGCAAGTTTTTGAAAGATGAAAATAATTGTAGATAATAAAATACCTTATATACATGAAGCTGTCGAACAGATAGCCGATGAAGTGGTGTATTTGCCCGGCAGTGGTTTTACCGCCGGGGATGTACGGGATGCTGACGCATTGGTGATCCGTACCCGTACCCGTTGTAACCGTGAACTGCTGGAAGGAAGCAAGGTGAAATTCATTGCTACTGCGACCATCGGTTTTGATCATATTGATGTGGACTATTGTGATGAGGCGGGAATTGTATGGAAAAATTGTCCCGGTTGTAATGCCGGCAGTGTGGAGCAGTACCTGCATTCGGTATTATTATTGTTGAAACGCCGGAAGGGGGTGAGATTGGAAGAAAGCTGTCTGGGGATTGTTGGGGTAGGACATGTGGGAAGCCGTATCCAACGTATGGCGGAGGCATTGGGGATGCGGGTCTTGCTGAATGATCCTCCACGTGCGGACCGGGGGGAAACGGGATTTGTGGATTTGTCTGTGCTGGCACGGGAATGTGATATAATAACCTTTCATACTCCGCTGAACAGGAATGGGAAATATAAAACGTTCCATCTGGCGGATGCGGATTTCTTTGCCGGTTTGCAACGGAAACCTTTTATTGTGAATACTTCTCGTGGAGAAGTAATAGAGACATTGGCTTTGCTTGATGCGCTGAAGACAGGCCGGATACGTGATGCGGTTATTGATACGTGGGAAAATGAACCGGATATTCACCCGGATTTGTTGCAGAAAGTTTTTTTGGGAACCCCTCATATAGCAGGGTATTCAGCTGACGGAAAGTCGAATGCTACACGGATGGCATTGGAGGAGCTTTGTAACTTCTTCCATATACAGGCTGATTTTAAAATAGTACCGCCCGCTTTGCCGTATATGGATTATTCTTCTGATCCGGAAGAGGCTTTTCTACAGGTGTATGATCCGACTCGTGACAGTGATGCATTGAAACGGCATCCCGAAGAATTTGAACATTTGCGGGGGAATTATCCATTGAGGCGTGAAATTTCTTTTTTATCGTAGGGGGACATTTCAATGTACCCCTACGGTGGCCAGAACTTTTAGTCTGCTTTTGCTGTTTGCATCTCTTCTGCTACAATCTGTTCGCAATCTTCAATGCTGTATCCCGATGCGGGTTCGCTCCAATACCATAAGGCGGGAGCTTGTTGTAATGTATCCATAATCAATTATTTTTTAGATGGGTTATTCAATGTTATAGTTGTTTCCGAATGTTGGTTGCCGCCCAGAATGCCGGTTCCTCCCTCCACATTGCTGTAAACCCGTAGAGGTTCGGCTAGTCCAATGTTACCCAAGCCTCCTTCTAACGTGCTTCCGGCAATTTTTTGTAAGGACAACAGGTATAAAAAGTAGGATTCGGAAAGGGAATAGATGGAAATGATTCTTTGTTCTGTTTCGTCTAACTCTGCCGTTGTCTCTTTTATTTGTAAAGTATAGGTTTGTCCGTTAATGCTTTGGTCGGTAAAGAGGGCTCCTCCTCTTTTTTCCAATCCGTTGAATGCCATACTTTCGTCCAATATGGCATCCTGTTCCTTGAATACAGGATCTATATAATCTATTTCTGTTTCGTAGTAACCGTAATAGCCCGTTTTTATTTGTGTGATTTTGGCCAGATAATAATTGTTCTTTTCCGGAAATTCATCAAACGTGACTTCATAGTATATTTCAAAATAGTCGGAAATTGTTCCTTGATAAACTCCGTTACCTTTTTTAATTGTATGACTGGCGTTTTTTATAGGTACTTTCTTTGGTATGATATCTTCTGCCGTTACCGTACCATATTCGGGGGTGGATGCAACAATTTTTATCCGGTCTCCTTCTGCCGGGATTGTATTTGAAAGGAATAAGGTATCCGGCTGGTCTGGGTTCCGGGGATTATTCAGTGTTTTCCATTGCATGGTTTCTATGTATTGATTGTTGATATAGAGCTCCACATGGGCGTGAGGGAGATTGACATAAGGCTTCTTGTCTGGATAGAACCAGGTCCGGGTGATGGAGGCCATTACCACTGTGTCGGGGGATACTACACTGTTTATTACCATTTTGGGCGTAGTGCGATATTCGTCCAAATCTATTTTTCGATAACAGGAGGTAAGGAACACTCCTAGAAGTAATGTATATAGCAGATGTTTCATAATCATTTAAAATTTATAAGTGTAAGAAACTGATGGTATAATGGGAACTATGCCCAGGGTATAGAAGCAGTCGTTATTATACCACCATCCTTTGCGTATGCTGACGGGTGCCATGTAGGAATAGACATTGTAGATGCTGATATTCCATATTCCCATCCGGTTCTTTTTCTTTGGCCGGTAAATATTGATGCCCAAGTCGAGTCTGTGATAGGCGGGAAGTTGGAAATTATTACGTTCCGTATAATAGTCTAATCCGCCTGGATCTATATAAGGAGGAACCAGGCTGCCTCCCGGAAACGGATGTTGGGGAGAAACGGCCTGGTAGTTTTCGAAAGAAACCGTGAGCCGGTTACCGGTTGCGTAGGTCCAGCTTCCGGTCAACTCCAGTTTGGGCTTGATTTTCCAATTGGCTATTATATTGAATTTATGCCGGTTGTCGAATTTGGCAGGAAAACGCTTGCCTTTATTTATCTCAGTGAACTGTCTGTCATTCCAGCTTAGAGTATAGCCTGCCCATCCGGTTATTTTCCCTTTTTCTTTGCGGGCAATAAGTTCTACGCCGTAAGAACGTCCTTTTCCTTGAGTCAGTTTGTCTTCCCAGCTGGTGGAAGGAGGGAGAAACTGGTAGTTGTCTTTATAGTCCATCAGATGTTTCATCCATTTATAATATCCTTCTATGGAGAAAGAGTAGATTTTGTTGCCGGTGGTGTAATAAGCTCCTACAGCCAGTTGGTCGCTCTGCATCGGTTTCAGCTTGCGGCTGACCGGTATCCATGTGTCTGTGGGCAGGTTGATGTAGCTTTCATTGACTTGATGTACATATTGGCTCATCCGGGTATAAGAGGCTTTGAGGCTGAGTTGCGGATTGATCAGGAAACGACTGGAAAAACGGGGTTCCAGGGAAGTGTACGTTTTCCCGTCAATGGTGTATAGTCCGAGGTGAACCCCAGCGTTCAAACGTATTCTTTTGTTCATTTTCCAGTCTTCTTCCATATATATGCCTAATTCATGTGCAGGTAGGGCAGTGTCGTTGTTTTGTCTGGTCTGGGTGGTCATGCCATTGGAAAAATGCGATTTTTCGTCTACGGGATGAAAACGGTGGTAAATATAATGAGTGCCGAAATGCAACTGGTGGGAAGCATTGGGGCGGAAATCGAAATTGGCTCGTATGCTGAGGTCGTCAATGCGGTTCCGGGTTGAACTTTCCTGTGATACGTAGTTGGCTTCTGTTCCTTGGTAGTAGTCTCCTTTCAAGGTGGAAGAATAGTGGGTAAAGGCGGCATTCACATTACCGAAGAGTTGGTTGTTGAATACGTATGACCAGCCGGTAAATGCCATGATGTTTCCCCATCGCAGTCTGCCGGTGTTTCTGCTTTCATATCCATTGTCACCTTCTCTTTTTTCTCCTCCCTTCAAAAAATCGTTTCCCCAGTAAAGACCGGCATATCCGCGGCTGCGGTCATTGAACTGGTGGTTGAGTTTAAAGTTCATGTCGGTAAAAGCGTATCGTGCCACTATTTGGGTTTCTCCTTTATTTCTGGTAGCGTTCCAGATGGCGATGGTTGGGGCCGAAAGCGCGTCAATCCATGAACGGCGTAATGCAAAGTTGAATGAGGTCCGGTCTTTGACCAACGGACCTTCCAGATTCAGGCTGCCTGAGGTCAGTCCCAGCATGGCGCTTCCGTGATATTCTTTCATGTTGCCATCCTTTGTATGGATATCGACTACGCTGGACAGTCTTCCTCCGTAACGGGCGGGGAAGGCGGACTTAAAGAATTCTACATCCTTTACGGCTTCGGCGTTGAAGGAGGAAAACAGACCGCCCACGTGGTTGATCTGGTATAACGGATTCCCTTCTATCATATAAAGATTGTCGTCTCCATTACCGCCCCGCACATACATTCCTGCCAATCCGGCTGTGCCTGCCGATACACCCGGCAAGGTCTGTAGGGTTTTTATAATATCAGCTTCTCCGAATAATACCGGGGTTTGTTGGATCAGGTCTTTGTTGAGACGGGTATGTCCCATATCGGATGTTTGGACTAATGGAGAAGAGGTATATTCTCCGGTCACTACCACTTCGGCTAATTGCTGGTGGCTGTTCAGCAGAACCGGAAGCAGCGTGTCTTGTTCCAATTGTGTGAATGAACGGTGGAAACTGTCATAACCTACATAGGAGATGTTCAGGTATACATCGTTTCCGGCTTCCAGAGTCAGACTGAAAAAGCCGTCGGCGTTGCTGGTTGTTCCTTGATGGCTTTTGGCATCATAGATGGAGGCGCCTATAAGGGACTCTGAGGAGGATTTGTCTCGTATGAAGCCGCTGATTACAATGTTTTTCTGTTTTTTTCTTGAGGATGATGTATTTGCCTGATTGTATATATTCTACGGGCAGTTTTTGAAACAGAATGCGCAAACAGTGGGATAACGGCTGGGCGGTTATTGTTATATCTATCGGTAACAGATGTTTTGTTAAGGAGGACTCATACGAAAAGGTTACACCTGTCTGCCGGGTGATTTCTGCCAAAACTTTACGGATGGGGGTTTGTTTCATATCTAATGTTACGAGGGGCTCATCATGTTCTGTTCCTTTTGCCTCAATACAAATGTGCATGAGGCAAAGGAGCAGAAGAAAAGAAAATTTAGAATGGAATTGCATCATTGGGTTATGTCTAGTTTCGTATCTAGTGTTTGGTTTATGATTTCAATTATGTCTTCTATCGGAGTATTGTCAAAGGTCGTGGTCAGATAGTACTCTTTTTGTGGAATTCCGCCGATATGGACCTTATAGACTTCTTCTAATTCTTTTACTACCTTTTTCAAGGGGGCTTCATTATAAACAAACACGTGGGTCTTCCATGCAAAAGTGTTGGGGTCACTTTGTTTGTTTATTTGCATTTGTCCTTTTTGGTTAATGAAGGCATACATGCCTTTTGTCAGAATAGCCTCTTTTTGTTCTTTGTTATAAAAACGGACTTTTCCAGACTCTACGGTTGCCGAAGTCTGATTTGCATTTGCCGTTACTTGGAATTGTGTACCCAGTACTTGTATGTTTGCCAGTTCGGTCTGTACCCTGAAAGGACATTGTTCTTGATGTGTGACTGAAAAATATGCTTTTCCATTTAAAGTGACGTTCCTGGTTTTTTTTACCGTATGCCAAGCGGTCATACTGTAAGGCCGAATTCTCTGCCAGCGTAATATGGCTGTTGTCCGGAAGCGTGACTTCTTTGACAGCGTGTGCGGATGAGGCAATGACAATCCAGTCTTGCCTGTCGTATATCCACCACCAACTGAATCCGGCTATCAGGAAAGTGACAGCAGCGATAGTTATCAGTCTATATAATAAGATAGAGTTATTTCTTTGTTTGCCGATACCTAGTTTTTGCCAGGCTTGTGTTGTGTCCAGCCTGTTTTCCCGATAGAACCGGGCTACAAAACGAATATCTTTCTCTTCTTTCTCCATGCGATCTTCTTTCTTTTTATTGTTAAGACAGGGAAAAGACAAAATCCCCCTATTCGCTTGCCGATTTTTTTATCCGAAGAAAAAAGTATATATTTTAATGGCTGTTTCTCGTAATGTTTTCAGTGCCTTACTGATTTGATGTTCGACAGTTTTTATAGAAATACCCAGTTCGGTGGCAATTTCCTGATAAGTAAGGCCGTCACGTTTGGAAAGCAGAAAGATCTTTTTCCGTTCGGTAGGAAGGTGGTCGATGGCTGTCCATAAACGCGCGTCACGTTCTGACCGGATGATGCGTTCTTCTTCTGTTAAATCTTCCAAGTCTGTCAGTTCGGTTGTTTCACAGTGTGTTTGTCGGTTGGTTATCAGTGTGAGTGAGCGGTTACGTACAGTTTGGTACATATAAGCTTTCAGGTTTTGAATAGATGTGCCTCCGACAAGCTTCTCCCATACATCAGAGAAGGCTTGTTGGACGATGTCTTCTGCGTCATCCAGATTTTCAGTATAGCGCAGGGCATACATATTCAGCGGACGGTAAAGACAGCGAAATTGGTATTCAAATTCCTTGGGTGATAATTGCATCCTGTGTTTTATTCTTTTTTGGAAAGCAAACTTACGGCTTTTCTTTTATTTGCCAAGCAACAAGAGATGAAAAAGTCTTTAATTTCATTTAGTAATGATAACAATTCGGGTGCGGGAGGTTATTGTATCGGCTTTTCGGAGGTAGTCATAAAATAGGGCAAACCTCACGGTCTACCCTATCCGAAACTTTAATATGGAATACCTATTGAAACAAAAATCACAGTCTTTACCTTAAAATATTGCCTTTAAAAGTTTCCTTTATCAGCATTATCCCACCAAAGATGTGTACCGCCTTTGTCGCCGGAAATACCGAATTTGCTGGAATTTTCTTCGTCCAGAAGCTTGATTCCGCCTTCTACTCCCTTAGCGTTGGCATCATAAGCCTGGCTGCTATAAATTACGCGGCGCACACCTTCTTCTGTGTTTACGGCTCCATTACTTTCATTGACGAATGCAGGGAAGAAGCGTGGATAGCCGGTGCGGCGTTGTTCTGCCCAGCCTTCGGTGGATAGAGGGAATAGGGCGAGCCATTTTTGGGTGATGATTCTTTCCAGCTTTTCTTCGTTGCTTGCGCTCTCATCCCATTTTACACTTAATTTATTTACAGCCGGAGTGCTTAATTCGGCTTTGATGGGATCTGTATAGTCTATTTGGGTGCTTGTTCCGTTGATGTAGGCATCTACTGCTCCTTCCGGATATTCTTTGATTCCGGCATAAGCCCCCCGATAAGCTAATTCATTAGTCATGGAAACACGGATTCCATTTTCATATAGGTTCTTTACACTTTCACTGCCAATATCCCATCTTAATTTTGCTTCAGCCAGTAGGAAATAGGCTTCCGCTGCTTTCATGATGGGCAGTGGCATGGAATAAGAGGAACCGTTGTTTCCTTGAATCCAACCGGAGAAGTTACCCCAACTGTTTGGTTTGGCAGGCAGGCCACTGGCAAAACGGATACCCAGGTATTGACTATTGGCAGCTACTGTGGTAGTACCGGCTTCGTTTTTGATATCTCCGGTATTCAGGGTCATATATAACGGTTGGCGCGGATCTTTGGTTCCACTCATAATAGTTACCAGATTGGCATTGAACCCACAATCACCCCAATTGAACATCAGCCACATTTCATTCTCAAGACTTTTATCGATCAGAATATCCTTGTTGACTGTTGCCAAAGTGTTTTGGGCAGCCTCGGTAGCGATTGCCTTAAGGTTCATTCCGGCGTTGCCGGCTTCGGTTTCCCGTTTGGACAGGCGTAACGCCATGCGTAGTTTCATCGTATTGGCTATTTTTACCCATAGGTCTTTGTCGCCGTTGCACCAACAGTCAAAGGATTTCAATTTGGCTATTTCATCTGCTCCCATGGCACTGATGTCAGTAATGGCTGTACTCAGATCTTCAAGCATGGCTTTATACAGGTCTTTCTGGCTGTCGAACTCGAAATACACTTCGTTTTCTCCCGATAGGATGGAGCTGTAAGGTATCGGTCCGTAGGCATCTGTGGTCATCAATGTTCCGTAAGCCTGTACGATACGCATCACGCCTGACAGGCCTCTTTCACCACTGGCGTCACATTGTGCGATGATGCGGCGGGTGTTATTGAAAATATGGAGATAATAGTTTTCGTACATACCACCGCTATGTCCCCGGTTCTCTCCCATATCACCGTTGGTGAAGTTACCGTTGGGAGTCATAAAATAACCTCCATAAAGGTCAATAGTCAGGTTGGTCCAAAACTGGAACATATTTTGCTGAGGAGGATAACAGTAGGTCATCGGTTCGGTACATTGTGCGGCAAAAGGAAGGTCTGCCGGATCTACCTGTATGTTACTGGTATTCAATTTCTCGAAGTCGTCTGTACAGGAAGAAAAGATGTTTCCTGTAGTCATGGGGATTGCCATTAAGAAGGCGTATGTTAATATCTTATTCCGTTTCATAGTTTCAAGCATTAGAAGTTAAGTTTTAAATTAAGACCAAAGCTGCGTGAGGTAGGCAGTGCAAACATATCTACACCTTGTATTCCATTACCTGTACCTGCCGATACATCCGGATCCATCGGGGCGTCTTTATGGAAGAAAAACAGGTTGCGGCCGATGATGGCTGCTGTCAGGTTCTTGCCTGCACCCAGCAAGTTACGGAAGGTATAACCGAAAGTCACTTCACGAAGACGAATATTGGTAGCATCATAAACATAGTTTTCCACAGCGTATGGACTGTTGAAGTTGTTGTTACCGGTGGTACGATAGTACTTGTCGGCATCAAATTTTACTCCGTCCACTGTAATACCGCCGGCATCACGGGCTTCACCTGAACGTTTCGATACGCCCCATCCGTCCAAGGCGGCTTCGGTCATACTAATCACTTTTCCACCGAATTTAGCATCAATCAGGAACGATAGTGAGAAGTCTTTGTAGCGGAATGTGTTTGTCCATCCCATATTTACTTTGGCATTCATATTGCCTGCGTATTCCAGTTCGTCCATAGAATCACCACTTACGATAGGCTCTCCTTTTTCGTTTTGCAAGGGTTTGCCGTTTTCATCACGCATCAGATGACGTACATACAGATCTCCGTAGTGGCCGCCTTCTTTCAATATAACTTTTGCACCTCCGAAATCGGTCAATGTCAGTCCGTTGGGAAGGTCATCTACCAATTCTTTGATTTTATTATCATTATAAGAGAAGTTCAGGTTGGTACTCCAGCTGAAGTTGTCAGTGAACTGCTCGTACCATCCGATATTGAATTCAAAGCCTTTGTTTTCTACATTACCGGCGTTTACATAACGGTTTCTCAAGCCTGATTCGTAAGGAGCCGCAACGGAGAAGAACTGATTTTTGGTGTTGGTTTTATAATAAGTCAGGTTGATATTCAGTCGGTTCTGTAAGAATGTACCGTCAAAACCAATTTCTAAAGAATGGGTTTTTTCCGGCTTCAATGTTCTGAACGGAGCTTTGTCGGGGGGAGTGATGGCACCTTGAGAACCTAGAGAATAGAGCAGATTACTCATGAATACAGGTACGTCATTACCTACGATAGAATAGCTTGCACGGAATTTGAACAAATCAATGTTCTTACCCATATCTACAAATTTGTTCAGCAGGACACTACCTCCAAAAGAGGGATAAAAGAATGAACAGCTTTCTGTGAAAGCCAATGCCGAAGACCAGTCATTACGTGCTGATATATCAAGGAATATGCCTTCACGGTAACCGAGTTGTGCGGTGGCGAATACTGAGTTCAGCCGTTTTTGGGTCATCCAGTTGTCATCTTTGCCCACGGTGGACATATTGCCATAATAGTTGTTCGGAGTAAAGATGTTCGGATAAAAAATGTTTCCGGAACCGGGCTGTGAGAACTGGGAACCCTCGCCCCATAGGTCTACATGAGAGGTTTTGGTTTTTGTAAAACTGGAACCTGCGGTAGCGGATAGAGAAAAATCATTGAATGTATGGTTGTAGCTTACTAAAACATCGCCATAAAGTTGGTCGCTGAAATAGCGGTTGTCTTTCATGCGTCCCATCGGATAAAGGTTTCCTACGCTGGATGCGTAAGCATTGTGTACCCAGTGTTCTTCTCCTCTTTCGTAACGCATACGTCCTTGGATATTCAGATCCGGAGTAATGTTCCATTTGATGCTTCCGCCGAATTCATAGCGGTTACGGTCGGTGATAGGGGTCTGTCTGTTCAACATCCAATATGGATTACCGAATTGCTGTTGTTGTGTATTTGTCCAGTTTTGGACATAGCAGCCTCTTGCGGGATCATATACCTCGAAGTTCTCTTTATAGCCATTCCAGTCTTCTCCTCTAGGGAAGAGATAAACACCGGTCAGCGGATTCCATAAGTAACCGGCAGCTGCCTGATTGGTGATGTGCTGGTTGGTAAACTTGGCCGTGAAATCAATATGAATGTCTTTCAGAATATTGAAACCTACTTTTGAATTCAAATTGTGGCTTCGGTAGTCATTCTGGGGAGTGATGCCTTGTGAATAGACATTGGCATAGGAAAAATAAGATTGGATATTTTCATTGCCTCCGCTTAAGGAGATGGAGTTATTCGTTGTAAATCCGGTACGGAAGAATTTTTTTGCATAGTTTGGAGCTTTGCTGCTTAGTTTCTCACCCCAGCTGAAAGTACCGTTGTCGCTCATTCCATAAGTAGTCTGGAATTCGGGTAGCACCATTGGGCTCTCCATCGTGGTGTTGCTGGATACATTAACGGAAACTTTACCCGACTGTGCTGATTTGGTGGTAATCATAATGGCGCCATTGGCTGCTACCGCACCATAAAGCGCTGCTGCCGATGCACCTTTCAGCAAAGTGATTTGGGCGATGTCGTCCGGATTGATTGTAGACATGGCGTCACCACCGTCTCGCTGGCCTCCGTAGTTGCTGTCTACTTGTGAGTTGGTGATATTCATCATGACAGGAACTCCGTCTACTACTACTAACGGTTGGTTGTTACCGCTGATGGACTTATTGCCACGGAACAGAATCTTGGAAGAACCGCCGGCTCCGGTTGAGTTCGGTGTGATCATCATACCGGCACTTTTACCTTGCAGGGAGTTAATCATATTGACGCTCTTGATGTCATTAACGTCTTTACCTCCTACTGTTTGCGCAGAATAGGTCAGTGTTTCGGATTGGCGTTTAATACCCATTGCCGTTACTACGACTTCACCCAGTGTTTCTGTATCCGATGCCATTTTTACGTTGATTACTGTACGTCCGTTTACAGGTTCCTCTATGGTTTTCATACTTAAATAGGAGAATACCAGAATGTCTTTGTCACTGGCTTGCAGGGTATACTTTCCGTCGAGGTCGGTCACTGTTCCGATAGTTGTACCTTTAATTAATACGTTTGCGCCGATCAGAGGTTCGTTAGCGTCTTTATCTATTACAGTACCGCTGACTGTATGCGTTTGTGCATACAATGCTGTTACAAACACTCCCAATAGGAATGTCAGGAAAAAAGTAAAAATTCGTCTCATAAGGTTAGATTTTGAGGTTCGTTCTTTATTAGATTTTTGTTTTCAGATTAAATAATAGGTTTGTTGATAATTGGGCATGTTTACCCAATAGGTTTGATTTGATAGTTTTTCGCATAGGCATTCAGTTTAAGGTTAACTTATCAAGGTTTATTTATTAAGGTTTCTGTTAATCTCTCTTTAAGTCGGTCAACATTATTAATACAAATATCATAACCGGGTTACTAAACAAAAACTTATATTTTTTGTATTTTATCTCATTCTTGTTTTCTTATTTTGAAATAAATACTTATGTTTGTGTAACCTTAAATTAAAAATGACCTATGAACCTTAATGATAACCGCTTAATTATTAAAACCTTGAAGTCGGGAGATCAAAAAGTATTTTCCCTGGTTTATGCTTCTTATTACAAGCCGCTATGTTTGTTTTGTTCCTCGTATGTTTCTCTTGAAGAGGCTGAAGAGATAGTGCAGGATTTGATGATGTATGTGTGGGAAAAACGTGAGTTGCTGGTAGAGGACTTGTCGCTGAAATCTTTCTTATTTACCAGTGTCAGGAACAGGGCATTGAATTCAATCACCCGTTCCCATATTACCCGTCAGGTATATGAAGAATATCAGAGCCAACAGTTGAAATCTCTGCCGGCATTGGATTCTTGTTATGGCACGGAGTTGTTTAATGCCTATATGGAAGCCCTTCATTCTCTTCCTAAAGAACTGCAAAGAGTATATGTTATGAGTCGGTATAAACAACTGACCCATAAAGAAATTGCTGACAAGCTGGAGGTGTCGGTGCAGACTGTCAATTATCGGATAGGCAAAGCTCTTCAGTTTTTTCGTATTAGATTGAAAGATTTTTGCCTAGAATAGTCGCTTCAATCACCCGAGGGAAATATTCGTATTCCAACTGGTGCACCCGTATTGCCAATGTATCTGGCGTGTCAGTGGGCAATACCGGACAGGTGGCTTGGAAAATGGTATTTCCTTCATCATATCGTTCATTTATATAATGGATGGTGATGCCGCTTTCCTTTTCATGGGAAGCTATGACAGCTTGGTGCACGCGGGAACCGTACATACCTTTACCACCGAACTTGGGAAGGAGGGCCGGATGAATATTTACTATTTTATTCGGATAATCATGCAAAATGGCATCAGGTACTTTCAAGAGGAAGCCTGCCAGTACAATAAAGTCAATATGATATTGGTGCAGTATTTCCAGTGCTTTCCCGTCGGCAAAGTCTTGGGCTGTGAGGATAAGTGACGGAACACTCAGTCTTTCAGCTCGCTTGAGTACACCGGCCTGTGCTTTGTTGACGATAACCAATGCTACTTCAGCTGTTCTTTTCTCTAAAAAATACCGAATAATTCTTTCAGCATTCGTGCCTTCTCCTGAAGCTAAAATTGCGATTTTCTTCATGATGTTCTCTATTTTGGTGCACATAAAACAAAAAAATGTGCAAAATTCTGCATTTATTTGCCTGAATATTTGCTCAGCCCAAGAAATATTTATTCCTTTGCAACCGCAAAGAAAATAAAATAATTCAATTTATTAACTAAAAAATTAAAGTTATGTCTGAAATTGCATCAAGAGTAAAAGCTATTATCGTTGATAAATTAGGTGTAGAAGAATCAGAAGTTACAACAGAAGCAAGCTTCACTAACGATCTGGGCGCAGATTCACTGGATACTGTAGAGCTGATTATGGAATTCGAAAAAGAATTCGGTATTTCTATTCCTGATGATCAGGCTGAGAAAATTGGTACAGTAGGTGACGCCGTTTCTTATATCGAAGCTAACGCTAAGTAATTATCCTTATTTTATAATATGGAATTAAAAAGAGTAGTAGTAACAGGTCTTGGTGCTCTTACTCCTGTAGGTAACAATGTTGCAGAAACATGGGAAAACCTGGTGAAGGGGGTAAGCGGGGCAGGACCTATTACTCATTTCGATGCGTCTAAATTCAAGACTCATTTTGCATGCGAAGTGAAGAATTTCAATGGAACTGATTACATTGACCGTAAAGAACTTCGCAAAATGGATCTGTATACACAGTATGCCATTGCAGCTGCTAAAGAAGCGGTGGAGGATTCTGGAATGGACCTCGAAAAAGAAGATTTGAATAGAATAGGTGTAATTTACGGTGTAGGTATCGGAGGTATTCATACTTTTGAAGAGGAAGTAGCTAATTATACACTGAATAAAGATACTGTCGGACCGAAATTCAACCCATTCTTCATCCCCAAAATGATAGCTGATATTGCATCGGGACAGATCTCTATCATGTATGGTTTCCACGGTCCTAACTTCACAACAACTTCTGCCTGTGCATCTTCATCAAATGCTATTGCCGATGCATTTAACTATATCCGTTTGGGTAAAGCAAATGTAATTGTGGCAGGTGGTGCGGAAGCTGCTATTTTTGAAGCCGGTTTGGGCGGTTTTAACGCTATGCATGCTTTGTCTACCCGTAATGATGATCCGGAACGTGCATCCCGCCCGTTTAGTGCAAGCCGTGATGGCTTTGTGATGGGTGAAGGCGCAGGCTGTCTGATTTTGGAAGAATTGGAACATGCAAAAGCACGTGGTGCCAAGATTTATGCGGAACTTGCCGGTGTAGGCGCTTCTGCCGACGCTTATCACTTGACAGCTTCTCATCCGGAAGGATTAGGCGCTAAACTGGTTATGTTGAACGCATTGGAAGATGCGGAATTGAAACCGGAAGATATTGATTATATCAATGTACATGGAACTTCAACTCCTGTAGGTGATGTTTCAGAAGTGAAAGCTATCAAGGATGTATTTGGAGATCACGCTTATAAACTGAATATCAGCTCTACTAAGTCTATGACAGGACACTTGTTGGGTGCTGCCGGTGCGGTAGAAGCTATTGCCAGCGTATTGGCTGTGAAGAATGACATTGTTCCGCCCACTATCAACCATGAGGAAGGTGATAATGATGAAAACATTGATTATAACTTGAACTTCACGTTCAACGAAGCTCAGAAACGTACAGTAAACGCTGCATTGAGCAATACCTTCGGTTTTGGTGGACATAATGCATGTGTAATCGTAAAAAAATTATGCTGAATAATCGTGTTTAGCAATATAAAGGATAGGATAAGACTTCTTTTTCGTAAGGATAGGGAGTCTTATCTTCGTTTTTATAAGATGCTTGGATTCTATCCCAAAGACATTAGCATCTACGAACAGGCTTTGCTTCACAAATCTTTATCAGTGAAGTCTGAAAAGGGGCGTTTTGCTTAATAAATGAGCGGTTTTGGAATTCTTGGGGGATGCTATTTTGGATGCTGTGGTGGCAGATATTGTTTACAAAAGGTTTGAAGGAAAGCGTGAGGGTTTTCTCACGAATACCCGCTCTAAAATAGTGCAGCGTGAAACATTGAATCGTTTGGCTATAGAGATTGGTTTGGATAAGCTGATCAAGTATACGGCCCGCCAGTCTTCTCATAACAGCTATATGTGCGGCAATGCATTCGAAGCATTGGTAGGTGCTATTTATCTAGACAGGGGATATCGTGCCTGTAAATATTTCATGGAGCATCGTATTATTGGGCCTTATATAAATTTGGAGAAGATTTCCCGTAAGGAGGTAAACTTTAAATCCAAGTTGATAGAATGGAGCCAGAAAAATCGTTTTGAGGTTACCTTTGAGCTGATAACCCAATCACATGATCAGGGATATAATCCGACTTTCGAGAGTGAAGTTCTGGTGGAAGGTATTTCGGGAGGAAAAGGAACCGGTTATTCTAAAAAAGAGTCTCAGCAAATGGCTGCGCGTGTGGCTTTGGGAAAAATAAAGAATGATTCCGGCTTTATTGAATGTATTTTTGCGGCTAAGACTGCCCGTGAGTTGCCTCAGGAGGAGGTAACGGTTTCTGATAGTAAGCCTTCAGACAGTGGGGCCGTTACTCCGGATCTTTCTTTGGAGGAGATTAAGAAAACGGATGTGGTCGAGCAGATAATCAGTGAAGCGGAAGAAAAGGCTTTTAAGGAAAACGCTTAGCGGATTTTATCGATATTGTTTATAATTTATTAATTGGCTATTCCGGTGGTTTTGGGTATGTCCGGCAGGAATACATAATACATTGGAATATGCCCGATTACATCAAGAAAATGTAGTCGGGCATATTTCATATACTGACGGGAATTAGATTTCATCAGGCCATGGGCAGGGTTTTCCTGTGGCTTTGAATGTGGGACGTTGTCCTCCTGTTGCTCGCAAATAGTTCCCTAATTCCTTGGAGAGCCGTTTTACGATGCCGGGATGTTGCTTTGCTACATCATTTTTTTCACTGATATCATTTGGTATGTTGAAAAGTTCTTTTTTACCGGTTTCATAATAATAGACCAGTTTCCATTCGTCTTTGCGGATAGAGCAGTCCAGATTGATGCCTGGTCCGTCATTACCCCAGATATTAGGGAAATTCCATACCAGTGCGCGTCCTTTGGACGGGTCTCCTGTACCTTTCAGCAGGGGCATAAAGCTGATACCGTCTATAGGGTTGACTGTCTTATAGTTTGTGATACCCGCCATTTCAAGTATGGTAGGATAAAAATCTTCAATTATAAGATATTTGTCACAACGAGTATTCGGGGTGACTACTCCGGGCCAGCTTACAATCATTGGTTCGCGTATTCCTCCTTCATATAAGGAGCCTTTGCCACTATTGAGAGGAGCGTTTTGAGTGTGAATTTGTCCGTCGCGCCATCCGGGTTCGGCAGCTAGCCCTCCGTTGTCACTCATAAAAATAATAACGGTATTATCTGCTTCATCATTTTTTTCCCAACCAGTTCATCAAATCCCCCAGACTTTTATCCATTCCTTCAATTAAGGATGCATATGCGGCTTCTTTGTCACTAAGTCCTTTTTTAATATACTTGGGGAAGAAGCGCATATCTTTGTCAACAGGAACGTGGATGGCATAATGTGCCATATATAGATAAAAAGGTTGATTGTACTTTTTTGCTTTGTCCAATGCTTTGATAGCTTCTTGTGTCAGGGCTTCTGTTGCAAATATACCTGTTCCCCAATAATCTTCCAAGCCGGGGATGGCCATTAGTGAATAGGGCTTTCCATCGCGGGTGTGCCCGTAGTTCTGTTCGCTCAGATAAGTAGCCAGACCACCGGCGGCATGTCCGGCTATGTTTACTTCAAACCCCCAATGGGTAGGGTTCTCTCCCGGTGTGTCAATAGAACCGAAATGAGCTTTTCCGCAGTGGATGGTATGATAACCGTTCTGTCTGAGTAACTCAACGAAAGAAGTGCCGACAAAGGTATTGGGCGTTCCTGTTACTTGGCTGACTCCGTTGTAGTTCCAGTCTGGCAATTCTATTGTATTGCTTGGTCTGTCGGTAGCTTTGTTTTTTTCAAGTGTCCAGTTTGTTACACGATGTCGGGTGTTGTTAGCACCCGTTATCAGACTGCAACGGGTAGCGGAACTGATATTGCAGGCGTATGCTTGTGTGAACATCATCCCTTTCTTAGCCAGACGTTCCATATTGGGAGTTTCGTAGGCTTCATTATAATGTGTTTTCTGTGTCCAGAAAGGTAAGGATGTATCTTGCCAACCCATGTCGTCCACCATAAATAAGATGATATTGGGACGTTGTTGGGTTGTTTCTGAAGACATTTTTTCTTTTGCTTGCGTCGAGATTCCTGTTAAGGAAGCGAGAGCGAAAGATACAAGTAGTTTTTTATTCATATCGGCTAGTTTTATAAGTTATTTTTCGATTACAATTTTTTTGGGGGTATCTATGGAAATACTTCTCAGTTCTTGCTTGCCGGAATTTTCTATCCATACTTTTAGTGTACCTGTACATAGTACGTTCAGCACCAAGCGGTTCTCTGTTAAAGAGATAGTTTGGACGGTGGCCGGGGACAGATATTTTTCCTGTATGCCAATGACTGCCCATCCTTTCCGTATGGGGCAGAGATGAAACAGTTTGTCTGTAAATCCGATAAGTTCGAATGTACTGCTGTCTGATAGTTCTTCTGCCTTTTGTGATTCCCAATTATAAAGCAGCACGCGTTCTTCGGGGGTGGCAGACATTTTCTCAAAACTGTTCCGAAGAGAATAATCTTCTTTTTTTATAGTGGCCTGAACTTGCTGATGTCGGGGGGAAACATTCAGGTTGTAACAGATTAATGTCATTGCTCCGTTGCCTGAGGGAGCTGCTACTCGATATGCTTTTCCACTCCATAATGGATTGGTCAGTATAGATTCCGGCATAGGTACGGCAGGAGCTTCGGGGCGGAACAGTTTGCCTTGTTTGTCAATTAAAGGAAAGATGTTTTCCTTGATAAAGTCCCCGGGGGCGTCCGACAGGTAGACCGGACCTCCGGAAATGGCCTTGGAACGTGCCATCAAAGTGCCGCAAACGGTATCGCAGGAATGAAACATATCATGGTCGGGCCATACGGTTTGTCCTAGTAGCAGGGTATTGGTATAAGACTGGAATAGATGTGATTTTGCCATATCCTCATCATATTTCTTATAGTCTATGCTGACACGGGTGCTGTTGCTGTATGACGTATGGTCGGTATTGATGACGTTCTGTGCCATACAGTTCATTAATCCCATATTTTGCCGGTGGGTCTCGGCTTCCAGGCTTCGGTTACAGTCGGTTGCCTGGCGGATACTTTCATGCCCTCCCATGTAGAGTGGCAGCGTAAAAGCTTGGTTATCTACTTTCAGAAAATCGAATCCTTGTTCTTTTAAGGTGCTGACGTAGTAGCGATAGAAGGAACGGATGCGGGTGCTGTCCGTTCCTGGCAGAAGGCTGCCGGCGTGTGGGTATAGGGCTTGTCGGACGACTTGTGGAAATCCGTTTTCGGGGATAATCCCATCCAGTATCCCGAAAGGCTGTACCACAGTCCGATCCATTTGATTTTATTTTCTTTTTTGTATGACATGATTTTTTCCCATCCCGACGGGAAACGTTGTTTATCCGGTATGAAACCGGTCAGTTGCCTGTTCTTGTGGGCGAGATGACCGTCGTCAATCAGTACATACCGGATAGGAATGCCGGATGCCTCTATCGTTTTCATATCGTTTATTATCTTGGATTCGTTTATATCATCATGATAATGTTCCCATGTACACCAACCGAGATAGCGGAAAGCTTCGAAATATTCCTTGGCTGTGCGGCTTTTTAAGTCGGCGGCTTCTGTATTTTTCATCAGCGCTTGATAGGCTTGCCGAATGGTTGAATAAATATCTTTTCCTTGTCGGATGAGTAGAAGAGGGACTTCCGGTTTCAGATAGTCTTTTCCTAAGGTGGATACATATAGGGTGACAGAGCCGTTATCGTTTACTTGCAGCCAGCTTAAACTGTTACGGCCGGCAACAGCTTTGGCAAACAAGTATTCTCCGTTTGTCAGTTCCAGCAGTAATGCATCTCCCAACGTAGATGGGGTTGCATTGGAAGGTATTCCCGGATAGCGGGTGTCGGTTAATTCTTTTAAATCGTTGAACACCCAAGGTAGGAGCCGGTTGGTATTGTTGGGCCATTCAAAATCTCCCGGACGGGAGTCTCGGCTGAAGAAAATACCTCGGACGTACCCGGGTAACCGTACCGGACAGGCAATAGTCTGGGTTTGTCCGGGTATGGATTTCTTATAGGGTATGGGAGAAGAAATGGAAGTTAAATCAATCGTATCTGTCATTGACAAAGCGTTTGTGTTCTTGAATGACTTTCCTTTTTCATATGTGTAATCTGTTTGCCCGAAGGATTTCGGACAAACAAATACATTGCAAATCAGGATACAAATGAATATTGCTTTATATTCTCTCATGATTTTTTATTTGAAGGTTATGTTATAGGCACTGAAATGTCTGATTTCGGGTACGGCAACGGATTGGGTTACGGTGAGGCGCAAGGCGGTGGTTTCTACCGGTTCGAAGTGCGCAATGCGTTTATGTCCCACAGACTCGCCGGAGCACACTGTCTGCCATTTTCCGTTGACTTTCGCTTCTATCTTGTATTGGCGTATTCTTTCGCCTTTGGCAATGTCTTCTTGGATGATGCAGTAGTTGACCGGTTGTTTTTCATTCAGATTCAGCGTAAGCCGTTGCTTCCGGCCTTGGGTTTCCGCCAATGGTGTACCAAAGCGCCGGTTTATTTCTTCTCCCCATTCTTTTAAACGCTGTTCGTCACCTGCCGGCAATAGCCCATCGGGATCGGGGGTCAGCCCGATGATTAACGTAGCGTTGCGGCCCACTGATTTTTCGTACATATCCATCAACGTTGTCAATGGATAGATATTATTCTCGTCATCGGGTTCCCAAAACCATTCGTGGCGGCCGTTGGCACCACGCAGGGGGCTGTCTGCCATAGCTGGTACCCAGTATTTGCCTTCGGGATCACCTTGTTTTAATAAGGCTATTTGGTCTTTTTGGCTTTCAATACGTTTATGATGTGAACAGGGGGCCGGAAAAGTGGACCAGCAGGGGTATCCCACTGTGCCGGTTTCTGAACCTCCCCAGCGGAAATCAGCACGGTCTATGTTGTGGTAGAACAGGCAGTTGGGTTGGTATTTATTGACGATGGGTTCCACATCAGGACCGTCACCTCGTGGGTCATCGGCTCCGCCATCAAACCAAATCATATATAAATCTCCATAGCGGGTACAAAGTTCTTCCACCATTTTCTCGCAGAAGCGTTTATACCACGCCTGTCGGTTGGCGGCAAATTCTCCGTCGCCGGCTACCTTGAAATTATGGATACCCAGAAGTGAATTCCACCGGATGCCTACATAGATGCCCGGCTGGATACCATACTTACGACAGGAGTTGACAAAGTCGCGGACAATGTCTCCTTTGCCGTCACGCCATTTTACAGCTTTCAGGCAGTATGGGTTTACGTCACTTTGCCACAATCCGAAGCCGGTTTCATGCGTGGCTGTGAGTACGGCGAATTTGCAGCCTGCGGCTTTAGCTGCCTGAATCCATTGGTCAGTATCCAGTTGGGTAGGATTAAATATATTATAATCTTCAATGGGGCTGATACGGTTATTGCCTTGTCCGTAGCGGATGCCGTCGAATACGTGGAGGTCATAATGAAATACGGCTCCCATTTCCGCTTCATGCCATTTCAATTGATGCGGTTTGGGTACAATGATTTCCGGTTGTGCAACACTCAGTACACAGTTCATAAGGAAGAGAAGGGATGTATATAGTATCTTCATAGGTTATAAATAATTAAAAAATGGATCTTCTGTTTTTTGCAGCCATGTTTTTAATTGGCTTTTCAATCGGTTTACCAGTTTGGGATGCTGCATAGCTATATTATTCATTTGGTAAGGGTCTGATCTCCTGTCGAATAGAATAATCTTATCTACCTTACCATCGGTTGCATGGATAGTAAACGTATGTGTAGCGGTGCGTAATCCCCGGTAGCCTGTTGCCGGATTGGATGACTGTATGTAATAATAGGGTTGGACAATGCGGTTGTTTTCTTTTCCGTAGAGGAGAACGGAAGCAAGGTCGAATGTTTGTACTTCTTCCGGTATTTGTTGCTGAAAGCCCATGATGGAAAGCAGGGTCGGATACAAGTCGGCAAAAGCTATCATGGTTGTTCGGTCGGTTTTCGGCTTTATTTTTTCCGGCCATGAGATAAGGACTGGAATTCGCATGGATTCCTCATAAAAGATATCTTTTCCGGCTTGTTCATGAGCCCCCATGCAGATGCCGTGGTCAGAAGTGAATACTACAATAGTATTTTTAAATAAACCCAAACGTTTCAATTCGTTGATTATCCGACCTATATTTTCATCGACTCCGGTCATGCAGGCATAGTAATTGCGGATATTGTTGCGGAAATAGTCGCCCATTTCAGTGCCTTTGGCGGGAATGTCGGGACGGTTGGCACATAATGCCTCTACATTCAGGTTTTTATACATCTCCTTGTATCGGTCGGGCACCAACTCGTAACCGGTGTGTGGAGGGTTCATGGATACGACTAAGGCAAATGGCTGCGTTTTATCTATATGCCCGTTGAGGTACTCAATCGCTTTGTCGGCTTCATACTCCGGTCCCCATTGATTGACATAATAAAAACTGTCCCGGGGAGCGTCAGTGTCCCAGTACATGGGTTTTAAATGGTAGTCGTAAGTGCCATAAGCGGTCCAATAGTCAAAACCGTGCCGGCGTTCTTTTGGACACCATTCGTTCCAAGCAACTGCACCATGGTTGTTGTAAGTATCTATGTATGGTTCATGAGGAGCATCCAGATGCCATTTGCCGATATATCCTGTTTGGTATCCATTGGCTTTAAGTATATCACTCCAGCAGCGTGCATCTTGTGGAAGTTCTACTCCATAAGGAGCGTTGGCAGAATTGCAATTGCCTGTTACTTTGTTCTTATGCGGATACATGCCTGTCATCAACATGCCTCGTGCCGGTGAAGATACGGGATAGCTGCTGACAGCATTGGTGAAATTCACACCTTCACGGGCCAGTTGGTCCAGGCAAGGTGTTTTGACAGGTTCTTTTCCGAGACAACCTAAAGCATCTCCTCTCCATTGATCTGCCATGATGAAGACCAGGTTAGGTTTTTCTTGAGCTTGTAAATAGATAGAAGTCAAGAACGGAAAGATGAAAAATGTTTTTTTAGAGAAAAATTTCATATTAATTCGGTATGATATTGGTAAAGGGTGTGTTCAAAGGTACAATAAGAATACATTGTAACGAATTAAACTACACCCTTTTTGAGTTATTTTATCTAAACCTATTGCAGAGCATATTGATTGGCACCGACAGGCCAGCCTGGATTTTGATAAACAACGGAAGTGGAAATATCGCCTCCTTTCTCAGGGGTTGAAAGACGGAATACGTCATAAGAGATAGGGGTCAGGTAATTCGCTTCTTCAAAGTTGTAGCCATTGTTGGTAATGATCAGTTCGTTGGCAAAATGCGGACGTAAATATTTAGAATTACTAACCACTAAGCCGGCAGCCAATTGTTTCACATAGTAAGGCTCTTTTTGATACTCTTGCCAATTGAATCCTTCTGTTTGATAGTTTTTCATTTTATCTAGTGAACGCCAGCGTAAAAGATCATCTTTACGCATGCCTTCTGCTATAAATTCGCAACGTCGTTCACGGCGGATATTATATAAAGTTTTGTCTATCATCTGACTTCCGGACCAAACAGCCAGATCGTTTTCTTTACTTAGATCTGTTGCATCGATAGTTTTTTGGAAGTTTTCTGATACGCCGGCACGCTTTCTCAAAGCTCTCCAGTATTTTTTGCTATAATCATCTAGATTTTTGTTTTTCATATAGTCAGCTTCCATATAGTTGAGATATGCTTCGCTGGCGCGGAATATCATATAAGCCAAAGGTGAATTATCCGCTGGAGCTACATTGCTGTCTCTCCATCCTTTACGAACTAAATATCCTGTAGCTGTTCTGCTTAAGTTTTGATAAGCTTGTAGTAGATTTGCATAGACCATTCTTCCGTCTTGGTCCATATTACCACCTCTCCAAACCATATCACCCGGTTTGAAAGTTGATTCTACAAGGCGTAAATCACGATTCTCCATTACATCGGGGATACTTTTGTCGCCTTTGTATTCTGTATTTTCTGGTGCATAAATAGGCAGGCCATTGGTAGTTAGGAAAGTTTCAACCATGGATCGTGTATAACCTCCACCTTGTCCCACACAGCCTTCACCGTTTTCATTGTATATGCTATGATAATTGCCTTCTACTAAGCTATTCACTTTGGCATCCGCACTATACATACGCCATAATAATACCTCTTTGTTGGAAGAAAGATCATATTGATTGAACATATTCATATAATCTTCTATTTTATCAGAGATTTGTATTGCTTCTGCCACTTCTTTGGCAGATGCCATCGCTTCAGTCAGGAAGAAATCTATTTCAGTATTAAGGTTGCCATTGAAAGTACCGCCCGGCCAGCCCGGACCACCTGGTACTCGTGCGGTTCCTTGATGGTAGGTTTCCCAACTTGCTTCATACAGGGCTACACGTGATTTAAATAGATAGGCACACTCTCTGTTCAGACGGTGATTGGTCAGATTATTACTGCGCGGTAATAATCGGGCAATGGCTTCGTTCAGGTCTTCTAGAATAAATCGGGCCACTTCATTACGTGGCTTACGTTTGTTTGCTTCCACATTGGCGGCATAATCATCTGCGCTAAGTTCTGATTTGATAATGGGAAAATCTCCGAATTTCCTCAAATATTCGAAATAGATGTAAGCTCTGAAGAAGTAAATCTCACCGATATATTGCTGAGTTTCGCGGGTATCTTCCAGTTCCCCTTTTTGGATATTTTCCAAAGCGTAATATAACAATCGGTTACAGTCGCGCAAATGTCCTTGCCGATTATAACTTCCTGTGGCGGCAACTTTGATACGTTGCGGTAGAAAGAAATCTACAGGATCTGTTCCTGCTTGGTTATCACTGGTTTGATCGTTGGTAAAAAGATTGGTGTCTTTGAAATCGGGCAATAGTTCGTATTTCTTGTTACAATAAGCCTGCAATTGGCTTGGTTCTGTGAAAAAACCTTCATTCACATTGTCTGTCAATGGTTCTCTATCTAGAAAATCGTTACATGAGCTTATAGCGAATGAAGTTGCTATTATAGGGAGTATGATGTATTTTAATTTCATGATTATGATTTATTTAAAGTTTATAATGTAATATTAATTCCACATGATAGAGTATAGCTTAACGGATAACTCATACCGTTTTGGTAAATTAGTTCTGGATCAAAATTTTTACTCATCTTGGTACCAGTCCATAAATTATCTCCGGAGAAGAATAGTCGTACTTTCTCCAGGTTAGCTTTTTGTATCCATGCTTTAGGCAACGTGTAACCTATTTGTATGTTTTTCAAGCGGATGTAAGCTGCATTCTGCAAGTAACGACTTTGTACCTGCTGGTTTTGTTTACTTCCAATAATGGGGCGCGGATAATAAGCATTGAGATTTGCTCCCATTTCATCTCCTTCAGGACGGAAGTAATCCATGTGTTCTTCGTATCCGGTGGAATCCCATTGCCCCCCGTTGATACCCCAGAAAATCATACCTTTAGAATAAGCGGTTCTGTCGTCGCCTCCTACCCAAACGTCACGTTTGGCTACGCCCTGGAACATTAGATTGATATCAAATCCTTTATAGTCAGCTCCTAATGAGAAGCCAAAACGAAAGCGGGGTGTGTAATTTCCAATAATGGTTAAATCTTTCGGATCAGTGGCAGACGTACCTTTTTCTATGGCAGGATTGTCATCCAGGTTAGCGTACATGATATCACCGGCTTTCCAAATATTGTTTCCTACATTGGGTAATTTGCTTTGGTCATGTTGGGCTATCCATGATTGCATTTCTTCATCGGTTTTTGCTATGCCTACTGTTTTGAATCCCCATATTTCGCCTAATTTTTTCCCTTTCCAATAATTTTCAATGGTGTTTCCGTCTTCATCTTTGGTGTAAAATGTTTTATCAGGATTGGGATATTCTGTTACTTCTGTTTGAGCATCAGATAGATTGAAAGAAGCATGATACCCTACTTTACCAATTCTGTCCTGCCAAGTTAGTTGTAATTCCCAGCCTTTGGTTCGTAAAGAGGTATTATTCATTTTGGGAGCTGATGCTCCTACTAATGGAGTTATTTCTTCGGCAGGTCCTACCATGTCTTTGGTATCACGAATGTAGTATTCAACGTATCCGTTCAGACGATTGTTAAATGCACCAAAGTCAAGTCCTGCATTATAGCTGGTGACACGTTCCCATGTGAGCAAGGAACTGACGAGACCGGGGGAAGATGCTATATTGGACTTGTTGGCTAAGTCAAGCAGCCAGCGTCCGCCGGCATCTACGCTACCTACAGTTATATTTTGAATAGAATAAGTAGGATAATAATTATCTGTATTCTGATTGCCTAGGCTACCGTAAGAAAAACGTAGTTTTAACAGGTTGACATATGCTTCTGCCGGACTCCAGAATGCTTCGCGGGCGATGTTCCAACTTATAGAAACAGAGGGAAATGTGCCCCATCGTTGGTTACCGCGGAAGCGTGAAGTCCCATCGCGACGAATGTTTCCTTCTAATAGGTATCGTCCTTCGTAGTCATAATTTAAACGGGCAAAATATCCCATTGTAGCCCATTCTTTTGAGGAGCCTTTCAAATCACTTGTACCAGTGGCCGTATTGATACTGGGGACATTTTCGTTGATGACATCATAGCGTTTGCCGATTAATTCGTTGATGTAATAATATTCGGTATTCATACCTGCTGTAACTTTGAAATTGTGCTTGTTCCAGGAATATTCATAATCTGCATATAGTGAAGTTGTCATCATGGAAGTTTGCTGTGTTTGACTTTGCACAAATGTCTTTCCTGCTGCTAAATCGGGGTCTCCTCCTAACCATGCTTCTTCCACGGGTTGGTTGTCACGGGTATAGAGATAGACTTTATTTACATTATATTGGTGGCGGTAGCTTTCTGTCCGTAGAGTCGCCTGTCCGTGAATACCTAATCCTTTTAATGGAGTCAGATGGAAACCTCCGGAAGTGAAGTAGGTGTCTTTACTGCTGTTTGAACGCCCTCCAGAAGTTAATTGCATTAATTTAGGATTACGTGTATAGTGTCCGTTGTTGTCATAGAGAGGCATCATGGGATATAATTTGGTCGTTTCTGCAAAGAAACGGTCGCCATAGAGTTTCACAAAAGTTGGCATTTCTATATCTGAACGTATAAAACGAGCGTTAAAATCTAAACTTAGCCATTTGGTGACTTGTCCTGTTACCTTTCCACTGATGTTATAACGTTTTTTGTTTTCGTCAGAGTAATTCATCTGTCCGTTTTGAGAAAGGAAAGCTCCCGATAGATAGTATTTAACTTTCTCACCTCCTCTGGAGATACTTAGATTATGTTCTTGTCCGAAAGATGTTTTGTCAATGAAGTTTCTTGGCCAGTTTTGATTATCATTGGAAGCGACGTTGAAAGGGAAAAAATTGTTTCCTTGTGAACCATTGGGGTCTGAGGTGTATGGGTATTCACCCGCCATGTATTTCTGAATGCGGTCTATCGTATCATCAGTGAAAATAAAAGTGGTGCCGCTTCCTGAATTTTTTTGTGCTGCATTGAAATACTTGGCAAAGCGGTAGGAGTCGAGCATGTCAGGAATGTTGGTGGGGCGTGACCATCTGAAATTGTTTGAATACTGAATGGTGGCTTTTCCTGCTTCTCCTGATTTGGTTGTAACCAAGATTACGCCAAATGGAGCGCGTGAACCGTAAATGGCAGATGCGGCAGCATCTTTTAACACGGAAATGTTAGCGATATCCTGCGGATTTAACGAGTTTATGTCTCCTTCGGCTCCATCAATTAAAACTAAAGGTGAGGCACTGGATCCGGTATTCAAATTTCCTGTTCCACGAATATTCATGGTGGGATTATAGTCTAATCGTCCACCTTTGTCATTCATGTCAATGTTCAATCCTGGCATCACTCCTTGAAGAGCTTGTGAAACTGAAGTGACAGGACGTGATTCCAGTGTTTTTTTATCCACGGTAGCAACTGCTCCTGTTAAGTTCACTTTCTTTTGCGTACCAAAGCCTACTACCACAACTTCGTCCAGCGTTTGCGTATCTTCCGCTAAAGAGATTTGATAAAAAGTTTGGTTGCCATTGATTGTAAATTCTTGGGGGTATACCCGATAAAGGAAACAATTAGCACACTGCTTTTTGAGGCTTGGATTGTGAATTTTCCATCCAGATCAGTAACCGTTCCGTTGGTAGTACCTTTGACAACTACACTAGCACCGATAATGGGCTCATTGAGCTTTTTATCCGTGACTACACCGGTGATGCTGAATTGCTGGGCGTACAGGAATGTACAGTTGCAAAGCAATATCAAAAATAGAATTGAGATTTTTTTCATGCTTCTCTGTTTTTTAATTAGACATTAGGTTAATACATTGCAAATGTATGTTAATCAGTGATGTGGCTTAATACACGTTCATTTCATTCAGCATGCATGTTTAATGCATCTCTATATTTTTTGGTGAATCTTTGTTGTTATCTCTTTTTTATTTTATTCCTTTGCTACAGGTAATGAATTAAATATGAACCTTAAAATCTTATCACTGGTTATAATTGGAGTATGTATATTGCTGCCGGATGTGTGCTATGCTTTTTTAAGCAAAGATGTGCATCTGCTCAATATGCAAAACGGATTGGCCGACAATACCGTATCTGCTGTTTATAAGGATAAAGAAGGCTTCGTTTGGTTTGGAACCCGAAACGGGTTGAGCCGTTATGACGGTAGGCGGATTACAAATTTTGAAAGGAGTAGGAGTTATCCTAGTATTTCAAACTTAAAGGAGGTTTTTGACGGGGTGCTGGCATTTGTGGATAATGGTGTCTTTTCTGCATTTGATTTGAAAAAAGAACGGTTTTTGTCTGTGGTTTCTTCTTCGGGACAGGGTATTCCATCTCGAGGGATGTTGCAGAGGAATGATTCGTTGGTTTGGGTGATTTCCGGGAGTGAGCTGCATTTAATGAAGCGGTGCGCATCAAAAGAGGGTGAGCTTCGGCTCCGGGTTCAAGAAAAATATACAGGCTGGAATAATCAGGATAATCTTTTGGTTGCCATCACTTATTCTTCGGATAAAAAAAGTATCTGTCTGATTGATGAAAAAGGTAGAATTATCTTGCTGGATGCGACAAACCTGAATTCCTTTCGGGTGATTGACCTGGGGCGTATCGGTAGTCTGTCTGTAAATTCTGTTTTGTATGATGATGGTCGGATATGGATTTCTACAATTGCTCATGGGGTTATTTATTACAATGAACGAACCAAGAAAATCAAGCAGTTGACTTATCATGTGGCTCCGGTATCCGACAGACTTTCTCATACAGATGTTTTCGGTGTTATCAGATTAAATGAGAATAAATATCTGGCCGTAACGTGGAATGGATATACGGTGATGACAATAGATAAAAATAATCAGGACGAGATATTGACAGAAGTTTATAGTAACACTTCTTCTTTGATGTACCGCAATCTTGAAACGAGGATGATTGCGGCTTATTACGATTCACATGGTATTCTGTGGATTGGTACGGATGGTGGAGGAGTTATCTGGTCGGATTTGCGTATGCAGTTTTATAATTGTTTTTATCAGGACAGGCATAATGAGATTTGTTCTATTGTAGCGGATGACGATCATTATCTTTGGTTGGCAACATACCATAAAGGAATTATGCGGAGCCGGACAGCGTTTGGTACTTCGGAAAAAATAGACTTCTTTCAAGTAGGAGATCAAGATGTGAAAAAACAACAGACTGTGTTGTGCAGTCTGAAAGATGAGAAAGGGAATTTATGGTTTGGGAATTCAGATGGTTCATTGACCTGTTATTATAAAAAAGAACGCTCATTCAAGATATTGCGATTGATCACGGAAGATGGTGACCTTAACAAATCATCTGTCTGGGCCTTATTTCTTGATAGCAAAGGTCGTTTTTGGATTGGTACACATAAAGGACTTTGGTTATTCGACCGTGAAACGAACAGGGGTAAGAAGATACATTTCAAAGTATCCGGATTACAGAACTTGTCTCCTCTTTATATTCGTGCTATGGCTGAAACCGACGATCATACGCTTTGGCTGGGCACTGCGAATTATGGTATATGTAAAGTGATAAATGAAAAAGAACTGCAGACCGGCTATGAAAAGAAGTATGGTATGGCTGAGAATTCCGTTCGTTCATTATTAGCTTCGTCTGATGGTAATCTGTATGTCGGATACATGGCCGGTCTGGCAGTTTTCTCTCCCGGACAGGATGCGATAACTCATGTATATACTACCCGGGATGGATTGTGCAGTAACTTTATTGGTTGCATGACTGAGGATGCGGACGGGCAAATCTGGTTGGGCTCTAATTCAGGTATTTCCCGTTATAGCCGTCATCAGCATTTGTTTTATAATTATTACATTGCAGGCAGTAACCGTTCTGTCCTGCATTGGGAGGATGTCCTGTTTTGGGGAAATAATAAAAATCTTACTTATTTTAACCCCGATGACATTAAAGCGTTTACCACTTCCGAATCTGTCGTGATTACCGGATTGGAGGTAAATAATAAACCTGTAGAGATAGGAAGAGAGGTCAATGGGCAGACCATTCTTTCACAAAGTATTTTCTATACGCCTTTTGTCCGGTTGAATCATGCGAATCGTGACTTTGCGCTGACGTTCAATAACCTTTCTTATTCTGAAAGCCAGCAGAAGTATAGTTACAGGCTTCGTCCTTATCAGCCTGGTTGGCTTGTGGCCAACGGAGGGGAAAAAGTTTCGTATGCTAACCTTCCTGCCGGGGAATATGTTTTTGAGGTGAAAAATATTTATCCGGATGAAAGAGACAGTAAAATAACCTCGTTGAGAGTAGAGATTTTGCCTCATTGGAGTGAAACTTTCTTTTTCCGCTTCTGTATGATGGTGCTGGGAGGGATAATAGTTTATATGGTTATGCAGCGTATTAAATTACGGCAAAAGAGGTTGGAGCATGAGTTGCGCTTGGAACATGAGATATTTGCTGCTACTGTAGAGCGTGACAAGGAGAAGCAGATTCGGATGGAACGCGAGAATTTCTTTACGAATGCAGCTCACGAGTTGCGTACACCTTTAACTTTAATCTTATCTCCCCTGCAGGAATTGTTAGGAACCGTCCGCCCTTCAGACACCGTCTATACTAAACTGGCTGCCATGTATCGCAATGGAACCTCTTTGCAGACATTGGTCGATCATTTGCTTTATGTGCAGAAGATTGAAGCAGGTATGATTAAACTCCGGATTTCGAAAGTCGATATAGTGGTATTGGCAAAGCAGATAACCGATCCTTTTCATGAACTGGCAGAAACAGAAGGGATTAACTTTACGGTTGAATCGCTGAATGAGCCACTTTTGCTATGGATAGACGTGGAAAAAATAAGTTCGGCTATCCGTAATTTATTATCTAATGCGTTTAAGTATACATCTCCGAATGGAAAGGTGATTTTTAAGATGAACCGTATCGAGATAGATGGATATTCATTTTGCAGTATAATCATATCGGATACAGGTAAAGGAATACCGGAAGAGTTACGGGGGAGGATTTTTGAATCATTTATTACCGGAGAAAATACACCTTTGTTTTCTAATAAGGTAGGTATAGGCTTGCGTATTGTTAAAAATACGATGGATCTTCATCATGGCACGGTGAATTTGGACAGTACTCTTGGAAAGGGTAGCACTTTCACATTATTGATTCCTGAGGGAAATGCACATTTTGCAGAGGACCGGTATGAGATTGTTGGTGCTCCGGAGATGGAGGAATATGCTCTTCCGTTACCGGTAATGCAGGCGGAAGGGCAGGAAGACAAGCCTTCGAATAAAAAAACATCTCTTCTTGTTATTGAGGACAATGAGGAAATCCGGCATTATGTCTGTTCTTTATTCTGTAAAGATTATGCCGTATATGAGGCGGCAAACGGTGAAGAGGGGGGTGATGTGGCAATGAGTAAAATTCCGGATTTGATTATTTCTGATATAATGATGCCTGTAAAAGATGGGTTTACCTGTTGCCGGGAATTGCGTGAGCAGCCTCGGACAGCACATATCCCTATTTTGATGCTGACGGCAAAGGCTGAGGATGCGGATGTGTTGCAGGCTTCAAAAATAGGTGTGGATGATTATATGATGAAACCCTTCAATCCGGAGGTATTGAAGGCAAAAGTCCGGAACCTGATACTCCAGCGGGAACGCCTGAAGAGGATATATACAAAGACGTTGATGTTGAAGCAGCAGGAAAGTGAACCGGAAGCGGATGGGAATAATGCTCCGGATGATTTTATACAGCAAATTATTCATGTCATAGAAGCTAATCTGGCGAATGAGAACTTTAATGTAAAAATGTTGGCGGAGCAATTGAATATGAGTCAGCCTACCCTTTATAGAAAAATAAAGCAACGTAGCGAACTGGCTGCTATTGATATGATTCGGAGTGTACGGATGAGCAAGGCTGCCTCCCTTATTATGGAGAACAGGTATTCCATTCAGGAAATAGCCGAAATGGTAGGATATAGTGATACACGTACGCTCCGAAAGCATTTTACCGAGCAATTCGGAGTGTCTCCATCCAAGTATATGGAAAAGGATTGAATCTGCTTCTTATCCGAAGCAGATTCCCATCCGTTTGCCTTGTACAATCAGGTCATGGTTCTCATTGACAAGTTTTAATTTACCAGCCACTTCATTCAGAGGGATGGAGCCAATTTCCGCACCTTGCAGAGAGACCATTCGTCCGAATTGTCCGGAAGCAATCAGTTCTGTGGCATGTCCACCCATACGAGTGGCCAGATTACGGTCGTAGGGAGTAGGAGAGCCGCCACGCTGGATATATCCCAGTACAGTTTCACGGGTCTCGAATCCGGTTTCATATTCTATTTCTTGGGCTATATATTCGGCGGCTTTTTTGCCGTCCATGGTTTTGATGCCTTCTGCGACAACAACAATGGAATAGGGCTTCCCTTTTTTCAAGCGTTCAATGATGGTATTGCCTATATTATGAATATCATAAGACAGTTCCGGAATAAGAATCACGTCACCGCCTCCCGCCATTCCGGAATAAAGTGCAATCCAGCCAGCTTTATGTCCCATCACTTCAATAACCATGACACGTTGGTGTGAACTGGCTGTAGAATGCAGCCGGTCAATGGCATCGGTAGCAATGGTTACGGCAGAATCGAATCCGAATGAAACGTCTGTTCCCCAAACATCGTTATCTATTGTTTTAGGTACGGAAACAACGTTCACACCTGCTTGGGCCAGTTTGGCTGCGGTCTTTTGGGTTCCGTTTCCGCCGATACATACGATACAGTCCAGACCTAGATCATGGATATTCTTTAACATCAAAGCCGGTTTGTCCTCCGAGGCTGCCGACAGGCGTTTCTTGAATGGCTTTTCTCTGGAAGTGCCTAGTATTGTCCCTCCCAGATTTAACAAGCCCGATAATGATTTTTCTGTCAATGGTTCTACGTCATTGTCCAGCAATCCCCGGAATCCGCTATGAATTCCATAAACTTCCATACCGTAATGATTTATCGCTGTTTTGCAAACTCCTCTAATTGTGGCGTTTATTCCTGGACAGTCTCCTCCTGATGTCAATATTCCTATCTTCATAGCCTTTGATGTTAAGTTGTAAGCGACCGTAAAGATAACAAAAAATAAAAGTAATGTAGAAAACTATAAAAAAAATAATGTTATCAGCCATTATAATATAGAAATAAGCTATTTTTGCAAGATATAACGAATCGTATACTAAGACAAATGAATTCTACCAGATTAATTAGTACGCTATTCAAGCCCAGACAAAAAGCGACAGCCTTGTATGCAACTCAGGCTGAGGCGCTCCAACATAAAGTGTTTTGCCGGCTGATGAAGGATGCGGCCCATACGGAGTGGGGATTGAAATATGGCTATAAAGACATAAAGAGATATCAAGACTTTCAACGTGTACCTATACAGACTTACGAAGAAATCAAGCCATACGTGGAACGGATGCGTCATGGAGAGAAAGATGTCCTGTGGCGTGGAGAAGTGCAGTGGTTTGCCAAATCTTCAGGAACAACTAATGACAAAAGTAAGTTTATTCCTGTCAGCAGGGAGGGACTTCATGATATTCATTATGCGGGTGGTATGGATGCAGTGGCGCTGTATCTCCAACAAAATCCTGAGAGTCGTTTTTTCTCTGGAAAAGGTCTGATTCTTGGAGGAAGCCATGCACCAAACTATAATGTGAAACGAAGTCTTGTAGGAGACCTTTCTGCCATATTGATTGAAAATGTGAATCCGTTGGTCAATCTGATTCGGGTGCCCGATAAAAAGATTGCGTTGCTGAGTGATTTCGAGGAAAAAGTAGAAAGGATTACTCGTGCCACAATGAATCAGAATGTGACCAATCTTTCAGGAGTGCCGTCATGGATGATGGCTGTACTGAAACATATTCTGGAAGTGAAGGGAACGGATAATTTGGCGGAAGTATGGCCTGATTTGGAAGTTTTTTTTCATGGAGGGGTTGCTTTTACTCCTTATCGCGAACAATATAAACAGCTTATTCGTAGCGACAAGATGCATTATATGGAAACATACAATGCCAGTGAAGGTTTTTTCGGATTACAAAATGATTTCAGTGATCCTTCCATGTTACTGATGATTGACTATGGGGTATTTTATGAATTTATTCCGATGGAAGATGTCGGTACTGAAAATCCTCATATTGTTCCGTTAACAGATGTGGAGTTGAATAAAAATTATGCGATGGTCATCAGTACTTCCTGCGGATTGTGGCGTTATATGATTGGTGATACCGTGAAGTTCACCAACAAACACCCCTATAAATTTGTTATAACAGGGCGTACCAAGCACTTTATTAATGCATTTGGTGAGGAGTTGATGGTGGATAATGCGGAACAAGGGTTGGCAAAAGCCTGCGAGGCGACCGGTGCACAGATTATTGATTATTCTGCTGCTCCTGTTTTCATGGATGCACATGCCAAGTGCCGTCATCAGTGGCTGATAGAATTTGCCGTTATGCCGGATTCTTTAGAGAATTTTAGTCGGGTTCTTGACACTTCTTTACAACAAATTAACTCCGATTACGAAGCTAAACGCCATAAAAACATTACCTTGCAGCCGTTGGAAATAATCGTGGCGAGACCTAATCTGTTCCACGATTGGCTGAAAGAAAAAGGCAAATTAGGCGGACAGCACAAAGTGCCGAGATTGAGCAATACGCGTGATTATATAGAAGAAATGCTAAGCTTGAACCAATAAGAACATGAATTGGAAAAAACATAAATTACCTGCTTTGTTGATGCTGATGATCGTGGTGTATTCCTGCGCAAGCATGGGAACACCGGATGGAGGTCCGTATGATGAGGAGCCGCCCAAGTTTATCAGAAGCTCTCCCAAGCCGTATGCAACAAACAATAAGAATAAGAAGATTGCCATTGAATTTGATGAGTTCATCAAATTAGAGAAAACATCGGAGAAGGTGGTAGTGTCTCCTCCTCAATTGGAACAACCTGATATTAAGGCAAGCGGCAGAAGAGTATTGGTTAACCTCATGGACTCATTGAAACCCAATACCACTTATACCATTGATTTTTCGGATGCCATTGTGGATAACAATGAGGGTAATCCGCTAGGTAATTATGCTTTTTCTTTTTCTACGGGAGAAGCCATTGATACACTGGAAGTTTCCGGAAATGTATTGGCTGCTGCTGATTTGGAACCTGTCAAAGGTATGATGGTGGGATTGCATGCAGATCTGAGCGATAGCGCTTTTGTCAAGAAACCGTTTGACCGTGTATCCCGTACTGATAGCCGAGGGCGTTTTACCATCCGCGGTATCGCACCTGGTAAATATCATATCTTTGGTTTGATGGATGGTAACCAGAATTATTTGTATGACTCCAAGACCGAGATGATTGCTTTTTGTGATTCTATTATTATTCCTTCCATGGAGGCTGCTGTGCGTCAGGATACGTTGTGGAAGGATACAGCGACTATCGATACGATTAAAACAGTGGGGTATACCCGTTTTCTGCCGGATAATATTGTTCTAAGAGCATTTAAGGGAATAAATAACCGCCAGTATCTGTCCAAGAGCGAGCGTGATAAAGAGAATCATTTTATATTATCTTTCAGTGCGCCGGCCGATACGTTGCCTGTTTTGAAAGGATTGAACTTTGATGAGAAGGATGCGTTTATTATAGAAACGACTCCACGAAACGACTCAATTTGTTATTGGATCAAGGATTCGTTGGTTTATCAGATGGATACGCTGGAGGTTCAGTTGGATTATTTATATACGGATACACTAAACCGGTTGGTTCCCAAAACCGATACCATTTATCTGGCTAATAAACTGACAAGAGAGCAACGGGAAAAATTGCAGAAAAAAGCGAATGAGGAAAAGGAGAAGGAACGTAAAAAAAGGGAGAAAAAAGGAGATACCATCAGGGTGGAACCAACTAAATTCCTGACTATGAACGTCGATGCTCCGTCAGCATTCGATATATACAGGAATATCTATCTATCTTTTGAAGAACCTGTGGCAAGCATAGACACGGCGGCCATTCATATGGAAGTAAAGGTGGATAGTGTGTGGCAACCGGCTCCTTTCTTCTTTATGGCAGACTCGTTGATGCCACGTCAATATCAGATATTGGCAGATTGGCAACCGGAGCAGGAATATCAGTTGACTATTGATTCTTTGGCGTTTATTGGTATTTATGGGCTGCATACGGACAAAGTCCAGCAAACGGTGAAAGTGAAAAAAATGGACGAGTACGGAACTATCTTGTTGAATATAAAAGGAACTGCTCCCCATGCTGTTGCCGAGTTGTTGGATGCGAATGGAAATGTATTGCGCCAACAACCGGTAACGGAGGAAGGAACGGCGGACTTCTATTTCTTGAATCCGAGTACGAAATATTATATACGTTTGTTTAACGACCATAATAATAACGGAGTTTGGGATACGGGAGATTATGATAAGAAGATTCAGCCTGAAGAGGTTTTCTATTTCCCGAAAGTTTGGGAAATGAAAGCTAACTTTGAATTTGAAGAGAATTGGGATGTGAATGCTATTCCTATAGACAAGCAAAAGCTGGATGAAATAAAGAAACAAAAACCGGAAGAGACCAAAAAGGTGCAAGATAGAAATAAAGAAAGAGCTAGAAAACTAGGCCGATGAAAAAAACTATTCTCATATTATTGTGCGGCTGGTTTGCCATTATGGCAACCAGGGCGCAATGTGCGGCACAAAACGAAGCTATCCAGGCAGGTGAAGAATTAGTGTACGATTTAAAGTTTAACTGGAAATTCATTTGGGTTGCTGCCGGACAGGCAAAAATGGACATGCAGGCTATTACTTATCAGGGGAAACCTTGTTTTCGTAGTAACTTGATTTCTGTCAGTAACAGACAAGTTGATTTCTTTTTTAAGATGCGTGATACATTGACTTGTATTACCAGCAGTCGTCTGGAACCTGTTTATTTTCGTAAAGGAGCCGAAGAGGGCGACCGCTATACGGTGGACGAAGTATGGTTCAGTTATAAAAACGGGAAATGTATTGCCGATCAGCGTCGTATGAGGAGGGAACGGGATACGGTGAAATCGAAAGACCAAAGTGATGAGTGTATCTTTGATATGCTGAGCATATTGATGAGGGCACGTTCATTTGATGTAAGTGACTATAAAGTCGGCGATAAAATATTGTTTGATATGGCTACAGGTACTAAAGTAGAGCAGCAAACATTGATTTATCGTGGCCGGAAGAATTTTAAGGCGGAGAATGGTGTGAAATACCGTTGTTTGGTCTTTTCCTTGGTAGAGTATAAAAAAGGAAAAGGAAAAAGAGGTAATAACCTTTTATGTAACTGATGATAAAAACCATTTGCCGGTGCGTTTGGATTTATATTTGAATTTTGGTTCGGCAAAAGCATTTCTGAGAGAGATAAAGGGGAACCGTCATCCTCTAACTTCCATTATAGAAAAGTAGCGGTTTGTCTTGATATAGTAATACCGCCGGGCCTTGGCAGATGCCGGGTCGGCGGTTGTGTTGTTGTATATTCATTATGAATGGTATGTTATTCATCGAACAGTTTGGCCTGTCTGGAAATAAGTTTCAAGGTCTTTCCTTCATTTAATGCAGTAAGAATAGTTTCACCCCCTTTGTTCACTTTGCATAAAGAGATTTTCGGTCCCATGATTTCGGTAATCCGTATTTCACCGATTTTGGTTTCTATATTATGTCCTTCCAGTATGCCATCTTCCACTACATCAAAGCGTAATCCTTCTTTGATAGGATCATCATATCCCAGGTTGATATAAATGGTTTTTGCCTTGTCTCTTTTGGTAGATACCACTTTCAGTATTGAACCGTATACTTTGAAGTGATTTTCTACAAAAAGTCCCATTTCGTATGGCACATTGATTAATGAATTCTCTAAAGCGCTATATTGGGTGGCATCTTTACCGGATGCTGAGCCTGTCTCTTCATAATTGCGTGTGCTGATAGTTACTCCGTCACTGGTCCGTATTAAATCAAGGCGCAGGGTGAATTTCTCTTTATAACTGTTCTCACGGCTGTGGTAACGTCTGTGAGAGCTTCCGTCATCGGTTGCTTCCCTTTGTATCAGGTTTCCTTTTAACAGGTACTCTGCTCTGAAGCGGCGTGCATCTTCCAGCGGGCTCAGACTGAGATCACTTCCAGCCGAAACGGCGTCCACTACATTGATGCGGTTGGTGTTGCGGATACCATCGATAAATGCGAGACGAATCAGGTTGATCGCCCTGTTGGGTATTTTGATCTCACTATTGAAGTCATCCACATAAATCGTATATTTTTGTCCGGATGCTTCTAAGGATATGACTGTCAAAATTATTAATAATAGGATATTACGTTTCATGGTTATACGAATTTGTAAGGTTTGTAATGTAGTTCTTTTACGAAAATACACAGTTCGCTGTTTATTTGCAAGTGAACTGCGTTAAAATAGATTGCGGGCATTGATTATTTATTGCCGGTGTTTATTTTTTCATGTTTAAGTATTTGGTATTGACAGATAATGATTATCTTGGTGCATAAATTAAAAGGTAGCTTGTATATGGGGAAGATTCAAGAGAATGATGCAAGGTTGCAGCAGCTTGTATCAATGGCACGCATAGGATGGTGGGAGGTGGACTTTGATGAAGGAGTTTACTATTGTTCTGAGTTTGTAGCCGATTTGTTAGGAATAGAAGGGAATAAGATTTCTGCTAAAGATTTCGCGAATCTGATTTGTGAGAATTATCGGGAGCGTATTTTGGAGGAATTTCGCTCTTTCCGGATGATGGAGATTTATGAGCAGGTTTTTCCGATACATTCCAAATATGGGATGATGTGGGTCAGTACCAAGGTCGGTGAGAAGCGTATTACCAAAGAAGGTCATGTCCGCGTCATGGGTATGTTGCAATGTATTTCCCGGCAACGGATGAATATGCAGGAGCAGACGGTAGACCGGTTGAACTCTTTATTATCTCGTTTGAACGGCATTTCCAAGTCATTGCTTGATTTTTTGCATTCTGATGATATTACCTTGGTTATCAATAAGATTTTAAAGGAGGTATTGCGCCAATTTCAAGCAGATCGTACTTATATTTTTGAATTGGACAGGAAATTGCATACGGAAGTCTGTACCTATGAAATAGCAGTGGAGGGTATAAAAGAACGTAAGGTTTTATTGTCGGAATCTTCTATTGATTATGCCTCCTGGTGGACAGGACAGATATTGGCTGGTGATCCAATCATTCTTTTTACATTAAATTTGCTTCCTGATTCAGCCGGGGCGGATAAGCGTAGATTAGAGGAATATGGAGTGAAATCTACTATGGTGGTGCCTTTGAACTCAAAAGACGGAGTGTGGGGGTATATAGGGGTGGATATGGTGCGTGAGCACCGGAATTGGTGCAATGAGGATTATCAATGGTTTGTCTCTTTGGGTAATATTATCAGTATTTGTATGGAATTGAGACGCTCTGAATCTGAAGCCCGGCTGGAAAAAGCTTATTTGCAGAATATTTATAAGAATCTTCCTGCTGGTATCGAGTTGTATGATAAGGATGGGTTTATGACAGATTTGAATGACAAGGAGATGGAAATCTTCGGTCTCCGGCATAAGGAGGATGTGATAGGATTGAATTTATTTGATAATCCTTTGCTGCCGCAGGGATTGAAAGATAAGTTGAAAGCAGGAGCACCTATTGATATGTCGTTTAATTATGATTTCGACCGTTTGGACGGCTATTATTCTACTTCTCGTACCGGTACTATCAGTTTGATCTCGAAATTCGCTCCACTTTATGATGCTTTGGGCAATCTGATAAATATATTGTTGATCAATATTGATAATACGGAAACAACAAATGCATATAGCAAAATACAGGACTTTGAGGAGTTCTTCACATTGATTGGTAACTATGCCAAAGTAGGATATGCCCATTTTAATGCCTTGAAATGTGATGGCTATGCTGTGAATAGCTGGTATCGGAATGTAGGTGAGAAAGAAGGAACTCCATTGAATGAGATTATCAAAGTGCATTCTCATTTTCATCCGGATGATCGCAGGATGATGCTTCGCTTCTTTGATCAGGTATTGATACGGGAAGCCAGCCATCTGAGGCGTGATGTGCGTATATTACGTGAAGATGGCACGTATACATGGACAAGAGTCAATGTAATGGTACGCGATTTTCGTCCGGAAGACGGGATTATTGATATGGTTTGTGTCAATTATGACATAACTGAACTGAAAGAAACGGAGCGGAAGTTGATAGCGGCAAGAGATAAAGCGGAAGAGCTGGATCGTTTGAAATCCGCTTTTCTAGCTAATATGAGTCATGAGATCCGCACTCCGCTGAATGCTATAGTGGGGTTTTCCAGCCTTTTAACGGAAACGGAAGATATGAAGGACCGCAAGCAGTATATGGCTATTGTACAGGAGAATACGGAGTTGCTTCTTCAGCTTATTTCAGATATTCTTGATTTATCGAAGATGGAGTCGGGAGCTTTTGAATTTGTCAAGAGTGATACGGATGTCAATCTGCTTTGCAGTGAGATTATCCGTTCTTTACGCATGAAAGTGCCGGCCGGTGTGGAGCTGGTGTTTGAAGAATGCTTGCCCGGATGTCATGTATGGGCAGACAAGAATCGTTTGAATCAAGTCATTTCCAATTTCATTAATAACGCTTTGAAATTCACTTTTTCGGGCAGCATAACGTTAGGATATTATAGGCAGACAGATGGGTATCTGCGGTTTTATGTTCGTGATACAGGAATGGGAATCCCGAAGAATAAGATAAAAACAGTATTTGACCGTTTTGTGAAACTGAACAGTTTTGTTCATGGTACGGGACTTGGCTTGTCTATTTGTAAGAGTCTGGTGGAACAGATGGGTGGAACTATCGGTGTGGAGTCAGAAGAAGGAGAAGGCTCTTGCTTTTGGTTTACTTATCCTTATCAGGAAATAGCTGGTAGTATTCTGGTACCGTAGAGGGGTTTGATTAATAAAGGTTTATAGCTGTAGGGGTGAATTGAGTTCATCCGGATACATTGATTTTGTGGTATCGGGTGGGAGCATTTCACCCCTACAGTGAACCGGGATTATATGTTAGTCTAGTTTCTTCATGGCGCTGTGTACGGAACCTGCCCAATAATTGCGTAGTCCGAAACCGCGTGCTTTGCCGTTAGTCGGTGCACTATACAGAATCTCACGGGTTTTCGTGTTGAAGAATACAATTTGATAGGTCGCTCTTGCATCTGCCTTGTTTAAAAGCATGGCAATCATAATCAATCCTGTTTTTTCTTCTTGAGAGAGGATAGGAAGTGTCTTGATGACTTCTTCTATCTGTTTTTCATCCAGGGTGTATCCGCTGTTGGTCGTCATGATCTCATCGGGATTGATGGTCTTGTTAGCATCGTTTACTGCCTCTAATGAGGTCACTTCTACATTGACACCCAATCTTTTGCCAATATCATACTTCTTCGGTTCAGTGATGAAAAGCTTGTTGATGTCATCAAAAGTATATTTGAACTGCATGGGGCCTTCTTTCGCTCCGTACACTTTGGCACGGGTAAAGTCTATGCCATAAAATGTCACAGAAGAGATGTCTTTCAATGCGTCTTTGTTTTGCCCGAAGCAAGCCATGCTGCTTACAAGGAATAATAAAACGAGTAACTGTTTCATATTAGTTCTTTTTTAAGTGTTGTTTTGTTGCTGCCAAAGGTAGAAAAATATTATCTCAAATCAATAAATTTAACTATTTTTCGACTCATGGGCGGCATTTGTATTTTCGCGATATACTCTGCCGATTCAAAATTGATACTCGGAGCCACCCGTACTTTGGAACGGAACAGGTCTTTGATTTCTTTAGCGAAGGCTTCGCTGCGGTTTTCACTTCCGATGCGGATCAGTATTTCATCCGTTCCCAGTTCATTGGTATAAACCTCTACAATGTAATTCTTGATATGGGGGATGTTATCCAGAATATCGAATAAAGCGGGTGGGTAAAGGGTCGTACCTTTATATTTTATCATTTGTCCTTTACGGCCCAGTATGGAGCTGAGACGGATGGTGTTACGTCCGCAGGCACAAGGTTCGGTATAATGGTAACAGATATCTCCGGTCTTGAAGCGGAGCAGCGGCATTCCTCTTACTCCCAAAGTCGTAATGGTCACTTCGCCTGCTTCCCCTTCTTTTACAGGTTGGTTGTTATCATCCAGAAACTCTACGATAATCAGTTCCGGCTGGAGGTGGCCACCGTGAAATTCATTACATTCGGTAAACGAGGATTGCATTTCGGTAGATGCGTAGGTGGAGTAAAGTTGCAGGGAATCCCATTTCTCGTGTATCCGTTTACCCAGTGTGTTCAGGGTGAAATCGGGATTGCGGAGTGCTTCGCCTATGCATACACATTTCTGCATGGAGCAGTGATGGTAATCAATATGGTTCTTTTCGGCAAATTCAATCAGTTTGATCAGAAAGGAAGGGACTACCATGCCGCAAGTGGGATGGATGCGCCGGATAGTGTCCCATTGCAGTTCGGGAATGCCGTTTCCCACACGGGCTACCCCCATGCCCAGCTCACGGGCTCCCATATAGTAGGCTAGACCCGCCATGAAACGTCTGTCGATAGTGGTCATCAGTTGCAGTACGTCTTGTCTGCTGCATCCGGTGGTGGTGAATGACAGATATTCGTTGTAGGCCAGCCGGTCAAGGTCCTCGGAAGTCAATACGAAAGTGACGGGGTCGCCCAAGGTTCCCGAAGTGGTGACATAGTCAATAATTTCATCGCGGCTCACGCAAATAAAATCTTCATTATGAAGTTGCAGGTCTGTCTTGGTCGTGACAGGTATTTGTTGCAAGTCTTCTATGGTTTTTATCTGTTGTATATCGATGTGATGTGCTTGGAACAGACGTTGGTAGAATCGTGAATGATTCTGCAAATAAAGCAGTTCCTCAGCCAGCCGGCTTTCCTGATAGGCTTTGATTTCTTCAGGGGAGCGGAATTGTATTTCCGGATTCTTATTCATTTTAGTTGTTTATTTTATGTTCTATACGTTCTGATTCACTTCGCTTGGGGATAGGAAGCAAGAGTGCTTTCTTCCAATTGCGCAGGGCTTTGTCCTGCTGTCCTGTGGCATGATAGTAATCTCCCAGCAACTCGTACACATAAAAGAAATGAGGGTTGGCATGTTGGAAGGCATGCAGGGTCTGTTCGTCCAGCCGTTCTTTCTTTTTAATCTGCTTCCGTAGTACAGGAGCCAGTCTTTTGTAAGTCATCAGCTGTTGGTATTCCTGTTGTTGCAGGAAGGAGTCCGCAGGCACTGTCAGGTTTTCGGTATAGATTTCATGGTTGAAATCGATGGAGTCGCTGAAAATCCTGTTCAGGTCGTATGCCACGTACTTGCCGCATTGCCAGGGAGCGGTGGATACCCACATCCGTTTTTTCTCGGGTTGGAAAATGACGGAGTGATGGGCGATGAACTGGTTGATGGCCATTTCATTGGCAAGGCCCAGTTCCGCTTCTCCCACTCCTTTCCGGTTGCGTAGGATAGAGGCGGCTTTGGGGGCATCTATCGGTGCGTTTTCTTTCAGCAGTTCCTGCAAGCGGGCAAAGCGGTAGGGGCTGTCCGAAGTTTCTATGTTTTCCAGGTTCCGTTTGTCATGGCCGAAGGTTTCTGACTGGTAGTGGTTGGTACAGATGATCTGCTGCCCGTTTCCTGTGAATAAGGCTATTTTCTCCGGCGATTTCTCGATAATTGCGGCTCTGCCGTCCTTGGCCGAACCCACCAGTATGGACTCCGAAACAAATGTTTTCCGTTTCCGGGCGATAGCGTATGCTTCCTCAATGGTAGAAGCATATTGCAATATTTCCCTGGTCAGAATGGAAATAGGGGTGGCGGATGCGGCAGGCAGATCCGATTTGGCGGCATTGATGGTGACAGTCAGCCCCGTTTCATTCATGCCGGAAAGGACACCGGTCATTCCGGCCCATCCCACGGATGCGAAGCGATATCCGTTTTCGGGTTGGTAAAACGAAACGAGCTTGTTGCGTGCAAAGGCGTCACCCATGTAGAAATCGAAATTACGGCCGATGATAAGGGAAGAATCGGCACTGTTCTCACCCCAGCAGGCAAAATGAACTGCATCCTACCAGCATATAGTCCTGCATGGCATGTCCCAAGTCGTGGGCAGAGTGGTAATTCAACTGACGCTCGTAGGGGGTGCCGATGAAATCATACTCATGGGTGCAGGAGAGGGAGATGCCATAAATTTCGTCCCGATACTCTTCCGGCACATTCTTCCCCAGATTCCGGTTGAAAAGGACAATGAAGAAACGGAGGAATTTAAGATAACTTTCAGAAGGGACTATCTCTTTTATCTGGTCCACAAATACTTTTTCCTGAAAATAAAGTAAGTCGGAAGTCAGTTGGCCGATGGCTTTGCCTCTTTCGTAGGCAGGTCCGCTGACTTTCAGTTCCCAAAGTCCGCTCTCACTGTGCCGCAGGTAGTTTCCGCCATACTGCCGGAGACTGTCTTTCCGTATCACACGATCCGTTTCAGGGGTAGACGCAAATTGCGGAGTCATCATATCGGCAGATAAATAGAGATAGCCGATTCCTGTCAGGATCACCGCTATCAGCGTCAACAGGACAGCTGCCCCGTACTTTATGGTTTTCTTCAGAATCTTATGCATTGCCTACTTTCTTTGCTAAATATTCCTGACCTACAAATTCCGAACAAGTGAGCATGGCTGTCAGCGTCACGCCCAAAGCGCCGTGTACATTCAGATTCTGCCCTGTGAGGAACAGATTCTTCAGTTTGGTGCGTGTAGACACAAAACTGATTTGCGGATATTGGTAATTCTTGACAATGCCGTATGCCGAACCGTCTATGGTTCCGGTATAGTCCCGATAGCTCAGCGGAGTCGTGGTATGGATCTTTTCAATGCAATGATTCCAGTGAAATCCGAACCGCCTCAGGAACTGCAAGATCTGTTCCGTCTTTTCTTCTTTGAACTGGCGGTATGCCTCGCCACGGTGTTCGGGGGTCGTATCCGTCCATTTGCTGACCTCATCCATATACATGGGGGTCAGTATGGAAACCACCTCTGTGAATTTGCTGTTGCCGCGGGGTACTTGCATGGAGATCATGCAACTGGGGGTATTCCCTTTGTGCATCTCTTTGTCATACCATACATCCTCATTGCCGTGCAGGTATATATTATGGTTCTGATAGGGGCAACAGTCTTTTTTCATCATCAGATTGAGCGTGAATATCCCGTAACTGTTTTCCAGTGACTTGATGCGAGACACAAAAGCCGGTTTGATGGAATGGTTCTTATCCAGCAGGGATAAGGTGAGTTGCGGATGCAGGTTGGATATGACGTAGGTACTTTCCAGTATCTCTTCATGGTTCACTTCCACTCCTTGTATGGTTTCATCCTTGACAAGGATACGGGTCACTTCTTTCCGGTTCAGCACCGTGCCGCCGTTGGCACGTATGATATGGATTAATTCCAGACTGACTTGCATACTTCCTTCCGTGAAACGATAGGCGCTCTCCAGATAAGAGTTGTTAATCATGGCGTGCTCATAGAAGGTGGATTTATTTTTGATCCCGCCATAGAGCAGGGAGGTTGCGGCAAGTACATTCTGTAAATCCCTGTTCGTGGTAACGGATGCTATCATCCCGGCTGCTGAGGTGGCAAAGAAATCCATGCCTTCTTGGGACAGGCGGCCTTTTTTCAGGTGGTCTGTGCTGATCAGGTTTCCCACCGATCGGATAGCTGCCACATACCGTTTTAAGTTCTCCCGTTCATGGGGGAATGAGTGGCACAGGGTTTCCATGAACCGTTCATGCCCCATGGCGTAATCATAGATAGCGTCTTTATAATAAATCCGGTCGAACACTTCTTCATCCATCCGTTTGATGGATAACTTGTCCATGATACCGAAATAACGGAAATACTGATTCATGATTTGTCCTTCATCCAGACTGCCGATATAGTGAATGCCGGTATCCATCCGGTGCCCGCCGCGTTGGTAAGTCTGGAAGCAGCCGCCAAACAGTTCATTCTTCTCCAGCACACAGACGTGGTAGCCCTCTTTGCTCAAGATGGCTCCGCATTCCAGACCGCCCAGTCCGCTGCCTATGATGATGATATCGTACTTACTCATGTTCCGGTTTGTTTTTTTGGAAGATATAAATCGTATTCGAGGTATATCTGTCATTAGGTAAAATCTCCAGCTGCATTCCACCTTCTTGCGCGATGCTCCTTATTTGCGCTTCGGATGTGAAACAAAGTTGTTCTGTCGTCTTGTTGAAACTGAAAATGCCGGTAGACAGCAGTTCCGTGAAACGGGTGAGGCGGTGTTTCCGGGTGTTGGCGGCATTGCCGTCCCGCACAATCAGCTTTCCTTCCGGGCGCAACTGCTCCATGCATCTGAGCAATAAGGTCCGCTGGTGCTCATAGTTCATATAATGCAGGATATCATTCAGTATGAATACGTCACTTTCCGGCAAAGGGTATTCCAATGCATTGGCGCATACAAATTGTAGGCGGGGAGTGCGGAGCCAGCCATACTGCGCCACGGCTATTTTGTCCTCATCATAATCTATCCCCGTTATTTCCCGTTCCTCGGAAAGTTGGGAAAGCATATAGCAAAGCGGTCCGAATCCGCAGCCGATATCAGTAATCTGTCCTTTGACGGGAACCAGCCGGTTGAATAACCGGTAGTTATCCTCCATTTTCACCTTGATGCGTATATACCATTCTTCTACCGGTCCTTTATAGATATAGTTCTGTATCAGGTTCTCGTAAAAGACGGGATTATCCGTTGTGCTTTGCTCCCGGCAGATACGGGCATATTCTTTTTTCATCCGTGCGGAGATGCTTTTGGTACGTTCCTGATAAGTGGTTCCGTACGTAGCATCGTTGGCCGGGATACGCGGCAGAATCTCTGTCAGCATGATGCCTTTCCGTACATTGAACGGCTGTGCCTTGGCTATGATCTTGCAGTTGCCGTAAAGGATGACCGGAATAATATCCAGTTGCAGTTTTTCCGACAGATAGAAAGCTCCTTTATGGAAACGCTTCATCCGTCCGTCGTAGGTACGTGTTCCTTCGGGGAAAATGGCGATGGAATATCCTTCTTTCACCTTTTGGCGCATCCGTTCCACGTAAAGCTCGTAACCGTCTCCTACGTAATAGAAATCGGCATAGCGGATAATGGCTCCGAAGAAAGGAGAGTGCCATACCCAGTGATTGGTAACCATGACCAGTTTGGGAGTCAGTGCCAATAATACCAGTATATCGATGAAAGACTGATGATTGGCTATCAGGATGGCAGGCTTTTTAAACGTTTCTCCTGTCCGGTTTATCTTTTCTTTATGTACAAATGTGGCTATATGGATCAGCCCTTTGCAGGTGACATGTATCAGTTGGCAAAGTACTTGTTTCTTATAGGCTTTGCGGATAGGAAGCAAGGTCATGACAGTTATCAGCAAGCGCAGGAACAGGCATCCGATAAAGAACAGCAGGAACAGGCCGCCGGTTCTTGCCAGTCCTGTCAATGTATAAGGAGGCAACCCTTTGGAAGCGGGTGCTGTGATGAAGAACCGGAAAAGGATGGGTTGCAGCGTGTAGGCTATCAGTACGACGGTAATCATTCCCAAAATGGAGATGAGGGAAATGGACTGCAATGCCGGATGGCGTGCGAAGACCAACGTACCCATACCTATCACGGTGGTGAAAGCGGAGAAGAAGATGGCTGTTTTGTGCGAGTTCAGCAACTGCCGTCCTGTGCGGTACTTATTCTGCAATCCGTCCATAATGAAGATGCTGAAATCATCCCCGATTCCAAAAATAAAGGTGGACAGAATGATGTTGATGATATTGAATTCAATACCCAGCATGCCCATTAATCCCACAATGATAATCCAGCTGACCAGCATCGGCAGGAAACTCATCAGAGTCAGTTCTATGCGTCCGTAGGAGATCCATAAGGCAAAGAAAATCAGAAAAGAGGAGATATAAAGAATCAGATAGAAATCCTGATTGACGGCTGATACCCATTGGTTGGCGAAATAGCCGCGGTCGAAGATAACCACCTTCTCTTTTGGTTGGAAAAGGGGGTACACCGCTTCCTTGTCGGTCTCGTTCATCCGTACCTGAGTAATCAGCATGGTCAGGGAATCGGCGGAAGTCTGCCATTCGTTCAGAAGCCGGGTAGTGATTTCATTCTGGTAGTCCAAAGGCTGGAACGGACGGTCGAGCCATTGGAAAAACGGCTCGAATGCATGTTCACGGAAATGATAACGGGCAGCCTCTATCCGGATGGTTTCGCGTAACCGGGCTTTCTTTTCCGGAGTCCAGTAGTTGTGCCATTGTTTCAACCGTGTTTCCTGCACCTCTTCCGGTATCAGAAACTGTCCGGCAGAGGCGTAATCTTTTATTTTTCCCTCTTCTTTCAGTTGGGAGAGCAGACGGTTCGTTTCGGCGTATTGTCCGGTAGCATCTCCCATATCTTTGCCTGTACTGACAAAGAGAACAGTCTTTTCTTTCTTGTCAAAGAGTTCGGCCAGCTTGTTTTCCGATTGTTTCAAGTGGGCAGGCTCATAGTTCAGACTCATCATATCCTCGTTGAAACGCACGTTCTGCGAGGTGAAAAGACATATTAGGGTCAGCACGAGGATGCCCCCTACCAATCCTTTGTTCTTTTCGTATGGATAAGCGTTCAGTTTCTCAATAAAGCGTAGCACCGCCCCTTGTTTTACATGCGCCTGCCCTTTCAGGAAATGCGGCAGATAGACCAGGCAAAACAGCGTGGTTCCTATCAAGGCAAGCGAGGCGAACAGACCGAAATCCCGTAACAGGTTGGAACTGGTAAAGAGGAGGCCGAAAAAGGCGCCGATGGTAGTAAAACTGCCTACGGTAAGCGGATAGGCGATTTCTCTGATTAATTGTTGTACCGATGATACATGATTCTGATGCGCCAGCATGTGTATGGAGTAGCTCAAGGCAATGCCCATTACGGCGGAGCCCGCACCTACGGCAATGGCTGAAATGCCGCCTTTGATAAAGTAGATGAGGCATAAGGCGAATAAAGCTCCGAACAGCACCGGGGTGATGATAAGCGGAATGGATTTCTTATGCTTGAATACCAGAGATATGAAGACAATGATGATAATCAGCGCGATGGAAGAAGTGACCAGCGTATCTTTCTTTATCTGTCGTGCATTGTACACTCCTACGGAAGGACCTCCGAAATATTCGGCAACCAATTGGGGATGTTCCTTTTCCGCTTTTTGCAGCTCATTTTCAATCAGCCGGATGAGTTTGTCATTTTTGCCCGTGCTTCCGGTGTTGAATACCGGGGTGATGAACATCAGCAGGGTGGAACCGTCCCGTGAGAAGATATGTTCATTAATCAGTTCGTAATTAGCTTCCAACTGGAAGTCTTGCAGGTGTTTCAGCGTCTGGCTGCCCAGTCCCAACGGGTCCCGCATAATGTAGTTCTTCAAGGCGAATCCTGCCGGAGATATCAGGTTGGAATAGTTCTTCTGCATCAGGGCGGCAATGTTTCCGGCGGTAAGCAAGGTGTCCAGCCGTTGGTAGTCCTCGTCGGAAAGGAACAGGGGCAGGTTGTCGTAAACAAAATCTCCGGCACTGTTGATCAGGTTTTCGTCGGCTTTTGAGAAGATCTCTTTAATCAGGGTTCCTTCCGCTTGTTGCTGTAAATCCTGTTTAATGGTTTCGGCAGCTTCAATCAGGGAATCCGCATCCGCCACACCGTCCTTGCCGGACAGCATGATCATAATTTTATCCTTTATCTTCAGATTTTCAAATACGTTGATGGCATTTTGGGAGTCCTTGGTATCCGGAAAGAAACTGGTTACGTTTTCCTCGAATCTGACTTGGGCGGCAAAAAGGGCCATAAAGAGGATGCATACGCTGAGGGACAGGTAAAACAAGACTTTATGCCTTTCAAAATAGTTATATAATCCAACAAAGAATTTAGTCATATCCGTTTTTTCTCCTACATATAGCCAGCAACACGGTGGAGATTACTCCAGACAGCAGACTGCAAGCCATTGCAAAGATAATGCTTCCTATTAAATATTGCTCTAAAACTGATTTGACATTTTCAAGAGAAAGGTCTCCGAGATGCAAATCGGGAGGATTACCCAGTACCATGCAGCCTGTCCGGTAACTGCCGTACAGCAATAGGGGAATCATGGGTGGAATACTGATATTGGCGGCGACAAGGGCAATCACTTTATTCAGTCTGAACAGATGCGCAAGAAAGAGGGTGATCAGCATCTGATAACCCCATAACGGAACGATACCCATAAAAATCCCCAGCATGATGGCGAGTACAATCTTCAGGTTGGATTCCCGTGTATTCAGCACATGGTCGGTGAAGAATCGCTTGCAGTTGCTCCATGACAGTTTGCGGAGCAGGTTACGGGGAACAATCCAAAGGCAGGTAATCAGCACCAGCACCGTGTTCAGCACACTGATACGGGTAAAATCCCGGAACGGCCGGAAATGGGATACCCGTTCTGCTTGCGGGGGATAATACACGTGGATGGGAATGTTCTTCACCGCTACATCTCCCCATGCGGTAAAGACGATGGCTTCCAACTCAAATTCGTATTTGGCGGTGTACCAGCAGCTTTGCACATTCATTTTGCGCAGAGGGTAAAGGCGGTATCCCGATTGTGTATCTTCCAGTTTCAGCCCGGTTTCCAGTCTGAACCAGAAATTAGAGAATTTATTGGCAAAGGTATTCTTGCCCGGCATATTGTCGGAGGCTAAGTTTCGGGCGCCTACCAGCAGCGTGTCGGGCTCTTTTTCAATGGCTTCGATAAAACAGGGAATATCGGAAGCGAAATGCTGTCCGTCCGAATCGATGGTGATGGCATAGCGGAAACCTTCTTTTTTCGCTTGGGAAAGACCGTGCTTTAAAGCGGTTCCTTTTCCTTTATTGACAGGATGGGTAATGGTGCGGATAGCCGGATATTGTTCCAGAATGTTGGCCGTATCATCCGTAGAGCCGTCATTGACGACAATGATATCGTCTGCATACCTGCATACCTCCTCAATGACTGCCGCCAGTGTCTTCCCGTTGTTGTAGGTGGGAATAACGACGACAATCTCCAGTTCCTTTAGTTTCTTCCGCCAAACCGATGTTGTGTTTGTACTCATCTTGTTTTTCAGTCAAACTATTCAGATACGTTTGGGATGAATGTTTTCGTACCTGAACTTATGTGGTTTCTAATGGGTGACAAAGATAGTATATTTTCGGATGCGGGCATTCTGGCGTTAATTATTTATTTGGAGATGCATTTTTAATTTTAAAGCAGGTAAACACCAACTTGTTCTCGTCGAATTGCGGATTTTCCAGATTGTTCTCGGATATATACAGTCCTTCCCTTCCCACAAAACTCTTTTTATAGAAATATTTCTTTCCGGGGAATTTTGTTTCTCCGATGATTTCAAAATCCGCGTTCAGTACAATGACGGAGAACTCCTTTCCTTTGGGTTCGTCATAGGGGCTTTCGTTGGAAGCCAGTTTGTAAGGCATTTCAGCAAAACGGTAGTACACATTGCGGTATTTGTCATACATGATATGCCAATATCTAGGATTTTCATTGAGTTTTATAATAGCATTAATGCCTTCCATAGAATTACCCAGTTTGGGCTTCATGCTTTTCAGATATCTGCTTTTGGCGTTATACCATCGGATATGTTTCAAGTCATCTGTAACCATCAGGCTGTCATATCCGAAAAATCCACAGACCAAACGGCTCTCTTTGTAGTTGTAATCATAACTAAAACCGTATCCTCCTGCGATATTGTCATATTCCTCTTTAAAGATGGGTGGATAGAAAATAGGAATCCATTTAACTTCTCCTGTTCTCAGATCCTGTGAGGCGAACATATGGGTTTCTAGGCCAGTCTTCCTTTTTCATATCGGGTTTTAAAATTTCTTGGCGTAGAAATATGCATGAGTCTTTGATAAAAGCAGGTGCATTGTAGTAACTGCCAAAGACAAGGGTGTAATCTGCCTTCAGGAGTTTGGAAATTATAGTTTCGTATTATTTCCCCTTGAGAGTTTATGGAACTGAGCCGACTGATATTATTCTGTGCAACTAATATATATTGAGAATCGGGGGAAGGTCTACTGCCGAATACAGCTGGTAGCCCGTTGGGACCTGTCTTGTGAAGAGGTATCCGTTTGGCTATCTGTTGATTCTCTATATCAAAAATGACAATGTCATATAATGATTTTTGTGTATTCTCAAAGTGTAAGGTATTCTTTCCCGTTTTCTTCGAATTGGAACATGGATTTGCTTAAGTAATAGGTCTGTTCGTCTAAAGGGAAAGCCAGCTGTTTTTCTGCTACCAGTTCTACTTCGTTCTGTTTGCCAGCTTCGTTTTTTGGGGAGGACTGGCAAGATACGAGGATAAATATAGAAAAGAGTGATATAAAAAGGAGTGTTCGATTCATAATATTTTCGGTTTTATGATGTATGTAATTTATGTGACCGGATTTCTAACCGGCCACATAAATTGTTGGTTGTTAATTGGTAGGAGCACCATGATTCCCACCTTCTCCTGAACCTTCACCGGGGGCACCTACCTCTACTCCGGTGCCGCATTTACCATCTTCACTGATACACACAGTGCCTGTAGCAGCCATTTTGCAATTTTCCCATTCAGCTTCGAAAGCACAGTACTTTGGACCCCCTCGTGGCATTTGCACGGCAGGTGCTCCAAACACTACTTCCTCATTAGAAGAGTGGAGGTTCAAGCTTATTGCAAATGTTGCAATAACAGCCATAATCATTGTGAATTTTGTTTTCATAGGTGTCATATTTATAATTGTCTGAATATAAGATGTTTAATGGGTGTTGACAACTATAAATGGACTTATTGTTCTTGCTATTATGGATATTTAACAGAAGGACTTGCTTCATTGATACTTACTTGCCATCAGTACCGCTTTCAACTTGATAAATTCTTTTCCATTACAAATGCCTTCTGCCTGCAACTTGAAAAGATGCTCTTCCGTTTTTTCTAATCGGATAAACAGCTGTAGTAGCGGAGTTTCCAGCGGGTTGATGGCAGACAGGAATTTGGAAGAAGCAATCTGTACATACTGCAAAGGTTGGTTGGCGATCTGTTCGGCACTTTCTTTTATTATCTGTAAGGTACAGACGCCCGGAACCACCGGCTGTCCGGGGAAATGACCTTGATAGAGCACATGGCCGGGATTCAGCTCTATCTCTATTGCCTGTTTTCCGTCTTCTCTTTCCTTTATATGAATGATTTTATAAAAGTTCTCCAGCAGCATTTCAAGGGTTGTTTATGTTCAGTTTGTCCAATTGGATTCTTAACCGTATCAGCGGATGCTTGATTTGTACTTTCTCCGCCTGTCCGTTTACAAAGCCGGACAAGGTGAATACCGTCTTTCCAAATCCTTTGCCACTGGTTCTTTGCTCAAAAGTACTACTTTTCTTTTTAATACGTGCTTTTTCACTCTTTAGAAATAGATTTTTGAAATCAGTTTCCAGTATTTTCAGCATCTTTTTCTTCCTCATCGGTTCAATGCAACTGTTTACTATGAAAGTGTCGCGGTGCAAGGAAAAGTCAAAAAGGCTGAGGCCAAAGTAAGTGGATCCCAGGATACGGATTTCGTTATCAGGCATTTGGCGGACAATGAGCATTCCGCTGAAATGATGTTTCATGAAATCCAGTTGCAAGTTGTACTTTTGCGACTGTGCTTCTGCCTGCAGGATGGGAGGCAGTGCCGTAGCTTCCCCTGTCACCCGGTGTGAGCAGGAGAGCAGGATAAACAGCAACAGCAGCCAGCTAGCGTATCGTAAACTTTGCCTCATCTTTCAAAGAATTGAATTTCTTGTCCGAGAATTCGTATTCGGTATAGTTGGTTGCGGTTTCCGATAAACGTAGTTTGTGGACAGACATGTCTTTTTTGTCTAAATAAATTTGAATCTGGTTGATATATGCCTGTATTGCTTTGCTGACGGGCTTGATTTGAATGAGATAGTAATGGGCGTCTTCAAAATATTCCAAAGCATAGCCGGGCGACATGTTGGACAGGTCGCCCACCATGCAGGCGGTAAGCATATCCTGCATTTGGTTCATCATCTTGTTGGAGTGAAGGTCCATGATGCTTTTCTTTCCGTCCGATACTATTTTCAGTTGGTTGTTGTTGATCACGATAAGGTAGTTCATGGGCTGTGCGTAGTCCATGCATATCTTATTGCTCTTTTTATAATAGAACGTTCCTTTCGAGGTTATTTTCTCATCGAATACATCCAGATATTTTATCTGAGTGAAATTACTTTCGATGGACTCTATATTTTTAGCCTCTTGCAGCAGACGGGCTTCAAAATCTTTCAAATCAGTAAGTTTCTTCATCTGTTGGGCTTGCATCGGCAGGACTGTACAGAACATCAAGAGCAAAAGTATTTTCATGTAGGTCATACTTTATAGAGGTTTATCCGTTTGTAATGGGAAGCAAAGATAGTATATTTTGAGAAACCATTCATACCTTTACCAGCTATTTACGATTTTTACCTGTTTCTACAATCGTTCACATGAGCAATTATAATGAATAAAAAAGTTATATTTCTGCGTTGCAATATTTTTTTGTTTCATCACGGCATATTGTTGTTAATCAATAATTTATAGTGACGAATCCTCCTGTATCCCCCTCGAAACGGTTTATCCGTTTTCCCTGTCGGAGTCAGTTTGGCAGAAAGCGTCATTATGCAGGATGAAGGTCTGTTGGAATTCTTGTAAGGAGAACGGTAGGATATGATTTTCACTTAGGTGAAGATGGGTTTTCACCTGTGTGAAGAGCTGTTGTCACCAGTGTGAAACTACTATTTCACACTGGTGAAGCAACAGTATATATCGGAAGTTTACACACTGACATCCTATTAAGTTGAACGAAAGTACAGCATATCCCTGTCAGATTTAATCTGATATCTACGCTTCTTTTGTAAATAACGGGTGAATGTTCCACTCCATCGCTTACATATACTTTATTGTTTTTATCTACAAAAACAGCCTTTGCATTATATTTTTTAACAATTTCTGACTTTTCTTTACTCCTAAACTGAAACATGCTGTAGATAGTCCGTCTGCGTTGAGTCCTGAATTGCAGATGATCGTGCAGGATCTGATGTCTGTTTTTACACTGTATCCTGTTTTGGAATCTAAGATATGGAAGTAGCGTTTGCCTGTCTTTTTATCTGTAAATGTTTTTTCATAATCTCCAGATGTTGAAATGCTTGTGCCGCTTTTGACTTTGATCCCTCCTAGGACTTCTCCGTCTTTGCCGTTTGGGTCTTGGATCCCTACGTTCCAGTCGGAGCCGTCGGATTTTTCGCCATAAACTGCAATGCTGCGCCCAGGGCTACATGGCTCTGTGATTTCTTTGTCTTTTTGATCTTTTGATGGCTTCATCGGTTCCGATTCCTTTTCCATAGGCTCCAAGGTCTATCTTGGTGTTTTTGTCGCATGCAAGAATCTCTCCGTTGTCTTTGACTGTGACATGCTGGCTGTTTTCTGACAGATCTCCGCTAATCGCTTTCTTGATCTTATTTGCATCTGGTACTTTGGGATCGCTTGATTCAAAATCCCAAAGTTTTGTTAATGCTCCAATCGTTGGATCTACCGTGTTTCTTCCGTCTGCATAGGAATCCTGACTGATCTTGATCGCTTGTTGTAACCAGTTTTTAAGATTCCCTGTGACTTTTGTTTTTCCGTTGTTTTGTTCTAATTTCTGATTGATTTTTGAAACCTGGGAACTTTTTAATCTCCATGACAATTGTTGTTTTTCAAGTTTCTTTTCCATGTCGATGATCTTTTGTTCTGTCCCTTCCAGATCATCGCTTGTTCCATAAAGTGTAATGTTCGTTACAGTTCCCATTGCAAAATCTGTATGGCTGTATGATGTCGATTCCTTTTTGCATCCTGTCATCATAGATGGGATCATGCTGATGCACAAGATACTTGCGATCGTTTTTTTCAATGTAAGTCTCATATTCTTTACTTACCCCTTCTTTATAAATTTACATACTGCCATCCATACTCTTTGTAAGCTTTGATCTTTAATTTATTCTGACTAACATATTTTTGTAAGACTTTCTTTCTCTGATTTTGTGTGACAGAATCCTTCATCATCCTTATTGCAACATCAGGATATCCTTTACATAACTTCCAGATCGACCTCTCCAGAGATTCTCCATCTTCTGCGTATCTTGTCTTGGTTACTCGATAGCCGTCTTTTGTTTTCTTCAGATACATGACCCCTGGATAACTTCCACCAGAGTAGTTCTTTAACAGGCTTCCATAACGATAATATGTTTCACTCCAGAAGTTCGCATAAACTTCTGCTCCGGATTTTGTTTCAACGATCTTATAAATATTCAGCATTGGGATTGTAACAAGTCCTTCTTCTTTATCTTCGTCAGATTTCTTTTTTGTCTCATCAAAGACTGCCTTGATCCTTAAATCTTTCCCTGTATATTCGTATTCTGGAAGTTGGGTATTAAGTTTTATTTTGTCGGATGTTTTAAGATCTACCATTTCACTTTGTATGTCTGGCTGGTTTTCTTTTCCTGATAAAGTATATAGTTTTAGGCCGTCTTTGTCTACCACTAACACCGATTGTTTTCTGATTCCTTTGGAATCTTTCCACTGATATGCATACTTACTTGATGAGACATCCGTTGCACGGATCTTATCTCCAATCTTTCCAGGTATGCTGTCCGATTCTTTTTGTGTATGTTTATGATCTTTGATGATCGTCTGATACAATTTGTCTTTTTCACTGATTTGTTTGGATGGCGTGATTTTTGCAAATTTCATGTTATCACACCGTTTGAGCGAATATGCATAAATATTTCCGTTTATTTTTCCTTGTAATTGATTGTAAATGATCATCCATTTCTGATCTTTTGACACCTTTATAGCCGTCTCAAGTCCTGGATTTTCTTCATCTCCTTCACTGTAGAAATGATCACATCCGATTTTGTCAAGATCTACCGCAGCAATAACTTTCTTCTTTGTTCTATCATAGATCACACTTCCGACAGAGTCTGAAAATACGGCAAGGTTATCTGAGCAATACGACAATTCTATTCCTTCATCTGAAACAACCTATTATTTTTTGCCCTGTAAGAAAGCCAGGCACAGATCTGTGCTGCAGATGCTGACTGATCTCGTTTTTTTGATCGTTGCATAGACTTCACTTTTTCTGTGCCTGACTACTCTTACCCTTCCCACACCCTGTAAACAACGATGTTGCCATAACAGCACTCATCAATAGTAAAGTACCTTTTTCCACACTTTCTCATCTTTGTTCCTCCTTATTCTCTTATTGTCTCCTAT
>ENA-OQBD01000061-OQBD01000061.1-human-gut-metagenome-genome-assembly--contig:-NODE-61-length-62949-cov-3.953488_pt1 | contig 62949 bp, 62 predicted proteins | sample MGYA00242742_ERZ504543 | MGnify/ENA primary metagenome ERZ504543 (study PRJEB26092, sample SAMD00036239) | human gut metagenome | host: Homo sapiens | study: EMG produced TPA metagenomics assembly of...
AAAAAAGTATATTGCGCATATCATAACTTAGGCGGGAATGATGTAGCAACAGAATTATATCATAAGCTTCTGGCAATGCCGGAAGAACAGGAAAGTGAGGAATAAACATGGAGCAGATCACAAACTATGTAAAGCCGGAACTCATCGTAGTAGCAATTGCCTTATATTTCGTAGGGATGGCATTAAAGCAGGCACAGGCAGTAAAGGATAAGTACATCCCGCTCATCCTTGGCGGGATCAGCATTGCAATCTGCGCAATCTATGTGTTTGCCACCTGCACCTGCGGTACCGGACAGGATATTGCAATGGCAATTTTTACAGCGATTACACAGGGAATACTGATTGCCGGTCTTTCTACATACGTGAACCAGATTGTAAAACAGGCAAATAAAGACGAATAAGGGATGAGAAACCATCCCTTTTCGCTCTATGAAAGGAGACGGACATGGAAATAAGAGGAATTGATGTATCTGCCTGGCAAGGGAAAATTGACTGGAAAACAGTTGCTGATTACGGCATGGGGTTCGCAATCCTGCGGATTACAGAAGTGGGAAACGTGATAGATAGCTACTTTGAGCAGAACTTCTCTGAATGCCGGAAATACAATATCCCGGTTGGGGCATATAAGTATTCCTATGCTATGACAGTTGCAGAGATACAGAGCGAAGCCAAGAAGGTCGTGGAAGTTCTGAACGGGCGAAAACTGCAGTATCCGGTCTGGCTGGATCTGGAATGGAATAATCAGAGAAGCCTCGGAGCTGAACAGATCCATAAATTGGCAGAAGCATTCGAAAAGATTATCACGGCAGCGGGATATAAATTTGGTATTTATTGCAATGTGGATTGGTACCTGAATGTAATTTGTAGCCATCTGAAAAAATACGATTTCTGGATTGCACGTTATCCGGCATCAGATAACGGTACTTTACAGGAACGACTCCGGCCGGACTTTGGTGTGGGCTGGCAGTATTCCAGTAAAGCAAAGATACCTGGCATCAGCGGAACTGTAGATAGAAATATATTTTACAAAGATTATAACGAAGCAAAAGATATAAAAAAGGAAAACACAGTCATGACAAAGAGTGAAGCTATCAACGTAGTTCTGGGAATTGCAGAAGAAGAGATCGGGTACCTGGAAAAGAAAAATAACAGTAAGCTTGACAGCAAGACTGGAAATGCCGGATCAGCAAACTATACAAAATATTGGAGAGATATAAAACCATCCTATCAGGGGCAGCCCTGGTGCGCAGCGTTTATCTCCTGGTGTTTCATGAAAGCTTTTGGTCTGGATAATGCAAAGAAACTCTTAAAACACTGGCCGTATGTATACTGCCCAACCTTAGGCGTCTTATTTGTAAAAAATGCCAATCCAAAAGTTGGAGATATTGTTATATTTAAACACGGCGATACATTTACCCACACCGGCTTTGTAACAAAAGTAGCCGGAGACAGGTTCTGGACGATTGAGGGAAATACTTCCGGAGCATCCGGTATCGTGGCAAATGGTGGCGGGGTGTGCCAGAAGAGCTATTACAACAGTAATCTTCCGGGGACAAAATTTTGTACACCGGACTATTTAATTGTTTTATCTGCAGATAAAGATGAAACAGACAAGACAACAAACCCAGAAGGAGGCAGCTACATGTTTAACCCAGAGACAGTAAAAGCAGGAGACAAAAATACATCTGTGCTTCTCTTACAGGAAATATTAAGAGCCAGAGGCTTTAAAGGCAAAAATCGGCAAAAGCCCTGAAACTTACATGGACAGCAGATGCAAACACGATTTACGCTCTGAAAGCTTATCAGGAATCCAGAAAAGAAGTTCTGGAAGTGGATGGTATTTGCGGATCTGCTACTTGGAAAGATTTAATTGCGATTTAAAGTAAATATAAATAAAAAAAGAGTATGGGTACAATGAGTACCCTTACCCATAAGATATTGTATCATTTTTCGGTATTTTTATATTATAGGGTATTGCTATCCGGGCCACCGTACTGGCTCATGATATACTGTGCAATTTTGGCATTGGGTTGTGTGATATTTGATCGGATATTGAAGCCTTTTTTCATAATTCCACATAAATTATCTGCACGCTCCTTCCTTTTCCCATGGGAATGGCTGTTCCATCCATTTCCAGATGGATTCTCCGGTCTGATCTGTAATGTCAATAATCAGGGGACCATATGCTTCGGCGTATTCTTTTAATAGCTTTTTTCGTTCCTGCACAAGTTCGTGACAGTAAGTCAGAGCCTTTTCATCACAGGGATGTGTGTCAAGGTACAGAGTCATATCATTGACTGCGAAACTGACCTGATCGATACGGTTTAATAACTGTTTTTGGGAGCAATCTGTTTTCATCTTCGAATACCTCTCTTTCCACAAAATGGTTTGCATAACTGTGGGAAAATGGTTCCTACATTTAATGCATACTGCAGTGGGAAATTCTCTGTAAACTTCTGGCAGGGAACATATGCCATTGCAGGTTCCAGATACTGAAGATGCGAAAACATTTTATGTTTTTTTTCTTTGACACCCGGTATAGTACAGCTACAGTCTGTCGTGTTTCTGACAGAGCATTCGGAACTGTTCATATTTCTATTTGAAGGCTGAGGCATATTCATACCGCAGGTACGGTTATAAGGCGGTTGCCGGAACATCCCATCCGATAATTTTCCATATATAATTCCCTTCTCTGAAAACTGTTTACATTATATTTTATGTCATGCTCATAAAACCGTGCTCATACAAGTCGAAATTTCATTGCCATAGTGAAGATTCGTTACTGTTCACATAACCACTATCCCGCGAGGTGTTTTGGCATGAATATGCCAAAATCCCGAGACATACAAGCCAAAATTCCATTGCCGCAGGCAATCTGGAATGAATTTTGGCTATGTTACTGAGAAGGAGTGAACAGTAACGAAGATTCATATCGTCTGACAGACAGATTTCTTTTTGTTTTCGAATATGTTATTATATATAGGAAATATTTGCTGCCTGCTAAGTGTCAGCATCCAAAGAAAGTCGGGAGGTACATAAAGATGAAACTTACAATATTGGGAACCGGAAATGCAAAGGTGACGAAATGCTATAACACCTGTTTTGTGCTAAATAAAGATAAAGAATATTTTATGATAGACGGAGGTGGCGGAAATACAATTCTGAAGCAGCTGGAGGACGCAGGAATCAGCTGGAAAGAAATCAGCACTATATTTGTGACACATAAACACATCGATCATCTGCTTGGAATCATCTGGATGCTTCGTATGTATTGTCAGGGAATGGCAAGAGGACAGTTTGGCGGTGAAGTGACTATCTATGGACATGATGAAGTGATCAGCCTGCTGAAACAGATGGCAGAGATGCTTCTCACACCAAAGGAAACGAAATTTATCGGAGACAAAGTCCATCTGGAAGAAGTAAAGGACGGAGAAGATAGAACGATTCTGGGACACAGGGTGACATTTTTTTGATATTCTGTCTACAAAGGCAAAACAGTTTGGGTTCTGCATGGAGTACGCAGAGGGAAAGAAGCTGACCTGTTGTGGAGATGAGCCATATAATGAATGTGAACAGAAATATGCCAAAAACAGCACATGGCTTCTTCATGAAGCATTCTGTCTGTTCTCTCAGGCAGATAAATTCAAACCATATGAGAAACATCATTCTACTGTAAAGGATGCCTGTGAGCTGGCACAGAAACTGGAAGCAGAGAATCTGATTCTGTATCATACAGAGGATAAAAATATTTCCAGACGAAAGGAGCTCTACACAGAAGAAGGCAGACAGTATTATAAAGGAAATCTCTGGATTCCTGATGATCTGGAAACCTACAAATTATAAAAAGACAAACCTCCGGAGGCTTGCCTTTTTTACAGCAATCTTTTTAAATGTATCATTTATGAGGGTTGCCATAGTGATTATGCTGTATGGTCCACATGTGTTTTAGTGTCGGAAGACAAAACTTCACATGTAGTATGATCCTGTGAAAAAGTTTCCATAATTCCTGAAATAGTCCTGTGCAGATAAGGACGGTACTCAGCCAGAGACACAGGCTGCTGATACAGAATGCAGCTGTAGCAGGTGGAACCTACCAGCTCAATGATCGTAAAGAGCATCAGTTCTGGATTTTTATAATGTAGTCCGCTTTGAGCAAGCATATCCAGATAGGACTGATAAAAATTATATTCGTCGTCAGGCATTTTTTCCTCAAAATGCACCCTTGAAGACACCCCAGGCAAGATTCTTTGAAATAAACAGCAGGAGAGTACGGTCTTTATTCAACTCAGTAAGAATGTAATCTATAATAAAATGTACCTGCCTGTCAAAATTCGCTGATATGTGCATTCTGCACAGCCTCATGGGCCCGGAAAAAACAATTCTCCGGTCTTGTGGGAAACCAGTTTATTCCGGATATCATATTTATCTTTAAAATAGAGGTAAAAAGTCCCCTTGGCAACCCCAGCCTGATCTACAATATCTGAAATTGTAGTTTTGGTAAGTCCCTTCGTCGTAAAAAGTTCAAAGGCAGTGTTGAAAAGAGCATCTTTTTTCTTCTTTTTATTCAGCTCCAGTTTTCCCATTTCAGATTCATTCCTTCCTTTACTGTATACATAACATTTTAACCGAATCAGGTAAGTCCCTCTGCGGAGTTTGCGAAAAAACAATAAGCGTCTTACTGTTCACAGCAACATAAGCTTACTTTGTAATTATATTGTGATCATATATAATTACTATTTTAAACAAAAATGACTGAAAGTCAATATTACATTTTTGTTCTGGAAAAATTTAGGCAAATTGTGAAGAATGATTATTGACTGAAAGTCATTTTTGTTATATAACATTCCATGAAATAAAAAATGACTGTTGGTCATAGAATGATCAAACAGTATCAATAATAAAGAAAGAAGAGGAGAAAAAGATGATTAAGGTAGGAAAGTGGATTGCAAAACACAAGATACTGATCATTATCATCGGAATTGCATTGCTGATCCCTTCATATCTCGGTATGGCGGCGACCAGAATCAACTACGATGTACTGAGTTATCTGCCGGATACCCTTGAGACAGTTGAGGGACAGGACATTATGGTAGATCAGTTTGGGATGGGAGCCTTTTCCATGATAGTGGTGGAGGATATGGAACTGAAGGATGTAGCTGCTCTGAAAGAGAAAATCGAAGCAGTTGATCACGTGAAAAAAGTACTGTGGTATGACAGTGTCCTGGATGTTTCCGTTCCTGTAGAAATGCTTCCGAAGGATTTGAGAGAGGCATTTTTTAACGGAGATGCAACTATGATGATCGCGTTGTTTGATAATACAACATCATCAGAAACTTCCATGGAAGCTGTGACGCAGATTCGTAAGATTACTTCAAAGAACTGTTTTGTCAGTGGAATGACAGGCATTGTTACTGATATCAAACAGATCGCACTTAAGGAAATGCCGATTTACGTTGTGATTGCTTCCTGCCTTTCTCTGATAGTGTTGCTCCTTGCAATGGATTCTCTGGTAGTTCCGGTTTTGTTTTTGCTCTGCATTGGTGTTGCAGTCTTGTATAATCTTGGAAGTAATATTTTTCTTGGTCAGATTTCATACATCACTCAGGCACTGACAGCAGTCCTGCAGCTTGGTGTTACCATGGATTATTCCATTTTCCTGCTGAACAGTTATGAGGAGAATAAGAAGCGGTTTGAGGGTGATAAAGAGAGGGCTATGGCACATGCCATCAATGCAACCTTCAAATCTGTAATCGGAAGTTCTATTACAACAGTAGCCGGATTTATCGCACTTTGTTTTATGACCTTCTCACTTGGACGTGATATGGGTGTCGTAATGGCCAAGGGAGTTGTTATCGGTGTTCTGTGTTGTGTTACTTTGCTCCCTGCTCTGGTGCTTACTTTTGACGGAGCCATTGAAAAAACAACACATAAGCCGCTGCTTCCAAGCTTTGATAAGGCATCTGCTTTTATTACAAAGCATTATAAAGTATGGCTGATCATTTTCCTGGTAATGCTTTTCCCGGCAATTCATGGAAATAACAATCTGAAGAATTACTACAATATTGACAAGTCACTTCCTTCCACGCTGGACAGTAATGTGGCAAATGCCAAACTTCAGGAAACCTTTAATATGAATAATGTTCATATGGTGTTATTAAAGAAAGGTCTGACATCAAAAGAAAAAACAGAAATGCTTGACCAGATCAAGGATGTTGATGGTGTAAAATGGGCACTTGGAATGGATTCTTTCGTAGGTGCGGCATTCCCGGATACTATGATCCCAAGTAATCTGAAGAAGATGCTGGAAAGCGATGAGTACGAGATGGAATTTATCTGTTCCAAATATAAAACAGCTACAGACGAGGTAAACAATCAGATTGATGAGATCCAGAAGATTGTAAAAGGATACAGTCCGGAATCTATGGTAATCGGAGAAGCACCTCTGACCAAGGATCTTCAGGATGTTACGGATGTGGATTTAAAGACTGTAAATACTATCTCTATCCTGGCAATTTTCATTATTATCATGGTTGTGTTTAAATCCATTTCGCTTCCGTTTATTCTGGTTGCAGTTATTGAGTTTGCGATTTTTGTCAATATGTCCGTTCCTTATTATCAGGGAAAGGAAGTGGTGTTCGTAGCAAGCATTGTTATCGGTTGTATCCAGCTGGGAGCTACTGTTGACTATGCAATCCTTATGACCAGCAGATACCAGAAAGAACGTGGTCTTGGAAAGAGTAAGAAAGAATCCATTGCCATCGCACATAAAACTTCCATGAAGTCAATTGTGATCAGTGGCTGCAGCTTCTTTGCAGCAACTTTCGGAGTTGGTCTTTATACACAGGTAGATATGATCGGAAGTATCACAAACCTGCTTTCACGTGGAGCTGTGATCAGTACACTGGTGGTATTGTTTATACTTCCGGCTATGTTTATGATATTTGATCCTCTCATCTGCCACACATCTATTGGATTTGCCAAGAAGAAATCGGCAAAAGAGAAGAAACAGTGATTCAGGATTTTTAAAAAGAAGCTTATTGTAAAGAGATAGAATAAAGGAGTAAGTTATTATGAACAGAAACAGAAAGAAAGCAGCTGCAGCAACGCTTGCAGCAGGAATGGCTGTAGTTCTCGGAGCAGGTACTGTAATGGCAGCTGCTTCAACAGGTGATAATGGATTGCAGAAAGAAGAAACCGTTTATGTAAATACAACTGCCGGAGGAGAAGTAACGGATGTCACAGTATCTGACTGGCTGAAAAATTCCGGAGACAGTTCCAATTCTGAGGTGAAAGATGCCTCTGATCTTCAGGATATAAAAAACGTAAAAGGTGATGAAACATTTACTCAGAACGGAAATGATCTGACCTGGAGTACTGATGGAAAGGATATTTATTATCAGGGAAAGACAGAGAAAAATCTCCCGGTTTCCGTAGGAATTAAATATTATATGGATGGAACTGAGGTTTCTCCGGAAGCTCTGGCAGGAAAGACAGGACATCTGAAAATGGAAGTGACATATACAAATACTTCTAAAACAACCAAAACAGTGAATGGCAAAAAGACTGATATTTATTCACCCTTTGTTATGGTGACAGGAATGATCCTTTCTACAGATAATTTCTCCAATATTACAGTAGATAACGGTAAGGTTATTTCTGACGGAAGCAGAAATGTTGTTGTCGGTTTTGGTATGCCGGGAATGAAAGAAAGTCTGGATATGTCTTCTGATATTGCAGATGAAGTGAATATCCCTGAAGGATTTACAGTGGAAGCAGATGTTACAGACTGTGAGATGAATTCTACATTTACCGTAGCACTTACAGATATTTTCAAAGATATTGATCTGGATGATGTGGATGGACTGGATGAGCTGAAGGATTCAATGAAAGATCTGACGGATGCAGCAGTAAAACTGGTAGACGGAACCAAAGATCTTTATGATGGAACTAATAAACTCAATGACAAATATAAAGAATTTTATGATGGAATCGGAACTCTGAAAAGTGGTGTCAGTGATCTGAATGACGGAGCAAAAGAACTGGATGACGGAGCAAAGGAATTAAGCAGCGGAGCACAGACACTGAATACAGGGGCACAGACTTTAAACAGTGGTGTTTCCTCTTATACAGCAGGGGCAGACACACTTTCAGATGGAATCAAACAATATACAGCAGGAGTAGATACGCTGGACAGCAAGATGGCTGAATATGAGGCTGGAATGAAATCTCTTTCCGATGGTGTAAATGCATATGTTGCAGGCGGCAATCAGCTTGCAGGCGGTGTGCAGAGTTATGTAACAGGAACAACTACTCTGACAGACGGAATGCAGCAGTATATTGCAGGAGTTAATCAGCTTGCAGGCGGTGTGGGTCAGTATGCTGGTGGTATCAAGAGTTTAGTGGATGGGATTGGTCAGGTTGTTCCGGGAATTGATACTGCTGTAAATGGAATCCAGACTGCTGTAGAAAAAATGACAGCTCTTTCATCTAAAATCGATGCAGATCAGATTGCTAATTTCAGTGACAGCATGACGGCTTATACAACAGGCGTTTCTGATTACACTTCTGCAGTTGGCCAGTATATTGAAAGTGTAGAACAGCTTGCATCAGGACTGAGCCAGCTTGAGAGCTCACTTGAAAACATGGGAGCTTCCACAGCTTCAGAAATAGAAGAAAGTGCAAATGCAATGTCCGGACAGTTAAATGACAGTGCTGAAACCATGAACAGTCAGGCAGATGTAATTGAATCCTGGATCAGTGATTCCGCAGAGGCTTCTGTAGATGCATCTTCTGTAGATGCAGGAGTTGCAGCAGTCAGCAGTCAGCTGGAAGCAGCAGAATCTGCTTTGTATAATATTGATACCAGCAATATGGATGATGAAACAGCAGCTGCTGTAGAAGCTGCGATTGATGGTGCGTTAGGTTCTATTCAGGCAGCTGAGGACAGTGCATCTAATATTGATACATCCACAATTACAGCCTCCGCACCTGATACGTCAGCATTGCAGTCAGCAGCAGACGCTTTAAGGGCATCTGCGTCCAGTGCGGAATCAACAGCAGATGCACAGGAAGAGGCAGTCAACAGCAGTGTTGAACAGATGAAACAGCAATTACAGGCATTAACTCAGGGAATGAAGACAGTGCAGGAAACTGTATCACAGTTAAATGCAGGTGCAAAAGAGCTTACTTCTAATGATGGCACATTAAAATCAAGTGGAACCCAGCTTGCTCAGTCAGGAACCCAGATTGCTACAGCAGTAAATCAGATGAGTACATTATTTACCGGACTTGGACAGCAGCTTCCGGAAATGCTGCAGGGAATCGATCAGCTGAAAGCAGGCTCTGATCAGCTGACTACTGCAAATAAATCTCTCCAGAGTGGATATGAAAGCCTTGCAAAAGCAAGCACAGAACAGATGATTTCCGGCGCAGATACACTGCTTAGTTCCGGAAAGACACTGACAGATGGAATTGCACAGCTTCAGGGCGAAAATAATGTTAATGCACAGACACTGTTAAAAGGAGCCAAGACTCTTAAGAGCGCAAGAAAGAGCCTGACCAGTGGTATGTCTCAGATCGATTCTGCAACAGGTCAGATTACAAGTGGCGTGGAAACTCTGGCATCTAACAGTGGAACACTGTACAGCGGAGCAGATCAGCTTTCTTCGAACAGTTCTACATTAAACAGCGGAGCATCTAAGCTTGCATCAGGAACCCAGACACTTGTATCCGGAGCACAGACCCTTGCATCAGGAACAGGCAGCCTTGTATCCGGCACTCAGACGTTAATGGATGGTGCAGATAAGCTTTCTGATGGCAGTGATCAGCTTAAAGATGGTATCAGCGATCTGAATGACGGAGCAAAAGAACTGAACAAAGGACAGAAGAAATTCTATAAAGAAGGTATTAAGAAACTGGATGATACAGTAAACGGAGATCTTCAGGATATTCTTGACAGATTTGAGGTAATCCAGTCTGACGATGTAATGTACACAACATTCACAGACAGATCCGGCGATATGGACGGAAATGTTAAATTTATTTTCGAATCTGACCCGATTGAAATCAGTGATGATGAGAAATAGATATCATAAACCTGAGATATACAGAATAAGGGAAAGATGAACAGCCAGACTTAACTAAAATGGGGCGGATGCAATCAGGCAACTGCCCCATTGCTTATGAAAAAGCTTTCTGTTATAATAAAAAATGTCAGATGGGAATTTTAGAAACAAGAAAGCATCAGGTGATTAAATGGAAAATACAAAATCACAAAAAAAGTCGTATTCAACAGCATCTTCCAAGAGCAGGGCGCGTCGAAAAACAAAAACAGATTATTATGATTACAGTCTGGTAGCAGTTATTGTACTGCTGACCTGTTTTTGGGCTTATCATGCTGTACAGTACAAGCTCCTATATGGCTCAGATAAATTACGGAAGCGACATGTATTTTTTTAAAAAAACAGGCCATCATCAGCGTGGCATGTATTATCATGGCGCTGATCATTTCCAGGCTCAATTATCGGATACTGAACCGTTTTAGCACAGCTTTGTATGTAGCGGCACTGGTGTTGATGGCACTGGTAAAAACACCGCTGGGGCAGTCTTCTCATGGTGCCCAGAGATGGCTGAATCTTGGACCGGTTCAGTTCCAGCCGGCAGAGCTTGCCAAGATAGCAGTTATTGTCTGCCTCCCATATATGATCGTGCATATGGGAAAGAAAGTCCATACCTTAAAGGGCTGTATGGTTCTTGCTGTTGTGGGAGGCGGACTGGCACTGGCTGCATATGTATTTACGGACAATCTGAGTACAGCAATTATTATTTTCTGTATTACTGCAGGACTGATTTTTGTGGCTCACCCGGATATCAAGATTTTTATTATTATTGCAGGTGTTGTTATTGCGCTGGCAGTGATCGGAGTCATTTTTCTGAATGCAACAGTGAGTGTTGATGGAAGTGGAAGCTTTCGTCTGAGACGAATCATGGTATGGCTTCATCCGGAAGAATATGCGGACAGTTGGGGGTATCAGACAATTCAGGCATTGTATGCGATTGGCTCGGGAGGATTTTTTTGGCAGAGGACTTGGAAACAGTATTCAGAAGCTGGGAAGTGTACCTGAGGCACAGAATGACATGATTTTTTCAATTATCTGTGAAGAACTGGGGATTTTTGGAGGTCTTATCGTGCTGATGCTTTATGCATATCTGTTATACAGGCTGTTTGTTATTGCACAGAATGCACCGGATATGTTTGGCTCACTTATGGTCAGTGGGATTTTTATTCACATAGCATTGCAGGTTATTCTTAATATTGCGGTTGTTGTAAACCTTATGCCGAATACAGGTGTCACTCTTCCGTTTATCAGTTATGGAGGTACGTCGATCGTATTCCTTATGGCAGAGATGGGACTTGCGCTGAGTGTGGCAAGGCAGATTAAATTTGAGGAATAAAAAATGTAATAAAATAGTGCTTGACAAACAGGAGGGAAGAATATATACTTTGAACATCAAAGTAATCAATCCCGATAAAACCAAATCTGAATAAATGAGACGTATTTACTGGTCTGACGGATGATAAGGTTGAAAACAAGAAAAAGCAGAATCATCATCTGCTTAACAAAAATAATAAAAAACAAGTGATAACCGGAGCAGGAAAAAGAGAAGTATTCCGGGGCTTGAATTAAAGGAGAAGAGAAAATTATGTTAGAAAAAATGAGTGAAATGATCGCAGAGCAGTTAAATTGTGATGCAGCAGGAATTACTGCTGAAACTTCTTTCAAGGATGATCTTGGTGCAGATTCACTTGACCTGTTTGAGCTGGTTATGGCTCTGGAAGATGAATACAATATTGAGATCCCGGCTGAAGATCTTACAGATTTAACAACAGTCGGAGCTGTTATGGATTATCTGAAAAACAAAGGCGTAGAGGCTTAATCATATAGAAATGACAAATAACTCCTTGGAGCCAGAGATGGCTTCGGGGAGAATTTTTTTGACATTATAATTTGAATATCAAAATATTTTAAACTAAAATAATTTGCAATCAGAAACAAATTGTTATCATCTGATATAAACATAAAAATAAAGGAAAGGAAAATGATATGTCTAAAATTGCATTTGTATTTCCGGGACAGGGTGCACAGTATACAGGAATGGCGAAAGATTTTTATGAAAAATATGCTGTAAGTCGCGAAGTATTTGAAAGCGCATCAAAAGCATCCGGACTTGATGTGAAAGCTTTATGCTTTGAAGAGAATGACAGATTAAATATTACAGAATATACACAGATTGCCATGCTGACAGCAGAAATTGCAATCTTAAGAGCTGTAGAGGAAGCCGGAATCAGGTCTCAGGTAAATGCTGGACTGAGCCTTGGAGAATACGGAGCACTGGTGGCCTCCGGTGTTATGAAGGAAGAGGATGCATTTACTGTAGTGCGAAAAAGAGGAATTTTTATGCAGGAGGCATATCCTACAGGTGGTGCAATGTCCGCTGTTCTTGGAACAGATGCAGAGCTGATTGAAAAAATCTGCGATGAGACACAGGGAATTGTATCCATTGCAAATTATAACTGTCCGGGACAGATTGTGATCACAGGCGAGGAGACAGCAGTTGCAGCAGCAGGGGAGGCATTAAAGGCAGCAGGCGCCAGACGTGTGATTCCTCTTAAAGTCAGTGGCCCATTTCACTGTGAGCTTCTCAAAGGCGCAGGGGAAAAACTGGGACAGGAACTTGAGAAGGTAGAAATCCAGTCATTTACAGTACCTTATGTGACAAATGTAACTGCACAGTATGTGACAGGACCGGAGCAGGTAAAGGAATTGCTTGTCAGCCAGGTTTCATCCTCTGTGCGCTGGCAGCAGTGTGTAGAACAGATGATTGATGATGGTGTAGATACTTTTATTGAGATTGGACCGGGAAAAACTCTGACAGGATTTCTCAAAAAGATCAACAGAAATGTAAAAGCATTACATGTTGAGAAAACAGAAGATCTGGATGAAGTGAGAAAGGAGTGTCTGTAAAATGCTGAAAAATAAAATTGCCCTGATTACAGGTGCAGGACGTGGAATCGGACGAGCCATTGCTATTGCTCTTGCAAAGGAAGGTGCAGAGGTGGTTATCAATTACAATGGTTCTGAAGAGAGAGCGAAGGAAGTAAAACAGACCATCGAAGAAAACGGTGGAAAAGCTTCCATATATAAATGCAATGTCAGTGATTTCGCAGCCTGTGAAGCAATGATTAAAGATATAGTTAAAGAATACGGACACCTTGATATTCTGGTTAATAATGCAGGAATTACCAAAGATGGTCTGATCATGAAAATGAAAGAAGAGGATTTCGATTCTGTACTTAATGTAAACCTGAAAGGTACATTCAATACAATCCGTCACAGTGCCCGTCAGATGCTGAAACAGAGAAGTGGAAAGATCATCAATATTTCTTCTGTTTCCGGAATCCTCGGAAATGTGGGCCAGGCAAATTATGCTGCATCCAAAGCAGGTGTGATCGGTCTGACAAAAACAATGGCAAGAGAGCTGGGCAGCCGGGGAATTACGGTAAATGCCATTGCACCCGGATTTGTAGACACAGAGATGACAGAAGTACTCTCAGAAGAAATCAGGGAAAATGCATGTAAGCAGATTATCCTGGGACGTTTCGGAAAGCCTGAGGATATTGCAAATACAGCAGTATTTCTGGCATCAGACAAAGCAGACTATATTACAGGACAGGTCATCAGCGTAGATGGCGGTATGAACGTATAAATAAGGAGAACAAAATGAGAAGAGTTGTAATTACAGGTATGGGAGCAATCACTCCGGTAGGCCTTAGTGTAGAAGAATTCTGGAACAGCGTAAAAGAAGGAAAAACAAACTTTGCAGAAGTAACACGTTTTGATTCCACAAATTACAGAGCGCATATGGCAGCAGAGATCAACAATTTTAATCCAAAGGATTATATGGATTTCAAATCTGCAAAACGTATGGAGCTTTTCAGCCAGTATGCGGTAGCAGCAGCAAAAGAAGCTATTGAGCAGTCCGGACTGGATATGACAAAAGAAGATCCCTTCCGTGTAGGCTGTAGCGTGGGAAGCGGTATCGGAAGTATGCAGGTGGTAGAGAAATCCTGCGAAATTCTCAACACAAAGGGACCAGGAAGACTGAATCCTCTGATGATTCCTCTTCTGATCTCCAATATGGCATCCGGAAATGTTTCCATTCAGTTTGGACTCCGCGGAAAGAACATTAATGTTGTAACTGCCTGTGCAACAGGAACCCACAGCATTGGAGAAGCATACCGTACTATTCAGTGCTCTGATGCAGATGTTATGGTTGCAGGTGGAACGGAAGCAGCTATCACACCAACAGGCTTTGGTGGTTTTGCGGCACTGACAGCATTGACCTCATCCACAGATCCTGAGAGATGTTCCATCCCTTTTGACAAAGAAAGAAGCGGTTTTGTAATGGGTGAGGGTGCCGGCGTGGTAGTTCTGGAAGAACTGGAGCATGCCAAAGCACGTGGAGCGAAAATCCTTGGCGAGGTTGTCGGATATGGTGCAACAGGAGATGCTTATCACATTACATCCCCTGCAGAGGACGGTTCCGGTGCTGCCAAAGCTATGGAATGGGCTGTAAAAGAAGCAGGAATTTCCACAGATGATGTATGGTATGTAAACGCACATGGTACAAGCACACATCATAATGACTTATTTGAAACAATTGCCATTAAGAAAACATTTGGTGAACACGCAAAAGAAATGAAAATAAATTCTACAAAATCTATTACAGGACATCTTCTGGGAGCTGCCGGTGCAGTGGAAGTGATCACCTGTGTAAAAGAACTTCAGGAAGGCCTGATCCATCAGACTGTTGGTTATAAGGTGCCGGATGAACAGTGTGACCTGGATTATGTAGGAAACGGTAATGTAAAGATGGATATCAAATATGCACTTACCAATTCTCTTGGCTTTGGCGGACATAACGCATCCTTACTTATTAAAAAGTACGAAGACTGATCACGCAGATAATAAATGTTATGGTGATTTTGAAAACAATATACGACAGTGATCTTATAATATAGCTATTTCAGCAGGAGGAAATAAATGGAACTGGCAAATATATTAGAACTGATCCACGCAGTCAGCGATTCAGATCTCACAGAATTTAACCTGCAGGACGATACCTTAAATATTTCCATGTCAAAAGAGAAAACAATTGTACAGCAGATGGCAGTCAATACTGATCCGGCAGATGCTCAGCAGTATCAGCCGGTAGTGCAGCAGGCTGTACATGTAGAATCCGTCAATGCTGTTAACGATGAAGTACAGACAGGAAGTGTGGTAAAATCTCCTCTTGTAGGTACCTATTATGCAGCATCTTCTCCGGAAAATACCCCCCTTTGTAAAAGTAGGAGATAAAGTAAGCAAAGGTCAGGTCCTTGGCATTGTGGAAGCAATGAAGCTGATGAACGAGATTGAATCAGAATTTGATGGTACAGTAAAAGAAATCCTTGTAGAAAACGAGCAGATGGTAGAGTTCGGACAGCCGATGTTTGTGATAGAATAGAAGAAGGAGGTAAAAAACTATGAAACTTACAACAAAAGAAATCATGGAGATCATTCCCCACAGACACCCGTTCCTCCTGATTGATACTATTGAAGAACTGGTGCCGGGTGTGAAGGCAACAGGAAAGAAATGTGTTACCTATAATGAGCCGCATTTCGCAGGACACTTTCCACAGGAACCGGTTATGCCGGGAGTTCTGATCGTTGAAGCGCTTGCGCAGACAGGTGCAGTTGCAATTCTGAGTAAACCGGAAAATAAAGGAAAGATCGCATATTTTGCATCGATCAACAATGCAAAATTCAAGAACAAGGTAGTTCCCGGAGATACCCTTACTCTCGAAGTAGAGATCATTAAGGAAAAAGGTCCCATGGGAGTGGGAAAAGCAAAAGCAACAAACCAGGACGGTAAGGTAGCAGTGATCGCAGAGCTGACTTTTGCAGTAGGAGCATAACAGATGTTTAATAAAATTTTGATCGCCAATCGTGGTGAAATTGCAGTGAGGATCATCCGGGCATGTCGTGAGATGGGAATCCGCACAGTAGCCGTATACTCAGAAGCAGACAGAGATGCCCTGCATACCCAGCTTGCAGATGAAGCAGTATGCATCGGAAAGGCACAGTCATCAGACAGCTATCTGAACATGGAGCGAATCTTAAGTGCTACCATTGCCACAAAAGCAGAAGCAATCCACCCGGGATTCGGATTTCTCTCAGAGAACAGCCGTTTTGTGGAAATGTGTGAGAAATGTAATGTGGCATTTATAGGTCCTTCCGCAGAAGTAATTTCCAGAATGGGAAATAAATCTGAGGCGAAAAACACAATGCGGAAAGCTAAAGTCCCGGTAGTTCCCGGCACAAAGGAACCGGTCTACACAGTAGAGCAGGCTTTGGAAGCTGTAAAGGAAATAGGTTTTCCGGTCATGATCAAAGCATCAGCAGGCGGCGGTGGAAAAGGAATGCGTGTAGCCGGAAATGAACAGGAATTTGCCAAATTGTTTGAGACAGCACAGCAAGAGTCGGTCCATTCCTTCTCCGATAATACCATGTATCTGGAACGGTTTGTGGAGAATCCCAGACATGTTGAAGTGCAGATTCTTGCGGATAAATACGGAAATGTAGTTCATCTGGGAGAACGAGACTGCTCCGTTCAGAGACGTCACCAGAAAATGATCGAAGAGTCTCCATGTATCGCAATCTCTGATGATCTGAGAAAGAAAATGGGTGAGACAGCAGTACGGGCAGCAAAGGCAGCAGGCTATGAAAGTGCAGGAACCATAGAATTTCTTCTGGATCAGTCCGGAGAATTTTATTTCATGGAAATGAACACCAGAATCCAGGTAGAACATCCGGTAACAGAATTTGTGTCTGGTGTAGACCTGATCAAAGAGCAGATCTGCATTGCGGCAGGTGAACCGTTAAGCGTTCAGCAGAAAGACATAGAAATCCGCGGCCACGCCATGGAATGCAGAATCAATGCCGAGGATCCTGAGAGACATTTCATGCCATGCCCTGGTAAGATCACTGACTTACATCTTCCCGGTGGAAACGGAATCCGCGTGGATACAGCAGTTTATAATGACTACGCAATCCCGCCCTACTATGATTCTATGATTGCCAAGATCATTGTTTATGACAAAGACCGCCGCAGTGCCATTCGAAAGATGATCAGTGCACTTGGAGAAGTTGCCATCGAAGGAGTAAAAACTAACGTGGATTTTCTGTATGAGCTTCTTAATCAACCGGATTTTCAGGATGGAAACATTACAACTGATTTCATTCCACAGCATTATCCGGAGTTGTAAAAGGAAATCTGGTGTAAATATACTTTATAGTTCAGTAGAAATTACATATTTATTAAAAGGTAACTGATAAGCGAATCGATAAAATAATTTTTGATAGAATTAGTTTGATTAATAGTATAGCGAAAATTAAGTTTCTGCTATATTGATGCAGATGAAAAATCAGACAAGTCAATATAGCAGTTACTTAATATTCGCTGTAATAGTTATTAACGTTATTTTGTTGTCTGAAAGAACATCAAATTGGGTTACATAAAGGAGCAGGATTTTAATGGCAGACTTGAAGAGATTTTTTAAGAAAACAGTTTCAGAAGACCGGCATAAACAGGCCGCATCTGTTTCCGTACCTGAAGGCTTATGGATCAAATGTCCAAAGTGCGGAGAAATGGTTTACAGAGAAGACGTAATATCCAACGCCTATGTGTGCCCGAAATGCGGAGGATATTTCAGAATCAGTGCGAAACGCCGGATCAAAATGATCGCAGATAAAGGAAGTTTTAAAGAGTGGTTCACAGGAATTGACAACAGCAATCCACTGGACTATCCGGATTATCCGCAGAAAATTGAGGATCTGAGAGAAAAAACACACCTTGATGAGGCAATTCTCATCGGAGAAGCCACCATCGGAGGAATCCGTACAGTGATCGGAGCCATGGATACCAGATTTCTCATGGCTTCCATGGGATATGTGGTGGGAGAAAAGATCACCCGCTCATTTGAAGAAGCAACAAAACAGGGACTTCCGGTCATTCTGTTCTGTTGCTCCGGCGGTGCCAGAATGCAGGAAGGAATCGTATCTCTGATGCAGATGGCAAAAACCTCCGCAGCCATTAAACGTCACTCCCAGGCAGGGCTTCTCTACACATCTGTGCTGACAGACCCGACTACCGGTGGCGTTACAGCAAGCTTTGCCATGCTTGGAGATATTATCCTTGCAGAGCCAGGCTCACTGATCGGATTTGCCGGCCCGAGAGTCATTGAACAGACTATAGGTCAGAAACTGCCGGAGGGCTTCCAGAGACCGGAATTTCTTCTGGAACATGGATTTCTCGACGGAATTGTTGAACGAGGCTCTATGCGGGATGTTCTTTCGCTGATCCTGAAACTGCATGATACCAGAAAATGTTACGGAGAATTTCCACAGGAAACATCTGCCAGATCTTTCGATACTTTTGGCAAAAAGAAAAAGCAGAAGAAACAAAAAAATCTCACAGCCTGGGACAGAGTCCAGATTGCCAGAAGCAGTGACCGTCCGTCAGCAGCGGAATATATTGATGCCATTTTTGATGATTTCATGGAATTTCATGGTGACAGAGGTGTCAGAGACGACAATGCCATCATCGGCGGCATTGCTACACTGGACGGACAGCCCGTTACAGTAATCGGAATCCGTAAAGGGCATACTACAAAAGAAAACATCAGATGTAACTTCGGAATGCCATCACCGGAAGGGTACAAAAAGGCTCTTCGACTGATGAAACAGGCAGAGAAATTCGGACGTGCAGTCATTGCATTTGTAGACACTCCGGGGGCATTCTGTGGACTGGAAGCAGAAGAACGGGGACAGGGCGAAGCCATTGCAAGGAATCTTCTGGAAATGTCCGATTTGAAGGTGCCGGTTCTTTCGGTTGTAATTGGTGAAGGCGGCAGTGGCGGTGCACTTGCACTTGCAGTTGGCAATGAAGTCTGGATGATGGAAAATGCAACCTACACCATCCTTTCACCGGAAGGCTTTGCATCCATTCTCTGGAAAGACAGCAGAAAGGCACCGGAAGCTGCGGAGGTCATGAAAGTAACGGCGGCTCATCTGAAAGAACTGGGAATCATTGAACGGATCATACCGGAGGAATATCCTGCAAGTGAGGAGAATTTGCCGGAAATTGCAGAATATATGAAGATCAGAATGAAGCAGTTTCTGGAGAAACAGACTGGTAAAAGTGGACTGCAGATTGCACAGGAACGGTATGAGAGGTTTCGTAAGATGTAGCACGATGTTAAAAGGGACGCGCAGAAAAATATTTTATTTGGAGTGCGGTTTCGGGGTCTAAGATATTCTAAGCTCTCAGAAATCTGCTAAAACCATGAGCTGTCTTGTCAAACTCGCTCCGTTGCAAACTTCGCTCAGACAGTGATGCAGCCGGCTCATAACGCAGATTTCTGAGAACTAAGAATATCTAAGACCCCTGCAAATGCACTCCAAATAAAATATTTTTCTGCGCTGTTTTGTTGCATGTTGTTATGCGTTTTCTTAGGGTTTCTATAGTTATATTGTACAGTAGATATATTATTTTGGTTAATTATTCTGCGAAGTCAGGAGTGGTGCTTTCTTTACTGTTGTACGGTAAATATGTTATATAGCCAATAGTCAGCATGGGAAGCGATAGTGTCCCGGGGGTGAATTTGAGGGTTCATTGTAGTTCTTGGCATTTGGGAAGACGCGTTATGAGCCAATCGTTTCACTGTCTGAGCGAAGTCGGAGACGTAGCGAGTTTGAGAGAGTGGCTCATGATTTTAGCGGCTTCCCAAATGCCTAGAAATACAATGGTTCCGAAACTGAGCCCCCGGACACTATCGCTTCCCATGCGTCCCTATTCAAAAAACATTAAAATTTTCCCCTATCCCGACTTGAAATAAGAAAGCCTCTGACGTATAATAAACCCGAAAGTAGAAAGGCGCTGCTTTTAAGCAGGGTCTTTTTTTACAGATTTTGAATATATAAAAAATTCAGGAGTGAAAAAAGTTATGACCAAGATCAGAACAAGATTTGCACCAAGCCCTACAGGCAGAATGCATGTTGGAAATTTAAGAACAGCATTATATGCATACCTTATTACAAAACATGAAGGCGGAGATTTCATCCTCCGTATTGAAGATACAGACCAGGAACGTTACGTAGAAGGCGCTGTAGATATTATCTACCGTACTCTTGCAAAAACAGGACTTCTCCATGATGAAGGTCCGGACAAGGACAAAGGCTTTGGACCGTATGTTCAGAGTGAGCGTCAGGCACAGGGAATCTATCTGAAATATGCACAGCAGTTAGTAGAACAGGGTGATGCATACTACTGTTTCTGTAAGAAGGAAGAACTGGAAGGTATGAAACGTGTTGTGGCAGGAAAAGAGATTTCCATTTATGACAAACGCTGCCTTAAACTTTCCAAAGAAGAAGTACAGCGTCGTCTTGATGCAGGAGAACCACACGTAATCCGTTTCAATATGCCAACAGAGGGAACTACAACATTCCATGATGTAATCTACGGAGATATCACAGTAAACAATGAGGAACTGGAAGATCTGATCCTGATCAAATCTGACGGATACCCAACTTATAACTTTGCAAACGTAATCGATGACCATTTAATGGAAATCACACACGTAGTAAGAGGTAACGAGTATCTTTCCTCAGCTCCGAAATACAACCGTATCTACGAAGCTTTCGGATGGGATATCCCGGTTTATGTACATTGTCCGCTGATCACAGATGAGACACACCAGAAGCTTTCCAAACGTTGTGGACATTCCTCTTATGAAGACCTGCTTGATCAGGGATTTGTTTCAGAAGCGATCATCAACTATGTGGCACTTCTCGGATGGAGTCCTTCTGACAACAGAGAGATCATTTACACTGGATGAACTGGTACAGGTATTTGATTATCATCATATCAATAAATCTCCGGCAGTATTTGATATTGCGAAACTTCGTTGGATGAATGGTGAGTATATCAAGAAAATGGATGCGGATGAATTCTATGAGAGAGCACTTCCGTATATGAAAGAAGTTCTGAAGAAAGACTACAACTTCAAGAAGATTGCAGGAATGGTACAGACCAGAATCGAAACATTCCCTGACATTCCGGCTCTGATTGACTTCTTTGAGGAAGTACCGGAATATGATTCCGCCATGTACTGCCATAAGAAAATGAAGACAAATGAAGAGACTTCTCTTACAGTATTAAAAGAAGTACTTCCGGTTCTGGAAGAACAGGAAGATTATACGAATGATCCGTTATTTGAAACATTAAGTGCATTTGTAAAAGAGCATGGTTATAAGAACGGATATGTAATGTGGCCTCTGCGTACTGCTGTTTCCGGCAAGCAGATGACGCCGGCCGGTGCTACTGAGATCATGGAGATCATCGGTAAAGACGAGACAATTAAACGAGTAAAGGCAGCTATTGAGAAATTAAGCAAATAAATATGAAGAGAAATCCATCTCAACTTCGGGCAATCACTCACCTGTCAGGACCTATGATGGTCCTGGCAGGTCCCGGCTCGGGGAAAACTTCCGTTATTGTGGAGAGAACTGCATACATGATCAATGAGGGGAAGATACCGGCTTCTTCTATTTTGGTTGTAACTTTTTTCCAGAGCAGCGGCAACAGAGATGAAAGAACGGTTTTTGAAATTCGTGGGACAGAACAGAAGCGAAGTGACTTTTGGAACTTTCCACGGAATTTTTTATGGGATTTTGTAAAGCGGCCTATCATCTGAGTGCGGCCAATATTCTTTCTGAGGAAGAGAAATTCAGTATTCTACGTGAGATGACTGAGAAATATGGACAGGAAATGGCTCAGGAAGGAGATTTCATTGAAGAAGTTGCCAGGGAAATCAGTGTTGTAAAGGGGAACTGTATTTCTCCGGAGCATTATTATGCATCCTGTTGCTCGGATGAGATATTCAGGGACATTTTTCATGGCTATAAGCAGGCTCTGAAGGCGAAACGCAAGCTGGATTTTGATGATATGATCCTCTGTTGTTATGAACTTTTTTCTCAGAGACAGGATATCCTGAATGCATGGAGAAGAAAATTTGTCTACATTCTGGTGGATGAGTTTCAGGATATCAACAGCTTACAATACAAGATTTTGCAGATGCTGGCGGCACCTGTCAATAACCTGTTTATTGTAGGGGATGATGACCAGTCCATCTATCATTTCCGGGGCGCAAGACCAGAGATTATGTTAAATTTTACAAAGGATTATCCGAAGGCAGAGACAGTCCTTCTGAATGTGAATTACCGGTGCAGTAAGAATATCCTGCGTACAGCCATGGAAGTGATCGGATGTAATACCAGACGCTTCAAAAAGCAGCTGGATACTCCAAATGAAGAAGGGATGCCTGTGACGTGCAAGGAATTTGATAATCCAAGAGAAGAGTATATGTGCGTGGTGGCAGCACTGAAAAAAAGAATGGAGCGCGGCGAGGATCTGCTGAATACGGCAATCCTGCTTCGTACAAATCAGGAATCGGAAGGTCTGATCAATGTGCTGATGGAATATCAGGTTCCTTTTACAATGAAAGAACAGCTTCCCAATCTTTTCCGCCACTGGATCTGCCGGGCGCTTCTGGCTTATCTTGAAATGGCAGCAGGAGACAGGAGCAGGAAGAATTTTCTGGAGATCATGAACCGGCCAAATCGCTATATTTCCAGAGAAGCGTTGAACAGTTCGCAGATTAATTTTAATGAACTTCGGGAATATTATAAAGACAAAGACTGGATGTGCGACAGGATTACCACACTGGAAACGCATCTGAGGATTCTTGGTACTCTTTCCCCTTTTGCTGCGATTAATTTTATCAGAAAAGGAATGGGATTCGAAGAATACTTGCGTGAATATGCACAGTATCGTAAAATAAAACTAGAGGAACTGCTTGAGACCCTGGACCGGATCCATGAGAGTGCAAAAGGCATGAAAACCCTGGCGAAGTGGCAGGCTTACATAGAAGAATATACGAAGCGCCTGAATGAACAGGCAAGGAAACAGCAGGATAAAAAAGAAGGAGTGACTATATCCACACTCCATGCGGTAAAAGGTCTGGAATATGATATTGTGTATATTCTGAATGTTAATGAAGGAAGCATTCCATATCGCAAGGCGGTTCTGGCAGAAGCAGTGGAAGAAGAACGAAGATTGTTTTATGTAGGTATGACGAGAGCAAAGAAGAAACTTGTACTTTCCTATGTGAGACACCAGTATGAGAAGGAACGGGAGCCATCTCGGTTCCTTGAGGAGACAGGCCTATGAATAAAGGAATTATTTACTGTACAAAAATACGGGAAGAATATGAAGGCGCACATATGGAGCATATGATCGCAGAGAAACTTCTGGAAATCGCACTGAAAAAAGAATATGGAATCAATCTGTACAATGAACCCAGAGCAGAGGGAGAACATGGAAAACCATTCCTTTCCTATCGTCCGTCCCTGCATTATAATATCAGTCATTCCGGAAAATATGTGGTATGTATTCTGGCTGATCAGGAGGTTGGAATTGATGTGCAGATTCATTGCAGAGCCAATTATGAAAGAATGCTCAGACGTATGGTACCCCGGGAACAGTATCTCGAAATTCTCTCAGATATAAATGTGGAAAAGAAATTTTTTGAACAGTGGGTACTGAGGGAAGCTTATATCAAATGGACCGGTGAGGGGCTTTCCAGAGACATGAGGACTATATCCATGGATGAAGGCAGTCATATGCTGCTTGATATGGAAGACGGTTACAGTGGAGCAGTATGGGCAATGAATCCCATGGAAATCAACTGGAAATATGAAGACATCATACTTGGGTAAGACATGAACAGACAAACGAAGAAAGAAATCCGGAGACTGGCAGTGAAGATTCTTGTAGCAGTACTGGCACTTGGACTGGCTTTCTGGGGATATGCTTTCGTATACAGGGGTAAGACGGAACCTCCTGCAAAATATCCGGTAACCAACCAGGATGCTGCAGTGTATTCATTACGTGGACAGATACAGATGCTGTCGCAGCAGGAGGAGTTAAATACCTTTGCCTTTGAGGGCAGAAAAAAAGAAAAAGAGTACGGAACTTATATTATTCCCGGACTGAGATATACAAGAACATTCCTGAATGCAGAGGGTACAAAACAGGCGGTATGTACTTCCATGACTCCTCAGGGACTTGCAGTGACCGATGAGTATGTACTTGTAAGTGCCTATTGTCATACGGAAAAACATAACTCTGTTATTTATGTGATCAACAAAGAAACTCACAGATTTATCAAAGAGGTAGTCCTGCCAGGTCTGCCTCATGTAGGCGGACTTGCCTATGATCAGGAACATGATATGCTGTGGTATTCTTCCAATACCAATGGAATCGCGCAGGCGATCAGCATTAAGATGGATGTGCTGCGTGACTATAATTATGCGGATAACCATATGCCTGTGCAGGTAAATCAGACATGTAGCCTTTATGGAATCGTGAGAGATTCTTTTATGACTTTCTATAAGGGGTGCCTGTATGTAGGATGTTTTAACAAATATACAGAGAGCACCATCGCGAGATATGCGGTGGATTCAAAAGGTGATCTGGTGAATACTTTTAATGAGGAACTTGGCATGATGTTTGAAATGGCGGTTCCGCTGGATTATTCTACAATATCAGAACAGGCACAGGGAATGGCTTTTTATAACGATAAGCTGTTGTTGTCTCATTCTTTTGGTATTCTGCCATCCAGGATTGTTTTTTATGAACAGTCGGATAAACGTCTGTATGTCAATGAAAATTCTGCAAGATCATACAGAATGCCTGAGATGATCGAGCAGATTGTTGTAGAGGGGGATGAACTTTACGTACTCTTTGAATCAGGAGCTTATGCGTACAGGGGGTATGCAGGAAATGTGGTAGACCGGGTTCTGAAGCTGAATCTGATAAAAATGGAAGAGTCTTATCAGGAAGAGTACTAAAATCGGTTTGTCCACATATATTAAGTGTAAAGAGGTGAGACATATAGAAGCGCAGCAGATTGAAAACCTGTTTGCCGGAAATATCCGGAATCTTTTAATGGATGCGAAGCTGGATTATGATAAATTATATGAGATACGCCTTCGTGTAGGGCGTCCGTTGTTTTTAACTTATGACGGAGGAGAATGTTTTCTGCGAAAACCGGGTCAGGAACAGTATCTGGTGACAACGGAAGATCTGAAAGAAACACTGGAATATGTCACAGGATATTCTCTGTATGCTTATGAGGATGAGATCAGACAGGGATTTATCAGTGTTCAGGGTGGTCACAGAGTAGGTGTGACCGGAAAGGTAGTGCTGGATCGGGGCAGGATCATGGGAATGAAATATATTTCCTGCATCAATGTCCGTCTGGCACATGAGATTCAGGGATGTGCGGATAAGGTGATGTCTTATATCCGTACAGAGAAATGGGTTGCAAATACATTGATCATTTCACCGCCAAGGTGTGGAAAGACTACGCTGCTCAGAGATATTATCAGGCAGCTCAGTAATGGATGGGCAAATACTCAGGGTCTTACAATAGGTGTGGTGGACGAGAGAAGTGAGCTGGCAGGCTGTTATCAGGGAATTCCTCAGAATGATCTGGGAATGCGTACAGATGTGCTGGACTGCTGTCCGAAATCAGAAGGTATGCAGATGCTGGTACGTTCCATGTCACCGGATGTGGTTGCAGTGGACGAGTTAGGCTGTGAAGAGGATTTCAAGGCAGTTGACTCAGTAATCCACTGCGGATGTAAGCTGATTGCGACTGCACATGGAAGCTGTCTGGAGGATGTTCTGGATCAGCCATTCTTTTATAAACTTATGGGCGAGAAAGTATTTGAACGTTATATTATCCTGGACAAAAATGATCAGGCAGGATGTCTGAAAGCTGTATTAGATGAAAATGGAAAAGTATGCTTAGAACAGTAGGATTATGTGTAATTGTAATTTCCGGTATCGGTTGCGGTTTTGCCATGAGCAATGAACTTGGCAGACGCAAAAAGATGATGGAAATGATCTTACGGATGATCATCCTCCTAAGAGGAGAAATACGTTATGGAAATAAATCTCTGTACGATGCCTTTACAGGTGCTTCCGGGAAACTGGAAGGGAAGTACAGAGAATTTTTTATACTTACGGCACAGAAAATGAAAGAAAAAACAGGGGATTCCTTTGGGACAATCTTCAGAGAATCGGCCGGAAAGTGTCTGGATCTGGATTGTCTTTCGCAGGAAGAGAGAGACAGATTTTATTCACTGGGAGATCAGCTTGGTTATCTTGGACTGGATATGCAGCTAAAACAGATGGATCTGATGGAAAAGGAAACAGAATATGCGATCAGGGAACTCAGGAAAGATTTTTGTGAAAAAAGAAAATTATACCGCAGTATGGGAATATTGGGCGGAATATTTGTGGCTGTGTTTTTTTGGTGAGCATGTATTTATAATCTGTTTCTTTACTGTGTAGATTACTGTTTTGCTATATCTGGCAGCAGAAGCCGGAAAGGAGAGACTGTGGAGGTAAGTCTTATTTTTAAAATCGCTGCAGTAGGGATTCTGGTTTCTGTTCTCTGCCAGATCCTAAAACACAGTGGAAGGGATGAACAGGCATTTCTGGTAAGCCTGGCGGGGCTTCTGATGGTGCTGTTCTGGATTGTTCCATATATTTATGAACTGTTTGAAAGTATTCAGCAGTTGTTTGTGCTGTGATTTCAAATCAACTGTTATGGCAGTTGACAGAACAGAAAGAGGTTTGAATGGCATGGATATTGTGAAAGTTTCAATCATGGGTATCTGCGGAATGATGCTTGGTTTTATTCTAAAAGAAACCAGACCGGAATTTGCTGCACTTGTGACCATGATGACGGGTTTTCTGATTCTTGGTCTTGCAGCAGGAAAAGTTTCTTATCTGTTTGAAACCATGAACAGGCTGAGAGAAAGCTTCCCCATAGACAGCAGTTATCTCACAGTTCTGGTTAAGATTATCGGGATTACATATATCGGACAGTTTTCATCTGCAATCTGCAAAGATGCCGGATATCAGATGATCGGAACACAGATCGACCTGTTCTGTAAACTGTCTGTGATGGTTCTGAGTATGCCGGTACTGCTGGCAATTCTGGATACGATTTCGGAGTTTATGATATGAGGCAGGATAAAGAGAGAAGTATCAGGGAACAGGCAGATCTGTGGAAAGGTTACTGGTGTATACTGGTATGTATACTTTTGGTGGGAAGAGTGTCATATCTTACATTCTTTCAGAATCATATAGTATCCGTATATGCCGCTGCGCAGACAGAACAGAAAGAAGATTCTTCAGTACAGATCCTGCAGGAGAATCTAATGGAAGAGATACAGATTGATGATGTGCAGAAAATGTTGGATGAGATCATGGATGACCATGTTTTTTCTGTCAGAGAAGCACTGATGAATATCATAAACGGGGAGGAGCCTGTTTCAAAAGAGACTGTACGGAGCTTTTTGTATAGTCTCTTTTTTTCGGATATAGAGAATGAAAAAGGATTAATACTGAAACTTTTACTTGTGATTTTTATTGCAGCGGTGCTGGCGGAGTTTGCGGATGTTTTCGGAAACGGACAGGCTGGCAGTATCAGCTTTTATATTGTCTATCTTGCGCTGTTTACAATGCTTATGGAGAATTTCTCAAGGCTTGGAAGTACGCTTACAAACTGGCTTCTTGGACTGACGGATTTCATGAAAGTTCTTTCTCCGGCTTATTTTATGACAGTGGCTGCATCAACCGGATCATCAACGGCTGCTGCATTTTATGAAGGGATTTTGCTGATGGTCTGGGCGGTTCAGTGGCTTCTTGCAAATCTGTTTCTGCCTGCTGTAAACCTGAGTTTGCTTCTGAAAATGGTTAATTATTTGTCAAAAGAGGAGATGCTTACAAAAATGGCAGAACTTTTGGATGTAGCTGTAAACTGGGGGTTGAAAACTCTTCTGGGAGCTATTGTTGGTCTGCAGATTGTGCGGAATATGGTGAGCCCGGTGATGGATGCCATGAAGCGTTCTGCTGTTGGCAAGGCAGCGAGTGCGATTCCCGGCATTGGAAATGCAGTGACCGCTGTAACAGAATTAGTGCTGACCAGTGCAGTGATGGTGCGAAACAGTTTTGGCGCAGTAATCGTGATCCTTCTGTTGCTGATTGGAGCAGGACCGATTATCCATTATGGAAGTCTTTCTCTGGTTTATCGTTTTCTGGCTGCGATTGCACAGCCAATTTCTGACAAAAGAGTTGTGGGAGCCCTGAGTACAATGGGGGAGGGATGTGCAATGCTTTTAAAGCTTTTGCTGACAGCAGAAGTACTTTGCATGCTGACATTTCTGATAGTTGTAGTTTCTGTATCCTGATGAACTGACAGAAAGATTGCCGGAGGAAACATATGAAAGAAGAGCTGTATTTATGGATTCGGAATCTGGCAGTATTTTATATCTTTTTCACTGCGGTTCTGAATCTGATACCTGACCAGAAGTATGAGAAATATGTACGCTTTTTTATGGGCCTGCTGCTGATTTTTATGATGAGTACCCCGATATTTTCCATTCTTGGAAAAGGTTCGGAACTGACGGAAAGTTTTCTGGATAATTTTTCTGAAGAAAACAGAGAGAAAGAACTCCGGGAATTTCAGAATATTCAGAAAGTCTATCTGGAAAAAGGTTACGAACTGGAACTGGAACAGAAAATCCGGGAAACTCTGGAAAAAAGAGGCATAGAAGTATATAAGGTGAAAGTAAATATAGAAGGGGAGGAGACGCAGGCAAACCTTGTACTGAAGACAGAAATTTCTCAGGAGGAGAGAAAGGAGCTTAAAGATGCGCTGGTGGAAGAGTGGGGACTTAAAGAAAACAGAATTTGTATCCAGACTGTCCGAAATGAATCCGGCAAAATGGGGAATCCTGTTGCTCATCGGAGTACTTCTGGCAGTAGCGGCGATGCCTGTATCCAGTAAGCAGCAAAAGAAAAATACGGCAGGAGAGCAGAGTGAAGATATGCAAAAAAGTGTTCTGGAAGAGAAACTTGAAGCATTTCTTGAAAATACGGAAGGGGTGGGAAAGGTACAGGTTATCCTGATGACAGATGAGAAGAAAGACAGGCAGAGCTTCTATAATTCAGAAACCATACAGGTGACCGGTGTTCTGATTTCTGCGGAAGGCGGAGGAAATCCTGTAGTGGTCCAAAATATTCAGGAGGCGGTCATGGCATTATTTCAGGTGGATGCTCATAGAATTAGAATAATGAAAATGAAATGAGGAGATAAATGTGAAAAAAGTCATCGGAAAAAATCAGGTCATTATTACATCGCTGGCAATTCTGATTGCAGTGGCAGGATATCTGAACTTTGCGGATGTAGATCTTGGATTCAGGGATAAGGAGGCAAGTACGGACAGCAGCAGTATCCTTGAAGATGCAGGATATGATCTTACAGATGAAACTGCTCTTCTGGATGAAAATCAGGCAGATGGAGGTCTGACTGATAACAGTCTTACAGACAGTCAGGAAACGGATACTCCCGGGGAGGCTGTGTTTACGGGTTCTACAGGATTTGCCGCACAGGCAAAGATCAGCAGAGAACAGGTGCGCTCACAGAACAAGGCAGATCTGCAGGACATTATCAATAATGAAGAAATTGATGATGAAGAGAAGCAGGAGGCAATACATACGATGGTCTCGATGACAGACCTTTCAGAAAAAGAAGCGGCAGCAGAGCTTTTGCTGGAGGCGAAGGGCTTTAAGAATGTAGTTGTAAATCTTACCGGAGAAACTGCGGATGTTGTGATCCCTGAAGCAGAACTTTCTGATGCACAGAGAGCACAGATTGAAGATATTGTAAAAAGGAAAACAGGAATTGCGCCAGAAAATATTGTGATCACCCCACTGAAGGAGAGTGAAGATGCAGAAGATACAACACAGACAGATGAAACATCAGCAGATACTTCGTATGAGGAAGACAGCGAAACATCAGCACAGCCATATGAGGATACCGCAATCGATACAACTGATATTTATGACTGATATTTGATATGAATATGCGAACATATATCTTGACAGAAAAGAGGTGCATATACTAGAATAGGAATGCTGTAAAAAAATAGAAAACGTAACTGATACCGGCTGTTGCCGGTGTTTTATGTAAAACAATTATAAGAAAGCGCAACAGGAGGCTGAACGTGTCTAAGTATACGAATGAAATAGAAAAAAGAAGAACATTTGCCATTATTTCCCATCCGGATGCAGGTAAAACTACACTGACTGAGAAATTCCTGCTGTATGGCGGAGCAATCAATCTTGCCGGAAGTGTTAAAGGTAAGGCAACAGCCCGCCATGCAGTGTCAGACTGGATGGAGATCGAAAAAGAGAGAGGTATTTCCGTTACTTCCTCTGTTCTGCAGTTTCATTATGATGGTTACTGCATTAATATTCTGGATACACCGGGACATCAGGATTTCTCGGAGGATACTTACCGTACACTGATGGCAGCAGATTCTGCAGTCATGGTAATCGACGGTTCCAAGGGTGTGGAGGCACAGACCAGAAAACTGTTCAAGGTCTGCGTAATGCGCCATATCCCGATTTTTACATTTATCAATAAGATGGACCGCGATGCAAACGACACATTTGACCTTCTTGATGAGATTGAGAAAGAACTTGGCATCGCAACCTGCCCGATCAACTGGCCAATCGGTTCCGGTAAGAAATTCCGCGGTGTTTATGACCGTGATACAGAGAAAATACTTACCTTTTCTGATACACAGAAAGGTACCAAAGAAGGTGTGATCGAGGAAATCCCGTTAAGTGACAGCCGGGCAGATGAGATTATGGATCCGGAGCAGAAAGCACAGCTTCTGGATGAGATTGAGCTTCTGGACGGCGCAAGTGCAGATTTTGACCAGGAGCTGGTAAGCAAAGGTAAGCTGACACCTGTATTCTTCGGATCTGCGCTGACAAACTTCGGTGTGGAAACATTTCTGGAACATTTCCTGAAGATGACAACATCACCGCTTCCGAGAGTGTCTGATATTGGGGAAATTGACCCCATGGATGATGATTTCTCAGCGTTTGTATTTAAAATCCAGGCAAACATGAACAAGGCACACAGGAGAGCAGAATCGCATTTATGAGAATCTGTTCCGGTAAATTTGACGCTTCCCAGGAAGTATATCATGTGCAGGGTGATAAAAAGATGCGTCTGCTTCAGCCACAGCAGATGATGGCAGAATCCCGCCATGTGGTAGATGAGGCATATGCCGGAGATATTATCGGTGTTTTTGACCCGGGTATCTTTTCCATCGGAGATACAATCTGTGCACCCGGTAAAAAGTTTGCATTCGAAGGTATTCCTACATTTGCACCGGAACATTTTGCGAGAGTCCGTCAGATTGATACTATGAAGAGAAAACAGTTTGTTAAAGGTATCAATCAGATCGCGCAGGAAGGTGCTATTCAGATTTTTCAGGAGTTTAATACCGGTATGGAAGAAATTATTGTAGGTGTTGTAGGTGTCCTGCAGTTTGATGTTCTGAAATATCGTCTGGAAAATGAATATAATGTAGATATCCGTCTGGAAACACTTCCATATGAACATATTCGCTGGATTGCAAATAAAGAGAAGTAAAAGTGGATAAGATCATTGGAACCTCTGTAGAAAAAATGTTACTGATCTTAAGGGAAATCCGCTGCTCCTCTTTGTAAATTCCTGGAGTGTGGGTATACAGAGGACAGAAATCCTGGCTTAATATTAACGGAATTCAGTAAATAACCCTTTTCATTTATCTGTCGATTTGGTATAATGAACAAAGATTAAAGAATCCCTCAGGAGGTTTTCAGATGGCAGAGAAAAGAATAACATATAAAATACAGGATTTAGGAGGCATTGGTGAGGTCCAGATCGCAGATGAAGTGGTCGCTATCATTGCCGGACTTGCTGCTACGGAAGTAGACGGAGTTGCTTCCATGGCAGGCAATATCACAAACGAACTGGTAAGCAAACTTGGAATGAAGAATCTTTCCAGAGGTGTTAAGGTTACTGTACTCGAAGGAGTTGTAACAGTAGACCTGAACCTGAATATCGAATATGGTAAGAACATTCTTGAGACAAGTAAGAAAGTTCAGGAGAAAGTAAAATCATCCATAGAGAATATGACAGGTCTTGAGGTTGCAGATGTTAATATTCATATTGCCAGTGTAGATATGGAGAACGAAAAAGGAAAGTAACCCTTTCCTTTTTTGTGTACTTAAGAGATATTTAGAAAGGAAAGCTGTTTATACAGCAAAAATTATGCGAAGAAGAGAGCAGAGAGAACATATTTTTAAATTACTGTTCATGACAGAATTTAATTCAGAGGAAGAGATGAGTGAGCAGCTTTCACTTTATTTTGATACTCTGGAGGAACTTTCAGAGAAAGATCAGGAGTATATGAGCCGGAAATACCGCCATGTACTTGAAAAATTAGACGAGATCGATGCACTGTTAAATGAGACAAGCAATGGCTGGAAGACAAAGAGAATGAGCCGCGTTGACCTGACTGCCCTGCGTCTGGCAGTGTATGAACTGAAATATGACAAAGATGTACCTACAGGTGTAGCTATCAATGAGGCGGTAGAGCTTGCCAAACGTTTTGGCGGTGAGACTTCCGGTTCCTTTGTAAACGGTATCCTTGGCAAGATTGCCAACAGTGAAAGCGAAGAAAAATCAGAATGAAAAACACATATTCTGTAGGTCAGGTAAACCGTTATATCAAAAATATGTTTACCCAGGATTATTTACTGCAGAAGATTTATGTAAAAGGCGAGGTGTCCAATTGTAAATATCATACAAGCGGACACATCTATTTTTCCCTGAAAGATGAGACAGGAACATTGAATTGTGTGATGTTTGCCGGACACAGACGGGGACTTGCATTTGCCATGAAAAATGGCGATAAGGTGATCGTTGGCGGGAGTGTGGATGTATATGAACGCGACGGCCGCTATCAGATGTATGCAAAGGAGATTACCCTGGAAGGTGCAGGAGCTCTGTATGAGAGATATCTTGCATTGAAGCAGGAACTGGAAGATATGGGAATGTTTGCACAGGAGTACAAACAGCCCATTCCGAGATTTATCAGACGTCTGGGTGTGGTAACTGCACCGACAGGTGCGGCTGTTCAGGATATCCGCAATATTTCCTATCGAAGAAATCCCTATTTACAGATTATTTTATATCCGGCTCTTGTACAGGGGGCGGGTGCGGCAGAAAGTATTGTAAAAGGAATACAGATGCTTGATAAGACAGATGTGGATGTGATCATTGTGGGAAGAGGCGGTGGCTCTATTGAAGATCTCTGGGCGTTTAATGAAGAAATCGTGGCCAGAGCTATTTTTGAGTGCAGTACACCCATTATTTCCGCAGTAGGTCATGAAACGGATTTTACAATTGCTGATTTCGCTGCTGATCTGCGAGCTCCTACTCCTTCTGCTGCGGCAGAGCTTGCGGTGGATGATTACAGAAGTGTGATTGAAGCAGTAAGTATTTACAGGCAGCGGTTATATCGTGCAATGAGTGGTAAAATGGATCTGTACCGCAGCAGACTGGAGCATTTTCAGACAAAATTTGCTTATCTGAGTCCGGAGAACAGGCTGCGGGAGCAGAGACAGCGTCTGGCAGATCTGGAGAATGCTGTACAAAATGGAATGAACAGGAAACTTCAGGATGAGAGACACAGATTGTCTGTTTATCTGGAACGTTTTGCAGGACTTTCCCCTTTAAAGAAACTGAATCAGGGATATTCTTATGTGGCAGATAAATATAAAAAGACATTGACAAGTGTAGAACAGGTACAAAATGGGGATACCATTTATATATCTGTGACAGACGGTACGATAGAAGCAGATGTTACAGGTACGGTGAAGGAGGAGAGAATCTATGGTGAAGAAAGAAAACTGTGAGCAGTTACAGGAGGAGAAACCTCTGGAAGAGATGTTTGCAGAACTGGATCTGCTGGCTGAAAAACTGGAAAACAGAGACACATCGCTGGAGGACTCTTTTATACTGTACAGACAGGGCATGGAACTTTTGAAACTTTGCAGCGGGAAGCTGGATACAGTGGAGAAGAAAATGCTGCAGCTTAATGAGGATGGTACATTTAGTGAATTTTCAAGATGAATTAGCAAAGAGAACGGAAGAAACAGAGAAAGTGATCAGAAGCTTCCTGCCTGCAGAGGCGGGATTCGCCGGAACAATGGCTCAGGCTATGAATTACAGTATGCTGGCAGGAGGCAAGCGCCTTCGGCCAATGTTGATCCGGGAGACATATCGCCTGTTTGATGGTAAGGAAGAAGTTGTAAAACCGTTTATGGCAGGAATGGAGATGATCCATACTCATTCCCTGATCCATGACGATCTTCCTGCACTTGATGATGATGATTACAGGCGCGGCAGACTGACTACACATAAGGTATATGGGGAAGCCATGGGGGTGTTAAGCGGTGTTGCGCTGCTTAATTACGCATACGAAACCATGTTTCAGGCATTTGCCCTGACAAAAGAGCAGGATCGGGTAATCCATGCGTTGAGAGTGGTCTCACAGAAAACAGGCATTCATGGAATGCTTGGAGGACAAAAGTGTTGATGTGGAAAATGACGGAAAGCCCCTTGAAAAAGAGATGCTTGACTATATTTACAGAAATAAGACGTCAGCATTGATCGAAGCCTCCATGATGACAGGCGCAATTCTTGCAGGAGCAAATGAGCAGGAAGTATCTGCAGTGGAGAAAGCTGCCGGAAATATAGGACTGGCTTTCCAGATTCAGGATGATATTCTGGATGTGACCAGCACTGCAGAAGAACTGGGAAAACCTGTACACAGTGATGAGAAGAATAATAAAGTTACTTATGTGACTCTTTTTGGAACAGAGAAGGCTGCTGAACAGGTGGAAGAACTCTCAGAAAAGGCAATCGATCTGCTGAAGAGTCTGAATAAAAATAACGAGTTTCTGTATTTGTTAATTGAAAAATTAATAAACCGCAGAAAATAAAGGAAGGATACAAATGATTCTGGAAAAGATTAAGAAACCCAATGATATCCATAAGATACCATTGGAAGATTTCGAGCCTCTGGCAGCGGAGATCAGGGACTTTTTAATCCGGTCAGTAAGTCGGACAGGCGGACATCTTGCTTCAAATCTGGGAGTAGTGGAACTGACTCTGGCTCTTCATAATGTGCTGGATTTTCCGGAAGACAAACTAATCTGGGATGTAGGACATCAGGCATATACACATAAGATTCTTACCGGAAGAAAAGATGAATTTAAGAATCTGCGACAGGAAGGTGGATTAAGCGGTTTTCCTAAGAGAAGTGAGAGCCCCTGTGATGCATATGATGCAGGACACAGTTCCAATTCAATTTCGGCAGGACTGGGATATGTGCATGCCAGAGATATTCTGGGACAGAAGCATCATGTGGTTTCTGTGATCGGAGATGGTGCTCTCACCGGAGGAATGGCGTATGAGGCATTAAATAATGCTGCAGAGTTAAAGACAAATTTTATTATTATCATAAATGACAATAATATGTCCATTTCCAGAAATGTAGGAGGCATGTCCACTTATCTGAGTGCACTGAGAACTGCAGAAGCTTATACAGGAATGAAGATGGGTGTGACAAAGGCACTGAAGAAGGTTCCGAAGGTAGGGACTGCTCTGGTAGATACTATGAGAAAAACCAAAAGCAGTGTCAAGCAGCTTTTTATTCCGGGAATGCTGTTTGAAAATATGGGGTTGACATATCTGGGACCTGTTGACGGTCATAATATGCGTCAGATGATGAAACTCTTTAATGAAGCAAAACGGGTAGAGGGACCGGTAGTTGTTCATGTCCTGACAAAGAAAGGCAGAGGATACGAACCTGCAAGTGCCCATCCGGACAGGTTTCATGGAACAGGTCCTTTTGATATTAAAACAGGCCGGGTACTTCAGAAGAAAACAGTGCCGGGTTATACAGATGTTTTTTCCAAAGCGCTGGTCTCTCTTGGTGAGAAAATAAAAACTGACAGCTATTACCGCAGCCATGCCGGATGGAACCGGACTTGTGGAATTCTCCAGGAGATTTCCGGACAGATTTTTTGATGTGGGAATCGCAGAGGAACATGCGGTGAGTTTTGCGGCGGGTCTGGCTCTTGGCGGCCTGGTTCCTGTTGTTGCCATCTATTCATCTTTTCTGCAGCGTGCTGTAGATCAGATCCTGCATGATGTATGTATGCAGAAGCTTCATGTGATTTTTGCTGTTGACAGGGCAGGGCTTGTAGGCGCAGACGGGGAGACGCATCAGGGCTGCTTTGATCTGTCTTATTTGTCCATGATGCCGAATATGACTGTTCTGGCACCGAAGAATGACAGAGAACTGGAAGAGATGCTTGCATTTGCGGTAAGCTTTGACGGACCGATTGCAATCCGCTATCCGAGAGGCAGTGCGCATCAGGGGCTTCAGGAATACCAGGCACCTGTGGAATATGGCAGAAGTGAGATTATCCGCAAAGGAAAAAAAATCGCTGTGCTGGGAGTGGGAAGTATGATCCCGTCCTGCATGGAAATCTGTAAAGGACTGAAAGATGACGGCTATGATCCTACTTTTGTAAATGCCAGATTTGTGAAACCATTGGATGTGGATCTCCTTGATGAACTGGCAAAGGATCACAGTCTGTTTGTGACAGTAGAAGAGAATGTGAAAAGCGGCGGATACGGAGAGCATGTGTCTGCTTATATGGAAGCCTGTCATCCGGAAATAAGAGTGTTGTCGGCAGCTGTCTGGGATCGTTTTGTACCCCAGGGAAATGTAGAAAGCCTGCGCAGCCGGATTGGACTTGGAGTGGAAGACATCAGACAGGCAATAGAAGATAGTGAGGAATTAAGAGAGCAATGAAGAAACGTTTGGATATGCTTATGATGGAACGCGCCCTTGCGCCATCCCGCGAGAAAGCAAAGGCATTCATCATGGCAGGCGATGTATATGTTGATGGTCAGAAAGAAGATAAGGCGGGAACCATGTTCCCGGAGACTGTAAAGATTGAGGTCAGAGGAAACACTCTTCCGTATGTAAGCCGCGGTGGGCTGAAACTTGAAAAAGCTATGAAAAACTTTGATGTCACATTGGATAGTAAGGTCTGTATGGATGTAGGTGCGTCCACCGGAGGGTTTACAGATTGTATGTTACAGAACGGGGCAGTAAAAGTTTATTCCATTGATGTAGGATATGGACAGCTTGACTGGAAGCTTCGTAACGATCCGCGTGTAGTCTGTATGGAGAAAACCAATATCCGCTATGTGGTACCGGAGGATTTGGGAGAACCGGCAGAGTTTTTCATCAATTGATGTGTCCTTTATTTCTCTTACAAAAGTACTGCTTCCTGTAAGAAATCTCCTTACAGATGAGGGTGAGATCGTATGTCTGATCAAGCCGCAGTTTGAGGCGGGGAGAGAGAAAGTCGGAAAGAAGGGGGTTGTAAGAGATCCTGCTGTTCATCAGGAAGTGATCGAAAAAGTGCGCGATTATGCCATGAGTATTTTTATGGAGCCATGTCATCTTTCTTTTTCGCCAATTAAAGGACCGGAAGGAAATATCGAATATCTTCTTCATCTGAAAAAACATCCGGAAGGTACCGGGGTTACCGACAGCCTGAAGGTATCTGTAGAAGCTGTTGTGGCAGAGGCTCATGGACAGTTGGATTAAAAAGGCTGAGTCAGGAAGAAACTATGGACAGGTTTTATATTATTACAAACAGTGACAAGGATAAAAAACTTGAAATCACAGTAAAAAAATCGCAGATTATCTGAAAACACATCACAAAAACTGTGAAGTACAGCAGGCAGAAAGGAAACATGAGGGTTCCTTTCATTATACAGATCCTGATAAGGTTCCGGACGATACACAGTGTATTATTGTTCTGGGAGGAGATGGCACACTTCTTCAGGCAGCAAGGGATGTGGTGCATAAGGAAATTCCTCTTCTTGGAATCAATCTGGGAAATCTGGGTTTTCTTGCAGAAGTGAATCAGACCTCTCTGTACAGTGCTCTGGATCAGCTGATGGCGGATGATTACGAGGTAGAAGAACGCATGATGCTGGAAGGAAGGGTGTACCGTGGCAGAAAACTGATCGGACAGGATATTGCATTGAATGACATTGTGATCGGCAGAGACGGTCATCTCCGCGTGGTCCGGTTTAAGAATTATGTAAATGATGTTTATCTTAACTCTTATAATGCTGATGGAATTATTATTTCAACACCTACCGGATCTACCGGATATAGTCTGTCAGCGGGAGGACCTATTGTATCGCCCAATGCCGCCATGACGATCATGACTCCCATAGCACCACACACGCTGAATACAAGAAGCATTATTTTTCCTGCGCAGGATGTGATCACTGTAGAGATAGGAAAAGGAAGACACTGTGACTGTGAAAAGGGAATCGCATCTTTTGATGGAGATACATTTATCCCTATGGTCACCGGTGACTGCATTCAGATCCGGCAGGCAGATGTAAAGACAAAGATTCTGAAGCTGAACCATTTAAGTTTTGTTGAGGTATTGCGCCGGAAGATGAGAGACAGCTGATCAGCAGGAGGAAATAAGGTGAAAGTTGCGAGACATGAGAAAATTATTGAACTGATTCATCAGTATGATATTGATACACAGGAAGAGCTGGCCTCCAGACTTAATGAGGCAGGATTTAAGGTGACACAGGCGACTGTATCCAGAGATATTCGTGCTCTCAAGCTGACAAAAGTGGCAGGAAAGGACGGAAAGTCCCGTTATGCAATTATTAATAATGAATCAGGAAGTCTTGGAGAAAAATATACAAGAGTACTGGAAGATACCCTGCTTTCTATTGATGTGGGACAGAATATCATTGTGATCAAAACCGTTTCCGGAATGGCCATGGGCGTGGCAGCAGCCCTGGATGCGTTGAAATGGCCGGAAATACTGGGATGTATTGCAGGTGATGACACTATTATGTGTGCTGCAAAGACTGCAGACATGGCACTGGGAGCAGCAGAGAAACTGAGAAGTTTTGTCAGATTGAATAAGTGATCCCACGAGTAACTGCTCAATACCTTTGCAGTTACGATCCTGAACTTTTAACATTACAAATGACTTGATTATGGAGGCAATAAATGTTAGCTCATCTGCATGTGAAAAATCTTGCACTGATAGAAGAAATAGAAGTAGAATTTGGTCCCGGACTGAATATCCTGACCGGTGAGACCGGAGCAGGTAAATCTATCCTTCTGGGGTCTATGCAGCTGATCCTGGGTGCAAAAACTTCTAAAAATATGATAAGGGAAAATGCATCCTATGCACTTGTGGAGCTGCTTTTTCAGGTAGAAAACGAGAAAGCGCTGGAGACATTGAAAGCACTGGATATCTGTCCGGAAGATGGACAGGTACTTCTGTCCAGAAAAATCATGGATGGAAGAAGCATCAACAAGATTAATGGAGAGACAAGTACTGTAGGTCAGATGAAGGCCGCTGCTGCATGCCTTTTGGATATCCATGGACAGCACGAGCATCAGTCACTTCTGTATCAGGATAAGCAGCTTGCAATCCTGGATGCATATGGAAAAGAAAAAATCCTTCCTGCAAAGGAGAAAGTATCTCTGGCATACAAAGAATACAGCAAATGCAAAACAGAACTTGGTTCCATGAATATGAATGAGGAGCAGAGGAATCGTGAGCTGGCTTTTCTGGAGTTTGAGATCAAAGAAATCGAGAAAGCAAATCTGCAGCCGGGAGAGGATGAGGAACTGGAAGCCCGGTACAGAAAAATGAGCAATGCAAAACTCATCGTTGACTCCCTGCAGCTTGTACATAATCTCACAGGCTATGAAAGCAAGGAAGGCGCCGGAGAGACTGTCGGAGAGGCATTAAAGGAATTCTCTCATGTAACACAGTATGATCCGGAGCTTACACCTCTTGCAGAGACACTTACTTCTGTAGACGGTCTTCTGAATGATTTTAACAGAGAATTATCCGCTTATCTGGACGAGCTGACCTTTGATGAAGGAGAGTTTTATGAGACAGAGAGAAGACTGGATCTGATTAATGGACTGAAGGCAAAATATGGACGTACCATTGAGGAAATTTTCACATATCGCAAACTTCAGGAAGAAAAACTGGAAAAATTACATAAATATGAAGAAAATTTACAGGAATTAAAGGAGCGTCTCAGAGAACTGGAAAATATTCTTGAGAAAAAGTCGGATGAATTAGCAGAAATCCGTAAAGAATACAGTAAACAGCTTGAGCAGAAGATTATTCAGGGATTGAAGGATTTAAACTTTCTGGATGTGAATTTTGCCATTGATTTCCGGAAAAAGAAAAACTATACAGATAATGGAACCGATGATATCCAGTATCTCATTTCTACAAATCCCGGAGAAACTCTGAAGCCACTGGGACAGATCGTATCCGGCGGTGAGTTGTCTCGAATCATGCTTGCATTAAAGGCAATCCTTGCAGACAGAGATGAGATTGAGACATTGATCTTCGATGAGATCGATACTGGTATCAGTGGAAGAACTGCACAGAAAGTCTCTGAAAAGATGGCAGTGATCGGACAGCATCATCAGGTACTCTGCATCACGCATCTGCCGCAGATTGCAGCTATGGCAGACAGTCATTTTGAAATTGAAAAACATCTGCAGGGAACTGAGACTATTACCCAGATCCATGTGCTTAAAGAACATGATTCCATCCGCGAACTGGCAAGACTGTTAGGTGGTGCAGAAATTACACCTGCAGTTCTTGAGAATGCGAAAGAGATGAAAGAATTGGCACAGAAACAAAAAAATACAAGATTTAAATAAAATAATTGACCACATACTAAGAGAGGATAATCTTTGTGACGGATTGTTCTCTCTTATTTTTGTACCTTTCGGGTTTACTGCGATGGGAAGTGTTTTATGGCAATTTCACAGTTACAGAATTTCATAAATACAGAATGAAAGGATGTGCATAACAATGAACAAAAGAAAATACAGACTTTTTGTCATCTGTTGTCTTGTGCTGGATCTGTTGGTGATGCTGATATCAGGTTACAGATATCTGGACAGAAAGATACCTGACGAAATTCAGATTTCCAGAGGCAAAAAAACAGAAGATGTCACAGAAGTTTTGTCAACACCATTTGTTACATTTGAAGAAGCAGTTACTGTTTCGCAGGATGGAGGCTATATTCTGCCCTGTAAACTTTTGGGTTATATTCCATTTAAAGAAATAAAAGTGACACCTGCAGATGATCAGGAAATTTATGTCAGCGGAAGCACCATAGGAATTTATATGCAAACAGAAGGTGTTCTGGTGATTGACACCGGTGAAATTCAGAATCGGAATGGTGAGACAGAGGAGCCTGCGAGAAATATTATCAGACAGGGAGATTACATTATCTCATTTAACGGAGAAAAAATCTCTACAAAAAGAGAACTGATAGATGACGTCTCAGAACTTGATGGCAGCGAAGTTACACTGGGGATAAGCCGTAAAGGAGAGAGTATTCCTGTATCTGTAACTCCTGTAAAAGACAAAAAAGGAGACTATAAACTTGGAATCTGGGTAAGAGATGACACGCAGGGGATAGGAACGCTTACCTACGTAGATCAGAATGGTAATTATGGTGCCCTTGGCCATGGAATCAGTGATATAGACACTGCCCAGCTTCTGAATATCCGAAACGGAGCTTTGTATAAAGCCCGGATTCTTGCGATTAACAAAGGAAGTAAAGGCAATCCCGGCGAACTTGCAGGATACATCTGCTATGATGACAGAAATATTCTTGGAACTATCAAAGCAAACAGCAGAAACGGAATTTATGGTCAGTTCACAGGGATTGCAGATGATGCGATCACTTTAAAGAAAATGCCGGCTGCGTATAAGCAGGAAGTGAAGATTGGAACAGCCACAATTCTCTGCAGTACAGATGGCGAGGTAAAAGAATATGATGCAGAGATCAGAAAAATAGATTTGAATCATGAAGATACCAACAAAAGTTTTGTGATAAAGGTGACAGATAAAGAACTTCTGGAAGCTACAGGAGGGATTGTACAGGGGCTCAGCGGAAGCCCGGTTATCCAGAATGGAAAAATCATTGGTGCGGTAACTCATGTATTTGTTCAGGATGCTTCCAGCGGATATGGAATCTTTATTGAAAATATGCTGAAAAATACAGAAAGACTCTTTTAATGGATGATCAGGATTATGAAACAAAAATCTGATTATTGTCGAAATATATCAGATGCCTGTGAAAAATGAAAATAAAGAAAAAAGAATCACCAAAGCTGTCGACATAAAATAGGACAAATTTCTCTCTGTGTCTTGATTTTTCCGTAAGCATTCCTCTATAATATGTGATGAACCGAAAAAGAAAAGAGATTTATTGAAAAATGGGGGAGGAGTGAAATTTATGGAAAAATTAAATGTGGCAATTGCAGATGATAATGAGAAAATGGTGGAAGTACTTGGTCAGATAATAGAAGAAGACAAAGATCTGGAACTTGTGGGAAAAGCGCATAACGGAGAAGAAATCTGTAATATTATACGTGAAAAGGAACCGGACGTTGTGGTTCTGGATATTATTATGCCGAAAATGGACGGACTGGCAGTAATGGAGAAATTTGCCAATGACAAAAGTCTCAAAAAGATCCCATCATTTATCGTAGTTTCGGCAGTCGGTCAGGAACGTATTACAGAAAATGCATTTAACTTAGGGGCAGATTATTATATCCTGAAGCCTTTCGATAATCAGATGCTGCTTAATCGTATCAAACATGTGCGCAGAGCCGGCGAGAGAAGAATACGTCAGATCGGGCGGCAGCCTGAAAGGACAGAAGACAATCCGGTACCTGTGAGAAATCTGGAAACAGACGTGACAAATATCATTCATGAGATTGGAGTGCCTGCACATATTAAAGGATATCAGTATCTGCGTGACGCCATCATCCTGTCAGTTAATGATATGGAGATGCTCAATTCCATTACCAAGATACTGTATCCTACGATTGCAAAGAAACATCAGACAACAGCCAGCAGAGTGGAACGGGCTATCAGACACGCCATTGAAGTTGCCTGGAGCAGAGGAAAAATGGACACAATAGATGAATTATTCGGTTACACAGTCAGTACAGGAAAAGGAAAACCCACAAATTCAGAATTTATTGCTCTGATTGCAGATAAAATCAGACTGGAATATAAAAATCGCTCTTTCCAATAGTCATAGTTTGGAGTATAATTATTCAATAAAGGCTACCAAGGAGGGTTTTTCGCATGAAAAATATTTTATTTGCAACATCTGAAGCTGTACCATTTATCAAAACAGGAGGTCTGGCAGATGTAGCTGGCTCATTGCCGAAATATTTTGATAAACGATATTTTGATATTCGTGTGATCTTACCGAAATATGCCTGTATGAAACAGGAATGGAAAGATAAAATGAACTATATCACACATTTCTACATGGATCTTGGATATAAGAACTGCTATGTAGGAATCATGCACATGGAGTACGAAGGAATTCAGATTTTATTTTATTGACAATGAATACTATTTCAGCGGACCCAAACCGTATGATGGAGGAACATGGGATCTGGAGAAATTTGCATTCTTCTCCAAAGCTGTACTGTCAGTTCTTCCGGTTATCGGATTCAGACCGGATATTATACACTGTCATGACTGGCAGACCGGACTTGTTCCCGTATATCTGCACGACAGCTTCCAGCAGAATGAATTTTTCTGGAATATCAAGACGATCATGACAATACATAACCTTAAATTCCAGGGTGTATGGGATGTACAGACAATCAAGAATATCACAGGACTGTCCGATTATTATTTTACAGCAGACAAACTGGAAGCATATAAAGATGCCAACTATCTGAAGGGCGGTATTGTGTTTGCAGATGCAGTCACTACTGTAAGCAATACTTATGCAGAGGAAATCAAGACACCGTTCTATGGAGAAAAACTGGACGGTCTGATGTGTGCGCGTGCAAACAGCCTGCGTGGAATTGTAAATGGTATTGATTACAATGAATTCAATCCTGAAACAGATCCATATATCACAAAGACTTATAATGCAACAACTTTCAGAAAAGAGAAAGTTAAGAACAAACTTCAGCTGCAGAGAGATCTTTGGATTGCAGGAAGATCCGAAGACGATGATGATAGGTATTGTATCACGACTGACAGATCAGAAAGGGTTTGATCTGATTCGCATATGTGATGGAATGAGCTTTGCCAGGATGCTATCCAGCTTGTATTCTTGGAACCGGTGATGAACGTTATGAGAATATGTTCCGTCACTTTGACTGGAAATATCATGGAAAGGTATCTGCTCAGATCTATTATGATGAGAAAATGTCTCACCGTATCTATGCATCAGCAGATGCGTTCCTGATGCCGTCCTTATTTGAGCCATGTGGTTTGAGTCAGCTGATGAGTCTTCGTTACGGAACACTTCCGATCGTCAGAGAAACAGGTGGACTGAAAGATACGGTCGTACCTTATAATGAATATGAGGGAACTGGAAACGGATTTTCTTTCAGAAACTACAATGCGCATGAGATGCTTGCAACAGTGCGCAATGCGGAAAGAATCTATTATGATAAGAAACGTGAATGGAATAAAATGGTTGATCGTGCTATGGCAGCTGATTTCTCATGGGGTAATTCCGCACGTCAGTATGAAGAAATGTATAACTGGCTGATTGGTGATAAATAGAAACAGAGAGAAATATTAAAAACTACGAAAGAGCAGGGAATGTAAAAAAAGCACATTTCCTGCTTTTACTGTTATGTTGTTACTGTTTACACACCATTATCCCGCGAGGTGTTTTGGCATGAATATGCCAAAATCCCGAGACATACAAGCCAAAATTCCATTGCCGCAGGCAATCTGGAATGAATTTTGGCTACGTTACTGAGAACGGAGTGAACAGTAACATGAAAAGGTTATTCAGGCAGAATAAAAAGCTTGACATTTGACAGGAAGTATAATACTATAATGAATAGAAAACGAACATAAGTTCTTAAAGGGCTGAAGGAGATTAAAATAAATGATAAATGAAGAAAAGCAGAAAGCACTGGAAGCAGCGCTTGGACAGATTGAGAAACATTACGGGAAAGGATCAGTCATGAAACTCGGGGAATCCGGAGCAAATATGCAGGTGGAGACAGTCCCTACCGGATCTTTAAGTCTTGATATTGCACTTGGAGTAGGCGGTGTTCCCAAGGGACGTATCATCGAGATTTACGGACCGGAATCCAGTGGTAAGACAACCGTTGCACTTCACATGGTTGCGGAAGTGCAGAAACGAGGCGGGATTGCCGGATTTATTGATGCAGAACATGCTCTGGATCCTGTCTATGCAAAGAATATCGGTGTAGATATCGATAACCTGTACATATCACAACCGGACAATGGAGAACAGGCACTTGAGATCACAGAGACGATGGTGCGTTCCGGAGCTGTGGATATTGTGATCGTTGACTCGGTTGCCGCACTTGTACCGAAGGCGGAGATTGATGGAGATATGGGTGACAGCCATGTAGGTCTTCAGGCCAGATTGATGTCACAGGCTCTCCGTAAACTTACAGCAGTGATCAGTAAATCTAATTGTGTAGTTATCTTTATCAATCAGCTGCGTGAGAAGGTTGGAGTTATGTTTGGAAACCCTGAGACAACGACAGGTGGGCGTGCTCTGAAGTTTTATTCATCTATCCGCATGGATGTCCGCAGAGTAGAGACATTGAAACAGGGCGGTGAGATGGTGGGAAACCACACCAGAATCAAAGTTGTGAAGAATAAGGTGGCTCCGCCGTTTAAACAGGCAGAATTTGATATTATGTTCGGAACCGGCATTTCCAAAGAGGGAGATATTCTTGATCTGGCAGCGGAGTGCGGAATTGTAAATAAGAGCGGTGCATGGTACGCATATAACGGAGATAAGATCGGACAGGGACGTGAAAATGCGAAGATTTTCCTGAAAGAGCATACAGATATCTGTGATGAGATTGAGAAGCAAGTCAGAATCCATTATCATCTTCTTCCGGATGAAGAAGGACAGGCCAAAGAGCCGGTGCCGGCAACAGGTGATGCACCGGATGCTTCTGAGGAGTGATCATGGGGAATTCATCCGGAGATCTGAGAGAATTTCTCAGGAATGCAGAGGCTTTAAAGAGACAGACTGTACAGAAACAACAGAAAAATTTAACGGAAGAACCTGAAGAATACAGAGACGCAAGGCGTAAAGCCATGCGTCTCTTAGAACATATGGATCGGACGGAGAAGGGATTGAGAGAGAAATTGCGCCAGGCGGGATTTACCAGTCAGGCGGTTGATCATGCTCTGACATATGTTGAAGCCTATGGATATATAGATGATGAACGATATGCCAGAACTTATATTGCATACAGAATGGATACAAAGAGCCGGCAGAAGATCATCCGGGAACTTATGGGAAAGGGAATAGACAGGAAAACAGCGATAAATGCATGGGAGGAAGAGGCTGCCTTAAATATGCCTGATGAAAAAGAAATCCTCTATCGAACCATAGAAAAGAAATATCCGCCGGATACTGAGCTGGATGAGAAAAAAATGCGTCGGCTCTATGGTTATCTTGTGAGAAGAGGTTTTGGATATTCAGACATTGCAGATACTCTTGAGAATATGAATATCAGACTTGTACATACATATTCGGATGAATCATAGTATACTCCATTGTATGTATATTGCAAAATATATTACTGAGAACAGAACGAACAGTAATTAAATATAGGAAAAATATTCAAACAATTATCCTGAAAAACTTGACATAAGTATGGAAAAAAAGATAAACTTGTATTGTTGTATTTGTACAATGAAAACTAAATAAGGAGGTGCTCCTGTGACAACAACAATTATTGTTGCAATTGTCGCTGTGGTAGTCACGCTACTTATTGCAGTTCCTGTTACTTGCAAAGTCGCTGTGAACAATAAAATCCAGAAGGATGCCGAGATTGTTGGGACAGCAGAAGACAAAGCAAGAAGCATCATAGATGAAGCTCTGAAAACAGCTGAGACTAAAAAAAGAGAAGCTTTATTGGAAGTGAAGGAAGAATCTCTCCGTACAAAAAATGAACTGGAGAAAGAAACCAAGGAACGAAGAAACGAACTGCAGAAATATGAAAATCGTGTATTAGCAAAAGAATCCGCGGTTGACAAGAAAGCAGATGCAGTTGAGAAGCGTGAAGCGGAATGCACAGCGAGAGCAGCTGAGGTGCAGAAAAAAGAAAAACGGGTAGAAGAACTTGAGCAAAAAGGAGTACAGGAACTGGAACGAGTTTCAGGTCTTACCTCCGAACAGGCAAAAGAAGAATTACTCAGATCCGTTGAAGATGATGTAAAAGTGGATGTAGCCAGACTTTACAGGGAATTGGAAAGCAGGGCAAAGGAAGAAGCTGGTAAGAAGGCTAAGGAATATGTTGTCAATGCCATCCAGAAATGTGCAGTTGACCATGTAGCTGAAACTACCATTTCGGTTGTTCAGCTTCCGAGCGATGAGATGAAGGGAAGGATTATTGGTCGTGAAGGCCGTAATATCCGTACTCTTGAGACACTTACAGGTGTGGATCTTATTATTGATGATACACCGGAAGCAGTTGTGTTATCTGCTTTTGATCCGATCCGTCGTGAAGTTGCACGTGTAGCTCTTGAGAAACTGATCGTAGATGGACGTATCCATCCGGCCAGAATCGAAGAGATGGTTGAGAAAGCCCAGAGAGAAGTAGAAGCGCAGATTCGCGAAGATGGTGAGAATGCAGCTATGGACGTTGGAGTTCATGGTATTCATCCTGAATTACTGAAACTTCTTGGACGTATGAAGTTCCGTTCAAGTTATGGACAGAATGCTTTAAGACATTCTATTGAGGTAGCTCAGTTATCCGGAATGCTGGCCGGTGAGGTTGGCGTAGATGTCCGTATGGCTAAGAGAGCAGGTCTTCTTCATGATATTGGTAAATCAATTGACCATGAAGTAGAAGGATCTCATATTCAGATTGGTGTGGATCTCTGTAAGAAGTATAAGGAATCCCAGATTGTTATCAATACGGTCGCATCTCATCATGGTGACTGTGAGCCGGAATCTCTGATCGCATGTATTGTACAGGCTGCAGATGCTATTTCAGCGGCGAGACCTGGTGCAAGAAGAGAAACGCTGGAAACTTATACCAATCGTCTGAAACAACTGGAGGATATTACGAACCAGTTTAAAGGTGTTGATAAATCTTTTGCCATTCAGGCGGGAAGAGAAATACGTGTAATGGTAGTGCCGGAGCATGTTAATGATGCAGATATGGTTCTCCTTGCGCGCGATATTGCGAAACAGATTGAAGCAGAACTTGAATATCCCGGTCAGATTAAAGTCAACGTGATACGTGAAAGCAGAGCGATTGACTATGCGAAATAATATGATTGTTCATTTTATGGACTATCGTGGACAGTTCTTTGCAGATATAAACTGTGCAGATTGTATTTATACAGTCTGTGCAGTTTTTTTGTTATGTTATAGGAAATTACTCCGTAATGTTCCTATAACATAAAAAAGCCCTCCGGACACGATTCTTTCTTGTAAAGACAGGAATACTTCCTGGAATTTCTCAGTAAACTGGTACAGGGTGATAGAATGAAGAAAAACAGAACGGGAACCAAAAAATTTCCTGCGCTTATTTTATTTCTTCTTGGATTTCTGGCCGGAAATCTGATACCGAATATAATCTGGAAGGCAAAATGGCAGCAGAAAACATGGGCATCGGTATATTTTCTGAGTACATTTGCAGGAAAAAATACAGGCAATATTGAATATCTGAAAGAAATATTAAAATACAGAGGTGTTTTTTATCTGTTGAATATAATCTGTGGATTTTCGGTTTTTGGTGCGCCGCTTGCTGTTATAACGCTTCTGGGATCAGGATTGTATGCAGGTATGATAATGACTGTTTCTATACTGGAATTTGGATTTGCAGGCGGGGTGATCGGAATGGGACTTTTGCTGCCGCAATATTTATTTTACATTCCGGTCTGGCTTTATTCTATGGAACAGGAATGGAAGATATCATCAGAAATATGGAGAAACAGAGGTCTGATTTCCGGAGAAGTCAGTATTTATCTTAAAAAAATGTGCATTGCAGCAGTAGGATATTTTTTGGGAATACTTATCGAATGCTATGTGAACCCTCTGATCATTGACATTATTCTAAAATATATAAAAATTTTTAATGACATATTTACTATATTTAGTATTGGTTGTCATAAAATCTCCGACATATGGTATTTGATGACTGAAAAAGCTTGAAATACAAGGATTTTTCTCGAAAAAAAGGTTTGATTTTATGTAAAATAAACAGTATAATACATATACATTTTATCGGAGAGAGTACGATTTTCTGCTGATAAACTGCGAAGAGGATTAATTTTCGTCTGATCGCAGGAGCTACAGGCAGCGGATATTTTGATTAAAAGGAAACGGGAATATGGACATAGAAATAAGGGAATTTATTACATATCTGCATAATACAAAAAAAACATCGGCAAATACAGAAATCTCATACCAGAGAGATCTGAAAAAAATGGCGGAGTTTCTGAAGGAACGGGGAATCAGAAATTATAAAGATGTAAAAGAACTTGAGCTTGAAGGGTATATCAGTTACATGGAACGTGAGAAGTTTGCGTCATCTTCCATTTCCAGAAGCGTTGCTTCTATGAGAGCATTTTTTCAGTATCTGTGGAAGGAAGGCGTGATCGCAGAAGATCCGGCAGATAACCTGAAACCTCCGAAGGTTGAGAAAAGGGCACCTGAGATACTTACCATAGAAGAAGTGGATAAATTACTTCAGCAGCCGAAATTGGATACCCCTAAAGGGATAAGAGATTCAGCAATGCTGGAATTGCTGTATGCAACAGGTATGAGAGTCAGTGAGATGCTTCATCTTCAGATTTTTGATGTCAATCTCCAGTTTGGATATGTGGTCTGTAATGAGAATGGAAAAGAGAGGATTATCCCTATTGGTATTCCATGCAAGAAGGCAATGGAACGGTATCTGCAAACAGCCAGAACTGTTTTTGTGAAAGATGAGAAAGAAACAGCATTATTTACAAATTGTTCAGGGAAAGCGATGAGCCGTCAGGGATTCTGGAAAGTATTAAAGGGATATGCGGATGATGCCGGTATCAAAAGGGATATTGCCCCGCATACATTGAGACATTCTTTTGCTGTGCATATGCTGCAGAATGGTGCGGATATACGAAGCGTTCAGGAAATGCTGGGACATTCCGATATTTCCACTACGCAGGTTTATCTGGGCATGAATATGAATAAAATGCGTGATGTGTATATGAAAACACATCCACGTCATTAAGAACTTATTATTTATGAGGATTGCTATAATGTCAAATGAAAAAGCTTCTATAGTCTGTTTTGAACAGTTTATAGAAGCTTTTTTAACTGAATCAAGTAAGTCCCCTGCTTTAATTGCGAAGAGCAATAAGCAGTGGGTGGCTGAATAGTTTTTTTCTGTAATGTCATAATATGTACTATTTACAGATAATGTAATTACAGCGATCCATCTGATCAGAGAGTATGGAATGTTGTTTATAAACAATAACGGATCAACACATCTCAGCAATTGTATACAGAAGACGTTCGGATTCTTCCCATCCAAGACATGGATCGGTAATAGATTTTCCGTAAATATGATCACATCCGATCTTCTGATTTCCCGGTTCAATATAACTCTCGATCATAAGCCCTTTTACCAGAGTATGAAGTTCCGGGTCTACCTGGCGGCTGTGGAGAACCTCTTTTGCAATACGAACCTGCTGGTCATATTGTTTATTAGAATTAGAGTGGTTGGTATCAACAATAACAGCCGGATTTTTAAGGTTTTTCTCCTGATATTTCTCCCAGAGAAGACGAAGATCCTCGTAATGATAGTTCGGGATTGCCTCCCCATGTTTATTTACGGCACCGCGGAGAATTGTATGAGCCAGTTCATTACCTGTTGTTTCTACTTCCCAGCTTCTGTAGATAAAACGATGTCCGCCCTGAGCTGCTACAACGGAATTGAGCATGACTGCAAGATCGCCGCTGGTTGGATTTTTCATACCTGCAGGAACTTCCATGCCGCTGACGGTAAGACGATGCTGCTGGTCTTCCACAGAACGTGCACCTACTGCCACATAAGAAAGCAGGTCAGAAAGGTAACGGTAATTTTCCGGATAAAGCATCTCATCTGCACAGGTCATACCACTGGTCCGGATTGCATGGATATGCATTTTACGGATTGCTACAAGCCCTGCAAGAAGATTTGGCTGTTTCTCGGGATCCGGCTGGTGAACCATACCTTTATAGCCTTCTCCTGTTGTTCTTGGTTTGTTTGTATAAACACGTGGAACAATCAGAACCTTGTCAGCTATTTTCTCCTGAACATTGCGTAATCTGGTAAGATAGTCCAGAACAGCATCTTCATTATCTGCTGAACAAGGACCGATGATTGCAAGGAATTTATCGGACTTTCCGGTAAAAACATCACGCAGTTCTTTATCTCTTGCATCTTTAACAGCCTGAATTTCAGCATCAATGGGATACTGATTACGGATTTCTTCAGGGGTTGGTAATTTTTTGATAAAATCGAATCCCATAGTAATATCTCCTTTGTGTCTATTTGTCTTGCTTTTTTCGGAATTTATTATAAACCATTCCTATCTGAATGTCGATAGCCAAAATATTTTCGGATGACTTTCTGCGATCATATCAAGCGTTACTGTTCACTTCGTTCTCAGTAACGTAGCCAAAATTCATTCCAGATTACCTGTGGCAATGGAATTTTGGCATATCCATGCCAAAACACCTCGCGGGATAGTGGAGTGTGAATAGTAACTATCAAGTCTCTTAATCAATATGCATTATTTACGGGGATTGCTATAGTTGTTTTGTAGTATCTGTAAACTGTGCAGGATGCTGAGCACCAGTTCGCTGCAGAGAATCCCGTACAGATATCCCCGGATTCCCAGAACAGGGATTGCAAACAGCACGAAACTGATCCGGATGCAGACGCTGATCACACTGTGCAGCAGGCAGATGCCGGATTTTCCAAGGCCGTTGAGTACGCTGGTGAGAGTGGTGTTCAGGTACAGAAAAGGACAGATATAGGACATGGTATGGATATAGATTCCGGCTGTCTGACTGTGAAACAGAAAATTTCCAAGAAATTCTCCAAGAAACAGAAAAAAAACCAAGCAGGATCCGCCTAGCAGCAGACAGTATCGGAAAATCCTGCCGATCACATATTGGATTCGCTTTTGATACCCCAGAGTCTGCAGCTGGGTAATGGAGGGAATCAGCATGGCCGCAGCCGAGTTTGTAAGCGTAGCGGGGAAAAGAATAAGCGGAAGTGCCATCCCTGTAAAGATTCCGTAAACACTCAGGGAATCTTTGGGAGTAAGTCCTGACATTTGCAGCCTTGCAGGTATAAGAATCACTTCAATACTTCCCAGAAGGGTGAGCAGTATTTTATTCATGGTAAGAGGAACGGAAATATGGAGCAATTTTCTGAGAACAGAAAGCGGTCTTCTGATATTCCGGATATTATAATGTGTTACCTTAAAATGCATACTGACTGCGAAAAGAGAAATAAAAGATGAGGCTATTTCCCCGATAAGATTTCCGCCGACTGCAATTGCCGGAGTGATGTTTCGCCCTTGCGATGCACAGATCAGATAAAGAATATAGCATCCGCCTGTGCGGAAAAGCTGTTCCAGAAGCTGGACTCCTGCGGGAAATCCGGCCTGTTTTCTTCCCAAATAATAGCTGCTGATACAGGTATGAAGTGTACTCAACGGAATACTCAGAGAAAGAATCCGTATCAGACCGGAGGTCTGTGACTCTTTCAGAATCTGTACTGCCCAGAAATCCGCATAGCTGTAAAGAAACCAGGAGAATACCAGGGAGAAAACAACAGAAAATACAGTTCCCACGACAAAATAATCTGAGATATGACGACTGGGATTTTTGGAAACTTTTTCTGCGGCAGTGAGGCGGGAGATTGCAGTCTGGATACCGGAAGCGCAGATGGACATGATCAGAATCTGCAGTGGAAGTATAAGCTGAAAGATACCAAGCCCATGTGCACCAATAGTGTGTGACAGGAATATTCTGTAAAAGAACCCCATAAGTCTGCTTAACAAACCGGCAAATGTAAGAAGTAAAGTTCCTTTGATAAAAAGTTTTTTTGACATAATGAAAAATCCAGACCTTTTCATGCGCAGCAGGTGCGAATATCCGCTTGACTAAAAAAACAGTAACCTGCCGAAACGCCTTTACAGCAATATATGAACAAAACAGCCTTGACAGAACGGTTTGTTTCTGGTAAAGTAATCATGAAATCCGAGGGAAACACTGGGAATTAAAAACGAAGGTGAGAAAATGAAACTCTCAACAAGAGCCCGTTATGGCTTGAAAGCACTGATAGATCTTGGTTTGCACAGTGCGAATGAAGCGATATCTTTACAGAGTATTGCGGAGAGACAGGATATTTCCACAAGCTACCTCGAACAGCTTATGGCCATGCTTAAGAAGGCCGGTCTTGTAAAGAGCAGCAGAGGGGCTTACGGCGGATACCAGCTTGGCAAGCCGGCAGATGAGATCTCGGTCGGTGAAGTCCTGCGTGTGCTGGAAGGCAGCCTGGAAGCAGCAGCCTGTCCCGGGATTGAGAATGACGGAACCTGCCATGGCAGTGATGTATGTGTGGCAAAGCTCGTCTGGAAGAGAATCAATGACAGTATTACAAGCGCTGTCGATACCCTGATGCTTGGTCAGCTGATCGAGGAAAGCAGAAGAGTACATGAAGAAAAAATGGAAAGTCAGGGCATGGAAGAAAATGTACCGGACATACTTAAATAAAACAGGAGGACAAGAAAATGGGAAAAATGATTTATCTGGACAATGCAGCAACAACTAAAACAGCACCGGAGGTTGTCCAGGCAATGCTGCCATATTTTTCAGAATATTATGGCAACCCGTCCAGTATTTATGATTTTGCAGGCAAGAGCAAAGAGGCGATCACCAAAGGAAGAGAGCAGATCGCAGAAGTTCTTGGAGCAAAGAAAGAAGAAATTTATTTCACAGCAGGTGGTTCCGAGTCTGATAACTGGGCTCTGAAGGCTACCTTTGAGGCATATAAAGCAAAAGGAAACCACATCATCACAACAAAGATCGAGCATCATGCAATTCTCCATACCTGTGAATATCTGGAGAAACGCGGCGCAAAGATCACATATGTAGATGTAGACGAGAACGGTATTGTAAAACTGGATGAACTTGAGAAAGCAATCACACCGGAAACAATCCTGATTTCTGTAATGTTTGCAAACAACGAGATTGGTTCTATCCAGCCGATCAAGGAAATCGGACGTATCGCAAAAGAGCATGGAGTGCTTTTCCACACAGATGCTGTTCAGGCATTCTGTCAGGTTCCAATCAATGTGGATGAATGCAATATTGATATGTTAAGCTCCAGCGGACATAAGATCAATGGACCAAAAGGAATCGGTTTCCTCTACATTCGTAAGGGCGTAAAAATCCGTTCCTTTGTACATGGCGGTGCACAGGAACGTAAACGTCGTGCAGGTACAGAGAATGTGCCGGGAATCGTTGGATACGGTGTAGCAGCAGCACGTGCAAATGCATCCATGAAAGAACGTACTGACAAAGAAATCGCTATCAGAGATCATTTGATCCACAGAATTGAGACAGAGATTCCTTATGTAAAAGTAAACGGTGACCGTATAAAACGTCTTCCGAATAACGTAAATGTCAGCTTCCAGTTTGTTGAGGGCGAATCTCTCCTGCTGATGCTGGATAATTATGGAATCTGTGCATCCAGCGGATCTGCCTGTACATCAGGTTCTCTTGATCCGTCCCATGTACTTCTTGCAATCGGACTTCCGCACGAGATTGCACATGGTTCTCTGCGTATGACACTCAGTGAAGAGACAACAATGGAAGATGTAGATTTCGTAGTGGACAGATTGAAAGAAATTGTAGCGCACTTAAGAAGCATGTCTCCATTATATGAAGATTTCATGAAAAAACAGAATAAATAACAAAACAGAAGATAATTGTTTGTATTTTTGCAGTTACAACAGAAATAATATTAAAAGAAAGTCAGGATAACAGGAGGAAACACAAATGGCTTACAGTGAAAAAGTAATGGATCATTTTCAGCATCCGCGTAATGTAGGAGAAATAGAGAACGCAAGTGGCGTAGGTACAGTGGGAAATGCAAAATGCGGTGATATCATGAGGATTTTTCTTGATATCGATGATGAAACACATATCATCAAAGACTGCAAATTCAAAACATTCGGATGTGGTGCGGCAGTTGCAACCAGCAGCATGGCAACAGAGATGGTAATGGGAAAAACCATCGAAGAAGCTATGGAAGTTACAAATAAGGCAGTTATGGAAGCCCTGGACGGACTTCCGCCTGTAAAAGTACACTGCTCCCTGCTTGCAGAGGAAGCAATCCATGCGGCTCTGTGGGATTATGCACAGAAGCATCATATTGAGATTAAAGGTCTTAAGAAACCAAAGTCTGATATTCACGAAGGCGAAGAAGCAGAGGAAGAAGAATATTGATTATAGCAAAAAATCTGAATCTGTTTGTAATCTGAAATCGTTATTTATAAAGAAGGGGCGGGTGATACTCATCATCTGCCCTGTGCTTTATATTATGGCATTATATGATACCAGGGACAAAAGATATTTTGTGAAGCAGTTCCCGCAATTTTTATTATATGATGCTGCTATAAATATTTTCTGCAGGAGGTAGAAATGACAGGACTTACAAATGAACAGGTGCAGGAGAGGATTGCAGAAGGAAAAGTTAATGTCAACGAGAACCCGAATACCAGAACATACAAGCAGATCATTTTGGAAAACACGCTTACATTTTTTAACTTTTTAAATATTGCATTGCTTGTTCTGGTGCTTTTTGTGAGATCTTATAAGAACTCCATGTTTATGGGAATCATTCTGATCAATACAGTGATAGGTATTATTCAGGAGATCAGAGCAAAGAAGACGATTGACAAACTTGCAATCCTTACAGAGAGTAAAACAGTAGTTTTGCGTGAGGGGAAGAAATGGAGTATTTCCACAGAGAAACTGGTTCTGGATGATCTGATCTTTCTGAAAACAGGAGATCAGGTTCCGGCTGACGTAAAGGTACTGGAGGGAACTGTAGAAGTAAACGAGTCTCTACTCACCGGTGAGTCGGACAATCTGTCCAAAAGCCAGGGAGACGAACTTTTTTCAGGAAGCTTTGTGACATCAGGGGAAGCTTGCTGTCAGGTAATCCATGTTGGAAAAGATAATTATGCATCGCAGATCACAAGTGAAGCAAAGGAATTTAAACGTCATAATTCGGAACTTCGCAATTCTCTGAATGCGATTCTGAAGGTGATCAGTATCATTATCGTGCCTCTTGGTGCCATGTTGTTTTACAAGCAATATATGATCGTAGGAGATACACTGAAGGATTCTGTGGTAAATATGGTTGCCGCAGTACTTGGAATGATCCCGGAAGGCCTGGTACTTCTGACAAGTGTGGCACTGACATTGGGTTCTATGGTTCTTGCTACAAAGAAGACACTTGTGCAGGAGCTTTACTGTATTGAAACGCTGGCGAGAGTTGACACGCTCTGTCTGGATAAGACCGGTACGATCACAGAAGGTACCATGAAGGTTGAAGATGTGCAGTTGTATGATACAGCACAGACAACTGTTGTACAACATACAGCAAAATTTGATCCGGAAACAGGGGAGCCTGTTCAGAATGTGTCAGCATTAAAACCGGAGGTTACGGTATCAGCAGAGAAGGAAAACGGACAGATACAGGAAACAGTAAATTCAGAAACGGTATCTCAGGAAGAAAGACAGAAGCTTCAGGAAATTGACCACATTATGGGAAATATGATGTCAGTTCTTCATGATCAGAATGCAACAGCAGATGCGCTGAGAAAGCGCTTTCCTTCAAGAAATGACCTGAAACTGATCCATGCCATTCCTTTCTCCTCAGACAGGAAATACAGTGGTGCTGTTTTTGAAGGAAGAGGAACTTATCTGATGGGAGCTGCACAGTTCCTTTTTCCGGAAGGAAATGAAGAACTTCTGGAACATTGCAGCAGTTACGCACAGGAGGGATACCGTATCCTTGTTCTGGCTCACAGTGAACAGGAGACAAAAGGAACGGAACGCCCGACAGGACTTGAACCGTTGGGACTGTTTCTCATCACTGACGTGATACGTGAGGAAGCACCGGATACTCTGGCTTTTTTTGACAGTCAGGGAGTTGACCTTAAAGTTATCTCAGGAGATGATCCTGTGACTGTCTCTGCGATTGCAAAGAAAGCAGGACTGAAAAATGCCAATCATTATATCGATGCAACAACAATCAAAACTCCGGAAGAAATGCAGCGTGCAGTTGCAGAGTGCAGTGTATTCGGGCGTGTAACACCACAGCAGAAGAAACAGATGGTACAGGCTCTTCAGTCACAGAAGCATACAGTTGCGATGACCGGTGATGGTGTAAATGACGTACTTGCACTCAAGGAAGCAGACTGCAGTATTGCCATGGCAGCAGGAAGCGATGCAGCTAAAAATATTGCAAATGTCGTTCTTCTTGATTCTAATTTCGGGGCAATGCCTCATATTGTAAATCAGGGCCGTCGTGTTGTAAACAATATCAGAAGTGCGGCATCCATGTTTCTGATCAAAACAATTTTTTCGGTTTTACTGTCATTGATCACAATTTTCTTTGGAGATGCATATCCCTTTGAACCAATCCAGATGTCACTGATCAGTGCCTGCGCAGTGGGAATTCCTACATTTCTTCTGACACAGGAAAATAATTACAATAAGATTGACCATACATTCCTGAGGCACGTATTTATGAATGCATTTCCTGCGGCAGTAACCATTACAGGATGTGTATTTACGATCATGCTGGTCTGTCAGGATGTATACCATTCCAACGTCATGCTTAATACAGCCTGTGTTCTGGTTACGGGGTGGAACTATATGTCTGCACTGCGTACAGTTTATTCGCCGCTGAACACATACAGAAAAGTGATCATTTATGGAATGCAGTTTGCATTTTTTATAAGTGCGGTTGTATTGCAGGATTTGCTGACACTGGGTTCTCTGGAATTTGGAATGATCATTCTGGTATTTGTACTGATGACATTCTCTCCAATCCTGATCGAAACTATTACAGAATGGATCAGGAGGATTTATGAGAAGTCACTGGACAGAGAAGATGAAAATAAAGGATTTTTTGCAAGATTTTTGGAAAGAGTCCAGAAGTAAAAAACGAGGACAATCTGTAAAATATGCAGATTGTCCTCGTTTGCATTATGCGGTCTGCGTTATGCAGATTAATGGTTTATTTCTTTCTGCACAGCCAGAAGCATCCAAATGCAGGGATCATAACACCTTTAGCTTCCATCTCATGTCCTGAGATAAGATCAGTGTATATGCCGTCATCTTCGTTGATCCATGCAACCTTATCCTGATCGCTGAAGTTATAGATTCCGATGAATTTCTCCTCTGCATTTTCGCGTACGATTGCAAGGATAGAAGAATCCCAGGTATCGATTGTACGAAGATCAGCTGTTGTATCAAAAACGCTGTGTGAACTTCTGATATGTTCCAGATGATCCAGTGCGTGGAAAAGTTTTCCCTGTACTGTATCTGCGATATTTCTGTTTGGAGCAAGTGACCAGTTGAATTCTCCTCTGTGAAGATAGCGGGAATCAACTGCCTTGTCAGGATCATCTTTATAAGAATAGTCGTTTACCTGACCAATCTCATCTCCGCTGTAGATTACAGGGATACCTGACTGGGAAAGCATAAATGCATGAAGTGTGATGTCATAGCGCACACTTCTGTCAACACCAGCTACATTTCCTTCAAAACCATATTTCTCAATGCCACACAGAGATGCGGTAGTACCGCAAAGTCTTGCATCACCCAGACGCGGGTCATCATTGTAAAGTTCACCGCGGCCAAATGTATCCGGATATTTGCCTGTAAAGAAATCATTCAGGAATTTCTTATGAGAAACCTCATCGATTGAGAAATTCTTCAGGAAATCATAATCCAGTCCCCAGCCAATATCATCGTGGCAACGCAGATAATTCTGGAAGATGTACTCTTTTGGAAGAGATCCCAGAATATCCAGCTGTCTGCGGAGCAGAGATACATCTTTGGTTGCAACTGTGTGCCAGGTGCTTGCCATAGTAGTAACGTTATACAGGATATGGCATTCCGGCTTTTCAAGTGTACCGAAATATGGAACAACTTTTTCAGGAGCCATGACAACCTCTCCGAGAAGAAGGACTCCCGGGCACACGATCTCGCAGATCATACGCATCATACGTACGATTGTGTGAACCTGTGGCAGGTTGCGGCAGTTTGTTCCAAGCTGCTTCCAGATATAAGGAACTGCATCGAGACGTACGATGTCAACACCCTGGTTTGCCAGATATAACATATTGTAGACCATTTCGTTAAACACAACAGGATTTCTGTAGTTTAAATCCCACTGGTATGGATAGAAAGTAGTCATGACATGCTTGTGAAGGTCATCCAGCCATGTAAAGTTGCCCGGTGCGGTAGTTGGGAATACCTGTGGACAGGTCTTCTCATAGAGAGCAGGAACATCGTAGGTATCAAAGAAGAAATAACGGTCCTGGTATTCTTTTTCACCTGCGCGAGCCCGTTTTGCCCACTCATGCTCTTCGGAAGTATGGTTCATAACGAAATCAAGGCAGATGTTGATGCCGCGTTCATGGCATTTGGAGGTAAGCTCTGAAAAGTCCTCCATAGTACCAAGCTCAGGCTGCACTGTGCGGAAGTCAGCTACTGCGTAACCACCGTCACTTTTTCCTTTCGGAGATGCGAGCAGGGGCATCAGATGAAGATAATTGACATTGCATTCTTCCACATAATCCAGATGTTCTTCCAGACCTTTTAAAGTATGTGCAAAATTGTTTACATACATCATCATGCCTACAAGATCATTGCGTTTATACCAGTCCGGATCAGCCTCACGCTTTTTATCAGATGCCTTTAATGCTGAATTTCTGCTGTTATAGAAAGCTTCCATATTAGAAGTAAGATCATGCAGATAGGTCATGACATCATCACGATCCTGATATAATTCGCAATATAACCATTTCAGCTCATCATAATGTTTCTGAAAACGTTCGTTATATAAAGTAAGATCAACAGGAACGTCCAGTTTAACAGGTTCCACTTTGGAAGTCTCGACCTTAACAGGTTCTACTTTGGAAGTTTCGACCTTAACAGGTTCTACTTTGGAAGTTTCGACCTTAACAGGTTCTACTTTGGAAGTCTCGACCTTAACAGGTTCTACTTTGGAAGTTTCGACCTTAACAGGTTCTACTTTGGAAGTCTCGACCTTAACAGGTTCTACTTTAGAAGTTTCAACTTTGACAGGCTCAGTTTTGGAAGTAGTTACTTGTAAAATTTCTGATTCCTGCTTTCTGACTGTTGATGAAGAACGTTTCTTCTGGAGTCTTTTTTTAGCCATAATATTCCTCCCTGGTTTATGAAAAATACAGTAACCGGGCAGTGTCGGGACATATAAAACATAAATATGGAGACACCGGACAGTTACGAATATATACAGAAAGCTGCAATTTCCATATCTACTGTCAGGTTTTTTATCATGATCAGCTATGATGCAGACCAGAGAAACAGTATTTGGAGCAGTTTGGAAATTGGGCTTCTGAAATCATATGTAATATTATATTATAGGAACTGCCATATAGGCAAGTACTGACACGTTTTACAGAGAAATAAATTCCGGTTTACGGTCTTTGAAGATTGTATAGTAACGAAAACCACAGGCTTCCAGTACACTGGCAGCTTTATCAAATGCACAGGCGATTTTATCCGGAGTATGCGCATCTGCTCCGATGGTGATGATTTCTCCGCCAAGTTCTCTATAGCGCCTTATTACGGCAGTACATGGATTGGGTTCTCCAAGACCATAATGATATCCGCCTGTATTAAGTTCGATTCCTTTTCCCATGGAAATCAGTTTCTTCAGAATCTCATCCAGAATATCTTTATACCGTCCGTAAGAATATTCCCGGTTCTTGTTAGGACCATAACGGACAACATAATCAATATGTCCGTAAACATCAAATCCGTCATATGCGGAAATGTTTTCAAGAATGGATTCAAAAATATTCCCATATAACATAAAAATTCCTTACGTCCTTCAAAAAATTCCGGGTAATAAGGATCATACCCATGGACAAGATGGGATGAACCGATAACGAAATCAAAAGGTGTCTGAGAGAGAAGTGAGTCAAAATATTCTCCCAGATGCATCTGCAGTCCCAGTTCAATTCCGAAACGTACCTGAATTTTATCCTTATATATATCTGAAAGTTCAGCCAGCTTTTCTTTGTAAGCCGGAATATCCAGAGAAAAATCCAGATTGTCCGGAGTAACAGGGTAATCCGGATCCAGATGTTCCGTAAAAGTAATTCCCTGTAGTCCCGTTTCAACAGCGCGATGGATCATAACTTCCATAGGCGTATCCGAGTCAGCAGAAAAAGAAGAGTGCATATGACAATCCCACAATATTTGTCTGTCCATAATTTCAGTCCTTTCTTCTGTAAAAACAGTACTGTTATATTTGCGTGTGATATATTATAAATGAATACTGTGTCCTCTTAAATGGATATATCTGCACCTGAAATATCACAATTACAGGCCCGGATCAGTGTATTCATAAAGCACTGTATACACAGTATAACATATAATTTACATTTTTTACTTAATTTTTATCTGTTTTTGGAAAATGGTCTTGAATTTTTGTTTAGAATTATGTACAATACATTACAGGTTGATGATTCTTTAACAAACAAAGGATTACCATAATTAACCACTTAATTCATAGGAGGAATTTTATCATGGCAGTAAAAGTTGCAATTAATGGTTTTGGACGTATTGGACGTCTTGCATTCCGTCAGATGTTTGGAGCAGAAGGATTTGAAATCGTAGCAATCAACGATTTAACATCTCCTAAAATGCTTGCTCACTTATTAAAATATGATTCAACACAGGGAAAATATGCTCTTGCAGATACAGTAACAGCAGGAGAAGATTCCATCACAGTTGACGGAAAAGAAATCAAAATTTACGCAAAAGCTAACGCTGCTGAACTTCCATGGGGAGAAATCGGTGTAGACGTAGTTCTTGAGTGTACAGGATTCTATACATCCAAAGACAAAGCTCAGGCTCATATCGATGCAGGTGCTAAACACGTTATCATTTCCGCTCCGGCTGGAAACGATCTTAAGACAATCGTTTACAATGTAAACCATGAAACTCTTACAAAAGAAGATCACATCATCTCCGCAGCTTCCTGTACAACAAACTGCTTAGCTCCAATGGCTAAAGCATTAAATGATCTTGCTGCAATCAAATCCGGTATCATGTGCACAATCCACGCTTACACAGGCGATCAGATGACACTTGACGGACCACAGAGAAAAGGTGATTTAAGAAGATCTCGTGCAGCTGCAGTTAACATCGTTCCTAACAGCACAGGTGCTGCTAAAGCTATCGGTCTTGTTATTCCGGAACTGAACGGTAAACTTATCGGATCTGCTCAGCGTGTTCCTACCCCAACAGGTTCTACAACAATC
>ENA-OQBD01000062-OQBD01000062.1-human-gut-metagenome-genome-assembly--contig:-NODE-62-length-62669-cov-12.416120_pt1 | contig 62669 bp, 50 predicted proteins | sample MGYA00242742_ERZ504543 | MGnify/ENA primary metagenome ERZ504543 (study PRJEB26092, sample SAMD00036239) | human gut metagenome | host: Homo sapiens | study: EMG produced TPA metagenomics assembly of...
ACACCGCCCTGAGCAGCAGGTTCTCTATCTGGTCCTCGTTGAGCCCGGCGAGCGGGCCGGTCGCGGGCGGGGCGTAGATCGACTTGTCGGGGCCCAAGCTGGCCTCCTTCCGTGGCGGTTTCCTCGCCACGATTCTACAGCCCCCGCCGGTGTAGCTGCGCGGGAGGTGCCCCGTCGCCCACTTCTTGGCCGCGCTCACCGTGACCCCCGCGAACTCCGCGGCGGCGGTGGGCCCCATGCCGTCCTCCGTCGCCAGGAGGAAGAGCTCGACCTTCTCCCTGCTGTACATGCGAACCTCCAGTCCGGACCGCCCCGCGGTCCAACTTTCTGTCCGCACCCCCAAACAGTCCCTATTTCACCGCAACTTAGGGTTGAGGTTCTACTGGTAGCGCAGGCACTCCACGGGGTCGAGTTTCGCGGCGCGGCGGGCGGGGTAGAAGCCAAAGATCACGCCGATGCCGACCGATACGGCAAACGCGATCAGCACGGTCGTAATGGAGAAGCTCGGCGTAATCGTCCCAGTGGCCCCTAACTCGTTCATAATGCCCGAGCTCGCTGCAAAGAACGTGAGCCCCCAGGCCAGCAGATAGCCAATCACGACACCTAAAATGCCGCCGGTGATGCACAGCGCCGAGGATTCGGCCAAAAACTGGGCCGTGATATCGCGTCGGCTTGCGCCCAGAGCGCGGCGAATGCCAATTTCGCGGATGCGCTCGGTCACGTTGGTGAGCATCATGTTCATAATGCCGATTCCGCCCACAAGCAGCGATATGCCGGCAACCGCGCCCATGATGAGCGAGAAGGCGCCCATAAAGGAGTTGAGGGCATCGATAGCGCTCTTCATGGAGCTTGCCGACACGCTGTCGTACTCGTCGTCCTCCGAGATGCCCTTCATGCTGCGCACCTTGGACTCGATCGTCTTGCAGAGCTCGTCCATATCGGTGCCCTCGGCGGCGAGTGCCATCACACTGGGAAACGACGGATTGTCATCGCCGTAGAGCTCGGCGATCGTTGCTCGGGGCATGTACAGGCTCAGCGAGCCCATGGAGTCGTTGCCGCCGTCGATAACGCCAATGATCTGCACGTCTCCGCTCGAGACCTTGATGGTCTTGCCGATCGCGTCCTGCTCGTTGCCGTACAGCTGCTCGGCGCCGCCGCGGCCGATGAGCGCCACCCGAGCGCCGGATTTGGACTCGATGTCGCTATAGGTGCGACCGGCAACGATCTTGCTGGCGCCCACGGCATCGAGCATGTCACTATCGACGCCCTGTGCCATGACGGTATAGCTTTTATCTCCAACTTTGTACTCGGAATAGGCGCTGTCGACGATGCCGATCTGCTCAATTTGCGGCACCATCTTGCGCAGCTTCTCGACGTCCGAATCGGTGAGCTCTTGGGACGAGTAGATCTGCACCATGCGGGCCGCGTTGAGGCCCAAGCTGTTGACCAGGCTGTTTTGGATGCCGCCGATGAGCGAGGTCATGGCTATGACCGAGGCGATGCCAATGACGATGCCTAGGATGGTGAGCAGGCTGCGACCCTTGTTGGCCTCGAGCGAGTGCAGGGCTTCTTGGATAAGATCTCGGGTGCTCATGCCTTCGCTCCTTTCGGCCACGTGGAAGATGTACAAGTCGCGGGTAGGTTGCTGATGGCGCCGCGTAGCGTATTCGGCGCATGCGCGATATATGCGCCGTCATGGATTCGCCCGTCGCGAATGGTCACGGCACGGTCGGCCTCGGCGGCAATGCCCGGGTCGTGCGTGATGAGTACGATGGTCTTGCCGCGCTCCTGGAGCTTGTGGAAGGTTTCCATGACGAGCGCCCCGGTTGCCGAGTCCAGGTTTCCCGTGGGCTCGTCGGCCAGGATGATGGGCGGATCGTTGACGAGGGCGCGCGCGATGGCGACGCGCTGCATCTGTCCACCCGAGAGTTCCGATATGCGGTGGTCCCAATGGTCGACCGGTAGCGTGACGGCTTGCAGTGCGTGCACGGCGCGCATCTCGCGCTGGTTGCGCGGCACATTGGTGTAGGACAGCGGCAGCATGACGTTTTCGATAACCGACAGACGCGGCAGCAGGTTGAAACTCTGAAAGACAAAGCCGATGCTCAGCGCACGCACCTCGGTGAGCTCATCATCGTCGAGTTCGGCGACATTGAGGCCCTGCAGGTAATAGTCGCCCGCCGTCGGTTTGTCCAAGCAACCCAGGATGTTCATGAGCGTCGACTTGCCCGAGCCCGAGGGGCCGGTGATGGCGACGAACTCACCGGGGTCCACCGCCAGGCTCACATTGTGCAGGATGTGAGCGCAACCGGCCTCGCTCTCAAAGATGCGGTGCACGTTGCGGATGTCGATGACGGGGCGCATTACATGCCCTCATCGGCAGGCATACTGTCGCCGCCGTCTGCCGTCATGCCCGCGCCGGTATCCACCACGATGGTGTCTCCATCGCGCAGCTTGGTAACCGGCACGTCGGGGTTGATCTCGTTGCCTTGCTCGTCGCGCTTGACCTGCGTCTTGCCGACCACAGCTTCGTTGTCGTTTTGCGTCACGACAGTTACCTTCACGCGGCGCGTTTCCTTGCCTTCGTCATCGGTGGCCAGATTGACGTAATAGTGCTCGCCATCCTCGGTCATGAGCGCCATGGTGGGCACCATGACTACGTCGTCAAGCTGCTCGGTCACCACCGAGACCTCGGCAGTCATACCGGGCTTAAGGCGGCTGTCGGGTGCTTCGATGAGGATGTCGACGTTAAAGGTTACGCTTCCGCCACCACCGTTGGCTGCGTCGGAGTTTGCAACCGATGCGATAGCCGTGACGGTGCCCTGGCTCACGATATCGGGAAACGCGGGATAGGTAACGTTGGCGCTCTGGCCCACGGCGATCTTGGCGATGTCCTTTTCGCCCACCTGAACCGTCACCTTCATCTTAGAGAGGTCGGCGATTTGCATGCACTGCTTGCCGCCGCTCGTGTCGCCTTCGCCCATGACCATGCCTCCGGTCACCGTGGCGCCCACTTTGGCGTTGAGTTCGACGATGCTACCTGAGCTGGGGGCCTTTACGGTGCGTTCGGTCGCCTTGGCGTTTGCCTGGTCCAGGGTTGCCTGGGCCGAGGCGAGATTGCGCTGAGCGCTCGAGACGGCGCTGGCGTTGGCGGTTGCATCCGTCGGGGTGGTCGCTCCGTCGGCATCCAGCGTCGGTGCTGCCTGTGCGGCAGCAAGTGTCGCCTGTGCGTTTTTCAGGTCTTCCTGGGCGGCCGCGACCGCGCGCTGCGCCTCGGCAACGGCATTATCGAGCTCATCGTTTTTAATGGTCATGAGCACGTCGCCCTCGTTGACGCTCTGACCGGCTTGCACGTTGATCGATGCTACCGTGCCGTCAACAGAAGGGGAGACCACTGAGGCAGAAATTGGCTTGAGCTGTCCTTTTGCCTCGACAGTCGTGGTAAAGGTGCCTTCCATGACCATGTCGGTAACAGGTTCACCCGCAGATTGCGGCTGCGAATTGAGGACAACGCTCACAATAATGGCTATTAGGACAATGCCGCCCACGATGCCGGCAGCGATGCCGCGGCGGACGAGCTTTTTGCGGCGCCGCTCCGCGCGCTTGGCCTTGAGCTTTGCGTAAGCCTCATCGTCGGATATTCCGGCGTTACCTTGCTCGTCGTCGTTTTGCTGTGCCGTGGGGGCGCTTGTGATGAGCGGTAGAGTTTCAGTTGCGCCTTCCGGCACGCGCCCGGTATCGTCGGGACCCGGGGTGATGGTGGGGACATTCGACATAGCGTCTCCTTTATAGAACTTACCGCGATAAGTATATGCGCCCACCGGTTGGGGCGGGCGCACAGGCGCGATTCTTTCAGCATCGAAAGGTAGGTGACGCTGAGCTTTGTTGTGACACGCGTGATGTGCTAGGAGTGGACGACCACGCACAGACCGACGCTGATGCAATCGTGGAGCGCCTTGGCATCGGCCAGGCGCAGATTGATGCAGCCGTGGCTACCGCACCACTTATAGGAGTTGGGATCGTCGAAGCTCTTGTCGTTTTGCCAGGTAGCGTCGTGGAAGCCAACCATGTTGCCCTCAAACGGCATCCAGTAGCTCACCGGGCTCTCGTATTTGGGCTTACCGGTCTTGGGGTCCTTGGCGCCGATAAGCTTGGTGGCGCCGTCGTTGCTGTTGATCTGCCACACGCCCTCGGGGGTGGAGTCTTCGCCCGGTTTGCCGGAAATAAAGTTGGCCTCCCACACGATATTGCCGCCCTCGTCATAGTAGCGTGCGTGCTGCTCGGACAGGTCGACGTCGATATACGCCTTCCAATCGGGCTCGCCCTTGGCGGTAAAGGTGTCGGCCTTCTGGGAGTAACTGATCTCAATCTCGCCGGTCTGCTTGTTGTTTATAGCATCCTCGACCTGCTTGGCAAGCGTGCTGCTATCGATAGACCAACCAAAGTCACCGCCTTCGACGGCACATTGCTTGCCATCGGCGCGCGTCCACCAACGAGTGGAGCCCACGGTGTTAAAGCCATTGGCGAGGTCTGCTGCCCAGTTGCTGATCTGGGAGGTGTCAAGTGTGGGGTTCGCGGGGTCGGCAAAACTGATCCACTGCAGCACCGAGCTGCCGTCGACCTTGCCGGCATCGTTACCGTTGAGCTTAAGGGTCACGTTAACGCCCAGGAAGTTGTTGGCGGCATCGCATGCGGCCTGGATCTGGTCGTTGGTGAGCGTGCCGTTGAGCGGCTCGTAGGCATCGTTTCCGAGCTTCGTAAGATCGACGGTCTCGGACAGCGACGCGAGCTCGATCTCCGCATACTTAATGACATGCTCGCGGTTGAGCTTTTCGTTGGAGCGGGCCTTCTCGATCGTGAACTTGCCCGCCTTCTCGTCGTAGGAGCTCGATGCCTCAAAGGTACCCGTGCGGCCCTCGTTGAATGCGTCGATGGCGGCACCCAGATCCTCCTCGAACTGCTTTTGGTCAAAGGCGTCCGAGAGCATGGACAGGTCGACGTCCTGTTCCAGGTCGATGGTACCGTTTTTGGTCGCGCTAACGTTCTTGCCGCCGAGCGAGGCAATCAGGCGCGAAGGCCACAGCAGCGGCTCGTTGCTGCCGATAATCTCGTGGGCAGCTGCCTCGCCGTCGACGATGGGCTCGTCGGATTCGGGCTGATAGGTCCAGCTAAAGTCTTCACCCGAAACGGTGAGCTTGTAGTGCTTCCACGCTGAGTTGACCTTGGTAGCGGCGGATGAGGCGTTGGAAAACGAGATATCGACGCCGGCGATGGTGGTGTTGGGGTAGGCAATCTGCGAAAACGCCACGACGCCCACGATATAGACGATAGCGACAAGGCCGAGGACGACGAAGAACGCCGTCTTGCCGCCCGTCTTATTGCCCTTTGCGGATCGGTTGTCGGCGGGGCCGCGGTTGTTAGAAACTCGAGTGTGCGAAGGGCCCTGGTTGTGACCGGCGCCATGTGCGGAACGCTGCTGACGCTGCTGATGCTGGCCCTGATTGGGGCGCGGGGAGGTATTTGCCGCGCCGTGCTGTTGACCATGGGCTGGCGCAATGGGACGGGGCGATTGGATGCCTCCGGGCTGCCTGCTGGGCTGTTGCGGATCGGGGATCAGTTGGCTGCGGTCGAGTTGCGACATCGTGTATATTTCCTTCGAGTTTCGCTTTACGGCTCATCGTGTTTTAACTGGGCTTGAATTATAGCGATTACGCAATTGCTTGTGTTACGAAAACAGTGGCGATAAAGGATAGGTGGGACATATGTCCCACCTATCGTTCGCTTTTGCTCACTATCCGCATATTCCGCATTTTGCGCACGCCGAGAGTGCTGCCGGAGCCTGCGCGATGCCGCCCTTGGCCGTCTCGCGCAACGTGGCGGGCAGGGCGTGGCCCACCGAGAGCATCACGTGCGCCATCTGGTCAAACGGCACCAGGCTCTTGATGCCGGCGAGGGCGAGCTGCGCCGAGCTGAAGGCCGCAGCCACGCCGATGGCGTTGCGGTTTTGGCAGGGCACCTCGACAAGGCCGCCGACGGGGTCGCAAACGAGGCCCAACAGGTTGCTCAGTGCAATGGAGCTGGCGTCGAGCGCTTGCTCGGGCGTGCCGCCCATCATCTGGACCAGCGCGGCGGCGGCCATGGCGGCAGCGCTTCCAACCTCGGCCTGGCATCCGCCCTCGGCGCCAGCGACGCAGGCGCTCGTGGTGAGGTTGAGACCGATGGCGGCGGCACAGTAGAGGGCATCCATGACCTGTTCATCGTCGAGCTGGAGGTGATCGGCGAGTGCCAGCACGCAGCCGGGGACGACGCCCGCGGAGCCGGCCGTGGGGGCGGCAACGATCACGCCCATGGTGGCGGAGCGCTCGAGCACGGCCATCGCGCGGGTCACGGCATCGGTCTGAACGGGGCCCATCAGGCTTGCGCTTAAATCGTTGCGGCAGGTGGCATCGACGAGCTTGGCCTCGCCGCCGATAAGCCCGCCGAGCGATCGCTGCGGATTGGCGATGGGGGCCGTGGTCTCCTCGCGCATGACATCGAGTACGCGGCGCATGGCTGCGATAGCATGGGCCTCGCCGGTTAGACGCGCCTCGCGCACGGCCATAACGGCGCCAATATTCAGGCCGAACTCGGCGCACGCATCGAGCAACTGCTCGCCGTCGTCAAAGATCTCCTTGGCCGAGAAGCCGGGGGAGAGCGACGAGGCCGAGCCCGGGAGCTCGATAAACGTGGCGTAATCGACATTGTCGAGCTTGCGCAGCATGGGGACGACGGTGTCGTCGGGAGCGCCGTCGGTCTCAAAGACGGAATAGGCCTGGCCGCCCACCTCGGTGCGGTAGGTGCGGCAGAAGGCGATGTTGACGTGTGCGTAGGCGAGCAGGTTCGTGAGTGCTGCGAGCACGCCGGGAACGTCCTGGTGTGCCACGAAGAGCGTGGAATACATGCCCGAGATGTCGACGCCGACGCCGTTGATGCGGCTGATGCGCATCTTGCCGCCGCCGAGGCTCTCGCCGCGGACCTGTGCCGTGGCGCCCGTGTCGTCGACCATCTCGATGTCGACGGTGTTGGGGTGGATGGAGGCGTCGTCGCCCTTGATGTCAAAGTGATAGTCGAGACCCTGCTCGCGTGCGAGGTCAAAGGCCTGCTTGATGTTCTCGTCGTCGGTATCGAGGCCCAAGATACCCGCGACGAGCGCGCGGTCGGTGCCGTGGCCACGGTAGGTATGGGCAAAGGAGTTCCACAGGCCAAAGGTGACCTTGGTGATGCGGCCTTCCAGCAGGCTGGCGGCAACCTGGGCGCAGCGCAGGGCGCCGGCGGTGTGCGATGAGCTGGGGCCGACCATGACGGGGCCCAAGATTTCGAATGCCGAGGTCGTTGCTAGTGTTTGCGGCTTGCCTGCCATGGCTGCTCCTTCTTTATCTCGTCGTCCCGAGGGGCGGGGCATACTCTGTCCCGCCGTTCCGAGGGCTTTGGTATTTGGTCGCCTGCTCGGACAGTCCTGCTCGCACGGAGGCCACATTAAGTGGCCTCCGGCTCGTGCGGAACTCGCGATCGACCAAATACCAAAGCCCTCGGAACTTAGGATACATGGTTGGAGTCGCTCTGCTGCAAAATTTATCGGTCTGTGACCTATTCCATGTCCCAGGTCGGCTCATCTTCACCACCGTTTAAATAAAAAAGAAGTACCGGTTGGAGCCGGTACTTCTTTTGGTGCGTTTTTATTTGGCTGTGGCTTTTCTTGTTAGCTTACAGGCCGCAGGCTGCTTTGAGTTCTTTGACTCGACCGGTCTTCTCCCAGGTGAAGTCGGGGTCTTCGCGGCCAAAGTGACCGTAGGCTGCCGTCTTTTCGTAGATGGGGCGGCGCAGGTCCAGGTCGCGGATGATGGCGCCCGGGCGCAGGTCGAAGGTCTTCTCCACGGCCTCGACGATCTTGTCTTCGGCAACATGTGCGGTGCCAAAGGTGTCGACCATGATCGACAACGGCTTGGACACGCCGATGGCGTAGGCCAGCTCGACCTCGCAGCGGTCGGCCAGGCCGGCGGCCACCACGTTCTTGGCGACCCAGCGCGCGGCGTATGCGGCGGAGCGGTCGACCTTGGTGCAGTCCTTTCCGCTAAAGGCGCCGCCGCCGTGACGGCCGTAACCGCCGTAGGTGTCGACGATGATCTTGCGGCCGGTGAGGCCCGTGTCGCCCATGGGGCCGCCCACGACAAAGCGACCGGTGGGGTTCACATAGATGTCGGCGTTGTCCCACGGCATGTTCTCGGCGGCCATGACGGGGGTGATGACGTGCTCGATGAGGTCGTCCTTGATCTTGCCCATGTCCTCGATCTCGGCGGCGTGCTGCGTGGAGATGACGATGGTCGTGACCTCGACGGGCTTGCCGTCCTCGTAGCGCACGGTTACCTGGGTCTTGCCGTCGGGGCGCAGGTAGGGCAGGGTGCCGTCGTGGCGCACGGCGGCCAGGCGCTCGGCCAGGCGGCTCGCCAGGTAGTGCGGCATGGGCATGAGGGTCTTGGTCTCGTTGGAGGCATAGCCAAACATCATGCCCTGGTCGCCGGCGCCGATCAGGTCGATCGGGTCGGTGGTGGCGCCGGTCTGGGTCTCGAAGGACTCGTCGACGCCCTGGGCGATATCGGGCGACTGCTCGTGGATGAGGCTCATAACACCGCAGGTATCGCAGTCAAAACCGAACTTTGCGCGGTTGTAGCCAATGCGGCGGATAACGCCACGGGCAATCTCCTGCACGTCGACGTAGGCCTGGGTGCGAATCTCGCCGGCAACGATGACGGTGCCGGTGGTCACGAGGGTCTCGCAGGCGCAGCGGACGTTCTCAACGTTGGCGGGCACGCCGTTGGGCGCAATGTAGCCCTGCTCCTGAAGCTCTATTTCTTTAGCGAGGATTGCGTCGAGGACGGCGTCGCTGATCTGGTCAGCGATCTTATCGGGATGACCTTCGGTCACCGACTCCGACGTAAATACAAAGGTCCCGTGTTGGGGTGGGATGGAACGAAGTTCTTCTGACATGATTGTCCTTTCAAAAACGTGTCCCAGCGACCGTTACCATTCCGCCGAGCTCTATATGCAAGGGCACATCATATCGCGTAAATCTAACATTCACACCCTTTCCGCACCCACTCATTGGGGACAGACTTAAATGACCAGCCTTAGGCGGCACTTGGGACACTCTTCAGACAACTTCGAAGAGTGTCCCCAACGACTAGTCGTTTAAGAACGTCCCCAACGACTAGTCATTTAAGTCTGTCCCCAATGAGTAGGTCGGTGCCCTTTGTGCGGAGGTCGCTTTGTTGCTTTATACTTATGCAGTTATACATCCATCCTGCAATCGAGGAGATTTCCATGGCATCAGACGTTCGCGTCCGCTTTGCACCCTCACCGACGGGCAAGCTGCACATCGGCGGCGCCCGTACCGCTATCTATAACTGGGCTTTCGCCCGCGCAAACGGCGGCACGTTCATCCTGCGCATCGACGACACCGACCCCACCCGTTCCACCGACGAGAACACGCAGATCATCCTGCGCGCCATGCGTTGGCTGGGTCTGGACTGGGACGAGGGCCCAGAGGTAGGCGGCGACTTTGGCCCCTATGCCCAGACCGAGCGTCTGGACCTGTACAAGCAGGCCGCCCAGCAGCTCTGGGATGAGGGCAAGGCCTATCCCTGCTTCTGCACCAAGGAGCAGCTCGACGCCGACCGTAAGGCCGCTCAGGAGCGCAAGGACCCCTTCCAGGGCTATCAGCGCCGCTGCCGCGATCTTGATCCCGAGGAGGCATGCCGCCGCATCGAGGCCGGCGAGCCCTACGTCCTGCGCATCAAGGTGCCCGAGGACCGCGGCGACGTCGTCATCCACGACGCCGTTCACGGCGAGGTGACCTTCGACGCCAAGGAGCTCGACGACTTTGTCATCTTCCGCTCTGACGGCACGCCCACGTACAACTTCGCGACCGTCGTCGACGACGCCATGATGAAGATCACCCACGTCATCCGCGGCGACGACCACCTGTCCAACACCCCGCGTCAGGTCATGGTCTACGAGGCCCTCGGCGCGCCCGTGCCCACGTTCGCCCACATCTCTATGATTTTGGGTGCCGACGGCAAAAAACTCTCCAAGCGCCACGGCGCCACCTCGGTGGAGGAGTACCGCGATGCCGGCTACCTGCCCGACGCGTTCGTCAACTACCTGGCGCTGCTCGGCTGGTCGCTCGACGGCGAGACCACGATCATCCCGCGCGATGTTCTGGCCAGCAAGTTCTCGCTCGACCGCATTTCCAAGAACCCGGCGACCTTCGACCCTAAGAAGCTCGACTGGGTCAATGCCGAGTACATCAACGGCATGTCTGACGCCCAGTTTGCCGACGAGATCATGGTCCCCGAGCTGCACGAGGCGGGTCTCATCGAGGGTAACGTCGAGTACGGCGAGGACTGGATCGACGCGCTTGCCGCCATCGTTAAGCCGCGCACCAAGATGCCGGCCGACGCCGTGACCGTTGCCGCTCCCATCTTTGCCACGGCCGAGACGCTCGAGTATGACGAGAAGTCTGTCAACAAGGGCCTGGCCAAGGAGGGCATGGGTGCCATTCTGGATGCCGCCAAGGCCGCGCTTGAGGGTGTTACCGAGTGGACGGCCGAGGCCATCGATGCCGCGCTTGAGCCGCTGCCCGAGCAGATGGACCTCAAGAAGCGCGTGGTGTTCCAGGCCGTGCGCGTCGCCGTCTGCGGCAACATGGTGAGCCCTCCGCTGGGCGAGACCATGGCGCTCGTCGGCCGCGACGACTGCCTGGCGCGCATCGACCGCGCCCGCACGATGGCGCTGTAATCGCTGCGCAAACGTATGTATCCGAGCCCCGCTCACCGCGAGTGGGGCTCTTGTTTCTGTAGACGTATGGATAGGAGGTGCTGGCGCCATGGCCGACAACTGTCGCTGTTTGGTTCGCCGGAACCTAAGGAAGCTCCGAAGTCCGCGGCCCCTGCTGCCGCCCCGGCGCAGCCCGAGCCCGCATCTGAGCCCGTCGCCGCCTACGCGAGCGTGGTTCTCGACATCCCGACCCGTGCGCTGTCCGAGCCGTTTGCCTACGGCATTCCGCAGTCACTCGCCAACGATGCCCAGATCGGCTCCACCGTCCTAGTCCATTTTGGCAACCGTGCGGCCGCGGGCTATATCGTCGACATCGCGCCCAAGCTTGCCAACCTACAAGGTAACGACGCCCTCGACCCCGCGCGCATCAAGCCTATCGAGGCTATCCTCAGCAAGCCGCTCTTTACCGCTGAGGCTGCACGCATTGCGCGCTGGATGAGTCGCGAGTACGTCGCAACTCTTTCCGAGTGCCTGCGCCTATTCTTGCCTCCGGGTGGAAGTCCGCGCGTGGTCAAGGGCGATGACGGCGTGTGGACCGTTGAGCGCCCCGCCGTCAAGCCTATCCAAAACCGCTGGGTGATGCTTACGCCCGATGGCTTTGACTATACGCCGCCCAAGACTGCCGTTCGCCAACGCCAGCTCATCGAGGCGCTTCAGTGCGGCCCCGTCACGACGCGCGATCTCAACCTGCTCTACAACAACATGTCGGCGACCATCAAGGCGCTCGAAAAACGCGGCGTCGTGGTGGTGGAGGAGCGCCGCGCCTGGCGTGGCTGCAGCGAGCAGACCACGTTGTCCTCGGCAAGCGGCAAGGCGCCGGTCGCGCTCACGAACGGCCAGCAGCAGGCGCTCGCGCAGATTGAGCGTGCTCGCCTGGACGCACACGGCGATGTGGTCCTTGTCGACGGCGTCACCGGATCCGGTAAAACCGAGGTCTACCTCTCCGCTATCGAGCGCGTGCTCGCGGCCGGGCGCTCAGCGTGCGTGCTTGTGCCCGAGATCTCGCTGACGGCTCAAACCGTCGGCCGCTTCCGTTCGCGCTTTGGCGAGACGGTCGCGGTCTTCCATTCGCGCCTTTCGGCCGGTGAGCGCCTGGACCAGTGGGATATGGTCGCCAGCGGTGCTGCGCGCGTGGTCGTGGGCGCCCGCTCGGCGCTCTTTTGCCCGCTCAGCGATCTTGGTCTCATCATCATCGACGAGGAGCACGAGACCAGCTATAAGCAGGGTTCCAGCCCGCGCTACCATGCGCGCGAGGTGGCGGCCGAGATGGCGCGGCGCTATCGGTGCCCGCTCGTACTGGGCTCCGCCACGCCCTCGGCCGAGGCCCTCGACCGCTGCCGCCGCGGCACGTACGGCGGCGCTACCTGGACGCGCGTCGAGATGCCCGAGCGCCCGGGACACGCGGTGCTGCCTACGGTTCGCATTGCCGACCTGCGCCGCGAGTTCGCACGCGGCAGTCGCTCCATGTTCTCTAAACCGCTGATGGAAGGTCTGGAGCGCGTAGTCGAGCGCCGCGAAAAGGCTGTGTTGCTGCACAACCGTCGCGGCTTTGCACCCTTCCTGATGTGCCGCGAGTGCGGCTGCGTGCCCACCTGCAACCACTGCTCTACCGCGCTCACGTACCACGAGCGCACGCACACGCTGCAGTGCCACACCTGCGGATCGTCCTGGCGCGTGCAGCCGTATCCCGCGCCCACGAGTCGCTGTCCCAAGTGTGGCAGCCGCTACCTGGCAAAAATGGGCCTGGGTACGCAGCAGATCGAGGACGCACTGCACCAGATGCTGCCCGACGACGTCGCCATCATTCGCATGGATGCCGATTCCACGCGTGGCAAGGACGCGCACAAAAAGCTACTCGAGCAGTTCGATGCGGCCGATTGCGCCGTGTTGCTGGGCACCCAGATGATTGCCAAGGGCCTCGACTTTCCCGAGGTCACGCTCGTGGGCGTGGTCAATGCCGACTTTGCGCTCAAGCTGCCCGATTTTAGAGCAGGGGAGCGCGCCTACGATCTGCTGGAGCAGGTTGCGGGCCGCGCCGGTCGCGGCGATCGTCCCGGCGAGGTCATCATCCAGACCTACCTGCCCGATGACCCGGTCATTCGCGCCGTCGCCGAGCACGACCGCTCGATCTTTACCGACTACGACCTGGACCAGCGCCGCGACGCCCTGTATCCGCCGTTCGTTCGTCTGGTCAACATTTTGGTGTGGTCGGCTAGCCGCGACGATGCGCAGGATTATATCGGGCGCATCGCAAAGCTGCTCAAGCGCCGATGGCATGCCGCCACTCCCGACTTTTTGCGGTCGGGCAGCGCGGTGCCGCAGGTGCTGGGTCCGGCTTCGTGTGTAATCGAGAGAGCAAAGGACCGTTATCGCTTCCACCTGCTTGTGAAGTCGCCCGTGGGGTACCATGTCTCTGATGATATCGATGCCTGCCTCAAAGAGGTGGGTTCCGTGCGTGGCGTGAGCGTGAGTGTTGACGTCGACGCCTATGATTTGATGTAACAACCCGAAAGGATGGCCATGGAAGCCAACGGAATCGTACTGTCGCCCGACCCTCGTCTGCGCCAGGAGTGCGCTGTCATCGAGGAAATCACCCCAGCGATCGAGGCGCTTGCCGAGAAGATGAAGAAGATGATGTTCGAGAACGGCGGCTGCGGCCTGGCTGCTCCGCAGATCGGCGAGCTCATCCAACTCGTCACCATCGACTGCGATTACAGCGACAAGAACGACTATGACCCGTACGTGCTCATCAACCCTGTCATTGTTGAGCAGAGCGACCATCTGGTGCCGTTTAGCGAGGGCTGCCTGTCCATTCCCGGCATTAGCTGCGAGATCGAGCGTCCCGACCATGTCGTCGTCGAGGCGTATGACCTGGATGCCAACCTGATTCGCTACGAGGCCTCGGGCGATCTGTTCTGCGTGTGCCTGCAGCACGAGATCGATCACCTGCACGGCAACACCATGTTCGAGCGACTCAAGCCCATGCAGAGGCTCAAGGCAGTCAAGGAGTACCAGGACGCCCTGGCCCGCGGCGCTCGACCGGGCGAGACGGAGTAGGTTTGTCCGTCCCCGGGGCTCCCGCCTATATCATCCCGTGCTCAAACATTCTCGCTGCGCTGCGAAACTGCGCGCGGGACGATATAGGCGGGCGCCCCGGGGACTACGTTGACGCTGCCTGTCTCGCTCGGGTGCCATCGGGCCAGGGAGGGGCGTCATCTCTGATAATTGCTTTGTTGGGAGGGCTGCTTTTATGCGGCTCTTTCTTTGGTTTTGGGTATATTTGTTCTTGTTGAATTGTTATTGCGGGTGGGCTGGGTACTTGGCTTTCCGCTGTTATTTGTAGCCGTCTCGGCTTTGGTTGAGGGGAGACGTTCTTTATGCGTATTGTGTTTATGGGTACGCCTGTTTTTGCTGTGCCGTCGCTGACTTCGCTTGTCGAGGCCGGGAATGAAATTGCCCTGGTCGTTACGCGTCCCGATGCTGTTCGTGGGCGTGGTAAGAAGCTTGAGCCGTCTCCTGTTAAGGCCAAGGCGCTTGAGCTGGGGTTGCCGGTCGTTGAAGCAAATCGTATGACGCCGGAGGTGGTTGAGGCGCTCCAGGCTGCGCGGGCTGATATTTTCTGTGTGGCTGCCTATGGCTGTATTTTGCCTGATGAGGTGCTGCATTTGGCGCCGCTTGGTATTGTGAATGTTCATGCTTCGCTGCTGCCGCGTTGGCGTGGCGCTGCTCCCATTCAGCGTGCCATTCTTGCTGGTGATGAGGTTGCTGGCGTTTCCATTATGCGTATTGGGCATGGCGTGGATACCGGCGCTTATTGTGCTCAGGTCTCGACCTCGGTTGCCGGTAAGCATGCTGAGGAGCTGACCATCGAGCTTGGTGAGCTGGGCGGTAAGCTGCTGGCCGATACGTTGCCCTCGCTTGCTGATGGCACGGCGGTGTGGATCGAGCAGGATGAGTCGCTCGTCACGCATGCTGCCAAGATCTCCAAGCAGGAGATGCGTCTGGATCCGCAGATGGAGACGCTCGATTGCGTGCGCCACGTGCTGGCTTCGTCCGACACCGCACCCGCCCGTTGCGTGATTGCCGGCAAGACCGTGCGCGTGCTCGATGCCGTGCCTGCCGACGTGTCGCTTGGCAGGGGCGCTGTTGCTGTCAAGAGTAAGCGTGTCTACCTGGGACTTTCCGAAGGAGCGGTTGAGCTTCTCGAGGTTAAGCCCGACGGCAAGCGTGCCATGGCCGCTGCTGCCTGGGCTGCCGGCCTGCAGGGTGCCGAACTTAGGTGGGGTGTACTGTCATGAGCAAGTTGTCTCCCGCGCGCAAGCTTGCGCTCGATGTGTTGATGGAGGCCGATCGCCGCGGTGTGTACGCACGCGACGTGTTGTCTTCCCGTGCTTCTGCCAAGGCCATTGACCAGCGTGATTCCGCGTTTGCCGCTCGCTTGGCGCTCGGTGTTGCCGCGACGCAGGGCATTTTGGATGAGCTGCTCGATCAGTTTCTCGATAAGCCCAAAAAGGTCGCGCCGCGTGTTCGCATGGCGCTTCGCATCTCGGTCTTTGAGATGCTCTACCTGCATACCCCTGGCCGCATTGCCGTGAGTCAGGGTGTTGAGCTGGTTCGTAGCGGCGCCAAATCGGCCGCCGGTTTGGCGAATGCCGTGCTGCATAAGGTTGCGGACAACGTTGAGGACTTTGCCGCTGCGGCGGATGCCGATGAGTCCGAGCGTCGTTTGGTTCGCCTTTCGCGTTTGATGGGTCTTCCTCGCTGGCTGTGCGCCCGCATTATGGCGTCGTTCGATACGCCCGAAGGCGCGCTCAACTTCGCCGGAAATCTGGCGCCCGCGCCGCTCGCTTTGCACGAGAATGCCTTTGCGACCAAACCTGATCCGTACATTTCGCAGCTTGTGGTGCCCGTGTTCCCGGGTTGCCATGCGCCGGTCGATGCGCAGGCCACCGTTGCGTCGGACGTGTTTGAACGCGCGGCGGCCGTGGCCTCGGACCTTAACGCCCAGCTCATCGCCACTGCGGCGACGCGTCCCGGGCGTTGCTTGGAGATTGGTGCCGGCCGCGGCACCAAGACCTATGTGATGATGTGCCAGGCCAAACGTGCCGGGTACGAGCGTCAGCATACCGCGCTCGATCTGCACGATCGCAAGTGCGATCAGAATCTCGCGCGCCTGCATAAGGCGGGTATCTCGGGTGTTCGTACGGTGTCGGGCGATGCCTGCGAGCTCAATGAGGTGCTCACATCCTTCGACGCGATGCTTGGCGAGCCTGCCCTGTTCGACACGGTGTTTATCGATGCGCCGTGCTCTGGCACCGGCACCATGCGCCGTCATCCCGAGATTCCGTGGCGCCTGACCGAGAACGACGTTACGACTGAGCTGCCTCGCCTGCAGCTGACGATGCTCAAGGAAGCAGCCGCGCGCGTGGCTGCCGGCGGTGAGCTTATCTATGCCACCTGCTCGGTTTTTGATGAAGAGAACACGCAGGTCGTCGATGCTTTCCTGGCTTCTCCCGAGGGCGCCGGCTTTACCGTGGCACCGCTCTCAGAAGCCCAGATTCTGCAGCTGCCCGAGTTCGCACAAGCCAAGAAGCTCGTCTCCGTTCGCCAAAACGACCGCGGACTTTTCCAAAGCGTCCCCATAAACGCCGACTCCTACGACGGCCACTTCTGTGCCAGGTTGATTCGCAAGCAGTAAAGAAGTTGCGGTGAAATAGGGATTGAATAGCGGCCTCTACCCGCCAAACAGTCCCTATTTCACCGCAACACAGAAGGAAACTTGGGTAGTAAAAAGCAGCCCCGCGATCGGTGTCGGTCGCGGGGCCGCTTGTCACTAGTGGTTATGCGGGCAGTTGGCGCAGCAGCCACTGGTGGCGCTGGTGCTGGAGCCGCCACTGCGCTGGTCGGTGTTGTAGAAACCGCTGCCGTCGAACTTAATGCCGCTGGCCGAAAACGTCTTGGATGCCGGGGCACCGCAGCTAGGGCATACGACCTCGGGCGTCTCGGACATGGGGTGCTCAACCTCAAACACGTTGCCGCAGCTCGTGCACTTGTAATCGTAGCGCGCCATAATACTTCCTTTTCAGCACAAAGCGGGCAGATCGCTCTGCCCGCAAAAATTCAAACAGCTGTAACTGTACCCTATATCGAGGGTTTTATCACGCTTCGCCCCAGAATCTATGGGTGCTGCGCAGGAGCTTCGCAGTTTTCTCCTCGGCTGCCGCAACGTCGGCCTCGTCAGCCTGCCAAGTCCAGTTGCCCGTGGCCACGCCCGGTACGTTCATACGCGCGTCGTCGCCCAGCCCCAGCACGTCCTGCAGCGGCATCATCACGAGCGGAGCATCGCTTGCCAGGGCATCGCCCATGAGCTCGCTTGCCAATGCAATGCCGCTCGGCTCGTCGCCACCTGCAAAGGAGCGCGTGCACCAGCCGGCAAGCGTCGAGGTGTCGTGCGTCGAGGTATACAGGATCTTGCCCGGTGTGGGATGAATTCCGCAGCGAACGTCGTAGTCGCTAAACTCCAGCACATCCATGCCGGGGAAGCCGCAGGTCGAAGCCATCGCGCGTACGCCAGGTGTTAGATAGCCCAGATCCTCGGCAATAAAGTTGAGCGGACCCAGCTCGTCGTAGGCGGTCTGGAACAGGTCCTTGCCCGGTCCCGCAAGCCAGCGGCCGTCGGCACAGGCCTTGCCGGCAGGGATGCTAAAGTAGCTGTGGAAGCCCAGGAAGTGGTCCAGGCGCACACGGTCGTAGAGCGAAAACGCACGACGCAAGCGATCCATCCACCAGCTATAGCCGTTTCCCTTCATGTGATCCCAGCGGAAGGTGGGGTTTCCCCACACTTGCCCCTCGGGCGCAAAGTTGTCGGGCGGCGCGCCCGAAATCTCAATCGCCTTACCGGTATCGGACAGCCAGAAGTTTTCGGGCTCGCTCCACGCATCGGCCGAATCGTCCGAGACATACATCGGGATATCGCCGATGACCTCGATGCCCTTCTTGTGTGCATAGTTCATGAGCTCGCACCAGGCAAGGTCAAAGCGATACTGCATGTACGCCTGCAGCTCTGCCTCGTCGTGGAAGCGCTCGTCATCGATCAGGTGCTCGTTGTAGCGCGCGACATCCGCCGGCCAATCGTGGCGCGACAGTCCCTCAAAGTGCTTCTTTACCGCCATGTAGACGCAGTACTTCTCGAGCCAGTCGGCGTTGCGATGTTTAAACGCCGTGTACAGCGGGTCGGCATCCTCGCCGCCGCGGGCCTTCCAGGTGACGAAGTCGGCAGCCAGCTCCTCGTGGCTCTCGGGCAGCAGGTCGATATTGCCTGCAAAGGCCGAAGGACCGGCGTAGGGGGAGCGGAAGAAGTCCGTTGGATTGACGGGCAGGACCTGCCAGTAGCGCATGCCCATGGCGGCCAGATGGTCGATAAAGCGACGCGTGGGCGCACCGATCGTGCCAGGCTTGCCGTCATCGGTCGGCACCGAGGTGATGTGGCACACGACGCCCGCGCCATGATCGAGCGGCTCCTGCAGGCGCTTCTCGGCATGGTGATAGATGATCGAAGAGCCCAGCGGGTACAAGTCGAGCGTGACTGTGCCGTTGTGGATTTCGCACTCGTGTCCGCTGATCACGTCGCTAGCACATTCGCCGAGCGCCGGGATCGTCACGCAGTGCGAATTGCGCAGGCTGCGGTTGATGATAACCGTCGCGGCCTCGCCGTCTTTGCCCGTGCGGGTGTAGGCCAAGACGTCGTCGTTGAGCGCAAAGGCCTTGATCTCGCCATCGACCATAAACGGTAACGCGCGGCGAATGGCAGATGCGTTCTTAACGATGGCTAGCGTATCGAAGTCGTGGAGTTGGTCCTTGGTCGGCAGGGTGCGGCGGTTGCCCGGATCGGTGAGGCCCTCCAAGCCGTACTCGTCGCCATAATAGATCGAGGGCACGCCTGGGAAGGTCATCTGCATGAGCGTCGCCAACCAAAAGCGGCTCTTGGCCAGGCCCATGGAGTTCTCGTCCAGGCGCCACTTGCTGCGCTCGCTCTCGGGCAGCTGCGACTCGTCGGGACCGCCGCCGAGCACCGAGATAATGCGCGGACGGTCGTGGCTCGAAAGCAGATTGAGCGCGCAGGCCAGTGCCTCGCGCGGGTAGTTCTCGCGCAGGGTCTCGATGTCCTCAGCAGCTTGATAGGCATTCTTGTAGCCCATCAAAAAACCGATGACCATGTCGCGGAAGGGGTAGTCCATAGCGGAGTCGAGCTCAGAGCCCTGCAGATAGCGGCGCAGGTGGCCATAGCTGATCTTGTTGGAGGCGTCTTCCCAGACCTCGCCGAGCAGCAGCGCGTCGGGCTTCTCGGCGAGCACGGCCTTTTTGATTTCGGACAGGAAGTCGTCGGAAAGCTCGTCGGCCACGTCCAGGCGCCAACCATGGGCACCGGCGCGCAGCCATTTGCGGATCACGCCGTCCTTGCCCAGGAGCCGCTCGCGCACCAGTTTGGAGCTCTCGTTGATGGCGGGCATGTTGCCCACGCCCCACCAGCAGTCATACGAACCGTCTTCATGGAAGTAAAACGCATCGCGCCACGGCGAGTCCTCGCTCTGCCAAGCACCGACGCCGGGATAATTGCCGTAGCGGTTAAAGTAGATCGAATCGTCGCCCGTGTGGTTGAAGACGCCGTCCAGGATGATAGAAATGCCGAGCTTCTCGGCCGCCTTGCACAGCTCCGTAAAGTCCTGCTCGGTGCCCAGAATCGGGTCGATCTTGGTATAGTCGGCCGTGTCGTAGCGGTGGTTGCTCGCGGCCTCAAAAATCGGGTTGAGGTAGATGGCCGTAAAGCCCAGCTCGGCAATGCGGGGCAGGTCATTTTGGATACCCTTGAGCGAGCCGCCGTAAAAATCCCAGGTCTTGATGGAGCCGTCTTCGGCACGTTCGTACTCGGGCGGTTCGTTCCAGTCCTCGACCATGCGGCGCTGGATTCCTTTGCGCGGTTTTTCAACTTCGGCAAGCGTACGTTCGCGCCAGTTTTCGTCGCGTGCATAGCGGTCGGGGAAGATCTGGTAGACCATACCGCGCTCGTACCAAGTGGGACGGTTCTCGCGGTGCTTGTAGACGGTAATCTGGAAGGACGGAACCTCGGCGTAGTCGTAGGTCACACCCTCGCCACCGGTGCGACCCTGCGGTGCACCCAGGCGTACCTCGGGCTGGCCCTCGATGTTGCAAATGAAGCTGTACCAGATAAGACAGGGCTCAGTGCACTCAAGCTCTACGGTAAATATGCCGTCGCCCTCGTGCGTCATGGGATACAGAGACTCACCGATCTCATCGACCCAGGTACGCAGGGTAAGCGTTGCCTGGTTAGGGTCGGCATCCTCCAAAATCACCGAGAGCGAAACAGAAGTTCCAGTGGTCACAGCACCAAACGGAGTACGAAACTGCGGCAGACGACTGTTGTGAATCAATCTCATAATACGGTCCAGTTCAATAGAATCACGGCCTGCGGGCCATGGGCTTTACGCACAGGATAAAAGTATATCTGTTATACACAGGCTGTATAAACAACATCCGTTTACCATCGGCGAACGGTTGTCCTAGAAAATCGTTTTACCACCCAAATTATCGCGATATTTAAAAAATCTATACCGATACTATTTGTAGCCAACCAAAAGTACCCCGGTTTACTACGACGAATTGAATGATCTCAACCACGGTCATTTTCGTGATATTAAAACCGCAGGTAGAGGCGTTGCCAATTTCGTAGATTACTCGCCGTGGTCAGCCGGAGCCATTTTGTCGTAGTAAACCGGGCTTCTTTTTTACTAGAGAAGTTCAACCAAGAAGAGGGCGCCTGGTTGGGGCGCCCTCTTTTGCGTTGAGGATTAAGTTTGAATTTTCCGGATTAGTGGCGCTTGCGGGTGGCCGTTGCCTTACGGACGGAGGTCTTCTTGGTCGGAGCCTTTTCCTCAGTCTTAGCGGCGGGAGAGACCGGGGCCTCCTTGGCGGGCTCGGTCTTTGCCGTAGCCTTCGGAGCGGTCTTGACCTCAGCAGCCTTCGGTGCCGGCTCGGCCTTTACTGCGGGCTTGTCCTCGGCCTTAGCCTCTGCCTTGGGAGCAGCAACCTTGGTCGTGGCCTTTTTGGCCGTCGTGGTAGTGCGCTTGCGCGTGGTAGTCTTGGCAGCCTGCTTTGCCTCGTCAGCTGTCTCGGCCTTGGACTCGGCGGGCGTCTCCTCGACTTTGCCGGCCGGCTTTGCGACTGCCTTCGGGGTCGTCTTCGCGGCGGCCTTCGTCGTAGTAGCCTTCGTGGTCGTCGACTTCGTTGCCGTGGTCTTCTTGGCTGCCGTTGCCTTCTTGGTGGTCGCGGCCGTCTTCTTGGCAGCGGTCTTGGCCGGAGCCTTTGCCGCAGGCTTAGCCTCGGCGGTGGCGGTCTCGGCCTTTACCTCGGGAGCGACCTCGGCCTCGGCGACCTTCTTGGCAGCGGCGGTCGTGCGCTTGCGCGTGGTCGTTGCCTTGGCGGTAGTTGTCTTGGCAGCGGTGGTCTTGCTCGCAGCGGCCTTCGTGGCCGTAGCCTTCTTAGCCGTTGCCTTGCGGGCCGTCGTCTTCGTGGCGGCAGGCTTCGCTGCGGGCTTTACCTCGGCCTCGACAGCCGTCTTCTCCTCGGCCTTGGGCTCCTCAGCAACAACCGTCTCATCGACAGCCGCAGCAGCCTCCACAGCCGCCGGGCGCTTAATCTCCGGGTGCATAAAGAAGTACAGGTCCAGATACTTGTCGGCCGAGCGCGTCCAGCTAAAGTCCTGGCTCATGGCCTGCGTGACCAGCTGGTTCCATGCGTCGCGGTTATCCCAGAACAGGCGCGCCGCGCGGAACACCGCGTCGCCCATCTCGTCGCCGTTAAAGTTGCTAAACGAGAAGCCCGTGCCCTCGCCGGTAAACTCGTTATACGGGATCACCGTGTCCTTCAGACCGCCGGTCTCGCGAACAATCGGCAGGGTGCCGTAGCGCATGGCGATGATCTGCGACAGGCCGCAGGGCTCAAACTTCGAAGGCATCAGGAACATGTCGGCGGCAGCATACATGCGCTGTGACAGCGCCGGATCGAACTCGATGCGCGCGGCCATGGTGCCGGGGTACTTGTCCTGGAAGTAGCGCAGGCCGTCCTCGTAGTCGCGGTCGCCAGTGCCCAGCACGGCCACCTGCACGCCGCCGGCCAGAATGCGGTCGAGCGCGTACATGACCAGGTCCATGCCCTTCTGACGCGTCAGGCGCGTGACCATCACCATGAGCGGACGGTCGTCGCGAACCTCGAGTCCCAGCTCTTCCTGCAGTTTGGCCTTGCACACAGCCTTGCCGGAGCGGTCCTCCACGGTGTAGTTGGCGGCAATGCGTTTGTCAGTCGCCGGATCAAAGCCCGCGACGTCGATGCCATTCAAAATGCCCTGCAGCGCGTACGAACGCTCACGCAGAACGCCGTCCAGGCCCTCGCCAAACTCGGGCGTCTGGATCTCGTTGGCATAGGTGGGGCTCACCGTGGTAATGGCGTCGGCATAGCGCAGCGCGCCCAGCATGTAGTTGACGCTGCAGGCGTCGCAACGCAGCTGCGAGGCGGCAGCGGGAATATGCGCCACACCCAGGATGTCCTCCATTACGGTGTCGCTAAACTGGCCCTGGAACGCCACGTTGTGGATCGAGAACACGGTCTTGACGCGGTCGTACAGCGGCAGGCCCTGGTAGAACTCGCGCAAAAACACGGGCGCCAGTGCCGTCTGCCAGTCGTTGCAGTGCAGGATGTCGCACTCAAAGCCGGCGGGCAAGTGCTGCAGGCTCTCGGTGATGGCCTTGGAGAAGAACGCAAAGCGCTCGCCGTCGTCAAAGAAGCCGTACGGATAGTCGCGCGCAAAGTAGCGCTCGTTGTCGATGAACATATAGGTGACGCCGTCGTGCTCGAGCTTCTCGAGCCCGCAGTACTCGTTGCGCCAGCCCAAGCTCACGTAAAAGTCGGAGAAGTGCTCCATCTGCGCCTTGTACTCGTCCTTGATGGTGGCGTACTTGGGCACCATCACGATGACTTCGGTGCCGGCGCGCACAAGCGCCGCAGGCAACGAGCCCGCCACGTCGCCCAGGCCACCGGTCTTTACAAACGGTGCGCACTCGGCCGAGGCAAACACGATCTGCATCTTTTTGCTGGAATCAGCCATATTGTCTCCCATGTTGTTATTCGAGAATAGCCGCCTGGCGCTAACCGGGCGGCTATTCTACATGTTACGAGCGATGTTGCGGTGCCAACGTTAACGTACGATGGTGGTGTCGGAAGTTAACGGAGCCTTGCCCAGCACCAGGATGTTCTCGGGCGTGCCGCGAAGCTCGGTGTTGGTGGGAACCACGTTGTTCTTGTCCAGAATGGCATTCTCGACGCGGGCGCCGCTCTTGATGATGCAGCTCTGGTTGATGATCGAGTTGGTCACCGAAGCGCCTTCCTCGACCACGACGCCGCGCGACAGGATCGAGTTGCGCACGGTGCCCTTGATGATGCAGCCGGCCGAGATGATCGAGTTGCACGCGTGGCTGCCGGTCGCATAGCGCGAAGGCGGCACGTCGTGAGCCTTGGTCAGGATCGGGCGCTCGGGGTCAAAGAGCTGGTCGGCCACGGTCTGGTCGAGCAGGTCCATGCTGCGGCGATACAGCGACTTCTCGCTAAACACGCCCACGACCTCGCCCTTGTACTCGTAGCTGCACACATCGATGTTGCCAAAGTCGCCCTGGAGTGCCTCGAGCAGGTCCAGATAGTCGGCGGCCTGGTAGTGGTCGATGATCTCGAGGAGCGTCTCACGGTTGACGATGCAGCAGTCCATGGAGGCGTTGTCGCCGTACGCGACGCCGGCGCTCACGCCCGTCAGGCGGCCGTTCTCGTTAATCTCGAGTTTGGTCTCGTCATCGACATTGCGCGTGGCCTTGCAGTACACCACGGTCATCTGGGCACCGGAGTTCTCGTGCGCCTCGATGATGGTGTTGAGGTCCATGTTAAAGATGATGTTGGTGCCCATCATCACGACATAGGGATTCTCCGAGCGCTGGAACAGCGTCTTGTTGGAGATGATGTCGCGCAGCAGGAAGCGCATGCCGCCCTTGGTGGTGCCATACGCGTTGCCGGGCACCATGAACAGGCCGCCCTTCTTGCGGTCCAGGCCCCAGTCCTTACCCGAGCCCACGTGGTCGATCAGCGAGCGGTAGTTACCCGGCATGACGACGCCGACGGTCTTGATGCCGGCATTCATCATGTTGGACAGCGGGAAGTCGATCAGGCGGTAGCGGCCCAAAAACGGAACGGACGCGATGGGGCGGTCCTTGAGCAGGACGCTGCCGTAGGTCGAAGAGTAGTTAGCGGTGATGTAACCGATGGCCTTGCGATTGATCATCGGATCATTCCCCCTTCCCGATAACGACGTCATTTCCAACGACGGCCGTATCCTTGGTGGTATCGACAGAGCCGAGCTTCACGCCCTCTTCGACCGTGGAGTTCTCGCCCAAAATAGCGCGGCAGATGTGCGCGCCGCTCTTAACGTGCGCACCCGGCAGCAGCACGGAGTCCTCGACCACGGCGCGCTCCTCGATGATGACATCGGTCGAAAGGATCGAGTGGCGAGCGGTGCCGTAGATCTTGCACCCGTTGGAGACCAGGCAGTCGTCCAGACGGCCGTCCGGGCCAATGTAGTGCGGCGGACGCGTGGTGATGTTGGACATGATGGGGAAGTTCTTGTCAAACAGATCGAACTCAGGGTTGTTGCCCAGCAGGTCCATCGAGGTCTCGTGGAAGCTGGCGATGGTGCCAACATCCTTCCAAAAGCCGTGGAACTCGTAGCTGTACAGGCGCTTGTTCTCGCCGAGCAGCTTGGGGATGATGTCCTTGCCAAAGTCGTGGCTCGAGCGCTGGTCCAGGGCGTCCTCCTCGAGCGCCTCGATCAGCACGTCGGCCGAGAAGATGTAGATGCCCATGGACGCGAGGTTCGAATCGGGCTTCTCGGGCTTCTCGGTGAACTTGGTGATGCGGCCGTCCTCGGGATCGGTGGTCAGGATGCCAAAGCGGCTGGCCTCCTCCCACGGCACGGGCATAACGCTCACCGTGAGGTCGGCGTTGTTCTCAATATGCGTCTTGAGCATCTTGCGGTAGTCCATGCGATACAGGTGATCGCCCGAAAGGATTAGGACGTACTTGGGGTCGTTGGCCTTGATGTAGTCGAGGTTCTGCGTAATGGCGTCGGCCGTGCCCGCATACCAGGCGCCGCCGGTCTGCGTCTCGTACGGCGGTAGGATCGACACGCCGCCGTCGCGGCTGTCCAGATCCCACGCCTCGCCGGAGCCCACGTAGGCATGCAGCAGGTAGGGACGGTACTGCGTCAGAACGCCCACCGTGTCGATGCCCGAGTTGGAGCAGTTGGAGAGCGAAAAGTCGATAATGCGGAACTTGCCACCAAAGCTAACCGCCGGCTTTGCGATCTTTTGGGTGAGTGCCCCCAATCGGCTGCCCTGTCCTCCTGCGAGGAGCATCGCGATGCATTCTTTCTTACTCATCGATTTCTCCTTCTGTCATCGATGTTCCAAAACCCATTAGCGGCGGGCGCAGCGCAATGTCGCGCCCGCCGAATAATGCCGTGCGGCAAAGGGAGCTCGCGCCTTTACGCGTGCCAGATCTCGTCGCGGTACTCGCGAATGGTGCGGTCGGACGAGAACCAGCCGGAGGAGGCGGTGTTGAGCAGGGCCTTGCGGTTCCAGGTCTCCTGGTCACCGTAGCTGCCGGTGAGCTTTTCCCATGCATCCACATAGCTGCGGAAGTCGGCCATGACCAGGTCGGGGTCGTTGTTGTTCATGAGCTCGTTGTAGATGCTCTCAAAGTTGCCCGAAAGACCCGCAAAGGTGTTGTCCTTGAGCTCGTCCATCACGCGGCCCAGACGCTCGCGATCGTTGTTGAGGGTATCCCATGCAAAGTAGCTGTTCGATGCCCAGAGCTGCTCGACCTCGGGAGCGGTCAGGCCAAAGATGGCCTCGTTCTCGCGGCCGGCCAGGTCGGCGATCTCGATGTTGGCGCCGTCGAGGGTGCCCAGCGTAATGGCGCCGTTCATCATGAGCTTCATGTTGGACGTGCCCGAGGCCTCCTTGCCGGCCGTGGAGATCTGCTCCGAGATCTCGGCGGCGGGGTAGATGAGCTGGGCGTTGCTCACGCGGAAGTTGGGGATAAAGCAGACCTTCATGACCTCGTTGACGCGGGCATCGTTGTTGATGACGTCGGCAACGGAGTTAATGAGACGGATGGTCTCCTTGGCGAAGGTATAGCTCGAGGCAGCCTTGCCGCTAAAGATGAAGGTCGTCGGCGTCACGTGGAAGTTGGGATCGGCGATGCGGCGGTTGTAGATGTCCATCACCTTCATGATGTTCATGAGCTGGCGCTTGTAGGCGTGGAAGCGCTTTACCTGAACATCGAAGACGGTGTTGGGGTCGATGATCAGACCGGTCTCGGCCTTAACGTAGGCGGCCAGACGCTCCTTGTTGGCGCGCTTGGAGGCACCCACGGCCTTCAGGAACTCGGTGTCGTTCTGGAACTCCTTGAGCTTTTCCAGCTCAAAGGCGTCCTTGAGCCAGCCATCGCCAATGGCCTCGGTCACGAGCTTGGCGTAGGTCGGGTTGGCCTCGGCAAAGAAGCGACGGTGCGAGATGCCGTTAGTCTTGTTGTTGAACTTCTCGGGCGTCAGAGCATAGAAGTCCTTGAGCACGATGTTCTTGATGATGTCGGAGTGGATCTTTGCCACGCCGTTGACGCTGTGGCTGCAGATCACAGACAGGTTGGCCATGCGAATCTCGCCGTCCCACAGAATGGCGGTCTGGCGCAGACGCTCCTGCCAGCCCTCCTGCGTGGTGTCGAACGACTCGTGCCAACGACGGCTGATCTCGTCGATGATCTGGTACACGCGGGGGAGGAGCTTGGAGAACGTGCCGATGGGCCACTTCTCCAGAGCCTCGGGCAGGATGGTGTGGTTGGTGTAGCTCACGACCTGCGTCACGATGTTCCAGGCGTCGTCCCACTCGAGCTTCTTCTCGTCAATGAGGATGCGCATGAGCTCGGGGCCGCACATGGCGGGGTGCGTATCGTTGGTGTGGATGGCCACAAACTGCGGCAGCAGCTCCCAGTTCTCGCCGTGCTCCTTCTCAAAGGTGTCGAGCAGGCTGTAGATGCCGGCCGACACAAACAGGTACTCCTGCTTCAGGCGCAGCAGACGGCCGTGCTCGCCGGCGTCGTTGGGGTAGAGGATGGCGCTGATGGCCTCGGCCTCGGCGCGCTCGGCGTCGGCCAGGGCGTAGTCGCCGCGGTTGAAGGCCTCCAGGTCAAAGTGCTCCTCGACCGGCTCGGCAGCCCAGACGCGCAGCTTGTTGACGGTCTCGCCGGCATAGCCCACCACGGGGATATCGTAGGGGACAGCCAGGATGTCCTGCGTATCCACCGTGCGGTAGAACGTGCGGCCGTCCTCCTCAAAGCCCTCGACATGGCCACCAAACTTGATGGTCACGGCCTTGTCCTGACGACGGACTTCCCAGGGATAGCCGTGGGTGAGCCACTCGTCGGTGGCCTCGACCTGACTGCCATTGACGATCTCCTGCTTAAACAGGCCGTAGCGGTAGCGCATGCCGTTGCCATAGCCGGCAATGCCCTCGGCTGCCATGGAATCCAGGAAGCACGCGGCCAGACGGCCCAGACCACCGTTGCCCAGAGCCGGATCGGGCTCCTGGTTCTCGATGACGGACAGGTCGAAGCCCATGTCGTCGAGCGCCTCGGCGACCATGTCGCGCACGCCAAAGTTGAGCAGGTAGTTGTCGAGCAGGCGGCCAATCAAAAACTCGATCGAGAAGTAGTACACGCGCTTTTTGCCCTCGGCGGTGGCGCGAGCGTCGCTCTTGGTGGCAACGGTGCGTGCCTTCTCGGCCACGAGCTTAGCCAGGGCGTTAAAGCGGTCGAGGTCGCTCGCGGCCTCGACGCTCTTGCCGCTGATGCTCATGACGGCATCGCGATAGAGCTCGGTAAACTCCTGCTTGTTGTCGAAGATCTTATTCATACGTTCCTTTCCCCCGGGGATATTTCTCCCGGAACGGTTATGACATGTATCCTACGCCCCGGCGGGGCGGGTAATTGCAGTGGTAACGCTTTTGTTACGCTTTCTTGGCAGGAGCCTTAACAGTAGCTGCCTTGGCCTTGGGAGCAGCCTTTTTGGTGGCTGCCTTCTTGGCCGCGGTGGACTTGGCCGAAGTCCTGGCAGCGGGCTTGGCAGCCTTCGTCTTAGCCGGAGCCTTCTTGGCAGCCGCAGCCTTGGGCTTCACCGAGGACGTGCGCTTTTTGGGCGCAGCTTTGGGCTCCTCGACCACGGGCGGCTTATAGCTGCTGGGACCACGGCGCTTAAGCACCACGCCAGCCAGACCGGGAACCTTAATCTCAATAGAGTCCATCTGCCCGTTCCAGGGATAGGGCTCGCTCGAGCAGGTGTAAGGCTCCTCGCCGGCATAGCCGCTGCCGCCAAACTCGGGACGGTCGGAGTCAAAGATGACCTCCCAGTCGCCCTCGCGCGGCACGCCCACGCGGAAGCTTTCGTAGCTCGCCGGGTCAAAGTTGATCAGGATCACCAGGTCGTCATCAATGTCCTCGCCCTGACGCACAAAGCTCACGATGGACTGCTTGGAGTTGTCCGCGTCGATCCAGGTAAAGCCATCGTCGGTGTAGCCGCGCTCGTACAGGGCGGGCTCGGCGGTGTACAGGTGGTTGAGCGCTTTGATGAACGCCTGATGGTGCTTGTGAGTTTCATACTCCTCGGTCAGGAACCACTGGATGGACTCGTAGTAGCGCCACTCAATAAACTGGCCGATCTCGTTGCCCATAAAGTTGAGCTTGGCTCCGGGGTGCGTCATCTGGTAGAAAGCCAGCGTGCGCAGGCCGGCAAACTGGCGCCACCAGTCGCCCGGCATGCGGCCGATGAGCGAGCACTTACCGTGCACGACCTCGTCGTGGCTCAGCGGGCAAATGAAGTTCTCGGTAAAGGCATACATGATGGAGAACGTCAGCAGGCCGTGGTTGCCGGGGCGCCACGGAAAATCGGTCTGCATGTAGTGCAGGGTATCGTTCATCCAGCCCATGTCCCACTTGTAGTGGAAGCCCAGGCCGCCGTCCTGCGGCGGATAGGTCACGAGCGGCCACGCGGTGGATTCCTCGGCCATCATCATCACGTCGGGGTAGTGCGCCTCCACGGCACAGTTGACCTGGCGGATAAACGCACTGGCGTCCAGGTCCTCCTCGGTACCGTACTTGTTGAACTTTTTTTGGCCGGGATCGTCGATGCCAAAGTTGAGGTACAGCATGCTGGACACGCCGTCCATGCGAATGCCGTCCACGTGGAAGTTCTCGAGCCAGTACAGCACGTTGGAGACCAGGAAGGAGCGGACCTCGCCGCGGGCGAAGTCAAACTTGTGCGTGCCCCAGTTGGGGTGAATCTCGTGCTCAAACAGCATGTGGCCGTTAAAGGTGGCAAGGCCGTGGGAATCGGCGCAAAAACCGCCGGGCACCCAGTCCATAATCACGCCAATGCCCGCCTCGTGGCACGCATCGATAAAGTGCATGAGCTGCTGCGGGTTGCCGTAGCGCGACGTGGCGGCGTAGTAACCGGTCGTCTGGTAGCCCCAGGAGCCGTCGAAGGGATGCTCCATGAGCGGCATAACCTCGATATGCGTGTAGCCCATGTCGCGCACGTAGTCCACGAGCTCCACCGACAGGTCGTCGTAGGTGTAGAACTCGCCGCGCTGTGCGGGGAAGGGATCCATGGGGCCGGGGTAGTTGCCGTACTCGTCGGGCTCGCCCTGCGGCGCGTCGCCGTGGCGTTTCCACGAGCCAATGTGCACCTCGTAGATGTTCAGCGGCTGCGACATGTGGTTATGGCTGGCGCGGCGCTTGAGCCAAGCCGCGTCGTTCCACTTGTAGCCATCGAGGGTCCACAGCACGCTCGCGGTACCCGGAGGGCACTCGGCCTTAAAGGCGTACGGATCGGCCTTGTAAAGCTTTTCGCCCTCGTTGGTCTCGATGAGATACTTATAGAGTTGGCCCTGCTCGGCGCCAGGAATAAAGCCTTCCCAGATAGCGCTCGTATGCACGGGCACCAGCGGGTTGGCTTGTTCATCCCAGTCGTTAAATTCGCCAATGACGTGAACGCTCTTTACATCGGGCGCCCAAACGCAAAAACGCCAGCCGCGCGTACGATTCTGCGTGTCGTGGTGCGCGCCCATCTTTTCCCAGCTGCGCTCCCACGTGCCGATGCCAAACAGATAAACATCGTCCTTGCTGAGCTCCGGTGCGTGCGGGGCGGCTTTACGGGTAGCGGGCTTTTTGGTTGCTGGCTTTAGCTTTGTATCGCTCACGTTTGATCCCATCATGACGCGGCAGCGTGTTGCCTTGGTGACTAGATGCGAAAGGTCCAAGGCTGCACGAATCGAAGGGACGGCGATAGTTTAGGTGATTCGTTCCACCTCGCGTGCTCGGTGGAACTTTCGGCACAAAATACGATAACACCTGTTCGTTACTTTTATGGAGAAAAGTGGATTTGCGGCGGCGTTTAATCGGCGAGCGCCATGTTTATACCACTTGCAGAATTGCGATGGTAAAACTCTTGACAGTTTTACCAATTAGGGTTTCAAGATTGTTAGGTTGACGTTTGGTAAAACGCTTTTAGCAGGTTGTTTACCATTTGACACAGAAAGGCTCGTTTATGGACCATATCGCTGCCCCAAGTGTTGCTATTATTTTCGATTGCGACGGCACGCTGGTTAACAGCACCCCCGTTTGGGCCTATGCCCAGCCCGAGTTATTGCACCGCCACGGTGTTGACGTGACGGTCGACGATTTTGCCCAGTTTGAGCATCTGTCGCTCGAGGATGAGTGCCAGGCCTACCACGACACCTGGGGCATTGGCGCAAATGGCGAGGACCTCTACCGCGAGCTGGGCGAGATTTTGATTGATGGGTACTCCAAGGTGCCCCCGCGCAAGGGGCTCCTGGCATTTTTGAAGCAGGCGAAGGCGGCGGGCATTGCCATGTGCGTGGCCACGTCCACGCCGGCCGAGCTGGTGCAGTCCGCGCTCGCTGGTGCCGGGCTCGATGCCTACATGGAGTTTGTTACCACGACGGGTGAGGCAGGACGTTCCAAGCAGTTCCCCGATGTGTACGAGCTGGCGCTGCGCCGCCTGGAGGAGCGCCATGGGTGCAAGTTTGAGCGCGCGTGGGTGTTTGAGGACGCGGTCTTTGGCCTTAAGAGCTCTGGGACCGCCGGCTTTAAGCGTGTAGGTATTTATGACTCGCACGGCCGCATGAAGCGCGACGACGTGCGCGCCAACTGCGATATCTTTATCGACAGCTACGAGGAGCTGGATCTGGCCCGCGTGCTTTCGTTTGAGGGATAGGCGAGGGCCGTGGCTTGCAAGGTATTAGTGGTCTGCGGCTCGCCCGTGGTGGCGAGCGCGGATCTGCTGCGCCAGCTGGCGGGGGAGTGCGACCACGTTGTCGCCGTGGATCGCGGACTGGACGCGCTGTTGGGCGCAGGGCTGGGCTGTGACTTATATGTGGGGGATGCCGATACGGTGAGCGATGAGGGACGCGCGCTGGTCGATGCTGCCACCGCCTTTGAAGTTGAGCGCCACGACCCCTACAAGGACTATACCGATCTGGCGCTGGCGCTCGATTCCGTTCGCCGTCGCTGGTCAGGTGCCGAAGTGGTTGCGACCTGCGCCACCGGCGGCCGTCCTGATATGGCGCTGAGCGTGCTGGGCCTGCTCGCGGGCTACGAGGATGCCCCCATCTGGATCGTCGAGGACAAGGTGGTCGCCCGAATCCTCCACGCAGGCGAATCATGGACCATTGAGGGTGCCGAGGGCAAGACCTTCTCCATCATCGCCATAGCCCCTGGTACGGTGGTAAGCGAACACGGCTTAGAGTGGGAACTGGATCACAGCACCCTAGGCTTGTTGGCTGACACCGGCATCAGCAACGTCGTCAGGTCAACAGCCACAATCCAAGTCCACTCCGGAACCGCCATCGCTTACCTCTACAAGTAAAGGCCATCTCATCAGGGTTTTATCGGGACGGCAGACGAGTTGGAAAACCCGTAAGCGATGAAAGCAACCAAAATTCCCTCTTGCATCAAGTAAAACATTCCCCTATAGTATCTCCTCGTCACGGGGGCGTAGCTCAGCTGGGAGAGCGCTTGACTGGCAGTCAAGAGGTCAGGGTTCGATCCCCCTCGTCTCCACCATCGTGAATGAAAGGCCACTCAATAGAGTGGTCTTTTTTGTTTGCATGCGATATTTAGTGACTGAACTGCATTTTTGCAAAATATGCAAATATTACTTTCCTATTCAAGTTCGCCTTCAGCAGTAGTTGTCGCTAATTTTGCGACAACTGCACCCCAAAAGTTATCAACAAATCGCCTCAAAATGCGTTGGCTCTGTAGCCGGGCGTGCCTAGTGTGTGATGAGCATCTTCGCAATGCAACGCCCATACCCACACGCCAGCAAAATGTTGTGCAATTTATTTCCTGGTTCTGTACATTATTTGTAAGCACGGCGTATTTTCTTTGGCGTATTAAAGCCTAAGTTTGCCCGCATTTACTCGGGACCCCGTTGCGAGCACCCCATTGACCTGCGTCAACGTGAACAACATATGCAAACAACCCCCTCAAGCTCGGATTTGTTGCATATGTTGTTCAACATAAGCCAAATCGGTTTCGACAATTGCTTGTGCTAGGATACCTACGTTACATGGGTTCAACTGTGCTCACGGCTCCAATAGGCCACGTATCACAGGGTCGATCAGCATCCGGCCGTAACGGCGGTGCTAGAAACACCACGAGCTCCAATATCGATTGCCATGCGCGATTATGAATTTGCTTCTGATGGCATTTATAAGTTCGCATTGGACAGTGCATCAAGTTGCGACGGCAAACCAAGCAGTCCTTCAGCTGTTTGCGTGCGGCCCAGTTTTGTACCCGCTTGACTGGTTCGCACGCAGCCAGCTGGGGTCACGGACATTTTTGCGATACGTGTCCGCGACTCTAGCAACTGCGCTTATACATACCGTTCACGGTGGGGCAGAGCCACGTGCTTGTCTAACTGAGCTCAGGGTTTGAATATGGAGCGCCTTCGCGCACAAGCGCCCTGGCGAAGCCATATCCAAACCCCGTGAGCCACGCGTAAGACAGCAAGGGGGTGGTGCTCGTGTGGTATGTGATCCAGGTCATTAACGGTCGCGAAGACGTAATGCGCGAGCGCATCGAGCGTATGGTGCCGGCTGGTGCCATGCAGGAGCTCTTTTATCCCCAATTTCAAACCGAGAAAAAAGTTACACGGCGAATGGGTCAATACGACCAAGCCGCTCTTTCCCGGATATCTTATCTGCGACACGGCAGATCCCCGCACCGTGCAACAGTATCTGCTGCGCATGGACGACTTTGCCCGGGTGCTTTCCCAGGACGGTCAGTTTGTGCCGCTGGCAAAAGAAGAGGTCCAGCTTATTGGCGGCTTTACGCATAGGGGAGACCGCATAGTGCCCATGAGCGAGGCCTTAAAAGACGGCGACCAGGTCGTAGTAACGGCAGGTCCGCTGCTGGGCCACGAAGGCCTTATCAAAACCATCAACAGACGCAAGAGTACTGCTTATTTGGAGCTCGACCTGTGCGGCCGACGCGTAACCACCCGCGTTGGCCTTGCTGTGCTTTCGGCCGAGCAGCGCGTCATGCGAAACCTTAAAAAGGAGATCGCCTAAGTGCGAGCGACTGTTTAACGGGACAGGGTGGATCCCCGGGGGGGACGTAGGTTTGAAGGAAATAGTGCAAGACAATCAAATGGGGGATGCGGCAGCGCTCGCTGTCACTCTTGAGGACAAGCGCGAAGCTGCAAGGCTTAACAACGCCGGAAAGCATGAGCCTAAGCTGTCGGAGAACGGTATCCCGGCCGACGTGCTGGAAAAGCTGTTGCCCGGTGACGACATCATTGAACTAGAAGAACCCGTTGTTAACGGTGGGTTCTTCTACCGCTTTATCAAGCGCTCTTTCGATGTTGTCTCCTGCGGTTGCGCGCTCGTTATTCTCGCCATCCCGATGGCTGTCATTGCCATCAAGATTAAGTCCGAGTCCGAAGGCCCCGTGATTTATGCACAGCGTCGAGTTGGCAAAGACGGCAAGGTCTTTAATATCTATAAGTTTCGCAGCATGTACACCGATGCTGAATCTCGTGGTGCCCAGTGGGCTCAGGACGAAGATCCGCGCGTAACGCCGTTTGGCAAGTTTATGCGCAAGACGCGTCTGGACGAGATCCCCCAGTTCTGGAATGTTTTTAAGGGCGATATGAGCCTTATTGGTCCGCGTCCGGAGCGCCCTACCTTTTGCGATGAGTTCGAGAAACGTATTCATGGTTGGCGTTACCGCACAATGGTGCGTCCGGGCATTTCCGGTCTTGCCCAGGTGACTGGCGGGTACGATCTGCTTCCCAGCCAGAAGGTCTTGTTTGACCTGCAGTACATCAAGACAAGAAATATCAAGATGGATGTTGTGATCATGCTTAAGACGCTTGGCGTTGTCAGCACGGGAGACGGTGCACGATGAAGATTGCCGTAATCACTGCCGCCACTCATTCCATTCCGCGCTTTCGCATCGATATGATCGACGAGTTTGTTCGTCGCGGATGCGATGTGGTCGTTTTTGGCGATGAACCTCACGAGGCTTGGGACGAGTTTTTCAAGGAACACAACGTTGCTTACCGCACCTATCCAGTTTCTCGAAACGGAATGAACCCACTTGCTGACCTTAATACCAAACAGGCACTGAAGAAGCTGTTGATCGAGGAGAACCCTGATAAGGTTTGGACCTATCAGGCAAAACCGAATATTTATGGCTGTATAACAGCCCATGAAATTGGAATTAAAGACATCTATGTAATGATGGGCGGGCTTGGATCTGTATTTCGCTCGACAGACCCTAAATCTCGTTTTATTCGAGCTATAGTTTCTGCCGAGTATCGTTACGCCATGCGCTTTGCAAAAAATGTCTTCTTCCAGAACTTGGAGGATGTCGAGCTATTCGAGACTCTGAGCATCTTGAATCGCGACAAAGTCGTACTGACTCGCGGATCAGGCGTAAATGTTTCAACTTATCCACAAGCAGAGTTCCCTGCGCAGATGCGCTTTCTCTTTGTGGGACGTCTTGTCCGCGGTAAAGGCGTGCTCGATTACCTTGAAGCTGCTCGCATTGTGAAGAAAGCCCATCCCGAGGTCGGATTCGATTTGGTTGGTCCCTTCGATAGCAACCCTACCGCAGTGAAGCCTGAAGACATTCAGCCCTACATTGACGAGAACATCGTGGATTATCACGGTGAGCAAAAGAATGTTCAGCCCTTCCAAGAGGTATCTTCGGTGTTCGTACTGCCTTCTTATTACGGAGAAGGCACGCCAAAGTCGGCGCTCGAAGCTATGTCAACTGGGCGACCGCTTATCGTTGCCGATGCGGTTGGCTGTCGCGAGGTTGTTAAAGAGGGCGTCAACGGGTTCTTAGTTCCTCCTCAGAATCCTTCGGCAATTGCCAATGCTATGACACGTCTAATCGAGGAGCGGGGCTTGAAAGAGAAAATGGGCATAGAGAGCCGTCAAATGGCGGAAAAATTCTTCGATGTTCGTAAAGTAAATGACGTGATTTGCGTCGCTATGGGGATTTGAAGTGCGTAATCTTAAAAAATACATTCGTGCGTTTGCCCGTGTAATTTGGACAAACCTACGTTTGTTATCGGGGAAAGTGGCTCATGGATCGTCTCTTCGCTTTAGCCCCATTACGTGTCTTTCTCTTTCAGATAAGATTGATTTGGCAGCTCGTACAACAGTTGATTTTGGGAAATATCTCAGAACAAGAGGGCGCTGCACCTTTAATGTGCAGGAAAAAGGCGAGCTTCTTTTTGGCGAGAGTGTTTTTCTGAACGAAGGTTGCCAATTTAACTGTCATTACAAAATTCATATTGGTGATGGCTGTGAGTTCGGACCCAATGTTTTTATCTATGACCACGACCATATTTTCAAAGGCGGTTCTCTGCATGACGGTTCTTTTGCGTATGGCGAAGTGTGCATTGGCTCGAATTGTTGGATTGGCGCAGGAACTATTATCTTGCGCGGAACGAAAATCGGGAACAACAGCGTTATTGCAGCCGGTAGCGTGGTTAAAGGCGATATACCAGAAAACAGTTTATTAATTCAAAAGCGTCATTCATGCATTTTGAAAGCGAAGTAACAGTATGCGTAGGGTGCTTCAATATATTGGAAGTCTTAATAGGGGTGGAGCCCAAAGCGCCATTTTAAATCTTTATCGTGAGATTGATCGTCGCGAATGGCAATTTGATTTTGTCGACCATGATTCTTCGGCAGGCGAGTTGGATGAAGAAATAAAGGCCATGGGGGGTCATATTTACCATCTTCCTGCTCTTGAAGAGACAGGTCCTTTTCATTTTGTTTCAAATTGGAAGTCCTTTTTTTCTTCGCATTACGAGTGGAACGTTATCCATTCTCACATGAGAACCACGGCCTCCTTCATGCTACCAGTTGCTAAAAATGCCGGACTGGCAACTATCGTCCATAGTCATAGCACGCGTAACGACGGAGGAATTAAGGCCGCGTTTAAAGATATGCTTCAGTATCCAATACGTTTTGAGTCTGACTTTTTTGTTGGATGCTCAAGTGAGGCAGGTAGATGGCTTTTCGGCGAACGTGCTTTTAATGGCGACCGTTATCTATACCTGCCGAATGCTATTGACATTGATAGATATGCATTCGACGAGAATATCCGTTCAAAACTACGTGGACAGCTTGGGTTGGATGGCAAGTTAGTCTTCGGTCATGTCGGAAGGCTTCACGAATCGAAGAACCACGGGTTCTTGATCGAAGTGTTTAAGGAGCTAAAGAAGAAGTATCCCAACTCAATTTTGCTACTGGTGGGTGACGGCCCTCTTCGCAGTCAAATCGAATGCGCCATTGAGTCTGAGGGCTTAACTGATTCGGTTCTTCTTCTGGGCAATCGTTCTGACATTCCCGAACTACTTCAAGCGATGGACGCTTTTGTCTTTCCATCGAAATGGGAAGGTCTACCGGTTTCGGTTGTGGAGGCTCTTGCTTCGGGATTGTCTTGTTATATCTCCGATACGCTGACACATGATGTGGATATATGCAATGCGGTTACTCGCCTGCCTATTGATGACCCAAGACATTGGGCTGATTCTATAACGATTCCATCCAGGATTGATGCAAAGCGCGATATCGAAGCGGCTGGTTTCGATATACACGATTCTGCGCGAAAGCTTGTTGATTTATATGAAAAGGCAGAACGTTTAGCTAACGAAAGGAAATGCCGTTGACGAAGTACATCATGCGTCTTGACGATGCATGCCCACATTTGGATGCCGAGAAATGGAATCGTGTCGAATTGATTCTTGATAATTATGGGATTAAGCCTCTCGTTGGTTTGATTCCCATGGTCGAAGATCCCGATCTCGTTATATATCCCGTGGACGATGCGTATTGGAATCGTGTTGAAGGATGGCGCGAAAAAGGTTGGGAGCTTGCCTTGCATGGGTGCACACACGTGTACGCTACGGAAGATGGCGGCTTAAATCCTGTTAACAGGCGCTCGGAGTTCGCTGGTCTGCCCCTGGAGGATCAACGCGAGAAGATATCACGCGGTGTTTCTGAGCTTGCTGAACGCGGCATCCATCCGCGGGTTTTCTTTGCGCCCTCTCACACTTTTGATTTGAACACGCTTGAAGCATTGCGAATTGAGAGCAATATCCGCATCGTTTCGGATACCGTCGCTCTTGCCCCTTACTCTAAACATGGGTTTACTTTTGTTCCACAGCAGTCTGGCAGGGTCAGGTCTTTAAAGATGCCAATGGTAACTTTCTGCTACCACCCAAATATCATGTGCGAATCTGACTTTAATCAGCTTGAGTCATTTCTCAGCAAGAATTACAACAAGTTCGTCCCGTTCCCAACGAGCCAGGTGAAGAACGGACCAAGCGTTTTTGATTTCATTGCTCGTAAGCTTTACTTTGCTAGAAGAGCATAGGTAGTATCTGATGAAGATTCTTTTTTATATAAATCAAATCTATGAGGGCGGCGCGGAGCGCGTGATTACGCAGCTCGCATCATCCTTCGCCGATGCGGGGCATGAGTCCATCCTTGTGACTTCATTTGAGCATTCAGATGAGTATTACTTCTCGAGGAAGGTTCGTAGGTTTTCTCTTGAAGGAAAGCAGCTTGAACAGTCGCGGATTATACGAAATGTTTCTCGAATTCGTAAGCTTCGTAAAATCATAAAAGAAGAAGCACCTGATATTGTCCTATCGTTCATGCAGGAACCGAACTTTCGCGCGCTTATTTCATCATTGGGGCTTCCGTGCAAAAATATTGTATCGGTGCGTAATGACCCGAATAGAGAGTATGCGGGAAAGATTGGTTTATTCGTTGGAAAAGTTCTCATGCCTCTCTTGGCGGACGGCTGTGTTTTCCAAACCAAACAGGCATCTGAGTGGTTCCCAGAGCGCCTTCGCGAAAAGTCCAGCGTGACTTCCCAACGAGGTTGCCCATGTCTTTTTTGAAGACAGAGCGATCAGGCGAGGAAAACTATTGGGTTTGCTATTGGCAGACTTGCTTCGCAAAAAAATTATCCGATGATGATTAAAGCTTTTGCGGAGGTTGTTAAAAGCCACCCTGAGCAAAAGTTAAAGATCTACGGTGCCGGCCAACAGCGTAAAGAACTTGAGAATCTGATTACTCATCTTGGCCTTTCCTCAAGCGTTTCGCTTGAAGGCCAAACTCATGATGTCCCATCTGTGCTCTCTGGCGCAATTGGGTTTCTTATGACTTCAGATTATGAGGGGATGCCCAATGCCCTCATGGAGGCCATGGCCATGGGGTTACCTTGCATAGCCACAGATTGTCCTTGCGGCGGACCTGCTGAGCTTATTGTTGACGGCGAAAATGGATTTCTTATCGCAACTGGCGATGAAGCCGCTCTTTCTGGTCGCATGAATTCAATTGTTGAGAATCATTCGTTGCGTGAGTCTGTCGGCGCAGAAGCTGCGAATGGTATGGGTCGATTTCTTCCTGAAGAGGCGTTTGCTCGATGGGAAGCATATTTTAATCGAATCTATGGGGGCGATGCTTAGTGTGGGAGCTACTTATCGTCCTTTATGCGCTCGCTTCTTTTTTGACGCTTTGGCATGAGAGCTACTCATTGTTTATATCCGAGAGGTTCTCTGTCGGGTCCTTCTGCAAGCTGTGGTTCATTGTTGTGCAGTTTTGTCTTCCATGCTACCTGATGCTAAGGTACTTTTTGTTCGGCGTTCCCGCCAAGTCAAGCTATGCATCTATTAGCTACGACAACTCCGCCTTGGCTTCCGCTTATGTGGTGTTCTTGTTCTCGCTCATTGCCTATTGTGTTCTTGTTGCATCTACTAGAACGAATGGTCTGGCGTTCTCCGCCGCTTCCCCTGATTGGAGTGACGCTGGCGAAGGCTTTACGATGAAACGGATTCGTATAGCCGCCTTTCTCTGTCTTTCGGTCGGCGCCTTATGCTTGTACCTCTGGTCGAGAGCCTATGGTTCAATTTTCGATCTTATCGAGGTCGGTAATGCTGTGCGTGGCGGCTGGAATACCACTCACAATTCCTTTGCTATGTTCAAGCATCCATCTAGGCTCGTTCTCATTTCTTCTTATTTTTACTTCGCGCTGCTTTATTCAAAACGGTCAAAAATTTTCTCCATTGACTCAATTTTGTTGCTTGCATCGGTTTATCTATCGATGCTGTTTCTTTTCGCGAATGACGGGCGACTTTCCATGGCCTTCTACTTCATGGGTTTTTTCCTAGTTGTTCTCTACACGAAGTTGTTTATACAGAAGAAAGCATTTGACTTGAGAGCTGTGCTTCTTGCCGTAGTAATTTGCTTACTTTTGATTGCGGTTATGCTCAATATGGACTCAGTGACTTACTTTATTCGGCATGGCCAATTCCCGAGCGCTGGTGATAAAGATGGTTCTTCGTTTATCGAAGAACTGCTTTTCGATCCCGCAAGCGATCTTACTGTCGTGAGTAATTTCCTCGATGGCAAGCTTTCCTTCATGCTTGTGCACGATTTTGTTTACGGGATCTTCGCTTGGTTTCCCCAATCGCTTAGTCCTTCGTGGGCCCTTCGACTTTGGACTGTCAACACACAGGCTGTTAGTCCTATGTTTACAACTGGAGAGATTCCATGCGGTCTCCTGGCGCAGAGTGTTTACGACTTAGGCGTTATTGGCGTTGTCACTATTCCCTATCTGTATGGGTTGATTCTTCGTTTTACCGACAAAAAAATCGTTCCAAATATCGGAAACCCCTTTGTTATGGGCCTTTTCGCCTATCTATTCACTGACCTTCTTAGAGTTGTTTCTTACGCAATGCTCTATGACATCGTCCTCGACTTGTTCCCACTCGCCATAGCGCTCGTCATTTATTTCTTCTCTGGCTTTCTGGTTGACCGCAGGAAAGAGATCTCTTCGTTATTCGGGCCAGGGAAATGCGTCCGAGATGAGTGAGTCTTTGGAATCATTCATCGATGTTAATTTGCTAGGAAAAGGATGTTTATGGATAAGCTGGCCAAAGTGTTTCAAAACCCCTGGTCTCTATACGTCTTTGCATCAGGGCTTGGCTTAACTGATTGGATTCCCGACGAACCACACCTTAAGGCAATGTATAGGGGAACAGTTGGAACAAAGCTTGATCTGGAAAACCCCAAAACGTATAACGAGAAGCTACAGTGGCTCAAGATTCATGACCGCAATCCTCTCTACAACGTCCTTGTCGATAAGTATCGGGTGAAACCTTGGGTCGCTGATCGTATCGGCGAAGAACATGTCACCAAGACCTACGCGATGTGGGAAAAAGCTGAAGATATCGATATTACTGATCTTCCCGACCGGTTCGTCCTCAAGACGAATCATGATAGCGGAGGCGTTGCCATCTGTAGCGACCGAAGCACCTTTGACCTCGATGCTGCGAAAAAGAAATTGGCGAAGCACCTTAAGACCAATTACTTCTGGCGTACCCGAGAGTGGCCATATAAGGATGTCAAGCCATGCATTTTCGCTGAGGAGTATCTTGAGCCTGCTCAGGGAAAGAGCGATCTGACCGATTATAAATTCATGTGCTTTGATGGAAAGGTCCGCTGCGAGTTCACTTGTACTGATCGTTCCGAGGGCGACTTGCGCGTTGATTTCTTCGACACCGAATGGAACCATCTGCCGTTTACCAGACATTATCCCAATGCGGACATTCCTCCGAAAGCACCCGCAAGCTTTAAACAGATGCTTTCTGACGCTGAGCTGCTATCAAAGGAAATTCCGTTCGTTCGAGCAGACTTTTATGAGGTTGCCGGTCAGTATTACTTCGGAGAACTGACGTTCTTCCCCGGAGGCGGTTTTGAGGAGTTCGACCCTTCCTTGTGGGATGAAAGGCTCGGCTCCTGGATTCAACTCCCGAATTGTATCGGGGGGGGGGTGCTTCCAAAGTGAATCGACGATACTGTGGGTCCACGGCATTGTGAAACGTGATAGCTCTCCGGCAGACTATAAGGTCAGCTGTTTTAATGGCGTGCCAAAGCTCATCGAAGTTCATCGCGGGCGTTTTTCCAACCATACGTGCGACTATTTCACTCCTAGTTGGGATTCCCTGCCTGATCTCGAATGGGACGACATACCCAAGTCTAATGATAAGATCGCCGCCCCCTCTGGACTCCAGGAGATGCTCAATTTCAGCTCGGTTCTTACTGAGGGGTTCCCAGAGATGCGCGCTGATTGGTATTTGGCAGGGGATAGGCTCGTCTTCGGCGAGCTTACGCTTTTCAGCGATGGCGGTTTCGGTGCTATAGATGATGCCGACGACTCTCTACTTGGTTCCTTTATTGATCTTGACTTAGCTTTTGGGAAAAAATGATTGAAGGAAGATGACTGACGAATTAAGTAAAAAGGCTTCTTCGGCTACCAAATGGTCCCTTGTGACCGAGGTGGTCGTTAAGCTCATATCGCCGCTCACTCAGATTGCTTTAGCGCATATTTTAATGCCGGAGGCTTTCGGGGTTGTCGCGACTGTCACGATGGTGACGAGCTTCGCCGACATGCTCTCCGACGCTGGCTTCCAGAAATACCTCATTCAGCATGAGTTCGAGGACAAAGGCCATCTCTATCGCAGCGCAAACGTCGCCTTTATAACGAACTTGGGCGTCTCGCTCACACTTTGGATTCTCGTCGGGATCTTCAATGAGCCTCTCGCGGCTCTCGTTGGCAACGACGGGCTCGGGATCGTGCTCATCGTCGCCTGCGCCTCCCTTCCCATCACAGCCCTGAGTAGCATCCAACTGGCTCTGTTCCACAGGACGTTCGCCTTTAAGGATCTCTTTGTAGTTCGCGTCGCAGTGGCTCTTGTTCCCCTTGTCGTTACAATCCCCTTGGCGCTTTTGGGCTTCGACTTCTGGTCGCTTGTGATCGGGACGATTGTCGGTAACCTGGTGAATGCGCTTGTCCTTACTCTCAAGTCCGACTGGAAGCCATCGCTTTTCTATTCCCTCGCCGAGCTGAGGGAGATGATTTCGTTCAGCGCGTGGACGCTCCTCGAGCAGTTCTCCATCTGGCTCACTTCCTGGATGGGCACGTTTATCATCGGCTCACTGTTGACCTCGTATTACCTCGGCCTGTATAAGACCTCGATTTCCATGGTCAATACCGGCATGGGAATCATCACGAGTGCGACCACCCCCGTGCTTTTCGCCGAGCTTTCCCGAAGGCAGGGTGACAACGAGTCGTTCCAGTCTGCCTTCTTCCGCATGCAGGAGAAGGTTGCTCTGTTCGTTGTGCCGCTCGGTTTCGGGATATTCCTCTACCGCGACTTTGTGACCGCGCTTGTGCTCGGGCCGCAGTGGTCCGATGGGTCCCTTATGTTTGGTCTGTGGGCTCTGAGCAGCGCCGTCGTGATCCCGGTTGGCTACTATGCGAGCGAGGTTTTCAGGGCGAAGGGCAGGCCCAAGCTTTCTTTTGCCTCCCAAGTCGCCTACCTTCTGATCATGGCGCCTGTCACGTACTTTGCGGCGACACTGGATTTCGAGTCCTTTGCTCTGTGTAGCTCGCTTTTACGCCTCATTGCTATTGGTATCGATGTCTTCATCCTCAAAGCCTTCATCAAATTCCCCGTAGGCAAGATGATTGCCTGCTTGTTGCCCATCTTCATTTGCTCCGCCGTGATGATTGCCGCAGGCTGGATTCTTGCCGACTTCGGTGTCCCGACCATCGCGGGGATATTCGCTTGTGTTGTCGTTTACGCCCTGTGCTGCGAGGTCTTCCCGTCGACCCGCGCACAACTCAATGGGCTTCTTTCGAGAATCACGAGATAAGAAAGGTATTGCCCTCATGTTTGAGAAACGGAACCGGGGGGGAGTCCAGATTGGTTGCGATATGGGGAAGGCACTTCTCCTCTGACGAATCATGCGCTCAGATTTCTTTGGGTCTTCCGAAAGGCCCAACGCTCCTCCAATCCTATCTGGAGGATGATGCTGCAGCATATTCGTGAAAGGTATGGGCTCGAGATATCCCACTTAACCGATATCGGACCGGGCCTCTACCTTGGCCACGCCTACAACATCACGGTGAACCCGGCTGCTGTCATCGGCTCGAATTGCAACTTGCATAAGGGCGTGAACATCGGCCAAGAGAACCGCGGGAAACGCAAAGGAGCCCCGGTTATAGGGAATTGCGTCTGGATAGGCGTCAACGCGACCTTGGTCGGCAGACTTTCGGTGGGAAACGATGTCCTTATTGCCCCTGGGGCGTACGTGAACTGCGATGTTTCTAGCCACTCGATTGTGCTAGGCAATCCCTGTCGTGTAATTCCGAGAAATAACGCTACAGAAGGATATATCAACCGTAAGGTGCAAATTTAGAACTCAAACCTGCCTAATGAAAGAGAGTGTATATGAAAACTAGAAAAGTTCTCGTCACCGGAGCCGCCGGCTTTATCGGCGCGTTCCTCGTCAAGAAGCTGCTCGAGGAATTTGACGACGTTATTGTCGGCCTGGACAACCTCAACAGCTACTACGACCCCGGCATCAAGGACGCGCGTCTGCGCATGCTGGCCGAGGCCGACACAGACGGCCGCTTCACCTTCGTGCGCGGCGATCTGTGCGACGCCGCCCTCATCGAGCGCCTGTTCGCCGAGAACAGCTTCGACGTCGTGGTGAACCTCGCCGCCCAGGCGGGCGTGCGTTACTCCATCGAGAACCCACGCGCCTATCTGGAGAGCAACCTCGTGGGCTTCTTCAACGTGCTCGAGGCCTGCCGCCACCACCCGGTGAAGCACCTGGTCTACGCCAGCTCCAGCTCGGTCTACGGCGGCAACAGGAAGGTTCCGTTCTCCGAGGAGGACCGAGTCGACTCGCCGGTGTCGCTCTACGCCGCCACCAAGAAGTCCAACGAGCTCATGGCGGCCGCCTACTCAAAGCTCTACTCCATCCCTGCCACCGGCCTGCGCTTCTTCACCGTGTACGGCCCCATGGGCAGGCCCGACATGGCCTACTTCGGCTTCACCGAGAAGCTGCGCCGCGGGGACACCATCAAGATCTTCAACATGGGTAATTGCAAACGCGATTTTACATATGTTGATGATATCGTTGAGGGCGTGCGCCGTGTAATGGACAATGCGCCGGAAGTGCGAATAGGCGAAGACGGTCTCCCGATGGCTGCTCACCGCGTCTACAATATCGGCAATTCGAATCCTGAAAATTTGCTTGATTTCGTTGATACCCTTCAGCGCGTGCTCGTTGAAGAAGGTGTTTTGCCTCCTAATTACGACTTCGAATCGCATAAGCAACTTGTTCCAATGCAGCCCGGCGATGTTCCTGTAACTTACGCTGATACAAGTGCGCTAGAGCGGGACTTTGGTTATAGACCTGCTACCAAGCTAGAAGACGGTCTTCGTGCCTTTGCTAAATGGTATAAGAGCTATTACATGGTTGAGCTCTAATGAGCAGGCGTAGTTTCGCTGATATTCTTCTGAATAGTGAGTTCAGTCCTTCGGACGAATATTACAGCCTCGTTCATCTTCTCTATGATTCTGACCCTCCTGATCAGTGTTCCTTTTATAGCTTGATGAATATGTATTTCGGCTTGATGCCTTTCGCCGGTACTGCGATTTCCCTTTGGGATTTTAATCATAGACATAATTTTACGTTTTCAACTGATGATGATTTATCAACCGTGGATCTTAATAGGCTCCTCTTGTTATGCGAATACATATTAAACTTCGCTATACACATGCAAAATATAGATGACTGCATGCAGGAGTCACTATTTTTGATCAAACATATTCGAGCTATTTGCAACAAGATTTCTTATCAGGAATCCGAAGTTAAGGGCATTTTCGTCTTGGTGCCGAGGAACGATTTGATTAACGCTTCAGCCGAGTGCTCCCCTGCTGAAGTGGCGATAGATTTAATTACCTTTGATTACTGGCGCTACAAGGGAGACCTTGATCGCAAGCGTCAATATTTATCTAAGTTCGCTCGCGAGCTCGAGCCTAAGCGGGAGTGCCTTGAAGCTCTGTCTAAGCGTCTTACGTCCGATTTCTTTTACCTTGTTAACTCGCTTAATATTCGTCATAACAATGCATCAGAGGACTCTAAGAAGTATTTCGAACCTCTCGGAAGCATGTCAGATCATGAACTTGAGTCCTGGTATGACACGTTGCGCAACATGGCTGCCAGTCTCTTCCTTTTGGTTGATTACTCTGACATCTCTGAATCTATTAATTCCTTGAAACACAACCACTAAGTCGTTTTTTATTCCGTTCTTTGACAATTGGAGAATGACATGAAGATCGCTATCGCCGGTACCGGCTACGTCGGCCTGTCCCTCGCCGTCCTGCTCTCGCAGCACAATGAGGTGCATGCTCTGGACATCGTGCCCGAGAAGGTCGAGAAGATCAACAACTATGTGTCGCCCATCCAGGACGACGAGATCGAGCGATTCCTGGCGGAAGCAAAGGCGGGGGAGCGCGAGCTCGACCTGCACGCCACGGTCGACGTGGCCGAGGCATATACGGGCGCCGACTACGCCGTCATCGCCACGCCTACCAACTACGAATCGGACAGGAACTTCTTCGACACTTCCTCCGTCGAGGCCGCCATCGCCGCCGTTCGCTCGGTGAACCCGGACGCCTGGATCGTCATCAAGTCGACGATCCCCGTGGGCTACACCGCGGGGCTTCGCGAGAGGCTGGGCGACAGCAAGATCTTCTTCAGCCCAGAGTTCCTGCGCGAGAGCAAGGCGCTCTACGACAACCTGCACCCCAGCCGCATCGTTGTGGGCGCGCCGAAGGAGGATGCCGACGCCGTCGCTGCCGCCGAGCGCTTCGCACGCCTGCTTGCCCAAGGAGCGGACCCAGCCGAGCTGGAGCGCGTGAACGCCGACGGCACCGTGGGCATCCCGGAGCTCGTGCTGGGCACCACCGAGGCCGAGGCCGTCAAGCTGTTCGCCAACACCTACCTGGCTCTTCGCGTAGCCTACTTCAATGAGCTTGACACCTACTGCGAGGTCCGCGGCCTCAACACCCGCGACGTCATCGACGGCGTCTGCCTGGAGCCGCGCATCGGATCGCACTACAACAACCCCAGCTTCGGCTACGGCGGCTACTGCCTGCCCAAGGACACCAAGCAGCTGCTGGCCAACTACAGGGACGTGCCGCAGAACCTGATCGAGGCCATCGTGGACGCCAACCGCACCCGCAAGGACTTCGTGGCCGACGAGGTGCTGCAGATGGTCTGGGACCGCGTCTACGAGGGTAAGCCGAAGCCGGTCGTGGGCGTGTACCGCCTGACGATGAAGTCCAACTCCGACAATTTCCGTGCGAGCTCCATCCAGGGCGTCATGAAGCGCGTGAAGGCCAAGGGCGTGCCCGTGGTGGTCTACGAGCCCACGCTGGACGCGCCGGAGTTCTTCGGCTCCGAGGTGACCCACGACCTGGAGGCCTTCAAGGCGAAGTGCGACGTGATCGTCGCCAACCGCTGGAGCGACGAGCTTGCAGACGTGGCGGACAAGGTGTACACGAGGGATCTGTTTAAGAGGGACTAGGGGACAGATGGCCGCCTGGGTCGGGGCGGTATGATCCTCTATAGTTCATCCGTAATAAAGGCGCCAGAGTATCACGCTAGTTGATGTTCTGGCGCCTATTTGTTTATCCAACAATTGAGTGATTCGAAAAGCCTAAATGGCGGATGTCGAAAGAGGCTGCAGTCAATCAGTAGATGGTCATTGAGAGTCTTACTGCCGGCGTTTCGTAATCTCGCATTTCATTTCGGGTGTTAATTGCAAGATTCTCGAGTCTTGTAATTCCTTTAGAACTATTAGTTGCTAAACGAATAGCATGGCCGAGCCACCAGGAACCATAAATTAAATAGCCAACCGGTACTGCATAGGCGATATCCCTAATATCGCCTATGTCCAAATGAACGTCGTCTAACGACAATATCGTTGACTGAGCATTAGGCCGAAAGATTCCATCTTTATCCGGCCTCGCGAATTTATTCTCTCTGTTTGGAATTGCCTCGCAAAATATGATCCTGAATTCATTTTGCCAAGAATACGAGGCTCCCTTTGAATACATAGGAGTTAAGTTCTGAGTGGAGCCTAGACAATAGTAGTTCACCTTATCCGCCAAGAGCAGGCAGTGGTCGCAGCCATATTGTTTAGTAAGTACAAGGGCAATCCTATCGACGAACTGCTCCAAATCCGTAATTACAACCGCCGTATCTCCAAATTGTGCGACCCTCTTATTTGCATGCTCCCATTTCTTGCTTTCTGGGTGATATTGGAGCGCCATAGTCGAATAGCACTTCATAAACTGTGTCTCGGTACCATCGATTAAAGTTATGTCGCCGTACTTCCATTTTTCGTTACGAATAGCGCTTTCTTTGCAGTCGCCTCAGAACGAATTAATTACTGATGGATCATTCTGTATATTCGCAAGCCGGTCCCAACCCCCGAAAGCATTCAACGGCCTTGCGTAAACGTCGCCATCAAGAAGCATTTCTGCATACTTGGCATCGGTGACTTTAGCCACCGTAAAAGGCTGTTCGAAGGGATGTACTGAAATCGAGCTTCTCAAAGTATCAATCCTTTCTAAAAGACCGCTGCTTGTATCTTATCTAAGGACATCGTAGTCCCGTAATGTGTAAAGCTTTATTGGCGCCCATTAGGCGCCTGTTGGTTAAGATAGGGGTTTTCCTTTGCGTGAGCATGGCTCCACGTAGAATTTGCTTAACGTCCCTAGTAGCTTAAGACTGTGCTGCGACAAGGAGAAGCCGATCGTGGGCGAGTATATCGTTTAGCGATGAACTCCAACAGCTATAACTTCCGCGCGAGCTCCATCCAGGGCGTCATGAAGCGCGTGAAGGCCAAAGGCGTGCCCGTGGTGGTCTACGAGCCCACGCTGGACGCGCCGGAGTTCTTCGGGTCCGAGATTGCCCACGACCTGAAGGTCTTCAAGGCCGGCTGCGACGTGATCGTCGCCAACCGCTGGAGCGACGAGCTCGCGGACGTGGCGGACAAGGTGTACACGAGGGATTTGTTTAAGCGGGACTAGGGGAGAGCGGTTTGCCTGAGTTGGGCAAACTCATTTTTCCGTAAACCTAACAATGTTAAATACGGTGGCTTGTCGGCCAACGCCGATAAGCCACCGTATTTTGATTAAGAGTTATAGAAGCCTAACGCTCAATTTCAAACTGAGCCCTAGCTTCCTCATGACAACAATGCGGTTATATAATTTTATAAATTATGGTGAAAGGGGTTTAGTGGAAGATCGCGCACTTCAACAGTCAAGAATAATAGAGGTTAATGGAGATTCAAAAGATAGACAGATTATTGATGAAGAGCGATGCAAGTTCTTGCGTAAAGTATTTGCTAGCGCACACATTAATATGCTTCTCGGGTCTGGATTCTCTGCCGGCGTCGTCCCCACTTTAGGCCACCGCGAATCTTGGTTTCAATCTTTCGATGCTCTTATGCGTGATAATCCGACTGATTCTATCTGGCAAACTGCTCGCGGGCTTTTGCGAGCAGAGTATTTCAAGTCCGTTATGCTTCCACTTGAAGGCAAGCAACCAGATTCCTTGCAGGTTGCTTTTATATCTGCGGCTATGCAGCTTGTTGCTGGCAGGGGTGCAACCATGCTTCCCAAGCGTGTGAACTTTTTTACTACCAATTACGACCCAATGATAGAGTCATCTCTCGAAACGCTTGTTCAGCCTTTTAACGATGGCTTTACCGGCCGCATGCGTCCCGCGTTCGACACCTCGTCTTTTAGTCGACTTATGTACGAGCAATCTCTTTTCATGGAATACAGCTCACAAGTTGCAACTGCCAATGTTTTTAAAGTCCATGGATCACTTACATGGCGCAGGCAAAACGTCAACGCTGGAATCGGCTATTCCAGCGTTGACGATACCCTCAAGGATTGTCTGATTAATTTCGAAGACTTGATTAGCTCTAAAGCTGTTGAAAAAGTTGGTATTCTTGTGCAGAAAGATTGCGACGACGCTGGAGTAAACAATCTTCGCCTACTTGCGTGTTCCCTCAGCGGGGATGACAGTCATACTGTAAATAACTTCGCCAATCAATACGATGCTACATTGTGCATCGTAAATCCCGCCAAGAAAAAATTTGAAGAGACAGTTCTTGAACAGAGCTACTATGATCTGCTGAGAATTTACGCCAATGAGCTCGACAGAAACAATTCACTTCTCATAGTGTTTGGTTTTTCTTTTGCAGACGAGCACATTCTTGGGCTCACAAGAAGGGCGATTCGCTCAAACCCTCAACTGATCGTCATCATTTCCTGCTACACCCGTGAAGATGCAACTGGGTATCAATCATTGTTTCCAAATGCAGATAACGTCTATCTTTTTATTCCTACCGAGGGTGGCGTAATTGGTTTACGAGAGCTTTCCGAGGTGCTGAAATGCGCGGTGAAGTAAGTGGCGACCTCCTTTTAATTGGAGAGGTTGCTGAAGTCAGAGGGACTAAGGTTAAGATATGCGTCTATAGTCAGGCAAACGAAGCAAGCATCTTTTACTGCGGGCAGCTCGTGCGTGGCGTATCAGTAGGAGCATACTTGCGTATTTCCTACGGATACGATGATGTAATTGGAGTGATAGAAGGCGAATATCAGCAGGAGAGAAGGTCGGCTGATTCTGCAGGTCCCGAAAAGCGGGAGGCGCCCGGCGCGTATCTTGAACGTTATGTTGATGTCTCCGTGTTCGGCAGCTTCACCGCTGGCCGCTTCAAACGCGGAGTTGAAGTCTTACCCCTAGTCCGTTCAAAAGCGTATCTCCTCTCACCCGAACAGCTTGCTTTTGTAAATTCTCCTAACTTAACTTCTGGAACTGGCTTTAGGGTGGGTACCCTAGCAGGCCATGACGGTATCGATGTCAATCTTTCGTTCAACGCGCTATTCGCTAGCCACATTGGCATATTCGGTAATACGGGATCAGGAAAGTCAAGCACTCTTTGTCGCATATTCACCGACTGTCTAGAAAGGCGCGGCAAGCAGGGCGTAAGTAAGTTCATGATTATCGATTTCAACGGTGAGTACACTGCTGAAACGGTGCTATGCCCCCACAAGAAGGTCTATCGGCTTAGCACTAAATCTAATGGTGGAGACAAGATTCCTGTACCTGCAGACTTCTTCTTGGATGTTGACATATGGGCAACGCTCGCCAAGGCAACGGAGAAAACGCAGCGTCCGTTTTTGAGGCGATGCATGCGGAAAGTTGAAGTTATACGTTCCATGCATCATCCAGATTCATATCTAAAAGGAATGGTAAGGAATCTACTTGAGGGCTATTGTGGTCGCGCCACCGCCTTTAGCGAGCAGCGCGAAGATCTGGTCAGGCTCTTTTCCTTAATTCCAGAGATAAGCGAGGAGGAAATCCAGTCTGCACTTGATTCGGTAGAGTTGTTCTGTGGTAATGCCGCTCCAATTTTACGTAATGTTTGCAACGGCTCTTATTTGAATAAACCGGAAGACGCCTCTAGCATCTTTGAAGGCCTCCATTACGATGCTCTTAACTATGCAGCACTCTCCAGCAGTGTTACTTTGCTGCATGAATTCATCGCGCGCTACAATTTCTTAGAACAAACTCGCTCGGGATCCGTTTCGCGTGAACATGTTGCGCCGTTGGTTCAGCGTTATTCGGCTGAACTTAGAGAGGCTTCGAAACTTTACGAACCCAGTAATGACACCTTTGATTCTGATGTGGTGGTCGTTTCGCTACTCGACGTTAATCTTGATCAGAAAAAGGTTGTACCGCTCGTAATTGCGAAGAGCCTCTATCAGTACCAGAAGAAGCGGGGACGATCTAATCAAAACAGCAGCGTTCATCTCATCATGGACGAAGCGCATAATATTTTGTCGTATTCATCCCAGCGCGAAAGTGAGTACTGGCGCGATTACCGCCTTGAAACATTCGAGGAAATCGTTAAAGAAGGCCGTAAATTTGGCATGTACCTTACTGTTTGCAGCCAAAGACCGGCCGATATATCCCCGACAATTCTCTCGCAGATGCATAACTATTTTATTCACAGACTTGTAAACGATGACGAACTAAGAGCGATCAATAAAGCTGTTTCGTTCATTGACCATGCAAGTGCAAGCATGATACCCGTGCTCCCTCAGGGCTGCTGCGTAGTGAGCGGTACAGCGACTAGTTATCCAGTGCGAGTTCAAGTTGATCCGTTGCCAATCGAAAAACAGCCTTTGAGTTTTGATAGGGACCTATCGAGTGCGTGGGAGGTGAGTGCTTTTGAGTGATTTCGACAGTGAGGATGAGTTTGCAAATGAGCTTTGCAAACTCATCAGGAAGCACCCTGGACTCTGTTATTCGATCCAACTTGAGGACACTCATATTCTGAGGCATATAATTTTCGGCAATCTGGCAGACGATGTGTACCGTGATGTTTATACGACTTACAATAATGCGCTTTTCGATTCTCTTCGACTCTTAGTTCGTTATGAAAAATCGTTAAAAGCCTGGTGTGAAATCATAAAGTTAGCTGAAGACAGAGAAATTCTGGACACGTTGATCATGGACTATGTTTATCCGATTTTCTTGGTTACATGCGACTTGCCTAATGTGTTTAAAGATCAACTTGTTCGTGGATGTGTCAAACTCGCGTCAGTCTCCACAGGTGATTATTCCTATCTTTCTGACACCCGATTTAACTGGTTTAAAGAGATGAAGGCATCTTGCGCTTACAACCCCTTTGGACTTCAACTTATACAGATTGTCGACGACGATTTGTATCATGGCGACGATGCGACTCATTTTCGAGATATTCATGGCAATTGCATGCACGACATATCACAAACTTTAGTGGCCGGATCAACGCAAACGGTATCTCCGTACGCCGGCTTATTTCTAAAAACTTACTCTAAATCGTTCAATCTTGAAAATGAGCTCGAAATTATTGATAGACACAGGCGCCGGATTCAACGTGCATATCTCTTATTTGGTGATTACGCCGATAGCCTAAGCGGCGCTTCTCTTGAATCTTGAAAACTGTAGTTTGATTATTTTAGAGCTTGCTCCTTCTTGGCAAAGCTTTCAAAACCATCCGTAGCGTGATTTAAAGTCTAGTGGACGGCAAGCTGACGACGACTCCGCCTTTCATCGATTGGCAAAACGATTTACACCTAATTTTGGGAGTCGATCACAGGCTTTTACCTTGTCCATCGTCTGATCTCGCTACACTAAAAGCTACTGCTACCAGGTCATTTCCTGGTACAGTTTCCATTGGCTCTTGCGAAGATCGGAGCGGTTATGTTTGCTGCCGCGTTCCACACTAGCCGTCACTACATCCTTTTTACTGCCATGGCCTGCCTATGCGTTTTGCTGGGCGGGCCTTCTTATGCCGCGGGCGCGGAGAGCCTGTTCATTGCGGGCGCCACGTACTACGAGCCAGGCGCGTCGGGCCCCGGGTGGGCCTGGACCGATGCCCACCATCTTGAGCTGACCGGCTATGCGGGCGAGGCTATCGGCGCCGACGGCGACCTGGTGGTGACGCTTGTGGGGCAAAACTCCGTGGTCGAGACGCATGCGCCCGATGCGGACATTTCCATGAGCGGCATGGAGGTGTGGGGGAACCTTACGCTTCGCGGCTCCGGCTCGCTCACGGCGACGGGTTCGCAATGCGGGATCCATGTGGCCCAGGCGCTGGTGGTGGACGGTTGCACGGTCGATGCTAGGGCCGACGGGACAAGCGTTGTTGACCAGACTGTGGCCGGCATTGCCGCGGGTAGCTTGACCGTACGCGCCGGCGGGCACCTTGCTGCTTCGGGCGCGGGTTCCGATACTGGCTTGCGCTTTTATGGCGTGCGCTTGCTCGACGAGGGGTTTGGTGCTGAAGTTGCGAGCGAGAAGCTTGTCGTGGATACGTCCTGGCTGGATGCATCCGGTACGGATGCCGGCGTTGCCTGCAATTACGGATCGCTCGTGGCTGCGCACTTTGTGACGCCCGCAGGCGGGGCCTTTGGCGCTGCCAGCGTGGTGGATGTTGACGGGGCCACTGCACCGCACGTGGTCATTGAGCCCGATGGCGCCACCGCCCCGGCAGGGGAGACCGTTACACCCGGCGGCGAGGTGCCGAGGGATGGCACGGGCGAGCCTACTGGTGGCGCCGACCCTGCTGCGGGGCAACCCGGTGCGGGAACGGCGACGGATCCTGCGGTGAAGCCCGCGGCTACGTCTCCCAAGACCACAGTCACCAAAACGACCAAGCCCAAATCCACTATGGCAACAACACCGGCGCTTCCCAAGACCGGCGACGGCTACTGGATAGTAGCCTCCTTAACGCTATTCCTGCTGGGGACAGTGCTCCTGAGCGCCGCATATCGCTGCTGATGCGGTACGACGCACCTGTCTGCGATACAAGAGCACTATAGGAGCTTTTAGGGCAACGCTTTCTTATTACTTCTCTGTACCCCCTTTGGGGGTAACCACCGTGCCATGCCTTGGTGCTATACTCGGAGCCCTAAGGAAGTGGTTCATATGTACTTGAGCGATACTAAGATTCAGGAGCTAATCGACAGCGAGGTTCTGCTCCATGCCGATGCTTCGAACATCGGACAGGTTACGTATGACTTGCGCACCGACGGCTTCTACATTAACGAGAACAAGCAGTCCGAGGTCGAACTCGGTCCTGGTGATTCGACATTCGTCTCTTGCGTTGAATGTGTTGCGTTGCCAAACGATTTGACCGCTAGCGTACTTCTGCGTAATTCGCGCATTCGCCAGGGGCTTTCTTTGGATGCGCCGCTATATTTCCCCGGACATGGAACACGCCTGTTTTACCGTGTTACAAACGTAAGCGGCAACACTATTACGCTCGATAAGTCAAAGGGTATAGCGCAAGTTGCATTCCAGCGCGTTGATGGCATGGTGGCCCATCCTTACCACGGCGCTTTCTCTGATGAGCTCAACTTTAAAGGACTTGCAGATTATTCCGACGTCTATGCCGGGGAACTTAAAAAGGTCGAGGACAAGAAGGAAGAAATCGTCAATATCGAGTCCCGTATCTATGGCAACATCCTGGCCCTCTTCGCCATTTTCGCTGCGATCTTTACGCTCGTAAACGTCAACGCCGGAGGTCTGTCCTCCAATATAACAACCGTCAACTTTGTTGCACTCGACCTGCTGATTATTGGCGGTTTTCTGGTCCTAGCTTCCGTAATCGAAGCCTTCCTTGTTAAAAACAGGGAAAAGAAGGCATCGCTGCCTCTCGTATTGGGCATTGCCTGCATTGTCGTGGCAGTGGTTCTTGCATTTCAGTAAGTAGGGTGGCTCAAGTCTTGCGAGACTTGACCTAAGGTACGATCACTTTCTTTGAATAGGGCAACAGACAGGGCTTGCTGTCAGAGTTCGTGTCTTATAGGAATAATCCAATTCACGCCGCGTTACATCTAGTCTGCTCTTTATACTCGGATATAAACACTAAGGAGGCAGTCATGTTTTGGTGCTATGTCCAGCTTGATGATGGCACCGAGTTTGCCTACTCAGAGACAAGAGAAGACGGAACGGTTCGCGTAGCCGTCGAGCGCCCGATTGAGACATGATTTCGCCTACCGACATATCCACTGCCGCCACCCGCGTGCTGGCTCAATACGACGTCAGCGAAGCATATTTATTTGGCTCGTTTGCGCGAGGCGAACAAACGCCCGAAAGCGATATTGACTTGCACCTAGTCTGCGGCACCACCATGACGTTCGGTGCGCTTCTCGAACTCTCCCATGAGCTCGAGAGGGAACTTGGGCGAAAGGTTGATATCATCACTAACCCACCAGAGCACATGCGCCCGGCCTTCCGCAAAAGCATCGAGCAAGATGAGGTGCGTGTCTATGAAGCGCTGTAAGCAGGATGAGGAGCTTTGGAATACCAGTACTCAATCTATTCCTTCCAAAGAACCCAGCCCGGAGACACTCGAGGCCATCCGCAAAGGTGACGCTTTCTTTGCGGCAGGGAGGTCCGGTCGCTTCGACAACGGCGCCGATCTAATCGATGCAGCTCTAAGAGCTCCTGAAGTGTGAGAGAATTCAACCACCGAAGAGACGGTCGTCTTGGAGGTGCCAGATCGGCGAGGTACGTACCTCGCCATTTTTGTACGATTTGAATCAAATGTCTAAGCATTTGAACCTGCATATCGACGAGGCCGGCAATGCGGATAAGCCTTTTCTGCCTAGTGGCAGGCTTATTTCGCGATATCCTTCATGTGTTATACTTGAGCCATTAATTCTGTTTCAAGTATTCGAAAGGCTTGAGATGAAGTTGTTAAAGGTTTGCTTCGACCATCTCACGATGTTCGAAGACGGGTTATTCGAAGTCGACCTGTTCGCCTCCGACCGGGTGACGGCCTCCGATGAGTCGGCTTTCGAACTGGCGGACCATCTCTACGTGAATAGCGTCGTTGCGCTGGCGGGCATTAACGCTACGGGCAAGACAACAGCACTGAACCTGCTGGAGCTCGCCTGCCGCATTGTTGACGGCTCTCCGGCGCGCGGCGGCGGGCTCCCATCAACGTTCCCCGCCGCGTTCGACGGCCCGTCCAAGCTCAAGTGCGTCATATGGCACGCAGACCGTCTTTACTTGCTCGAGTCGGTGCTGCAGACTGTCGAAGGAGGCGACGACGGTCCCGAGCTGACGTTCTCCGATGAGGTGATTTCTTCGCTGCCAGCCAAGGCCCTCAAGCGCTCGACCCTGGCATCCTGGGCCGAAATCGAGAAACTCGCGTCCCCGCTGTGCGACCGTGCTCAGATGCCGGACTCTTGGGCGGCGCTTACGCCGCCTGACGTTTCCGCCGCAGCCGCTGTGCTCGCCAAGGACTTCGGCCATCGCATCCGAGCGATAGCATTGCGCGACGGTGGCTTCCGCCTCACTGAGCAATTCAACGGTCTCGACGACGTGCTTCGTGTTTTCGACTCTGGCATCGAGCACCTCGAGGTCCGGGACTCCGGTCGCGCCTTCGTACTGACGTTTACAGGTCGCGAGCCCATCACGATCTCCGAGCGGGGGCTCACCGAGGTGCTCTCCTCCGGCACTGTACGTGGCCTAGGGCTGGTGCAGCGCGCAATGAGGGTCCTGCGCTCCGGCGGCTACCTTTTAGTCGACGAGGTGGAGAACCACCTTAACCGCCAACTGGTTAACGTCGTGCTTGATCTGTTTGCCGCCCGCGGGACCAACCCCAACGGCGCGACGCTGGTTTTCACGACTCACTACCCGCAGCTCCTCGATCACGTGCACCGCAAGGACAACGTGTTCTTTCTCGCCCGACGCAACAGCGGTGCGCGCGTGGTGAAGTACGCCGACCGCGTGAAACGCATCGAGAACAAGAAATCGGAGGTATTCGCCTCGAACTTTGTGAAGGGGACCGCTCCGCGCTACGCCGACGTGCGCGCGCTTAAAGAGCTCGTCGCAGAGGAGGTGTCCGATGAGCGGTGATAACGGTTTTCGCTTTGCGGGATATCATCCGATCATCTCCTGCGAGGGAACAGCGGAACAGGTGGCCGTGGACATTCTCCTCGAGGCGGACGCGCTCGTCTTTTCAGAGGCCGACGTCGTGGACGTCACCCGCCTGCGCAAAGCCTCCGATATCCAAGATAACTACCTCAACTTAGACTATGACTGGCCAGTCTGCATCGTCAGGGTGCTGGACTCGAGGAAAGAACGCTTCAAACTCGGCAACCTGTACGCCGGCCGCTTCCCGGTGGTTAGCTACGTGACCCATCCCGAGATAGAGGTGCTGGCCATTATTCGAGAGGGCTCGTGGAGACGCTGGCACGGCGGACGCATGAAACCGAGCGACTTCTGCAAACAGGAGCTCGGCATGCACGAGGTAAAGAGGGAAGGCTTCCTCAAAAGTTATTGGGATGCCGATTCGCTTACGGCAGCCGCCAGGGAATACAAGCGACTTTCGAAGATCCCCAAGGGCGAGTTGTGCCTGGCAGACCTCATCCGGTAAAGGTTTGCAGCCACCGCAATACCCATAACTCTTCCCAAGACTACCGGCTGCCGCTTGATTGCCCTTTTCTCGGCGCTTTTCTTGCCGTGCACAACACAGCCATAACGCCCATTTCCGGAAGTGCGGGGAAAAATCGCAACCAGCCGAGCACAAACCAAATTTTGGCGTCAAAACCGCAGGTCACGAAAGGGCATAACCGGGGTCTGGTTGGCGGAACTCGGTCTTTCCACGCACTTCCGAATTCTCAAAACGGAAGTATGCGGCAAATTCCGGAAACCCCGACCACACCGGCCTTTTCGCGCAAAGAAACCGCAGGCAGAGGCGTTGGTGTGCTCCAGCGTGGTCAATAAGTCTGGATTTTGCCACGCACTTCCGAACTCGGAGAGTCTTAGAAGCCAGTATTGAATATCGGGAGCTCCTTGCCGAAAAACCATTTGAGGGAATCCGTATCGTCGATATCATTCGAGAGGGGATGACGGGCGATGGCCAACGCCTACAGTGAGATGTATCTCGAGGATGCAATGAGAACGCTGGGCGAGGCGGTCGATTTTGCTCTCTGTGACCAAGGGCTGACTCCAGCCGAGTTGACGGCGATCCTGTCGAACGCTCTTGAGATGAAACAGTTTGAGCGCGGTATGCCTCGCGTCGTCTGCGGCATGGCGGGCGACGAGCTCGCGCGCGATATTATCGCCCATGCGGGACTGACCCCCGTCAAATGCAGGGAGACCTATCCGTTCGACCGTTCGCCTCAGTATTGGGCGGGCTGGGTTTTGGCCTATGCGCAATGGATGAGCAGCTTGGGCTTTAATGAGCTACTCGAAGTCGCCCCGCTCGATTGGATCATCGGCTCGTACCATCCGCTTCACGAGGCCTCCGAAGACAAATTCGCCCAGATTGTCATTGATAAATGGAACGATGCCCAGGCAGACAAAAAGGGCCTCAAAGCGGCACGAAAGGCGGCCGGCCTAACGCAAAAACAGCTCGCCGCCCAATCGGGGGTTAAACTTCGCGCTATACAACTCTACGAGCAAAACCAGCTCGACCTACGCCGCGCCTCGGTCTCCTCGGCATTGGCGCTTGCAAATGCCCTAAACTGCGCCATCGAAGACCTCGTCTGGAAACCGGTTGCCCTGGAGTACGACTCGCGGGCTATTCCATCCATAGAGCTATAAAGGAGGCAGACATGCTTTGGAGCAATGTTCAACAAGATGACGGCGCTGATTGCGTTGCTCAAGAAGATCATTCAACTGCGCACGTGGCAAATTCAGCATCACTGATTTTGCGCGACGGCGCCACGTTAATCGACGAAGCTGTTCGGCTAACCATTGCGGGCATGCCCAACGCGCTCAGGCTCTTGGAGAACTCATGACGACGGTCGCGCCGCGCCGGGCACATCCGTTCGCACCGCTCGTGCTCGACGATGCCGGTTCGCTCGAAGCTATGGCCGCGGCCGTGATGCGTCTACACAGCACGCTGATGACCGTCGGGCGCTGCTATACGACCGACACCGCGGGCGACCGTGCCGCACTTGAGCTTGGACGCGTCGAGTCCGTACTTGCAGGTTCATTCTGTACGATATTCGGCCAATCGCCGGCCGATCGCTTCGCAGACATCTTTGACCAGGTCGCCTACGTGGCCGAGCACATGGTCAAGGACCACATCTTTGAGGACGGCAACAAACGCACCAGCCTTGTCTTTGCGTTGTCCGTCTTAAGGTTCGCCGGCACTCCGGTCGTGCTGTCCGATGGCCCCGAGCCCAAAGACAATCAATACTATGCCTGGATCCAGGACCTCGTTTCCAGTCGCCGCACGACCAGCGAGCTAGCCGAAGAGCTGCGCCGCGGTTGTGTTGTAGGCTCGGGCGACCCCTCGCGCGTATAGAATCTAAGCATCCGCACGCCAGTTATTGAATGGATTGGACACCATATGGAAATCCCCAGCACCCTGTGCAGCAATGTCTACGACTTTGCGTTTTGCCCCGAGCCCTGTTACGACCGCCTGGTCGACCTCGCCGATCCCGAGGACTGGGGTCCCAGCAATCGCATCCTCAAAAACTACTTGTCGTTTTCGTTTAGCCGCGCGGTGTTCCTGACCGAGCGCGACGTGGATCAGACCGCGCCGTCCAACCTGCCGCTGGTGTTCGACGACGACCGCTGCCTGTTTAACACCGGCCTGTACACACGCCGTTACGAGACCATCTACGGTCTATTTGAGCCCAACACCAAGCCCGACGCACCCCAGCGCTGGTTTTTGAAGGGCTTCTTTAAGGAGAGCGACCCCATGCTGGTCTCGTTTGAGTACCCTCCGTGCCGCGTGCGCTTTGCCGAGGACCCCTCCGAGCTGGTCTTTGACTACCGCCTGCCCATCCGTTCCAACATCGACCACATTCTGGGCGACGAGGAGAACCTTACGCGTATTCCCACCAGTCTGATGGGGGAGGACAACTCGCTGCTGCTGCGCCGCGCCTTTGAGGGCGCCGTCGTCGAGGCCGCCCGCCGCGCCGCCGCCAATTACACGCTCGCGGTGCCGCAGTTCTACGGCGGCCGGATCCAGCTGCTGCTACCGCTGTGCCTAACCGGCGACAAGCCCGAGTTGGCGCTGACTATCCAGCGCGAGGACGGCTTTTACGCCGCGCGCACCTGTCTCACGCTCGACATGGCCTACAACAACGCGCGACTTATCTGCCGCCCCGAGACCTCGTGGATCAAGCGGTAAAGGGCGGTTTAGCTGCTGGTTTGTCGGCTGCCTTACGTGCGTTGACACGGCTTGCGCCCACGAATTTAAAATCGGGGGCAAAAAGTTCTTGGTAAACCACGCGCGGCTATGATAGTATCTCTTTTGCCGAAAGGCGACGGGCGATTGGCTCAGGGGTAGAGCATATCCTTCACACGGATGGGGTCACAAGTTCGAATCTTGTATCGCCCACCATCTAAAGCACAGGTCAGAGGTGTTAAACTTCTGGCCTTTTTTTATTTTGACACCAAGGCTGACACCAAAAGTGACATCAAAATCAAATCGTAGTCGTCTAAGGCGTCATTTTTTATCGCACCCTTTATGCTGACGCCATTGCCCGTTTTGTATAAAACGCATGCGTATTTTCATTGAATTCCCCATGGGATCCAAGTGCAAATGTGGAGATAGGGACCACATGCCCAAAGCGCCTTCAAGCGGATTTCTATCACACGACGGTTTTCCGGCGGAACTCGTCAAGCTTTTGGTTTGCTTCCGGTACTTACCCGCATGATGCCCCGGTAGATAATCGGCCATGCCCGCAATCCACACGGCCTACGGCCGATACCAGGGGAGGCGCGAATGGACGAAATCGTCTGCGCAAACACCGCATTCCGCTACTGGCGCTGCCCACCGCAGGTGCGCGATCTCTACCCACGCCTACCCAACTCCGAAGACGGCTGGCGAACTCTATCCCAAGCCCCTTTCGTGAGCGACGTCCTTAAGACGCCAGTCATCACAGCAGCATCAACACGAAGCAACCTGCATTCTGAGACAAGACGGACCATCCGATGGAACAGCGCCTATACAGAGAAGGTTTCCATCGACACGGGTATGGGCTTTAGCGTCACGGATCCTCTTCATACGCTATTCACCATGACTAGAAGCGTTTCTTCATGTGACCTGGTTCTGGCTATGTACGAATTTTGCGGATGGTTCTCGGTTTTTAAACCAACGCCCGCGGTCGACATGGCACTTGAGCAGGCAAAATCAGAAGAAGAGCAGTACACCACAGAAAGTCTGTTTGAACTAGACGAAACACAAGACGAGGCCCCATGGAAGCGAGTCTGTCCTCGGGCGCACCAGAAGGACAGCGAGAATGATCAAAGTGGGCAGCAGGATGACGGATCCGGAAATAAAGCTAGCAGAAAGGGCACATCGCTCTGGATGAGAAAGCCTCTAATTGAAATAGAAGAACTGCACAGATTTGCAGAGAAGGTTAAGGGCGAAATGTGGGGAAGGCAATTCTACGAAGCCGCACAGCAGGTAATGGGTATTGCTGCATCCCCGCTAGAAGTTGCTGGAATCATGTTGCTAAGTCATCCGAGGCGTGCCGGCGGAGCGGAGTTTAAAAAACATATTCGTCAACGACTTAACACCGCTTTCGAATTCAGCTCGGAAAATCGCAGGTCAGAAAATCTGTTATGGAGACATCGTTATCGTAAACCCAATAACAATGAAGGCTGTGATTATCGAATTTCAAGGAGAGGTTATTCATGGATCGGGCGCTGTGCTTGACCACGATGCAACCCGAATGACAGCATTGCAGAGCATGGGATACGACGTATTTCTTGTAACCCATGACATGCTCAATGATCACAATCAGCTTGATGCCATCATTCACAGTGTGTGTGAGCGATTGGAGTTGCGCTACAAACCAAAAACCGAGGCGATGAGATGCGCTGAGACCAGATTGCGGGCCAACGTTCTGTGCAATTGGCTTGATATTGGTAAGTAATAATGCCCAACTGAGCATTTTTAATACTTTATATGCTGCCAGTAATTAAGTGCCATTTTAAAACCATGCCGGTTTACTACGCTGGATTGGGGGTAGCTGAGCACACCGAATTCGCCGCTCGTAAAACCGCAGGTAGATCGCCTGCCCGTTTTGCGAAAGTAGGCGTGAGGTCGGTAATCCGGGAATCGGCGTAGTAAACCGGTCCGTTTATGAAGCGACCAGCTTGGGCGAGCTACGCACGGTTCCGAAAATTGGCCCGAAGGCGTGCGGAGGGGCTCAGACGACTCCCTCCCGCGGAAGCTCCGCGGATCGCTTTGGTCTGGTCGGCGGCACCTGGGGCGACATGCCGAGCCCCGGGAAGGAAGGTGGCGAGCTTGCCGCCGCCCGCGGAGCGAGCCCCGCGGGCTATGTCGGGCATCGTGGGTCCTCTCGGCCCCGGCGCCCGTTCCACGCGCCGCAAAATATTTTCCGAAATTGTCCTTGCATCGCCGTCCGAGTTCCCCGTATAGTACTTCTTCGCACGGGGGCGTAGCTCAGCTGGGAGAGCGCTTGGACTGGCAGTCAAGAGGGTCAGGGGTTCGATCCCCCTTCGTCTCCACCCGAGCATTGGAATGAGGCTCCAACGCAAGTTGGGGCCTTTTTTCATATCTATGATTTAAGCCATGTA
>ENA-OQBD01000066-OQBD01000066.1-human-gut-metagenome-genome-assembly--contig:-NODE-66-length-61363-cov-4.876396_pt1 | contig 61363 bp, 39 predicted proteins | sample MGYA00242742_ERZ504543 | MGnify/ENA primary metagenome ERZ504543 (study PRJEB26092, sample SAMD00036239) | human gut metagenome | host: Homo sapiens | study: EMG produced TPA metagenomics assembly of...
CTTTTTATTTGTTCTGTAGAATGAGGGCATGAGGGCAAAGATACTTTTTGAAATATGCTATCATCATTCATTCAGTATTCATTATCAATATGTTAACTTCTTAGTGAGGGCATGAGGGCATAATTGCTTATAACTTTCTATTAATATTGGTGTTATGTTGAGTCGATTTATTGTGAAATACAGAAGTGTTTTTAATGCTTGTTGTAGCAATTATTAAAAATAATCGCTAAGAAACGTTTTTCCTATTTAAGAAATTATTATATTTGTACCGACTATTATACTATGGTGTAGTAGAAAGTTACATATTTTAAGAAGCGTTATTGAAATTATCTTCTATCGTCAAACTTCGCAACTTTGATAAAGGTCTGAAGATGATAACAACAACGCTCACGTCTGTGTTATATACCTGCCATTACTGTGGCATCTATATACCTAATGGCGTGGGTGGCTGTTGTTTATCTAGACCAAGGCAATGCGAAGGCCCGACGATAGGATAAACAAGATACAGCCCTCACGCTTTTTTATTGTTAACCGCCGAACAGAGGAGGGGGAGTTAGGCAAAGTCTTTTGACAAGATAGACTGATCTAACATTTACAGACGTATGAAAACAACACTGCAAGCGGGAATGCGAATCCTTATTTCCCGTTATCTGTCAAGTCGAGGTTGCGGAGACACAGTATATGATCACCGGACCGCCAGGAGTCTTCTGCCCACAGACGGCAATTATGGCATCTTTCTATAAAAAATATTCTATGGTATAATTGGGGGCGTATAATGTCTGAACAGAATCATTGGAAAAATTATAATCTAAATTTATTGTATGGAAATTATGGAAACAAACAATATGGAAATGTATGAGGCTCCTAAAGTGGAGGTTATCGAAGTAGAAGTGGAAAAAGGATTTGCAGTAAGTGGTGGAACAGAAGACTATGACCCGCAGCCTTGGTAATTGAAATAAATAATTTAAAAACATACACGTATGAAAAAGATATTGTTCACATCTTTAGCTGTTCTTGGATTAGGAATAACCGGTTGTTCCAATGAAGATTTGGGCGTGGCGAAAAGTGGCGTTGATGAAGTATGTGCCACTATGGGAGATGCTGAATCGCGTACTGCTATGAATGGCAATTCTGTCGTTTGGAGTATAGGTGACGAGATTGGCATTTTTGTAACGAATGGAAGCTCTTCTACTTACACTAACATTAACTATTCATTATCCAGTGGAGCCGGAACCAAGAACGCAGGGTTCTCAGGGTTACTGGAAGGTGAGAATCCTGTAAAGAAAGCTGCTTTTTATCCTTATGGCAGCGATGCTTCTTATGATGGAAGTAAAATATCATTAACGTTGAAGGATACCTATAATTATAAGGAAAGAGAAAACAGCAGTGCTCTTATGGCTTGCCAAATAAATGAGAGCGCACAGAATGTCCTGGCATTTAAAAATGCAGGTGCCCTGATGAGCGTAACTGTCAATAATATCCCGAAGGACTATACTTGGGCGAAATTGACTTCTATGACCGCTCAAGGAAAAACTACTGTTCCAGCCATTGCTGGAAATGCACAAATAACATTCTCCAAAGGTATACCTACATTGACAACCACAGAAACGTCAAATTCCTCTTCCATAACTATAAACTTTGCTGCCAGCAGTGACGTCGTGACCAGTAAAACATTCTATTTCCCGTTGCCTGTAGCCGAGTATCCTACCTTGGAACTTTCCATTGGTAATGGCGCTACAAGCCAGGTCTTAAAGACAAAAGCTTTAGATGCTAAACGTAACGAACGTTATACCACAACTATAACGTTGGACGAAGTATCCGGAAGTGTACCGACAACAGTTGAAAGTGTATCAGAGGTAGCCGATGCTTTAAAAGAAACCAATTCTGTTTCTGTGGCTGATGTGGCTTCAACTGAAACCAGTCCTACAGTTTCAATACCGAAAAAAAGTACACCGGCAGAAAATGTCAGCATATCCTTTGAAAATATTTCTACAACAAATGCTGTTGCCATTAAAGAAGAGAGCACTGGTACTGGTGGTACAGCTGCACCTGAAAACGTGTTGGTATCTGTACCGCAATTAGATACTGCGCCTAAATTTGAGATAGATCTGCCTTCTTCTACCGTAACTTTGGCTGCCAATGGCGAAACTGCTACTTATGATGAAGTAACGGCAACTACTGCTGCAAACACATTGGTTCTAGGTAAAGGAATTACTGTTAATACATTGAAGGTAAAAGCCGGTAATGTAAGAGTGAAGAGTGGTGCCAAAGTAACAGCCATCAGTCGTGAAAGCGGTAACACTTCAACTGTCATTATTTATAAAGAAGAGGGTGCTGAATTACCCAATCTGTCCGGTAATGATGCATTTGAAGTAGTTGATGCTGCCGTAGCCGACTTGCAAAATGTCGCAAAAAATGGTGGAACTTATACTCTTGCCACAGACTTGACGGGAGATTTTACTATTTCCGCAACGAATGAAGTTATCATCAATTTGAACGGTCATAAAATCACCAACAAATCTGGTGATACATTTACTGTAAACAAGGATAGTAAACTGACCATTAACGGAAATGGTACAGTGGATAATGTAAGTCACGGGAAAGCTTGTATCTATAATAACGGTACAGTAATTCTTAATGGCGGAACCTATATTAGAAGTAAGGAAAACGGTCAGAACTCAGAAAGCTCTGGTGGTAACAGTTATTATAATATTCTGAATCATGGCGAGATGACGATTAATCCAAATGTGGAGATATCGCAAAACGGGCATTATTCTTCGATGATAGCCAATGGGTATTATGATTATACCAATACGAATCCGCGAAATGGATATGTAAGTGGTACCAATCATCAGAATCCTTCACTTATCATAAACGGTGGTACATTTGCCGGAGGTCTTAATACTATTAAAAATGATGATGGAGCCCGGCTTGTCATCAACGACGGTACGTTCACCAATATGTCTCAGGCAACCGTACAGAATCATCATGTGACTGAAATCAAAGGAGGTACATTCAATACGACTGGTTCCGCTCAGTATGTGGTGGATAATGAAGGTCATAATGGTGCAGCCAATGACTTGGGACAGATGACTATCAGTGGTGGAACACTGAATGGCAAGATCTATGTGGTTGGTGCAGGTGCATCGCTGGCTGTTACCGGTGGTACTTTTTCCGATCCGTCCGCACTTTTATACTTAAGCGGTAATGCTAACGTGAAGATACGTTTGAATGGAGACGCTACTTGTAATGGCTTTAAAACGCAAAGTGGACAATCTGTAGAATTGGACTTGAACAACCATGTGCTTACACTTGCTAAACCGACCGTTGGCTCGGCTGGCACAGAAACGAACAGTTGTCAATTGTTGAAAGGTTCTACCGTTACTATGAAAAACGGAACACTGGCAAGTGATAATGATAAAATTATGATTCAGAACTACTGTAATTTGACGTTGGATGCTATGACAGTGAGGGGGCTAAATGCCTTATATGTATTGAGTAACAATTGTGGTAATATTTTGATTAACAATACTACGATTAATGCCGGAACTGGTGCATATGCATTTGATGTTTGCGGCTATTCAACCTACACTGACGGAGTTAAAGTAACTGTTAAAGGTACTAGTATTATTAATGGTAACGTGGAATTATCAAAAAGTACCGGAAACACCGAACCTATGGAATTGAATATTGAGGGTGGTACTTTTAACGGCAATTTGGTTGTTGATTCATCGATAACAGATGCTTCCTCTATCATTAACGTGACTGGTACTCCTTCTTTTAAAGGAACCGGTTGGGATAGTTATATAAAATAAGAGAATTATTTGCTATCATGTTATTAGTCATGGCAGAAAGTGATTTGTAATAAAAGAAGGTCGTCCTGTCTCGAAAGGTCGGGCGGCTTTCTTTTTTTTGAAGATTAGAAGATTATGAAACTTAATCCCCATTTTAAACTCCGCTCCATAGCCGGAGAAACAATAATTGTGAACCAAGGTGTTCCCGATACTGATTTGACCCGTATTATTTCCTTTAATTTTTCCGCTTGCTTACTTTGGAAACGACTTTCGGGAAAGGATTTCACTTTACAAGAGGCAGCCTTGGTGTTGGTGGAATCTTATCATATTTCTCAAGAGCAGGCCGAAAGAGATGTGGTGATTTGGGCAGATGCACTAAAAAAATGTTCAGCCTTACTTGATTGATATAACAATGGATATAATACTCGATAAACCGGAGCAAATGCTATTTGCCTTGCTCCGATCCGCGTTGAACAGCACAAAGCCGGTTAGTGAAATCCTTTTTACCGATATATCTCCTGCCCTTTGGCAGGCGTGTTACAAACTAGCTTGCACTCAGGGAGTGATGGCTTTGGCATGGGACGGAATACAAACCCTGCCGGCCTGTTTGCAACCTCCGAAGGCTTTGAAGTTAAACTGGGCGATGGCGGTAGAGAACTATGAAAAACGCTACCTGCGGTACTGCCATACCATATCCGAACTTTCAGCTTTTTATAAAACGCATGGCATTACCACGGTCCAGTTGAAAGGAGTGGGTCTCTCCACCTATTATCCCATTCCTTCGCACAGGGAAGGGGGAGATATAGACATCTTCACTTATTCGGCAGACCATTCCCGGAAAAGTGATGCCGAGGCCAACCGGCTGGCAGACCGGTTAATGGAAGAAAAAGGAATAGAGGTAGACTTTGAACACTCCGAAAAGCATAGTGTGTTTTACTATAAAGGTATTCCGATAGAGAATCATAAAACCTTCATTAATTCGGAAACATACCGTATAGCAGTGAAGATGGATAAGCTCCTTCAAAAACTGCTACAACCCGTATCGGCGGAATTGGACGGAAAATGCTCCATTTTAATCCCATCTTCCACCTTTAATACCGTATTTCTCGCTTTTCATGCCGCCCAGCATTATGCACGCGGCCTGGCACTTCATCATCTTTGCGACTGGGCTTGCCTGCTGAATAGATACGGCCTGCATATTCCTGAGGAAGTGACGGATATTCGTTTTAGAAATATGATATTGGCAATGACCCGCCTCTGTAATGATTATTTAGGAACTTCCGTTCCTGTATATGGAGGAGAAGGATTGGCGGAGGAAATCTTGCGGGAAATCATCCGGCCACCCTATACGATGTCAGTTCCGGCGAAGAATAAATGGGGCATTCTGGTTTATAAAACCAAACGTATGCTGCATACTCATCGTGCGTGCAACAGCGTGTTGCGCATTTCACTGTGCAAATGGGTTGGAAATTCTATTCTGTTGCATCTGCGCTCTCCCCATACCATCTTCCAGACGGAACGAAAATAAGCGGTTTATGTTGAAAAGAATCTGCCGTTTGTTGTTGCCTGATGAAAGGAAAATGGGGATAAGGGTGGTTTGTGCCGTATTTCTTTGCGCATTACTTGACTTTGCCGGACTCGCTGCCCTGTTGCCTGTCTTGTTTTTTCTGTTGGATGACGGGAGGGATAAAGATGCCGCCCTGTTATTTTGTCTGGTGGCAATAGTCTTTATTTTGGTGAAAAACGCTTTGGCAGCGGGGCTTTCACGTTTTCAAAACCATTTTCTGATGTCTCTTTACCGTCGGCTCAGCTTTTCTCTCTTTACTTCTTACTATCAACGGGGATTATTGTTTATACGCAGCAGGGGGAGTATCCGGCTGGGATATGAGGTGAACTATATCTGTTATGCTTTTTCTTTAAACCTTCTTTCCCCCTTGCTTCGCATGACAGGAGAACTGCTGCTTGTTTTTTGGGTGACGGCAGCTTTGTTGGTTTACGCTCCGTTGACGGTACTGATGCTGTATATTGCCTTTCTGCCTTTCATGCTGATTTACGGATGGGGGATCAGGAAACCGATGCGCCGTTATGGTGAGCAGGAGCAGCAGGCTCGTCGTGAGCAATCCCGGCTGGTCACGGAAACGATGAAAGGGTATGCCGAATTGGAACTGAATGCGGCGTTTCCTTTTCTTCAGCAGGCATTCGCCCAGAAGGTAAGGAAAATCAGTGAGAGCCGTTTGAAACTGGAAACGATACAGCATCTTCCTCTTTGCCTTTCCGAAATGGCGGTCATATCGGGGCTGACCTTGCTCACTGTTTTCGGAACAGGGGATATCAAAGCGCTGGTAGGTGTCTTTGCTTTGGCGGCTTTCCGGCTGTTACCCGCTTTGCGCGGCATCTTAGGTGGTTGGACACAAGTACAGAATGCGGTCTATTCTCTGCGGATTATAGAGGAAGGGTTGGGGGATAAGGGGATGGAAGCAGTTTCTCCATCATGGGGGCAGGAAGCGTTTTCTTTTCAAAAAGAGATACGGATAGAACACCTCACCTATGCTTATCCTGAAAGTAAAGAGGTTCTAAAGGACTTTTGTTGTACTATTCGTAAGGGGGAATATGTAGGTATCTGTGGTGAGAGTGGCGTGGGTAAATCTACCTTGTTTAATCTGCTTTTGGGATTTATCACTCCGGATAAAGGCGCTATTCGGATAGATGGCAGGCCGCTTGCCGATGTGCCGAGGCAGGAATGGCATCGCAAGGTGGGATATGTGCAACAGGAAGTGTTTGTGCTGGATGGGACCTTGGCGGAAAACATTGCTTTGGGATGCCGGTCTATAGATAAGGAACGGGTAGCGGAGATAGTGAGGCTGGTGAGATTGGATGCTTGGATGGATGAATTGCCGCAAGGAATGGATACTCCTTTGGGTGAAGGGGGAGGAAGGCTTTCGGGAGGTCAGAAACAACGGGTAGGCATCGCCCGTGCTTTGTATAAGAAAGCGGAGGTGCTTCTACTGGATGAGGCTACTTCTGCATTGGATAATGAGACTGAACGGGCTGTCAATGAAATGCTTCTCGGTCTGATGAAGGAGTGTAGGGGGCTGACTGTTCTTACGATAGCCCATCGGGAAAGCTCGTTGGCATATTGTCATCGTGTAATCAGATTAAATGGAAAAGACAATGGATCGAATTTATAAAATAGGTGGCCACTGCTTCGCATTGCCGGACGAAAGGTTGATGGAGGCGGTGGATGGTATCAGCGGTTTCAAGCCTTTTGTTTGGCAACCGGATCTGGTTTCGGCAAAAGATGTATATGAGGGTGCTTGGTTGCCGGATTTTACTGTTTGGGAGGGAAACGGTTGGGGTTTTCCGGCTTTTCAGAGAAAGTCCTATGGGTTCGGATATGAAGATGTAACCGGTACTTTTGGTGTGAGTGGGGATAGCTTTTTGTTGGAACTGGCTCCGCAGGGAGAACCGTCGCTTTATCTCCGGACGATGGGTGGAACCGGGAGAGGTATCTGTTTATATGGTCATTATTCTCCCCGTCTTTTAAGGTTTGCCTTATGGATGGGGTATGGCCTGATGACGGTACGGAAAGATACGGTTGCCTTGCATGGCAGTTGTATTGTTTATAAGGGGAAAGCGGTTCTTTTTTAGGTGAAAGCGGAACCGGAAAAAGTACCCATACCCGTTTGTGGAGGGAAAATATAGCAGGAAGTAAGTTGCTGAATGATGACAGTCCCATTGTGCGTTATGAAGAGGGGGGCGTGTGGGTATATGGCAGCCCGTGGAGTGGGAAGACTCCTTGTTATAAGGCGGAGCGTTATCCGTTGGCCGGATGTGTACGTTTGTCACAAGCACCGTATAACAAGATACGGAGATTGAACACTTTGCAGGCTTATGCAGCTTTGCATCCGTCTGCTCCTCCTGCATTTGCATACGAGGAGGAATTATACTGTGGGGTTTGTAGTCTGTTGGAAAAGATGGTTTCATCCATTCCTGTTTATCATCTGGAGTGTTTGCCCGATGCGGAGGCGGTGAAATTAGTATGTCGTACTTTATATGGAGATGGGTATGAAGCGGATAGCGAATGAATGTTTCTTTGCGTGGGTGGAGTCGGAAATCAAAAGTGGCAGGAGTGTGAAGTTCCGGGTGAAAGGCAATTCCATGATGCCTTTACTGAGAAATGGGAAGGATGAAGTGGTGGTGGGGCCGTATGATAAGGAGGAGTTGAAACTTTTTGATGTCATTCTGTTCCGGCAGACAGACCGGTATGTATTGCATCGGATTATTCAAAAAAGAGACAGTCGTTATCTGATGCAGGGGGATGGCGTCTGCCGTTTTTATGAGGAATGTGAGGACACGGATATCATCGGGGTGGTGAGAAAGGTATGCAGGCCTTCCGGAAAGAAGATTGAAACGGATTCCATGTGTTGGCGGTTGGAAAGCCGTTTGTGGTTGGGGCTTGGTGGATGCAGAGGAATGGTGCTGCGTGTCCTGAATAGATTGGGTTGTTGTCTCCTTTTTTGACGAAATCTGTCAGCTTGGAAGGAAATATTATTCATAAAGCAGGTATTTCTCTCTCATCTTTTTGTAGGCTTCCAGTTCATTCTGCCATCCTGCACGGATTTCTTCTTCACTGGCTCCTTTCATGATTTGTTCCCTTACGGTACGGTTCCCTATCAGCAGGTCGAACCATTGCGGGCGGGTAAAGAACTTGTCCGCTTTCCCAAGGTCTTGATAAGCTTGATAATAGGTGATGATGTATTTTAAAGAGAATCCTTTCGGGGCGGTGATATGGCGGAGATTATTGCCATAGCAGTATTGGTTTTTATACATCGGATTCTTGTCAAAGCCTTCCAAGGCTTCCGGTCTGAAAGAAAAGGAGGAGATGCGGATATCCGGTGAACCGATTACTTGAAAAGGATAAAGAGTACCTCTGCCCACACTGATGGCTGTACCTTCAAACGGACAGAGTGAAGGATATAAGGCAATTGCCTGGTCGTTGGGCAGGTTGGGAGAGGGTTTTACCGGAAGCGAATAGGGTTGTCCGTGTTTCCAGCCTTCCACGGGGATGACGGTCAACGCGCATTTTTTGCCATTGGGCAGCCAGCCTTCACCATTGATCATTTGAGCCAGCTCGCCTACAGTGCAACCGTGTAAAATGGGGATGGCGTGCATACCCACAAAACTTTTCTGGTTTTTCTGTCGCACAGGGCCGTCCACGTAATCACAAGGATTGGGCCGGTCTGTGATGACCAGTTGTTTCCGGTTCTCGGCACAAGCTTCCATTACATACTGCATGGTGCTGATATAGGTATAGAAACGGGCGCCTACATCCTGAATGTCGAACACAATCAGGTCTATGTCCTGTAGCTGTGTGGCTGTAGGTTTCTTATTTTTACCGTAAAGGGACAGGATGGGTATTCCCGTGCGGGTATCTTTTCCGTTCCTGATGGTTTCTCCGGCATCGGCGTCACCCCGGAATCCGTGTTCGGGAGCGAATACCTTTTTTTATTTGTATATGCGCTGCAAGCAGGGTGTCCAACAGATGGGTTTCTCCTACTTTGGAGGTTTGGTTTACAACCAATGCCACACGCTTCCCTTTTAATATAGGTAAGAGACGGTCCATCTGTTCGGCTCCGGTGATAACCTTTTGCGCGGTCACGGCGTTGCAGATAAACAAGAGGCAGTATAGGAAAATGTATTTTGTTTTCATGATATGTGGCGATTATTTTGTAATATTGCACAAAAATAAGAATTTAATTGAGAATGGACGCACTTGCTATCATTAATAAATATTATCCTGAAGATAATGAACTGAAACATATCCTGCTGGCGCATAGCCGTTCGGTGGCCGATAAGGCGTTATGGATTGCCGGAAAGCATCCGGAATTGAATCTGGACAAGCAGTTTATGGAAGAGGCGGCGATGCTGCACGATATTGGTATTTTTATGACGGATGCTGAGGGCATTTGTTGTTTCGGATCTTATCCTTATATTTGTCATGGATATTTGGGGGCTGATCTGATGCGGAAAGAAGGATTTCCGCGTCATGCATTGGTCTGTGAGAGACATACGGGAGCGGGTATGTCTTTGCAAAGTATTATTGACCAGCAGTTGCCTGTTCCTCATCGGAATATGGTTCCGGTTTCGCTGGAAGAACAGGTTATTTGCTTTGCCGACAAGTTTTTCTCAAAGACGCATCTGGACAGGGAAAAGAGCGTGGAGAAGGCGTTAAAGAGTATTTCACGTTATGGGGAAGATGGGATAATCCGTTTTAACCATTGGTGCGAATGTTTCTTGTAAGCCTTAAAAATAAATTAAATATCCGCTAAATAGTTCATTATTGGCGGATAATGCTTAATTTTGCCCCTCAAAAGCGTAAATGATTTGTGAATGACGCCACTAAAACGACATAGATTTATAACATTCCTACTACTATTTGCATGCCTGTCACTTTCTTTAAGTACAGGTGCTCAACGCAGAAAGCGGAATTCTGCATCCGGTAATGATTCCCTGAAAGTAGATAGTGCTTTGGTAGATACGTTGTCTATCGATACGGTTGCACCTAAAAAGAAACAGCCGTTGGATGCGCCTGTTATTTATGAAGCAAATGACTCTATCGTATTCACTGAGGGCGGATATGCCCATCTGTATGGTGACGGTAAGGTGAACTATGAGAAAATAGAGTTGACCTCTGCCGTGATTACAATGAACATGGATAGCAGTACGGTGTATGCCCGTGGTGTTCCCGACTCGGCTGGCGTGGAAAAAGGTACTCCTGTCTTTAAGGATGGCGAGACTCCGTATGAGTCAAAAATCATGCGTTATAACTTCAAGTCGAAGAAGGGGTTCATTAATAATATCGTTACTCAGCAGGGGGAAGGATACGTTACCAGTGAGGAGTCGAAGAAAGGTGCTAATGATGAACTTTATTTGCGTCACGGACGATATACTACGTGTGATAATCACGAACATCCTCACTTCTATCTGAAACTTTCCATGGCGAAAGTGCGTCCTAAGAAAAATGTGGTTTTCGGTCCTGCCCAGCTGGTGGTGGAGGATGTGCCGTTGCCTATCGCTATTCCTTTCGGATTTTTTCCGTTTAACAGCAGTTATTCGTCAGGATTCATTATGCCTACATACGGTGATGAAATGAATCGTGGTTTTTATTTGCGTGATGGGGGATATTATTTCGCCATCAGTGACCGTATGGATTTGAAAGTGTTGGGTGAGATCTTTACGAAAGGTTCATGGGGACTGTCCGTGCAGTCTAATTATAACAAGAGATATAAATATAGCGGTAATTTCAATGCCAGTTATCTGGTAACGAAAACCGGTGAGAAGAATATGCCGGACTATATGGTTACAAAAGATTTCAGAATTGCATGGAGTCACAGACAGGATGCCAAGGCTAACCCTAACAGCTCTTTTTCGGCGAATGTGAACTTTGCGACCAGTAGTTATGACCAGCGTAACCTGAGTAGTTTGTACAACCCGCAGCAGTATTCAAATAACACCAAGACGTCTAGTGTGAGTTATTCGCGCAATTTCCCCGAAATAGGATTGAATCTGTCCAGTACATTCAATATCTCTCAGAATACGCGTGACTCTTCTATCAGTGTGACGTTGCCGGATTTGAATATTTCATTGAACCGTATTTATCCGTTCAAGCGTAAGAAAGCGGTAGGTGATGAACGTTGGTATGAGAAAATCTCACTCCAATATACCGGCCAGATGACGAACTCGATTAATACCAAGGATAATCTGATTCTGAAGCAGGGTTTGAATAAATGGACTAATGGTATGCAGCATAAGATTCCTATCAGCGCTACATTCACTTTGTTTAAATATATCAACGTTGTGCCTTCTTTCAACTATACCGAGCGCTGGTATATGCGCAAGGTGGAGCAGAGTTATGATCCGTCGGCCCCTAATAATGTGCGGAGAGATACAATCAACGGTTTTAACCGTGTGTATAACTATGATTTGAGCTTGCAGGTGAATACCAAGATGTATGGTTTCTACAAACCGTGGAAGAAATTGTTTGGCGACAAGATTGAAATGATCCGTCACGTCTTTACTCCTTCGGTGAGCATGAGTTATGCGCCGGACTTCAGTACGTCTAGGTATGGATATGTGGGAACGTATACTTATACTGATACGGATGGAGAAGTACGTACTCAGACTTATAATCCATATGAAGGTTTGCCTTACTCTTTCTCGCCCAGTGGTAAATCCGAGAATTTCACTTTCTCTATAGATAATAACGTGGAAATGAAAGTGAAATCCGATGCGGATACTACCGGAGTGAAGAAAATCAGCTTGATTGACCAGTTGGGAGCCAGTATTTCCTATAATGCGGCGGCTAAAGAGAAACCTTGGGGAAATTTGAGTATGAATCTGCGCTTGAAACTGACCAAGAGTTATACTTTTAATATGAACGCCCAGTTTGCTACGTATGCTTATGAGTTTGATAAAGACGGCAAGGTAGTGGAAGGTAACCGTACAGAATGGTCATACGGACGTTTTGGTCGTTTTCAGGGGTATAGCGGTTCTTTCTCGTATACATTGAATAATGATTCGTGGAAAAAGTGGTTTGGTCCGAAAGATGAAAAGGACAGTAAGGGGGATAAAGACAAGAAGAATGAAAATCTGGATGAGTACAGTGATGATGGCAATGAAAACACGGAGGAAGAAGATAACTCCGGTTTGAGAAAGACAGAGAAGGCGGCTATAGATCCGGATGGCTATATGGCTTTCAAGATGCCATGGTCATTGAGTTTGAGTTATAGTTATAGTATTCGTGAGGACAGAAGCAAGCAGATTAATATCAAGACGATGCGATATCCTTATTCGGTGACTCATTCATTGAATGTTTCCGGTAATGTGAAGTTGGGTAGCCGCTGGAATGTGAATTATTCTTCGGGATATGATTTTAATACGAAAGAGATGTCAATGACAACGGTCAATATCAGCCGTGACCTGCACTGTTTCAATATGAGCTGTGGCTTGGTATTCGGTCCCTTTACTTCCTATAACTTCAGTATTCGTGCTAACTCCAGTATGCTGACCGATGCTTTGAAATGGGATCAGCGAAGCAATACGGGTAGTGCGGTGAATTGGTACTAGGAAGAAGTTGGGAATAAAAAAATGAGAAATGGTTTCTGATAACAACACGCAACCATTTCTCATTTTTTATTCTGTTTTTTATTTATGTCTACCACTCAATAGGTGTTTGCCCGTGCGCTTGCAAATATTCGTTGGTACGGCTGAAGTGCTTGTTGCCAAAGAAACCGTTATAGGCTGACAGGGGGGACGGATGTGCGGAAGCCAGTACCAGGTGCTTGTTGCGGTCTATGAAGGCGCCTTTTTTCTGTGCATAAGATCCCCATAAGATGAATACAATATTTTCACGTTGTTCTGCCAGTACACGGATGGCGGCATCTGTAAATTCCTCCCAGCCCTGTCGTTGATGAGAGCCTGCCTGATGGGCACGGACCGTCAGTGTGGCATTGAGTAATAAAACTCCTTGATTCGCCCAGCGGGTCAGGTTGCCTGAAGTAGGGATGGGAGCACCCAAATCGCTTTGTATTTCTTTGAAAATATTTTGTAGGGAAGGAGGAAAAGGTACTCCGTCATTAACAGAGAAGCAGAGTCCGTGCGCCTGGCCGGGACCATGGTAGGGATCTTGGCCGATAATGACGACTTTCACTTTGTCAAACGGGCACAGATTGAAGGCGTTGAATATAAATCTGCCCGGTGGGTAAATAGTGGCAGTCTGGTATTCGCTTCTTACAAACTCAGTGAGTCTGATAAAGTAATCTTTTTCAAATTCGGGTGCCAGATGTTGTTTCCAGCTTTCTTCTATTTGTACGTTCATGGCATTTCTTTTATTATAAAATGTGCGTTAAAGATAGGGGTAATTTGTAAAAATGACAAATAAAAAGAGGATGACTTTTTATAATCATCCTCTTCTTTCATTGCTGATAGATTATAATCAAATAAGTTGCATACCCAGTTGAGCGCATTCTTTTCTCATATCTTCGGGCCATATACTGGCTTGGATTTCACCTATGTGGGCTTTCTGTAAATAAAGCATACAGAGTCGTGACTGTCCTATACCACCGCCGATACACAAAGGAAGAGTTTCATTTAGCAGGCGTTTGTGGAAATACAGTTCTTTACGTTTTTCCTGTCCGCTGAGTGTCAGTTGGCGGAGCAGCGCTTCTTTGTCTACACGGATACCCATAGAGGAAAGTTCGACGGAACGGTCCAGTACTTTGTCCCAAACTAACAGGTCGCCATTCAGACCGGGAAGTCCGGTTTCCGGGTTGATTGTGGTATAGTCGTCATAGTCAGGTGCGCGCAAGTCATGTTCTTTACCGTCACTCAGTTTGCAGCCTATACCTATAATAAATACCGCACCGTATTTTTGTGAGATGGCATGTTCACGTTCTTTCGGACTCTTGTCGGGATACATCTGGCAAAGCTCTTCCGAGTGGATGAAATGAATGTCATGTGGCAGGAAGGGTTTGATCTGCGGGTACATTTCACATACCATATATTCTGTGCGGCGCATGGCTGCATAAATACGGGTTACTATTTGTTTCAGGAAATCAACCGTGCGTTGTTCTTTGGTAATTACACGCTCCCAGTCCCACTGGTCTACATATAGCGAGTGGAGATTACCTAATTCCTCGTCAGCCCGGATGGCGTTCATGTCTGTATAGATGCCATAACCCGGCTCTATATTGTAATCGGCCAAAGTCAGCCTTTTCCATTTTGCCAGTGAATGGACAACTTCGGCCTGTGCGTCTCCCAAGTCTTTAATAGGGAAAGATACCGCCCGTTCGGTTCCGCTCAAGTCATCATTGATACCCATTCCCTTCAATACAAATAGCGGGGCGGTGACACGGCGCAGACGTAATTCTGACGACAGGTTCTGTTGAAAGAACTCTTTTATTTGCTTAATGCCTAACTCTGTTTGTTTTAAATCAAGCAAGGCTTTATAGTTAGCTGGTTTAATTAGGTAACTCATTGTAAAATAGATCTAGTTGTTTTAATTGCTTGCAAATATAGAAATTATTTGTGATATTGTTATATGTTTAGCCGAAAATATAATCAAATTGATTGTTTTATACTTAAATTAATGAGCAAAATATTATTTTGATAGATAAATATCCCAAATTATTAGGATAAAGACAATATATTTTGTACTTTTGCACGTCCAAGTTTCAGACGCACCCGTAGTTCAATGGATAGAATACCGGATTCCGGTTCCGACGATATGAGTTCGATTCTCATCGGGTGTACAATTCAGTAACCTCTTTGCAAAGAATTGCAAGGAGGTTTTTTCTTGTTATATCTTCTCCGTATGAACCTTTTTTCCTTTTTTGAGTTATTCCCTTATGTAACTTTTTAAAATATGCCTTAATATTTAGTTTATTCTAAAAACAAAGACTAATAAAGAATATAGTTCCTTTTGTTTCTTGTATATACTAAATATACGTGTATATATTCGCTGTTGATTTTAAAATTATTTTCTTTTTGAGGGGTTTTAAAACTAACACTTAATTAAACTTTTTTATTTAAACATTAATTTATCAACCAAATCTGAGATTCATGAAGAAAGCTCTCTTTTTTATCGTATGCCTCTGTTTTGCAATAAACATGATGGCGCAAACAAAAACGATAACAGGGGTAGTGGTAGATGCCACCGGTGAACCTGTTATCGGAGCGAGTGTCCTGGAGGTGGGGACAACAAATGGTACAATAACTGATGTAGACGGTAACTTTACTATCCAAGTGCCTGTGGGGGCAAAACTGGATGTGAGTTATATAGGTTACAAAACACAACAAATTGTAGTGGGAGTGCCAAACACCTACAAGGTTATTTTAAAAGAAGATGCAGAAATGCTGGATGAGGTCGTGGTGACCGGTTATGGAATGAGTCAGAAACGTTCGTTGATGACGAACTCTATTTCAAAGTTGGATGATAAAGTATTACAAAATGCAGCTATGAGTAATGCGGCCCAATCCTTGCAGGGAACTGTCAGCGGATTGCGTGTGACAAATACTTCGGGTAAACCGGGTAGTTCGCCCAATATCGTTTTGCGTGGTGGTGCTTCCATAAACAAGAATCTGGAAGGGCCGTTGGTCGTGGTGGATGGCCTTGTGCGTTCTATGGATGATATCAATCCTTCAGATATTGAATCCATACAGGTGCTGAAAGATGCGGCTTCCACAGCTATTTATGGTGCCCGTGCCAATAACGGCGTAATTCTGGTGACAACCAAGAAGGGGGTGGAAGGCAGGACACAAATTACTTATAAGTTCAAAGGGGGTGTGAACTTTGCACGTGAAGGGTATAAGTATTTGGATGCCGGTGACTATTTGTATTATCAACGTTTAGGTTGGCAGCGTACCAATGGTGGTACAAGTATGGAGAACCAGAAAGGTTTTGGGGTTAACTCCGGAGTGGATCTGGCCTTTATGACAGATGCAAACAAACATTTGCTGAATGAAGGATGGCGGTCTATGGCGGATCCTGTGGACCCTGATAAAACTTTGATTTTTAGAAACCATGCCGGTGAGCTGCATGATCTGACTTTCCGCAATGCCGCGTTTACACAAGATCATTATCTGAATTTGTCGGGAGGTAATGACAAAGGAACATTTTCCTCATCTTTAGGGTATTATTCGGAAGACGGTCAGATAATTTCTACCAATTATCAGCGTGTGAACGGGACTATCAACGGTTCATACAAGTTGTTGCCCGTTTTGACAGTGAATGCCGGCGGTAGTTTTTCATGGTCCAAGATGCCCGATTTATGGACTTACGACTTGAAAAGCCCTTGGAACGGAGAAACGGGAGAGTATGAGTTGTTCTATCGTACCATGAGTATGTTTCCCACTTGGAATCCGTGGAATGAGGATGGAAGTCCTGCTGCCGGATGGAGTAATCAGGATGGTAATCCTTATTATTGGAAAGATAAACTGACTCGTTCTACAACGAACCGTAAGACTTCGTTTAATATCGGTTTTGCTTTGGAAATCCTTCCGCAGCAATTGTTCCTGAATGGAAACAGTTCTATGTATTATACAGACAGTCAGTTTGAACTGTTTGAAAAGAAATATCAACAGATAGGACAAGCTCCCAATACCAATCGTAATGCTTCTCAAACAAATACAAAAGTTTTTCAACAACAGCATGCATTGACTCTGGAATATAAAAAAGGTTTTAGCGGACATAATATCAATGCCATGGCAGGTGGTGAGTATTTTGATTATCAGTATCAGAACCTGGAAGCGCGTGTTTCCGGTGCTCCTACAGATGATATACCTACTTTAAATGCGGGCACTAACCGTACTTATACTACTTCTGTCAAAACCGGATATCGCATTCTTTCCGGTTTCGCCCGTGTTAACTATGATTATAATTATCGTTATATGGTGTCCTTGGTAGCCCGTTATGACGGTATTTCCAAATTGTCCGACAATCGTTGGGGATTTTTTCCGGGTATATCTGCCGGTTGGAATGTGCATGAGGAAGCTTTCTTTAAAGATTCAAAGTTTGCGGAAGTAGTATCCTTGATTAAACCGCGTATCAGTTATGGGTTGAACGGTAATGTAAACGGTATCGGTAATTTTGATGTATATGGTAAATATGGTTCGGTAGGTGCTTATAATGGTAATCTGGGTTATTTGAATACAGGGGTGGTCAATAGTAAATTGCGTTGGGAAAAGAGCCATACGTTTGAACTGGGGCTTGACTTGGGCTTTTTCAATAATCGTATTCATATGATTATGGACTATTATGACCGCACGACTTCCGATTTGCTGACTGATGTGAATTTGCCGGAATATACAGGATTTCCCTCGTTCAAAACGAATCTGGGTACTATCAGCAACCGTGGTTTCGAACTGGAAGCCAAGGTGAATCTGCTGACAAGGAAGGACTGGTCGTGGGATGTCACCGCTAATACTTCGTTTGTGAAGAATATGGTGAAGAAGCTGCCTTTTAACGGGAATGTGAACAACCGTCAGGGGGGTGAGCAGGTATGGGATCCAAAATCCAACTCGTTGGTTTGGGTAGGCGGCATTCAAGAAGGAAAAAGCTTGGGTGATATCATTGCTTATAAACAAGTGCGTATCTTGCGTGACTGGGATGATGTGAGAAATCATGCCGGTGATTTTGTGGATGAGGTTGCCAACCTGTATGGGCCGAATAAGGCTGCCGAATATGCGGGTAAACCGGGATGGAAACCCATTGAGCCGGGAGATGTACTGTGGGATGACAAGAATGGGGATAATGTTATAAATTCATACGACCGTCAGGTGGTGGGTAATATTTATCCGAAATGGACCGGTGGTTTTTCTACCACGCTGAACTATAAAAACTGGTCTTTGTATGGTCGTTTTGACTATGCGGTGGGTCATACCATTTACAATGATTTGAAAGCAAGAATCTTGGGGCAGTATAACGGGTCGTTCAATTTGATTACGGATGTCAGAAATTCGTGGTCTGAAAACAATACGGAAACTAGTATTCCTAAATTCTATTGGGCCGACCAGAATGCGAAAAAGAACATTACCCGTTCCAATAATGGTACAACGAATCTGAACAATAATAACTCTACTTTCTATGAAAAGGGGGATTATTTGTGTCTGCGTGAGGTAACCTTGAGTTATAAATTCCCGAAGAATCTTATAAATAAGGTGTTCTTGACCGATGCGTCCGTGTATGTTACGGGGCAGAATTTATTCTATATTACCGGATATGATGGAACTTCTCCGGAACCGGTTATGGATATTCAGGCAAATGGTCGTGGCGGTATAGACAATGGACGCTATCCTACACCAAGAACCGTTCTGTTTGGTTTACAATTGTCATTTTAATGTGTAAAAAAGAAAAGGTATGAACATAAAAAAGATAATATTGGCTTTTGCCGCATCGGCTATGTTGGCCGGTGGATGTACTTCGTTGGATATGGACCCGGTGAGCGATATCACTGACTTGAATTACTGGAAAACTCCGGAACAGTTTGATTCATTTGTTTTTGGACTGCATAGTCGCTTCAGGAGCCATTCGTGGAATATGTTTTTGTTGGGTGAGGCAAGAAGTGATGTCTTTGGGGGAATTCCTTTCGGTGGAGAAGCTACCCAGGGGATGGAACGTTTTCCTTATAATACATTGAATGCGGAGAATCCCGGAATCAGCGGGTTTGGTGATTTGTATCAGAATATCAACCAGATGAACTTGTTTATCAGCAGAACTCTTCATACGGATGTGCTGACTGAAAGTGCCAGGAATTATTATTTGGGACAGGTGTATGGATTGCGTGCTTACTATATGTATCAGCTATATCGTTCATGGGGAGATGTCGTGTTTACGGAAGAGCCTAGCCTGGGTTTTGAAGTGGGTAAACTGGCAAAGGCGGCGACTCCGGCTGCCGAAATCTTTGAGCAGGTAAAAAAAGATATAGAATCTTCATTAAGTTATTTTGGATCCGATTATACCATAAAGGAAAAAAAATCGCTGTGGTCAAAGGCTGCCACATTGATGCTGAAAGCGGATGTATATCTGTGGAGTGCCCATCGTGACGGGGGAGAAGGAGATGCCCGGACAGCAAAGAATGCGTTGGTTGACATACAGAATAATATCAGCCGTAGCAATCTGGACTTGATGGATACTTATCAGGGAGTGTTTGCTTATGATAATAAAGGTAATAAAGAGATTATCTTTACCATTCATAATGAATTGTTTGAATACAATCTGTGGAATGGAAATAATGATTTGTTTCCACAGGCTGATTATTTAGGGAAATTCTATAATGCGGATGGTACTTTGATAAATACGTCGGTCGAGAATAATTTCGGTATCATGCGCCTGATGGTGAAATTGGAAAACTTCAAGAAGTTTCTGCCGGGAGACACCCGTCGTGACGTTACATTGAAAGATGTATATAATAAGGTGGAAAATGGCAAGTTGGAATTGGTAGGGGTGTATCCGCATAAGTATTGGGGAGTTATGAATGGGAGTACACGGATGAGATGTGATGATTATCCTATTTATAGATATTCGGATTTGCTATTGATGCTGGCTGAGGCGAAAGTGCTTTTGGGTGAGGATCCAGCTACAGAGATAAACCGGGTGCGCCGGCGTGCGTTTGGTGATGCGTATGATGCTTCAACAGTGGGGTTTCCCAATCAGGAAGTCGATAAGCGTCCGGCGGATGCTGTCTTGCAGGAACGTTTGTTTGAATTTATGCTGGAAGGTAAACGATGGTATGACTTGAGGCGTTTTGGCGATTCGTACGTGCTTGACTATACTCCGGCGGAGCCTGCCCGTCTGCTTTGGCCTATCAACCAAGGAGCTCTTACTAATAATCCATTGTTGAAACAAACGGTTGGTTATTAAATTTTTGTCGGATAAGAATCTTTAATTGCATAAAAAGACGGTGTTCTTTATGAAATTAATAAAGAAACCGTCTTTTTATTTTCTAATTTCAATAAAAACTTTTATTTTTACACCCGTAAAATTATAAATATTATGAGAAACCCTAGCTTATTACTGCTAATTGTTGTTTTTATATTAGCACCCTTCAAGTTGAGTGCGGCGGCAGATACGGTTGTTGTCCGCGAAACCCGGATTCCTGTGTTGATTGAAAGGCAGGATAATGAGTTGTTTCATTTACGTATAGAGGCTACTCAAAGTCAGATGCTGAATGAAGTGAAGTTGGACTTCGGCAAAGACGTGAATTTGAATGAAATTGAATCTGTGAAACTGTATTATGGTGGAACTGAAAGCGTGGAGAGGAGGGGAAAGACTTATTTTGCTCCGGTAGATTATATATCTAATAATACTCCGGGAAAAACATTGGCTGCCAATACTTCTTATTCCGTTTTGAAGTCGGAAGTGAAGGCCCCGAAGCGTGAGGTTGTATTGAAAGCTGACCAAAAATTGTTTCCGGGAGTGAATTATTTTTGGATTAGCCTGCAAATGAAGCCTGTTGCTTCTATCTTGTCCAAAGTGTCGGCAGAAGTGGTGGAAGCTAAGATTGACGGACTGGTTGCTCCTTTGAAGATAGCCCGTAAGGCGGATACCCATTATATGGGGATCGGCGTGCGTCATGCCGGTGACGACGGGGCTGCTGCCTATCGTATTCCCGGATTGGCCACTTCAAATAAAGGAACCTTGTTGGGGGTATATGATGTACGCTATAATAATAGTGCGGATTTACAGGAGTATGTGGAAATAGGTCTGAGCAGAAGTACGGACGGAGGTCAGACTTGGGAGAAAATGCGCATTCCGATGGCATTTGGTGAATATGATGGGTTGCCTAAAGCACAGAATGGAGTAGGCGATCCGGCCATTTTGGTTGATAAGAAGACAGGAACTATCTGGATTGTCGCTGCCTGGACACATGGTATGGGAAATGGGCGTGCGTGGTGGAATTCACAAACAGGCATGGACCGTAATCATACAGCACAATTAATGATGGTGAAAAGTGATGATGATGGTAAGACCTGGTCGGAGCCTATGAATATAACAGAACAGGTGAAAGATCCGTCATGGTATTTCTTGCTGCAAGGTCCCGGTAGAGGTATCTCTATGGAAGATGGAACATTGGTCTTTGCCAGCCAGTATATTGGCAATGACCGTATTCCTAATGCCGGTATTATATACAGTAAGGATCATGGAAAAACCTGGAATATCAGTACATTGGCACGCACTAATACAACTGAATCTCAGGTAGCGGAAGTGGAACCGGGAGTGCTGATGCTGAATATGCGTGATAATCGTGGTGGCAGTCGTGCCGTTTCTACAACTACAGATTTAGGTAAAACATGGAAAGAACATGAGTCTTCACGTACAGCCTTACAGGAACCGGTTTGTATGGCCAGTTTGATTAGTGTTAAAGCTAAAGAGAATGTATTGGGTAAAGACATCCTTTTGTTCTCTAATCCGAATGATGCCAAGAACCGTCATAGCATTACCATCAAAGCAAGTCTGGATGGTGGGGTGACTTGGTTGCCCGAGAATCAATTGCTGCTGGATGCCGGTTGGGGTTGGGGATACAGCTGCTTGACTATGATTGACAAGGAAACAGTAGGAATTTTATATGAAAGCAGTGTGGCCCACATGACTTTCCAAGCGATAAAGCTGAAAGATATTATTAAGACCAAATAAATAATGAAACGCAGATTTTCTAGTTTTATTGGTATGATACTGGTTTGTGCTGTAACTATGGCACAAACCAGTATCTCGTTACTTCCTAAACCTCAGTTGTATAAGGATACGGGGAAGAACTTTACTATGGGAAAGGTGAAACTTTCTACTCCGGTGTTGAGGTCGGAGTGGGAAGTTTTTATCATGAATGCAGGTGGTGAGATTGTTGAACACTCGTCATCGGTGATTGAAGTGGAACTGGTTCCGTCTATTGAGGAGGCCAGGCTAAACAGGGCTGAAGCCTATCGTCTTTCTGTTTCAAACAAGCGGATAAAGATAGAGGCTGTAACAGAACAGGGAGTGTATTGGGCTATGCAGACACTTCGGCAATTGGAACGGAAAAAAGGGAAGAGAAGTTCTGTTGCCGGATGTGAGATTGTAGACTGGCCGGCATTCCGGATACGCGGATTTATGCAGGATGTGGGACGCAGTTATATTTCAATGGAAGAATTGAAAAGAGAGATCGAGATTTTATCCCGGTTTAAGATTAATGTATTTCATTGGCATCTTACTGAAAACCAGGCATGGAGATTGGAAAGTAAAATCTTTCCTATGCTGAATGATAGTGTGAACACCATCCGTATGCCGGGTAAATATTATACGCTGGAAGAGGCACGCGATTTGGTGGATTTTTGTAAGAAACATCAGGTGTTGTTGATTCCTGAGATAGATATGCCGGGGCATAGTGCTGCCTTTGTGCGTGCTTTCCGCCATGATATGCAAAGTCCGGAAGGGATGAAAATATTGAAACTGTTGCTGGATGAGGTGTGTGAGACATTTGATGTGCCTTATTTACATATAGGTACGGATGAGGTGGAGTTTACCAATCCGCATTTTGTACCCGAAATGGTGGCGTATGTACGCTCAAAAGGGAAAAAAGTAATATCCTGGAATCCGGGCTGGCACTATAAACCGGGGGAAATAGACATGACACATTTGTGGAGTTACCGTGGAAAGGCGCAACCGGGTATTCCTGCTATCGATTCCAAATTTCATTATCTGAATCATTTTGATGTTTTCGGTGATATTGTAGCTTTGTACAACAGCCGTATTTATGATCAGGCAGAAGGCAGTGAGGACATTGCGGGAACTATATTGGCTTTGTGGCACGATCGTTTGATTGACAATGAGTGGAATCTGGTTATTGAAAATGGCTTGTATCCCAATATGCTTGCTATTGCCGAGCGTGCCTGGAGAGGGGGAGGTACGGAATATTTTGACGGACTGGGTACGATACTTCCACCCGAAGACACGGAAGCATTCAAAGAATTCGCTGATTTTGAAAAGCGTATGTTGTGGCATAAGGAGCATACGTTTAAAGGATATCCTTTCGCCTATGTAAAACAGACTAATGTAAAATGGAATATTACGGATGCTTTTCCTAATGGGGGAGATATGGATAAGGTGTTCCCGCCTGAACAGGAATTAAAGGATACCTATCATTATAACGGGAATACGTATGGTGTACGTCAGGCAATAGGGGCAGGTATTTATTTACGTCATGTCTGGGGGACGTTTGTTCCCGGATTTTATGCCGATCCTAAAGAGGATCATACCGCGTATGCATATACTTGGGTATATTCTCCTAAAGATCAGGAAGTGGGGTTATGGGCAGAATTTCAGAATTATAGCCGTTCGGAGATGGATCTGGCTCCGCTGCAAGGTAAATGGGATTATAAAGGTAGCCGTATTTGGATTAATGATAGGGAGATAATGCCTCCTGTATGGACAGCAACCCATCAGGTGAAGAGTAATGAAATTCCATTAGGAAATGAAAATTGTGTGGCACGTTCTCCACTGGCTGTGCATTTAAATAAGGGTTGGAATAAAGTGTTCCTGAAATTACCTGTCGGTAAGTTCCGGATGGACCAGACGCGTCTTGTGAAGTGGATGTTTACTGCTGTCTTTGTGACTCCTGACGGAGAAAGGGCGGCAGAGGGATTGATTTATTCACCAGATAAACAAAAATAAAATGAAACGTATTGTCTTATTGTTATTGGGATTATTATTAGCGTTACCCCAGTTTGCTCAGGAACGCAAGTATTCTACTTTTTATGAGCAGAGAGCTACTTTGTTTGAAGAACTTCCGGTTACTTCAAAAGATATTATTTTTTTAGGGAACAGTATTACCAACGGTTGCGAGTGGGCTGAGTTGTTCCAAAATAAGAATGTGAAGAACAGGGGTATCAGTGGAGATATCTGTATGGGGGTATATGAGCGTTTGGATCCGATTGTAAAGGGAAAACCGGCAAAGATTTTTTTATTGATCGGTATCAATGATGTTTCTCGGGGAACGTCTGCGGATAAAATTATTTCAGAAATAAGTATGATTGTTCGGAAAATAAAGCAAGAATCTCCAAAAACAAAATTATATTTGCAAAGTGTATTGCCGGTGAATGATTGTTACGGTATGTTTAACGGGCATACATCACGCTGGCAGGTGGTAAAACAAATTAATGATTTGTTGGAACCATTGGCGGTAAAGGAAGGAGCTTCCTATATTGATTTGTATAGTCATTTTGTGGAGAAAGAGACAGGCAAGATGAATCCAGTATATACTAATGACGGATTACATTTATTAGGAAAGGGATACTTGCTGTGGCGTGATATTGTAAAACCTTATGTTGACCAGAAATGAAGAAGACATTAATACTGATTTTATGTTTGTTTCTTTGTACCGTTTCATTTGCACGGAAGCGGGTGAAGGTTGCTTGTGTAGGTAATAGCATTACCTATGGCATAGGTGTATCCGATCCTGATAAGGAGTCCTATCCTGCCCGGTTACAGCAAATGCTGGGTGAAGGGTATACGGTGGAGCGTTTTGGAAAGCCGGGAGCTACGTTGCTGAACAAGGGACACCGGCCTTTTATGCAACAGAAAGAGTTTAAGGATGCATTGGCTTTTGCCGGTGATGTAGTGGTTATTCATTTAGGAGTGAATGATACAGATCCGCGTGATTGGCCCAATTACCGTGATTTTTTTATAGCGGATTATCGTGCACTGATTGATTCGTTCAGAGTGGCGAATCCTGAATGTCGTATTTTGATTGCCCGTCTGACTCCGATTGCCGACCGCCATCCGCGGTTTGAGTCCGGCACACGCGACTGGCATGATGAGATTCAGCTGGCTATAGAAACGATAGCGAAATACGCACAAGTACAGTTGATAGATTTCCATGCACCTTTATATCCATATCCTTTTATGTTGCCCGATGCTGTCCATCCTGATAAGGAAGGTGCGGCTGTCTTGGCAAAAACGGTGTATGAAGGCATAACCGGTGATTTTGGCGGTTTGCAAATGCCGGAAATTTATACGGACAATATGGTATTGCAGCATGGACGTCTGCTGACTATTCAGGGAAAAGCGGATGCCGGTGAGAAAGTAACTGTTTCCATAGACAGGCAGCAACTTCAGGCTGTGACGGGAGCAGATGGAAAGTGGGCGGTGGATGTCCGGCCATTGAAGGCGGGCGGTCCATATACGCTGACTGTTTCTACAGAAAAACGGAAACTGGTCTATGAAAATGTGTTGGCGGGAGAAGTGTGGCTCTGTTCCGGACAATCGAATATGGAGTTTTATCTGAATTGGAGTGCGACTGCCGCACAAGATGTTCCTCAAGCTGCAAATAGCAATATCCGTTTATATGATATGAAAGCCCGTTGGCGTACGGATGCGGTGGAGTGGGATGCTTCGGTACTCGATTCATTGAATCATCTGCAATATTATAAGGATACACGGTGGACAGTTTGTTCGCCTGAAACAGCCGGTAATTTCTCGGCGGTGGCTTACTATTTCGGAAAGAAATTGCAGGATAGTTTGCAAGTCCCTGTAGGACTGATTTGCAATGCCATTGGCGGATCTCCTACTGAAGCATGGATAGACCGTAGTACATTGGAATATCGTTTTCCGGCTATCTTACGTAATTGGATGCAGAATGATTTTATCCAAGACTGGGTGCGTGGGCGTGCTGCCTTGAATGTAAAGCAGTCTTCCAATAAATTGCAACGCCATCCTTATGAGCCTTGTTATTTGTATGAATCGGGTATCCGTCCTTTGGAACAGTTTCCGGTCAAAGGCTTTATTTGGTATCAGGGTGAGTCTAATGCCCATAATCGGGAGGCTCATGAAAGGTTGTTCAGATTGTTGGTGGAAAGTTGGCGCAAGAATTGGGGGGATGCGGAACTTCCATTCTATTTTGTCCAATTGTCCAGTATAGACCGTCCGTCATGGACTTGGTTCCGTGATAGCCAGCGTCGTTTGATGGCGGAGATTCCTCATACCGGTATGGCTGTCAGTTCAGATAGGGGAGACTCATTGGACGTACATCCCAAACAGAAAAGAGAAGTCGGTGAACGGTTGGCTGCATGGGCTTTGAATAAAACATACGGATATAAAAATGTCATTCCTTCGGGACCGCTTTATAAATCGGTCGTATTTAGTGGAGGTGCGGCTTATATTTCTTTTGATTATGCGGAGGGGTTGTCCACTTCGGATGGGAAACCGCTTCGTACATTCGAAGTGGCAGGTGATGATGGATTATTTTATCCGGCACAGGCTGTTGTTGAAAACGGTAAAATAAAAGTATGGAGTGACAAGGTGAAAGAGCCGGAAACGGTTCGTTACGGATGGCAGCCATTTACCCGTGCCAATCTGGTAAATGGCGCCGGTTTGCCTGCATCCACATTCCGGGCTGAATAGTATATAAATTAATAAAGATAGGTAAGATGAAGAAAACATTAAAAGTTTTGATGATGTTAGGATGCTTTCCGATGATGCTCAGTGCAAAGGAGTATAAGAAGTCAGAGAGTCTGAATCTTGATAAGGGATGGGAGTTCGCCCAGGTCGGCCGGAATGAATGGTTGCCGGCTACGGTGCCCGGAACGGTGCATCAGGATTTGATTTCTCATAATAAGCTGCCCAATCCATTTTATGGGATGAATGAGCAAAAAGTGCAGTGGGTAGAGAATGAGGACTGGGTCTATAAAACTACTTTTAATGTGACGGATGAGCAACTCTCGCGGGATGCTGCCTTGTTGATTTTGGAAGGGTTGGATACGTATGCGGATATTTACCTGAACGGCTCTTTGTTGGAACGTACGGACAATATGTTTGTCGGCTATACTCTTCCGGTAAAAGAGGTGTTGCGGAAGGGAGAAAACCATTTGCAGATTCTGTTTCATTCACCTGTCAAGCAAACTTTACCCCAATGGGAAACCAATGGTTTTGATTATCCTGCTGATAATGATCATAGTGATAAGCGGGTTAGTATCTATAGCCGTAAAGCGCCTTACAGTTATGGCTGGGATTGGGGAATCCGCTTGGTAACCAGTGGTATCTGGCGGCCTGTGACACTGACTTTCTATGATGTGGCACGCATTGATGATTACTATGTACGTCAGGCTTCGGTAACAAAAGATCTGGCGAAAGTTGAAAACCGCCTGACTGTAAACAGTGTTTCTGCAACTCCTCAGAAAGCGGAAGTAACTGTTGCTTATTCTTATAAGGAGGGTGAAAAGGTAACCGAACAGAAAGAGGTGACATTGCAGCCGGGAACAAACCATATTCTTCTTCCCATAGAGATACGGCAGCCTCATTTATGGATGCCTAATGGTTGGGGGGAACCTGCATTGTATGACTTTGAAGCCGTAATAAAGGTGGATGGTAAAGTGATAGCTTCTCAAAAAGAGCGTATCGGACTCCGTACAATAAAGGTGGTGAAAGAAAAAGACGATCAGGGAGAATCCTTCTATTTTATAGTCAATGGTGAACCTATGTTTGCCAAAGGCGCGAATTTTATCCCGGATGATGCTTTGCTGCCTAACATTACTGAAGAACGTTACCGCCAGTTGTTCAAGGATGTGAAAGATGCCAATATGAATATGATTCGTGTATGGGGTGGAGGAATTTATGAGGATGATGCTTTTTACCAGGCGGCGGACGAGAATGGAATTTTAGTTTGGCAGGATTTTATTTTTGCCTGCACTACTTATCCGTCCGATCCTGCTTTTATGAAACGGGTAGAGGCCGAGGCGGAATATAATATCAAGCGTTTACGGAACCATGCCAGTCTGGCTATGTGGTGTGGAAACAATGAAATTTATGAAGGTATGCGCTACTGGGGATGGGATAAGAAATACACTGATCCCGGTATTATGGAAGGAATGAAGCAGGGCTATGACAAACTTTTCCGTGAGTTGTTGCCTCGTAAAGTAGCTGAACTTGATCCGGACCGTTTCTATATGCATGGTTCTCCGTACGAGGCCAATTGGGGACGTCCCGAAAGTTGGAAGATTGCCGACAGCCATAATTGGGGTATCTGGTATGGTCAGAAACCGTTTGAAAGTCTGGATACGGAAATTCCGCGTTTTATGAGTGAGTTTGGTTTTCAGGCATTTCCTGAAATGAAGACGATTGCTACTTTTGCCTCACCGGAAGATTATGCATTGGAATCGGAGGTGATGAATGCTCATCAAAAAGCCACTATCGGTAATTTCCTCATCAAGAAGACTATGGGACTGTATTATAAAGTGCCTGAAGATTTCGATCAGTTGGTTTATATGGGTTTGGTTTTGCAGGGGGTAGGAGTGCGCCAGGGTTTGGAAGCCCATCGTCGTAACCGTCCCTATTGTATGGGGACTTTATATTGGCAGTTGAATGACAGCTGGCCGGTTGTTTCATGGTCTAGCATTGACTATTATGGCAATTGGAAAGCGTTGCATTATCAGGCAAAAAGAGCTTTTGCTCCGGTATTGGTAGATGCTGTCAAGGAAGGGGAGGATTTGAATATTTACGTTATGTCGGACAAGTTGGAAGCGGATAAAGAGGTGACTTTATTGTTGCGTGTGATGGACTTTAATGGAAAAGTTCTGACTAAAAAGAGTATCAAGGGTGAGGTTCCGGCCAATGCTTCCACCTTATATTATAAGGAACCTTATGCGGGTATAACAACAAGTCCTCAAAATACTTTTCTTCTAATGACATTAAAAATAAGAAAGGTGAGGTTTTATCCGAAGAAATTTATTACTTTAACCACGCAAAAGATCAGGAGCTTCCGAAGACTGAGATCCGCTATAAAGTGAAGCCGATGGATGGAAAATATGAAGTGACTCTGTCTGCCAGACAGCTGGCCAGGGATGTGTTCATAGAGATTCCTGTTCAAGGTGCGAGATTTACTGACAACTTCTTTGACTTGTTGCCGGGACAGACAAAGAAAGTGATTATTACTTCAGATAAACTGAAGAAGAATGAAAAGGTTGATATAACTATTAAGCAATTAAGTGATACTAACTAATCAATTAATATCTATTATGAAAACTTTAATGGGCCTTGCAGGGCTGACAATGGCAGGTTTTATGCTTTTATCCTGTAACACAGAAGTGAAAGAAGCAAATTATCAGATAATTCCGTTACCGCAGGAAATTTCGGTAATGGATCAGGCTGCTCCGTTTATTTTGTCAAATGGAACTAAGATAATGTATCCGGAAGGCAATGAAAAAATGCAAAAGAACGCTGAATTTTTGGCAAGTTATATCAAAGATCTTACCGGAAAGTCATTGGCTGTACAAGCCGGTACAGACGGCAAAGGAATAATCCTGCAATTAGGTGGAAATGCTGAAAATCCTGAAGGATACCAGTTAAAGGTAACCAGTGACCAAGTGGTTATTTCAGGACCTACGGAAGCCGGAGTATTTTATGGCATCCAGACGTTGCGTAAATCTATTCCGGTGGCACAAGGAGTGGATATCGCTTTACCGGCGGTTGAAATCAATGACTATCCTCGTTTCTCTTATCGTGGTGCAATGTTGGATGTGTCACGTCATTTTTTTCCGGTAGATTCAGTAAAGCGTTTTATTGATATGCTGGCTTTGCACAACATCAACCGTTTCCACTGGCATTTGTCTGAAGACCAGGGATGGAGAATCGAAATCAAGAGTCGTCCTGAACTGACTGAAATAGGTTCTAAAAGAGCGGAAACGGTTATCGGACATAACTCGGGAAAATATGATGGCAAGCCTTATGGTGGATTCTTCACACAGGAAGAAGCAAAAGAAATTGTAGCTTATGCTGCCGAACGTCATATTACGGTTATACCGGAAATTGATATGCCGGGACACATGCAGGCTGCTTTGGCTGCATATCCTAACTTGGGCTGTACTGGTGGTCCGTACGAAGTATGGAAAATCTGGGGGGTATCAGAAGATGTGCTTTGCGCAGGAAATGATGAAACCTTGAAATTCATTGAAGATGTATTAGGGGAAATTATTCAGATTTTCCCGTCAGAATATATTCATGTAGGTGGTGACGAATGTCCTAAGGTACGTTGGGCAAAATGTCCAAAGTGCCAGGCTCGTATCAAGGCTTTAGGTCTTAAGTCTGACAAGAATCATACTGCCGAGGAAAGATTGCAGAGTTTCATTATCAATCATGCAGAGAAGTTCCTGAACGGACACGGACGTCAGATTATCGGTTGGGATGAAATTCTGGAAGGCGGATTGGCTCCCAATGCCACTGTAATGTCATGGCGTGGTGTTGCCGGAGGTATTGAAGCCGCAAAACAGAAACATGATGTAATTATGACTCCTAATACTTATTTGTATTTCGACTATTACCAAACCAAGGATATTGCTAATGAACCTGAGGCTATTGGTGGATATGTACCCGTTGAAACGGTATATAACTATGAGCCGATGCCGGCTGATCTGACTCCGGAAGAGCAGAAATACATCATTGGCGTACAGGCCAACTTATGGACTGAATACATTCCTACCTACAGTCAGGTAGAATATATGGAATTACCCCGTATGGCTGCTTTGTCTGAAATTCAGTGGACCATGCCGGAAAAGAAAAACTATGAAGGTTTCTTGAAGCGTTTGCCTCAGTTGGTAGATATTTATGATGTTTATAAATATAATTATGCCAAGCATGTCTTTGATGTAAATGCTGTATTTACTCCTAATCCGAAAGATGGTACGCTGGATGTTACTTTGTCTACTATTGATAATAGTCCTATCTATTACACTTTGGATGGAACGGAACCTTCCGCTGCTTCCCAGTTGTATACGGAAACATTGAAATTGAAACAGAATTGTACTTTTAAAGCGATTACTGTACGTCCTGCAGGAAATAGCCGCGTGGTTACAGAGGAAATTGCTTTTAACAAGGCTAGTATGAAACCTGTCACTATGTTGCAACCGGTAAACAAGCAATATGAATTCAAAGGCGCTCCCACTTTGGTGGACGGATTGAAAGGTAACGGTAACTATAAGACGGGCCGTTGGATTGCTTTCTATAAAAATGATATGGAAGCAGTTATTGATATGCAGCAGCCGACAGAAATCAGCAGCGCTTCTATTTCTACTTGTGTGGAAAAAGGTGACTGGGTGTTTGATGCCCGTGCTTTTTCTGTAGCTGTATCCGAAGACGGAAAGAACTTTAAGGAAATTGCTTCAGAAAAATATCCGGCAATGAAGCAGGATGACAAGAATGGAGTGTTCAACCATACGTTGACTTTCGATCCGGTGACTGCCCGTTATGTGAAAGTGACCGCTTTAGCGGAACATAGCATTCCTGCTTGGCACGGTGGCAAAGGAAATCCGGCTTTCTTGTTTGTTGATGAAATTTCATTAAATTGATAGTTATATTCAAATAATGACTGTGTGCCAAAAGTGTGATAGAGTACCGTTGGGCGTGAGGTGGAATGCCTCCGTCCATATGCGTAAGGAATGTTGTGTTTGCGTTGGTGCAATCCGTTTCTGGGGCAAGCGGGATGGCTGATTTGCTTTTGGCACACTTTTTATTATTTGCTTCACCATGAAAACATGATCAGAAAAATAATATATGGCGTTTATGCGATACTGGGCATGATGACAATGGCTGCTTGTAGCGGTCAATCGGATGCTTCTGAAATATCTCTTGAGAAAATGCATGGGTTCCCTACAGGGAATACCGGTTTTCTTAAGGGAGTTTCTGCATTATATGCGGGAGTGATTGAAGGAAATTTGCTGATAGCCGGAGGTTGTAATTTCCCTGATATACCGGTAGCCGATGGAGGAAAAAAAGCTTATTATCGGGATATATATATCGCCCCTTTGTCAAATGATACGGCTTTTGAGTGGAAGAAAATAGGCCAACTGCCTCAGGCAGCAGCTTATGGAGTCACTATTTCTACTGAAAAAGGGTTAATTTGTGTTGGAGGGACTACGGCAACACACAGCTTGTCTGATGTTTTTCTTTTATCTTTGCAAAAAGACACCTTGAAAAGAGAAACTTTGCCCTCTTTGCCTGTAACTATGGATAATATGGCAGGTGCATTAGTAGGACATTCACTATATATTGTCGGTGGAAATGTAAATGGCATTCCATCCTCGGCCATGTACATGCTTGATCTGTCGGATTTGTCTGGAGGATGGAAAAGAGAAACAGATATTCCGGGTGAACCCAGAGTACAACCTGTTTGCGTGGCACAAGATGGAAAACTTTATGTGTGGGGGGGATTTGCCCCGGCTGTTGAAGGGCATCAGGCTTCTTTGTCGGTAGATGGATATATGTATTCTCCGGAAACGAAAGAATGGTCATCGGTTGCCACCCCGTATGATGCGGAAGGTAATGAGATCTCTTTAGGTGGTGGAATGGGAACCTCTTTTGGCGAGGGTATGATATTGTGTGCCGGAGGAGTTGATAAGGATATATTCTTAAAAGCTCTGCAAGGTATTTATGCGGGAAAAGAATATTTGTCACATCCTGTAGAGTGGTATCGGTTTAATAGAAACCTGCTGCTCTATCATCCGCAGACGGATAAATGGACTACATTAGGCGAATATGAGCAAGGTGCGCGTGCCGGAGCTGTAATAGTTTCGCAGGACGGATTTCATTACATTATTAATGGAGAATTGAAACCGGGCATTCGTACTAATGAAATTAATAGAATTAAAGAAAAGAGAAGATGAGAAGATTGATTATATTGGCGGAAGTTGCATTGGGCTTGCTGTTTGCAAGTTGCACGAAAGAAGAGCAACGCACACTTTCTGTTATTCCCGCACCATTAAAGGTGGAATTACAGCAGGAAGTGTTTTCATTGAATTCGGAAACAGGGTTATATATAGATGCGTCTGAGGGGGACAAGAAGATTTTGGAAGATTATCTGGTGGCTTCTTCCATGAATTTGAAACCGGTAATAGCAGAAGAGGGACATAATGTTGTCTTGAAACAAGTGGCGGAACTGCCGGAGGTAAATTCTTCCGAGGGATATGTTCTGACGGTAACTCCTGATCAGGTACTTATTCGTGCAACTTCCGGGGCAGGATTGTTCTATGGAGTTCAGACTATGCTGCAAATGGTTGATGAAAAAGGATTGCCGGCAGGAGTCATTACAGATGAACCCCGTTTTGCTTATCGTGGCTTTATGATGGATGTTTCCCGTCATTTCTTCGATAAGGAATTTATAAAAAAGCAGATGGATGCTTTGGCATATTATAAATTGAACCGTCTGCATCTGCATCTTACTGACGCTGCGGGCTGGCGTCTTGAAATAAAAAAATATCCCCGTCTGACAGAATTTGCGGCATGGCGTGAGTTTCCTACCTGGAAAGAATGGTGGAATAACGGACGACGGTATGAAGAAAAAGGCAGTAAAGATGCTCACGGAGGTTATTATACTCAAGATGATATCCGTGAACTGGTGGCATACGCTCAGGAACGTTTTATTACAGTTATTCCTGAGATAGAGATGCCTGCGCATTCGGAAGAAGTACTGACTGCTTATCCCGAGTTGTCTTGTACACACGAACCTTACAAACAAGCCGATTTCTGTGTCGGTAATGAAAAGACTTTCGAGTTTCTGGAAAATGTGCTGACAGAGGTAATGGAACTTTTCCCGTCCGAATATATTCATATAGGAGGGGATGAGGCAGGTAAAGCCTCATGGCCCACTTGCAAACTGTGCCAGGCACGTATGAAAAAAGAAGGCTTGAAAGATGTGAACGAGTTACAGAGTTATCTGATTCATCGTATTGAGGTCTTTTTGAATGCCCACGGACGTAAATTATTGGGTTGGGATGAAATATTGGAAGGTGGTTTGGCACCTAATGCCACTGTCATGTCATGGCGTGGCACGGAAGGAGGAATGAAAGCGGTTGATTCCGGCCACATGGCTATTATGAGTCCGGGTGAGTTCTGCTATTTTGATTCTTATCAGGATGCTCCTGATTCCCAGCCGGAAGCAATAGGAGGTTATCTGCCTTTGTCCAAAGTTTATTCATTTAATCCTGTACCCGATACTTTGAGTGCGGATAAAGTCCAGTTGGTGTATGGAGTACAAGCTAATTTATTCACAGAATATATTCCGACTCCGGAACATGCGGAAATGATGATTTATCCTCGTATTCTTGCCTTGGCGGAAGTTGCTTGGAGTGCCCCTTCTGTGAAGAACTATGATGATTTTCATGTTCGTGCATTGAAAGAGGTAGAGGCATTGAAAGGTGAAGGATACCATCCTTTTGAATTGAAAAATGAGATAGGAAATCGTCCGGGAGCGGATCAGCCCGTACAACATTTGGCAGTAGGTAAGAAAGTGGATTACGGACCGGATGCCGCTTATTATCCCGGCTATTCGGCCGGTGGTGACAGTGCCTTGGTAGATGGTGTGATCGGAGGCTGGACTTATGGTGACAGGCGTTGGCAAGGTTTTATAGACAAGAAAAGAATGGATGTGACCATTGATATGGAAAAAGAAACAGAAATTCATTCTGTTGGAGCAGACTTTATGCAGGTGTGTGGACCTGAAGTCTTTATGCCTTCAGAAGTGATCATTTCCGTTTCCAATGATGGTAAGGAGTTTACGGAACTGAAGCGCATGGAGCATAAAGTAGTGAAGGATGACAAAGTGACTTTCATCAACTTTGGTTGGGAAGGAAATGCCAAAGCACGTTACATACGTTATCAAGCATCTTCGGGCGAATTCGGAGGTTTCTTGTTTACAGATGAAATTGTAGTGAAATAATAGAACTTATATAAACAACAAATAGCATGAAGAAACAAATTTTGTTATCGGCTGTTCTGGCTTGTATCTCAGTTTTTTCTGCGGCAGCACAGAAAGAGCCGGTAGATTATGTAAACCCTTTTGTGGGTACTACTAATTACGGTACGACAAACCCCGGAGCATTAACCCCTCATGGAATGATGTCGGTGACTCCTTTCAATGTGATGGGGGTTCCCGAAGGGGATAAGGATAAAGACAAGCAATGGTGGTCCACTCCATACGAATTCAATAATAAATATCTTACCGGCTTTGCGCACGTTAATCTTAGCGGGGTAGGCTGTCCGGAATTGGGATCATTGTTATTAATGCCTACCACCGGCAAACTGGATGTGGATTATCATAATTATGGAAGCTTCTATCAAGGTGAAACTGCAAATCCGGGTTATTATACCAATATACTGGATAAATACAATGTGAAATGTGAACTGACTGCCACTCCACGTACCAGTATGGCACGCTTTACTTTTCCTGCCGGACAAAGCAATATCTTGTTGAATCTGGGAGAGGGATTGACCAATGAGAGTGGTGCTACCGTTCGTTTTGTAAACGACCGTGAGATTGAAGGTACCAAATTGTTGGGAACTTTCTGTTATAATCCTCAGGCGGTATTTCCTATCTATTTTGTAATGCGTATCAACAAAGTACCGGCAAAACGCGGTTATTGGAAAATGATGCGTCCGATGGGTGTGGAGGCGCAATGGGATGATACGGCCGGTAAATACAAACTCTATACTGCTTATACAAAAGAAATAAGCGGAGATGATATAGGAGTGTGGTTTACTTACGATACCACAGCGGAAGAAGTGATTGAAGTCAGTATGGGCGTGTCTTTTGTCAGCATAGAGAATGCCCGTTTGAATCTGGAAAAAGAACAGCCTTTCGGTACAACATTCGACAAACTGCGTGCGGAAGCCCGTAAGAAATGGAACGATGATCTTTCCCGTATCAAAGTGGAAGGTGGAACGGAAGAGCAAAAAGGAGTATTCTATACCGCTATGTATCACACGATGGTTCATCCGAATATTTTGCAGGATGTAAGCGGACAATATCCACAAATGGAGGGAGATAAGATTTTGACCACCAACCGTAACCGTTACACGGTATTCTCATTGTGGGATACTTATCGTAACTATCACCAGTTGATGACTTTGGTATATCCGGAGCGTCAGATGGATATGATTCACACCATGATGGGCATGTACAAGGAACACGGATGGTTCCCGAAATGGGAATTGTATGGTCGTGAAACATTGACGATGGAAGGTGACCCTTCTATTCCTGTTCTGGTAGACAGTTGGATGAAGGGATTGCAAGACTTTGACATTGACGAAGCTTATAAGGGAATGTATAAGTCGGCCACTACTCCGGGCAAGGATAATCTGATGCGTCCGGATAATGACGATTATATGTCCAAAGGGTATGTGCCGATGGAAAGTCAGTATGATAATTCGGTTTCTCATGCTTTGGAATACTATGTTGCCGACTATGCACTTTCTACCTTGGCGGAGGCTTTAGGTAAGAAAGAAGATGCGAAATTGTTCCGCAAACGTTCTATGGGCTATAAAAATTATTATAGCAAGGATTTCGGAACCTTGCGTCCGATAACTAAAGAAGGCAAATTCTATGAACCGTTTGATCCGAAAGAAGGAGCTAATTTTGCACCTAGTCCCGGTTTCCATGAAGGTAATGCATGGAATTACACTTTCTTTGTGCCTCATGATATCAATGGCTTGGTAAAGTTGATGGGGGGCGACAAGAAATTTGTTGATAAATTGCAAAGCGTGTTTGATGAAGGGAATTATGATCCGGCCAATGAACCCGATATAGCCTATCCTTACCTGTTCAGTCGTTTCAAAGGTGAAGAATGGCGTACACAGAAATTGGTGAAGGAATTGCTGGCTAAGTATTTCACAACTAAGCCGGATGGAATTCCCGGCAATGATGATACGGGTACGATGTCTGCATGGGCTATATTCAGTATGATGGGATTCTATCCGGATTGTCCGGGTGTGCCCGAATATACATTGACCACTCCTACTTTTGATAAAGTGACCGTTCAGCTTGATCCTAAATATTGGGGCAAGAAAGAATTGGTTATCAAGAAAGAAGGACAAGGGGATTATATAAAGGAAATCAGACTGGGCAATAAGAAGATTAATAAATATTTGATTTCGCATGATGATTTGATCAAGGCAGGTGAAATTACTTTTATAGTAACAGAAAATCCTAATAAGAAATAACTATGAATACGAAACGATTTTTGTGTGCTGCGTTAGGAGCTGTTTGTTATTTTGCTTTTTTGCAAGCGCAGGTACGTACAGAGCAGACTTTCGAAAAAGGGTGGAAATTTACGCGTGAAGATAATGCGGAATTTGCCAATCCCGGTTATAATGACAGTAAATGGCAGAACGTCACCGTTCCTCATGATTGGGCGATTTATGGTCCGTTCAGTATCAATAACGACAAGCAGGAAATGGCTATTACTCAAGATGGACAGACCGAGGCGATGGAACATGCCGGACGTACCGGAGGTCTTCCGTTTGTAGGAACCGGATGGTATCGCCTGAACTTTGATGCTCCCGGTTTTGAGAAAGGCAAGAAAGCGACTTTGATATTTGATGGAGCAATGAGCCATGCCCGTGTTTATGTGAACGGGCAGGAGGCCGGTTATTGGCCCTACGGTTATAATTCTTTTTATGTGGATGCGACCCCTTATCTGAAACCGGGTGAGAGGAACGAACTGGCAGTCCGTTTGGAAAACGAGCCTGAATCATCACGTTGGTATCCGGGGGCCGGATTGTACCGCAATGTTCATCTGGTAATCAATGAAGATACGCATATTCCTGCTTGGGGGACGTATGTTACCACTCCTGTGGTGACAGACAAATATGCAAAAGTGTCTTTGAAAACTTCTTTGGTTAGCCCTGAAGGAGCTAATAAGGATAATTACCGTATTGTGACGCAGATCAAGGATAAAAACGGCAAAGTGGTTGCTACCGGGGAAAACAAGTTGAGTGTTTTTGATAATGCTTTGTTTGAACAGGAGTTTGCAGTGGCTAATCCTGAGTTGTGGAGTCCTGATACTCCGGTTCTTTATACAGCTGAATCCAAAGTATATGAAGGGAATACCTTGAAAGACGAATATACCACCCGCTTTGGTATCCGTACTTTGGAGATTGTTCCCGGCAAGGGCTTTTTCCTGAATGGAAAGCTGACCAAATTCAAAGGGGTATGTAACCATCATGACTTGGGTCCGTTAGGCGGTGCTGTAAATGATGCCGCTATACGTCGTCAGATTCGTATTCTGAAAGATATGGGTTGTAATGCCATCCGTACTTCTCATAATATGCCGGCACCCGAATTGGTGGAGGCTTGTGATGAAATGGGTATGATGCTGATGGTGGAGTCTTTCGACGAGTGGAAATCGGCAAAGATGGCCAACGGTTATCATAAAATATTTGATGAATGGGTGGAGAAGGATCTGACTAATCTGATCCGTCATTACCGTAACAATCCGAGTATTGTTATGTGGTGCATCGGTAACGAAGTACCCGACCAGTGGAATGGCAATAACGGACCAAAGCTTTCGCGTATGTTACAGGATATCTGTCATCGTGAAGATCCTACCCGTCCTGTAACACAAGGTATGGATGCGCCTGATGCTGTAGTAAATAATAATATGGCTGCTGTGATGGATGTGGCCGGTTTCAATTACCGCCCTCATAAATATCCAGAAAACTATAAGAAATTGCCTCAGCAGATTATTCTAGGTAGTGAAACAGCTTCTACAGTAAGTTCGCGTGGCGTCTATAAATTCCCTGTTGTCCGTCAGGCTATGAAGAAATATGACGATCATCAGTCTTCTTCTTACGATGTGGAACATTGTGGTTGGTCCAATTTGCCGGAGGATGACTGGATTTGGCATGAGGATAACGCATGGGGTATCGGAGAATTTGTATGGACGGGCTTCGATTATTTGGGCGAACCGACTCCTTATTATACTGATTGGCCCAGCCATTCTTCTTTGTTCGGTATCATCGACCTGGCCGGATTGCCCAAAGACCGTTACTATCTGTACCGCAGTCATTGGAACAAAGATGAAGAAACGCTGCATATCCTTCCTCATTGGACATGGCCGGGACGTGAAGGAGAAGTGACTCCTATCTTTGTTTATACAAATTATCCGTCGGCAGAAGTGTTTATCAATGGCAAGAGTCAGGGTAAGCGTACCAAAGATTTGACTGTAACGGCTGAAAATAGTGCGGATTCTGCTTCCATAGCAGATTTCAAACGCCAGAAACGCTACCGTTTGATGTGGATGGATACAAAGTATGAGCCGGGAACCGTAAAAGTGGTTGCCTATAATGATAAGGGGGAAGCTGTGGCCGAAAAGGAAATCCATACGGCAGGCAAGCCCGACCATATAGAACTGGTTACAGATCGCAATGAAATAAAGGCTGATGGCAAGGATTTGTCATTTGTCACAGTAAGAGTGGTGGACAAAGAGGGTAATCTTTGTCCCGATGCGCAGCATCTCATCAAGTATTCTGTAAAAGGTGCGGGAACCTATCGTGCCGGTGCAAACGGAGATCCCACTTCATTGGAACTTTTCCATGTTCCGCAGATGAAAGTGTTTAACGGAATGATGACTGCTGTTGTGCAAAGTACTGATAAACCGGGAGAAATCATATTGACCGCAACAGGTAAAGGACTTAAATCAGGTAGGCTAGTTTTAATGAGTAAGTAAAAAGATTTGTTTCAATTTCCACTATCTGTGCCCCGCTTGATTTTATTAAGCGGGGCTTATTTATTAAAAAAAGTTGGAAAATAATTGGGGAAATCTGTTTTAGAAAGTGAAAAAGTTGCTATTTTTGTTGGCAAATTTAATATGCCAATTAAAAATTCTAACTTATCATAGTATCATGTTGACCCAAATCATTAACGCAAAGATTCTTACCCCACAGGGCTGGTTGAAGGACGGATCTGTCCTTATGCGCGACAATAAGATTTTAGAAGTTACCAATTGTGATTTAGCTGTTATCGGAGCCGAGCTGATTGACGCTAAAGGTATGTATGTTGTTCCCGGTGGTGTGGAAATCCATTGTCATGGTGGTGGTGGCGGTGATTTTATGGAAGGTACGGAAGAGGCTTTCCGTACAGCCATTAATGCTCACATGAAACATGGTACTACCAGTATTTTCCCAACGTTGTCTTCTTCTACCGTACCGATGATTGAGGCAGCTGCCGAAACTTGTACCAGGTTGATGGCGGAACCGGACAGTCCGGTACTTGGTCTTCATCTTGAAGGGCATTACCTTAATATGAAGATGGCAGGCGGTCAGATGCCTGAAAACATAAAAGACCCGGATCCGAAGGAATATATTCCTATTGTAGAGAAGTGGGGCTGTATCAAGCGTTGGGATGCTGCACCCGAATTGCCGGGTGCCATGCAGTTTGGTAAGTATATCACAGGAAAAGGCATCTTGGCTTCTGTGGCACATACACAGGCCGAATATGAAGATATCCGTGCAGCCTGGGAGTCCGGTTATTCTCATGCTACACATTTCTATAATGCGATGCCGGGCTTCCATAAGCGCCGTGAGTATAAATATGAAGGTACAGTAGAAAGTATCTATCTGATAGACGATATGACAGTGGAAGTGGTAGCCGATGGTATTCATGTTCCTCCTACTATCTTGCGCCTGATATATAAGATTAAGGGTGTGGAACGTGCTTGTGTTATTACCGATGCTTTGGCATGTGCCGCCAGTGAAAGCAATGTAGCTTTTGACCCTCGTGTCATCATTGAGGATGGTGTGTGCAAACTGGCCGACCGTTCTGCTTTGGCAGGCAGTGTGGCTACCATGGACCGTTTGATCCGTACCTTGGTGCAAAAGGCAGAAATCCCATTGGAAGATGCTGTCCGTATGGCTTCGGAAACTCCGTCCAGGATTATGGGAGTATATGACCGCAAGGGCTCACTTCAGAAAGGCAAAGATGCCGATATCTTGATTCTTGACCAGGACTTGAATATCCGTGCCGTATGGGCAATGGGCAAGCTGGTCGAAGGAACTTGTACTTTGTAAGAACCGGCTGAATAAGAACGGAAACAGGACTTTATAAAATCTCCTTTCACACCAAACGGATTATAATTCTATTGATTTACAATTTGTTATGGTGAAAGGAGATTTTCTTTAATTATAAAAACAATGCATTATGAACAAATATTTCTTTAGGTTTTCATTCTATTTTTCATGGTAGTTCAGTGGTAAAACCACTGTTATATTTGTTTCATCATGATAGATGAATCAGCTTTTAGTATTGCATAATATATCCTCTTCTATCTCTTCTGTTGTTTCTTCATGGTATTCTTTGTAAATACCCCCTTCGTTCAGATAGTGGATAATATCACATATTTCCCTTAGCGAGGCAATGAGATGTGAGGAAATTATCACCGTCTTTTCTTTTGCTTTCAGTTGCCGGATGAGTCTTTTCATCAGGATACATCCCTTCAAGTCCACCCCATTGAACGGCTCGTCAAGAATAAATACGTCATTGTCTTGCAACAATAATGCCATAAATCCCAGTTTCTTTTTCATTCCGGTAGAATATTCGGCAGCATACCTGTCAAGGGGCAGTTGGAAAATTTCATTTAAATGTTGAATGGTGGGTGTATTGACCGGCAGACCTTTGGCCTTCATACAGAATTCCAAGTGTTCAAGACCCGTGATTTGGGAATAAAAGAAGTTGGATGCAGACAGATAACCTGCTTTTAAAGTTTTGCTTTTGGTTATGCTTCCGGTATAATCATAGATTCCCGTCATGCAGTTGAATAAAGTAGTCTTTCCGGCACCATTCTCACCCACCAAACCATATATTTTTCCAGGGTGATACTCCAAATGAATGCCGTTTAATACTTTGACCTTACCGAAACTTTTATGTAAATCATTCACTTCTATCATAATAATCTTTTTAAGCGTTTGTGCGCATGGCAGGTCAGCAATGCTGTAAGTGCTATGCCGGGTATTAAAATAATTGGAACAAAAAGAGAGCCTAAATAAAAAGGCATTAATATACTTAATTGCACAATAAACAGCAATAGGGGGGATGGGATGATATGGCGCAACATACCGATACCAATGGCATAAATTAAGGTGGCAGTATAATAAGATAAGAAAAAGAGGATTTCATCTTGGTCATAGGTAGACGCTATAAGCGTTAAGCTGAAAGGAATGGAGGTGATGAAAACATTCCATGCTATGCTTTTTAGTTGGAAAAGGCATAAAGTCTTGAAATTTTTGAAATGAAGAAGATATCTGTTGTCCATTGTTTGCAGATAGCCTGATGCCTGTACCAATCCCCATAGTATGAGACATACTTTGTTTATTTTTATATTTCCGTGTACGGTTCCTGCGGTTGCAAAAAGAAAGAGTAGGATATAGACCCAGAAAGATTGGCGGAACATTCGTATATATTCATAACTTCCTTTGTAAAGAAAAGGAAGACGGACAGGTTTGTGTTCCAGTTTTATTTTTTTCAGGCAAGGTAATAAGGCGGCGAACAGCCATAAGCCGATAGCGTCGGTAAATTGTCCTTTTATTATTTCTATTCCGGCAAAAGGTAATGCGATCAAGGTGTATTCTTTTATCAGGAACACAGAAAGATGAGGTGTTAAAGTGCGTAAAAAAGCTCTTTTGTCTTTCCGGACATTATGATAACCGGCTAATAAGAGAACAGCATACCACAGGAATAGCGAAACGGTTTTCTGCCAAGAACAATATCATGATGGCAGCCACCGTTAAGATGGTAAGGAAGACTATTCTGAAGATACCCAATTCTATAACTATTCTTCCAAAATTTTTCAGACGAAGCAGCAGATACAGTTGAAACATAAAGTGCTTTTTTATTCTGATTGAGGGTACAAAGGAATAAATATCCGGCTAAGTACCCTCTGTATTTAAAGTAGGTATTACAGGTCTGTTCTTTCAAATGCAATGATTTGTAATTTTCTTGATGTAGCAGGCTGGATTACTTTTTGCGGACGTTAAAGCATTTGTCGAAAAAGTCTTTTTTATTTTTCCCGTAAAAACTACTGTCCGGTCCTTTCCATGTCTTGGGAAATATCTTTTTAGTGAGTTCCACCTCTTCTTCAAGAATCGCAATATTATCAGTCATCAATGCCATGTTCAGTGCGCGGTTGATGCGGGAACCGGCATACCTGAGGCTGTCTGTAGCATATTCTTTTATGAGGATGGCATAGGCGGAATCGGCAGACCGATAATTTTTTTGGGCGGTAAGGCTGTCTCCGAAATAATCTTCAAACATCGCTTTCATTGACCATAAGTCGGCATTGAGGGTGGATTGTTTTTCAGCTTGCCGGAGTACAGACAGAATCTCATGGTACTTTTTGCAGGCTGATAAATAACTGATTCTTCCCACATATACTTTTATATTGGTAGGGTCAATGGCTAATGCACTGTCAAGTTTGGCCCATATTTCCTTGTCGTTTATAGATATATGTTCACTGTCATTAAAGAAGAAAGTGCTGTCTAAAGGAGGCAACCATAGGTTCCTCGCTTCTGCTACCAGACGGTTGGCTTCTTGGGTGTGGAAGTTTTCTTCGGTAGTTACGGGGTTGGAATGGTGTTTGCATGAAACCGTAAGGGTCAATAATAAGCCAAGTAAAATAGTGGTTTTCATCAGTCTGTGTATTATGGTATTAGTTTGTTGCCAACACAAAAATAGGATAAAAAAATGATATTCTTTCTTTTGCATCAAATATATTTCCTTTGATGTTTGGTTATAAACCGTTCTGTCTGTCCGCAGAATACAATGAAACCGTTGTTCTCCGCAGATACCCAATCTTTTTATCAGGGTATCTCCCTGTATATCGCGTATCCTTTTGTTTATTCATTTAGTTTTTTAAGAATGGGTCGACTACCTGATTATTTTTCTCCTTAATCCATCTTTTCCTTTATATTAAGCCTTTTTCCCCTAAAGATTAAGTATCTTTGTCCAGATGTGTTCTATCTCCATAGGTTGCGGAGTTGACTCCATAACCTTTGGAGATAACTCCATAGCCTTTGGAGTCAAGTCCAAAGCTTATGGAGATAGAATACAAAAGGAAGAGAACCCTTAACCATAGAGCAGAAAGGGCTTGCGGATACAGATCAAATCTTTTAATGATGGATATAAAATATGATTTCAAGGCCAACCCTTTCAAGGAAAAGGACGGCAAACCGGTGCTTTATCCGGCGGTAGTGGTGAAGGAAACGATTACTACCGATCACATAGTGAAGGAGTTGTCCAAGCATAGCGCATATTCGGCGGGCTGTGTGGTGGGAGTGCTACAGGAGGTGGCCGATATGGTTGTATCCCATTTGCGGCAAGGAAAAAATGTGCGGTTGGACGGCCTGGGTACGTTTTCTCTTGCCTTGTCCTCGCGTGAGGTGACAGACCGGAAGGAGATACGTGCGGCATCTGTGAGGATAAAGAAGGTGAACTTCCGTCCGGTGCCGGAACTGGTGAAGCGGGTGCGGCAGGAAACAGACATCCTCCGTGCCGAGTTCGGCTTCTTGCCTACGGTGAAAAAGCGTAGCAAGGAGGAGCGTTGGACGTTGCTGGAGGCTTATCTGAAAGAACACGGTTCCATTACACGTCTGGCCTATTCGGAATGGTTGGGGGTGGCGCGCACTACGGCGGCCTACGAGCTGAAGGCTTGGTATGAGGAGAAGAGATTGGACAAAGAAGGAAAGCATTCTCATGCGGTGTATGTGCTGCGCAGGCAGGAAGGTATAGCCGAAGTATAGCCCCTTTTTATCCGTTTGGGAATAAAAAGAGAGGGAAAGTGGTGGTGGCAGCACTTTTTACCCATAAAAAAATGTGCTGCCACCACCCGTTGAAACGCCTTGTTCATGGTGGTTCCAGTAGAGTGGGTGGTAGCAGTGGCAGCACATTTATAAAACTCCGGAGAAGGAGGGATTGCTTGTATTTGTACTCAATCTGAATCCGGAACAAGAGACTTACAGCTTGTCATGCAAGGTCCCTGCTGCTTTCAGATAGGCCACGTAGTTCAGATAAAGTTGGAAACGGGCGTCAACTTTCGTTTCGTAAGCCTGTTGCCATAACGCTTGGGCTTCCAAATGGTCGGAGAGTGTTTCCAGACCTACTTCGTACTGGCTTTTGCTGACACGCCTGTTCTCTTCCGCCTGTTGCAGGGAACGGTCGGCAAGTTCGCTTTCCAGCTTTGCTTCGTCCAGATTGTTGGCGGCTTGGGTCAGTTCCAGTAACATTTGTTCGTTCAGGTTTTGCTGTTGAAGGCGGGTTTGTTCCAGTTTGGCTTTGGCTGCACGTACTTTGTTGCTGCGTTCTCCGAAATGGAACAAGGGGATGCTTACATTCAGAAGGACAGAGAAACTGGCATCGTCCAGGAAATTCTTGTTGTTCAGTTCCAAACCATGTACATAGTCGTATGAGCCTTTGATCCCTACTTTGGGAAGCAGTTCACTGCGGTTCAGTTTCACCTGCTGGCGGGCTATCGCCACTTGTTTGTCCAGTATTCCGTATTCCGGACGGCGGGTGATATCCAGTACCTGTACTTCCAGGTCTTTCTCTATCTCCGGGAAATCTCCGGAAACATGAACTTGTGTGGTCAGTGGTTTCCCTATCAGGTGGCAGAGGTTCATGGTAGCCAGGCGGAGAGCATTCTCGGCTTTTCGGATACCTAGCTCGCTTTCATTCAGCTTTACTTGTACTTTCAATACATCATTCTGAGGTTTAAGTCCATGTTTGTAAGCACTCTCTACGTTATTTTTTAATTCCGTCAATACAGCGTGGTATGCATCGGCTACTGTTTTCATCTCCTTTGCTTTTACTACCAGAGCGTATGCCTGATCTGTTTTCTGAATGACTTCTGTTGCGGTCAGATTTTCATTCATTTGTGCCATTTCTTTGCCCAGCAAGGACATTTTGTAGGCGGCACGGATTTTACCGCCCATGTAGAGGGGCTGTTCCATTTGCACACCGCCCATATAGACCCATCCTATTTTATAGTCCAGGTTAATGCCGGGGAAGTAGGCAAAGCCTGCGGGTTGTCCCGGATTGAACTGTCCTGTTCCATCGGGCAGAAAGACGGGCAGGTTGCCTCCGGCTATGCCGTAACTACCGTCGGCATTACTGTAAAGTCCTGTTCCGCTGACGGTGAAGTTGGGGAAGAAGTTCCCTTTGTAACTCTTGGCAGTATAACGGGCACTTTCCGTCTGTTTCACGGAAGCCGCCATTTCCTTGTTGTATTTTAATGCCATTTCGCGGCACTCTTTCAGACTCAGTGTTTCCTGTGCCCATGCGGGGGTGGCAAGATGCCACAGCAGACAGCAGAGGGGGAGTATCATTGTCTTTTTCATTTATTCTCGGTTTTGTATGTCAGTGAAATGAATCAATTGTTTTTTATCTTGAAGAACAAGGCATATAATATAGGGATAAAGAGCAGCGTGATCAGTGTGCTGCACAGCAATCCACCCATGATAGCTGCCGCCAAGGAACCGAACATGGCATCGGACAGCAAGGGAATCATACCCAGAATCGTTGTCAGCGAGGCCATCATGACCGGGCGGAGACGGCTTTGGGAACTGTCTATCAGTGCGGTGATCGGTTCTACTCCTTCATTGATCTGAAGGGTGATTTCATCCATCAGCACAATACCGTTTTTAATCAGCATGCCGATCAATCCCAATGTGCCTACAATAGCCACGAAATTGAAGACTTTTCCTGTGAGCAGCATGACCGCTACCACCCCTACAAATATCATCGGAATACAGCAGAAGATGATGATGGGTTTGCGATAATCTTTGAACAGCATGATGAGGATGGCAATCATCAGAATGATGGCTAACGGGAAATTTTGGAACAGGTACTTCATGGACTGGTCGCTGGCTATCTTTTCTCCTTGCCATACCAGTGAATAACCTTCGGGTAATGGTATGTTTTCTATCTGTTCCGCGATGGCAAGACGTGCTTTTTCCGTTTCAATGCCGGGTGCGGGCGAACATTGTGCCCGCTGGCTTCTCTGCCCGTTGTAACGGGGAACTACCGGATCTTCCCACCGGATATCAATCTCTTTGCTGATTTGTTTCAGCGGTGTGCTTCCCATGATGCTTTCCACCAAATCTTCTTTCGAAAGTGTGCCGGCTTTCAGCTTCACCATGGTTTCCTCGTTCAACAGTCCGTTCAGGGAAGGCAGAGACGAGAAGACTTGTGCGTTGCCCAGGTCCTCTATCGGTTCTCCTTTCTCGTCGAGGCATTTCAGGTAGATGTTGTTTTTGTGGATACCTTCGTAGAAAGAGCCGATAGGAATGCCTCCGGTGGCTGTGAGCAGGGAAAGGCTGACATCATTACGGCTCAGGCCGAGGGCACGGGCAGACGGCTGGTCGTATTCGATGGTCAGTACGGGTACTTGAGGTTCCCAGTCGGTGGTGATGAGGCAGACTTCCGGAGTCCTTTCCATGATGGCGCGGGCGCTGTCGGCCAGTTGGTGCAGGATGGCAGGGTCGGGACCCAGAAATTGCGCCTCTATGGGATATTTCTTGAACATCAGATTATATCTTTTCAATTTGATGTATGCGTCCGGATAGGCTTGGGAGAGGTAAGCTTGGATTTCGTCTATATGTTCTACCAAGGTTTCCGGTGAGGTGAAGTCGATAATCAGTTCGCCGTACGAAAGTGAGGGGTTGGCAATGCTCCGTACCAGATTATAGCGTCCGGGCGTACCGCCTATGGAGGTAGTGACGTGGGTTATTTCCTCCCGTCCTTTCAGATAGGTTTCTATTTCTTCCAAATCTCGAACCACACGTGTATAGTTATTCCCTTCCGGAAGTTTGTATTCCATATAAAGCTGGTCGTAAACCATGTCGGGGAAAAAGCCCTGACGCATATATTGGTAGCCGAAAAACGGAAAGCAGCAACAGACCGGTCATGGCAAATACAAAACTCCACCGGTGGGCCAGACCGAACCGCAGTGCCGAACGGAGGGTGGCATAGATTTTACCTTTGTATACTCGCTTTCCGGTACTGTCAGTATCTATGGCAGGATGCAGCCGGCGGTCGGCCATCAGTGGTACATGGATCAGTGCCAATATCCAGCTTAGCAACAGGGAAACGGCAAGTACGATGAAAAGGTCGCGCGTGTAGACGCCTGCGGTGTCGGGGGACATGTAGATGGGTAGAAAGGCGATAATGGCTATCAGTGTCGCGCCCAGAAGAGGCATGGCTGTCTGTCTTCCGATGGCGGTCATGGCTTCCATCCGGTTTTTGCCGGCTTTCAAGTCTACCAGTATGCCGTCTATGATGACGATGGCGTTGTCTACCAACATTCCCATTGCCAGTACAAAAGCAGCCAATGATACGCGCTGCATGGTTCCGCCTGCCGAATAAAGGAACAGAAAAGAACCGAATACGGTGATGACCAGGCTGATACCTATGATAAGGCCGCTCTTGAACCCCATTGCTATCATCAGTATCAGTACTACGATGATGACGGATTCTATCAGGTTGATGACAAAGGTTCCCAAAGAGCTGCCTACCCGTTCGGGCTGATAGAAGATTTTGTGGCATTCCACTCCTGCGGGCAGACGTTCGGCTTTGAGTTCTTCCAACTTGCTTTCTACGGCATGGCCTACTTTTATAATGTCCGAACCACTGGAGGCAGCGATGAGTATACCGAGAGCGCGTTCATGGTCATAGAACATTTCATTGCGTGTGGGGTTCTCGTAGGCTTTCTCTATACGGGCGATGTCACTCAGGCGAAGCTGGTCGTCATCGTGTCCTTGAATCAGCATTTTTCCGATATCTTCTACGGTTTTGAATTTGTCGTTTACTGTGACGCGGATACGGTTTTCACCATTTTCATAATATCCTGTATAGGTGGTTTTGTTCTGGCCGTTCAAGGTTGCCAGTACTTCTGCAGGTTTAACACCGAGGTTTGCCATACGGTCTTGCAACAGGGAGATATTGATGCATTCGGAACGTTTGCCGTAGAGTTCCACACGGTCTACCCCTTCCAGTTCGTTCACTTCCCGTTTTACCAGTTCGGCATAGTCGGACAGTTCACGGTCGGACAGTCCGTCACCTGTCAGGGCATAGAACATGCCATATACATTTCCGAAGTCATCTTTGACTATCGGGGTGGTGGCTCCTTCGGGCAACAGGGCGCGGGCGTCGCTTACTTTGCGGCGCAGCATGTCCCAGCATTGTTCCACGTCATCGTCCGGCACGGTGCTCAGCAGTTCTATCTGTATCAGGGACAGGTCGTTGTATGAATAACTTTCTATATTGTCAATGTTGCCCATGGTGCGGATGTTCTTTTCAAGCACATCCGTTACTTCCAGTTCTACCTGGTGCGCGGAAGCACCCGGATAGGTGGTGACTACCATGGCAAGCTTCACTTTTATTTCGGGGTCTTCCAATTTGCTCATCTGATAGCAGGAGTAGGCTCCGCCGAGCAGCAGAACCGCTATCAGGAAATAAATCAGATTCCTGTTCCGGAATGCCCATTTACTGATGTCCATTATAATAATCCTCCTATATTTGTGTTAGTGACCGGTGACAAAGGTTTTACAATTTCTCCATCCTCAATGTGGTGTACGCCCGAGGATACAATCTGCTCTCCCGGTTGCAGTTGTCTGGAAGTAATGAGACTGTGTCCGTTGTTCAACAAACGCAGTATGGATACTTCCTGTCTGTGTACGGTATTGCTGGATGGATGAAAGACGAACACATACGCTTTGCCTTCTTTTTGCAGGATGGCGCCGGTAGGGACAGAAAGAGTATTCTCCTGCTCTGTACGGCAAAGGATGGTTACCATGGTGTTCATGCCGGGAGAAGGGATAGCCCGTGTGCCGGGTACTACTTGCAGGCGCATGGTGTATAGTTGGTTTGCGTTGGCTTTCGGGGTGACACTGATTAGTTTCAGCGGGTAGGTTTCGCCCGGATAGATATCAAATGTGCAGTGATAATTGTCGAACTGCTCCCGGCGGATATATTCGGCCGCAGGCAGATTTATTTCCACTTCGGGGGTTTCCGCCGCTGATCATGGCAATGACGGGCATTCCGGCTCCGATGGTTTCGTGAGCTTCGAACAGGCGTTTCTGGACATACCCGTTGAAAGGAGCATAGAGCCGGGTGTAAGCCAACTGATCTTTATGGTGTTTGTACTTGGCGGTGATTTGCTTGAGCCCGTATACGGCTTTGTCATTGGCGTTGGGGGTGGTTCCGTTGTCTTTGTAAAGAGCCATGACCCTTTCTGCTTCCGCTTTTATTTGCTGGTATTCTGCTTCAGTAGCATCCAGTTGTACTTGATAGTCGGTGGGGTCCAGTTCGGCCAGTAATTGTCCCTCTTGTACACGGGCGCCGTCTTTTACATGTATTTTGCTGATGGTTCCGCTTACCCGGAAGGCAAGGCTGATATCTTGTGCGGCTTTTACCTTTCCCGGAAATTGCAGGAACGTTTGTTTGTCGGCAGAAACAACTGTGTCTATTTTTACTGTCTGATGACCTTTGGCTTCCCGGGCACGTTGTGCGCAGGAACTTAGTAAGATCAAGGAAATACCTGTTAGAATAAGATAAATTCGTTTCATACTACTATGATTTTCGTGCAATTAGTTTTCTGATACAAAGTTATTCCGAAGCAAGAGGATAGAAAAGGTTGATATGAATGATAAATTGTCCGATTTGTATATTTTTGGGTTGTTATGTAGCTGGAAAGTTTACGATTTGTATTTATTTTGCAGTAAATTAAAGAATGTATAGATTGATGGACAGACAACAGATGCCTTTTCTCTTTAGATTTCTTTCGGATAGTGAACTGTATGCCTTTAAAGACGGACAGATTATTTCGACATTTAATAAATGTGGCCTTTTCTTTTGCCGGAAAGGAAATGTGGAGGTTTCACTGGAAGATAAGCATTTTCAGATAAATCCCGGTGATGTGTATATTTACATGGCTTCTACCTTGGTGCATCTGCTTCATAAGAGTGAGGATGCGGAAGGGGTTATGGTTGAAGTGGATTTAGATTATATCATTCCTATCGTCAATAGGGTGATCAATGTGGAAAACCAGCTTTTTATGCGGAAGCATCCTTGTATATCACTTTCGGATAAGCAACGTGCTCATTTGGAGTATCTGTTGGATAATTTGCGGGAGAGGATAGAGGCGGAGGATGTGCAAGAGGTGAATTTGCAGCAACAACGCCTGACTTTGGAACTGATCAAGTCGATGGGGCAGACTTTCTGCTATGAGATATTGAATATGTATTTTGCCAACCAACCCATGCAGCCCTTGCCGCAGAACAAGAAGGATGTGATTTTTCAGAATTTCATGCTGGCTCTTTTCCGTTTGTATAGAAAGGAGCGTGATGTTGCTTATTATGCGAGGATGCAGCATATTACTCCACGTTATTTTTCCACCATCATTAAAGAGAAGTCGGGAAATAGTGCTTTGCAATGGATTGTGCAAATGGTGATTACCGAGGCAAAACAGTTGCTTGAAGGATCGGATCTGAGTATCAAGGAGATTGCAGACCAATTGAATTTCCCTACGCAGTCTTTCTTTGGAAAGTATTTTAAGCAATATGTGGGGATTTCACCTAAAGAATATAGAAAAGGCAAGTTGAGGATTAAGGATGGAATTTGATTTCAGAAAATGCAATCTATTTTATTTTAATATACCTTTGTGTACAAATCATAAACGTTTTATTTATGACCCGAAAGAACGAACAAGAGCGATTCATGTCTTATATTACAGAACGGCAAACTCATGAGAGCCGGATGGCGGTAGCTGATTTTTTGCGGAAATATGCTGACCGGTATCATAACTCTGATTTTATTTCTTCTGATCCGGTACAGTTCCCGCATCGCTATCATTTCAAAGCGGATATTGAAATCAGTGCTTTTCTGACTGCTTTTCTTAGTTTCGGAGCCCGCCCTCAAATACTGAAGGCGGCAGAACGGCTGGATTCCATAATGGACCGGCAGCCTTTGCAGTATGTGTTGTCCGGGAACTGGAAAATTGATTTCTGTGGTGAGGAGTCGTTCTATCGGACGGTTTCAAAAAATAGAATGGCACAATTGTTTCATTGGCTGTATACTATATATGATAGGTATGAGAGTATGGAGAATGCTCTTCTTTGCGAAACGGATGGAACTCCGATGCAACGTCTTTGTCGTTTGTTTGGAGTGTCGGATAAGGCGCCGCAAAAGAAATTGAATATGTTTCTGCGCTGGATGATCCGTCGCGATTCGGAAGTGGATTTTGGAATCTGGAGGAATTTCTCTCCATGTGAGTTGATTATCCCTTTGGATACACATGTCAGTGAGATGGCTTTCAGATTGGAGCTGACCCGAAGTAAATCTTATACGCTGAATAATGCAAGAACTATTACTGCGGCTTTGGCTGAGGTTTTTCCCGAAGATCCTTGTCTGGGGGATTTTGCTTTGTTTGGCTATGGGATTAATGAATTATGAGATGTAGTTTGGGGTGTGTTGCTCGAAGCAGGTAGCTGTGGTGAGGATGACTATGGGATATCATTTGCAATAAATGGAAATCTAAAAATAATCCCCGAGGGATATCACATCCATCGGGGATTTTCGGTTTTTTGGTTAAAGGTTAGTATAAAATTAGGTTAGGTTGTTTCTTAAATTATAGGGGTACGTATTCCACGAAGGCCTCCATTGCTTCATAACATGCCAAACCAAGTTGGTCATACAAAGCAGCGGTACCCCGGTTGCGGTCTTCACTTCTTTGCCAGAACAGACGTTCGTCGTTGCCCAGGAACGGTGCGCTTTCCATCTGAGACTGATGCTTTAAGATGGAGTTACGTTTAGCACGCAATTCTTCCGGACTGAACGGTACGGCCATTTCAATGTTTTCAATTTCCCATTCCGCCCATGCGCCGCGATACATCCAGATGCGGCAATCTTTTCAACCATTCGGCACCGGCTTCTTTTTCGATGTCGATAGCGGCAAGCACTGCGTCTGTGCAGACACGATGGGTTCCGTGCGGGTCGGCAAGGTCACCGGCCACATAAATTTGGTGGGGTTTTACGTCACGTAGTAACTGTAAAACGATTTCCACATCGGCTTCACTGATAGGGTTCTTCTCGATTTTTCCTGTTTCATAGAACGGCAAGTCGAGGAAGTGGACACGGTTCAATGGAATTTGATTGTAAGTACTTGCAGTACGGGCCTCGCCACGACGGATCAGTCCTTTAATGGTCAGGATATCGCGGCTGTCCATATCGCCTTCTTTCTTGGCGGCAAGGAATTTCTTGATTTCAGCGTATTTGTTTTTGATGGTTTCGTTGGAGTTTTCATCAAAAAGTTGGTTGAAACCGTTGATGAAGTGCATGAAACGTACTACTTCTTCATCGCCTACGGCAATGTTTCCGGAAGTTTCGTATGCTACGTGTACTTCGTGACCTTGCTGAACCAAACGCCGTAAAGTTCCACCCATTGAGATTACGTCATCATCCGGGTGCGGAGAGAAGACTACCACGCGTTTCGGGAATGGTTTTGCCCGTTCGGGGCGATAGGTGTCATCTGCATTGGGCTTGCCGCCGGGCCATCCGGTGATGGTGTGCTGCAAGTCATTGAATATTTTGATATTTACGTTGTAAGCAGAACCGTAGAGTGCCAGCAGTTCGCTCAGTCCGTTTTCATTGTAATCTTTGTTGGTCAGTTTCAGAATCGGTTTTTTGACACGCATACACAACCATACAATAGCGCTGCGAATCAATTTGTCGTTCCATTCGCAATTGGTTACCAGCCACGGACGTTGGATACGGGTAAGGTGAGAAGCCGCTGCCAGATCTATGCAGACATTTGCATTGTTATGCATTTGCAGATAAGAAGCGGGCAGAGTGTCGCTCACTTTGTCTTCCACCGCTTTCTTGATGATATCGGCTTTGTCATCTCCCCATGCCAGCAAATAGATTTTGCGGGCAGCCATAATAGTTGCCACACCCATCGTGATGGAACAGGGAGGGAGATTGTCCACTCCCAAGTTGTGTGCAGCTTCAGCACGCGAGGTTGAGTCAATCAAAATCAGTCGGGTAGGGGAGCTCAAGCTTGATCCCGGCTCGTTCATGGCAATATTGCCTTCACGACCAATGCCCATTAATACGATGTCTATACCGCCAAAAGTCTGGATACGTTGTTCGTACAGGCGGCAGTATTCGATGACAGCTTCCTGCGGAATCGTTCCGTCGATGGTGAATACATTTTGTTTATCGATGTCGATTTGGCTTAGGAATAAGTCGTTCAGCTGTGAGAAACTGCTTCCAGCCCCTTCGGAAGCCAAAGGGTAATATTCATATAAATTGAAAATTACTACGTTACGGAAACTTAGTCCTTCATCTTTATGTTTACGGACTAGTTCGGCATAAAGCGGCCGTAATGAAGCACCGGTTCCAGCCCCAATCACGCAGAACTTTCCTTCGCGCTGACGTTCCTGAATTTTTGCCGTAATTTCGTTGGCAATGTGCTGCACGCCTTCCTCCATCGTTTCATAGATGTCGGTAGGCACTTTTTCGCAGCGGGTCAAGACAGAACGTTCCACCGCATTTTCGGGTTTATAATATTTCGGAGATACTCTGTTCAGAGAAATCTGCGAACTTAAGTTTGTTCTCATAAATTACAAATTAGCTTTTTCGATGTCTTTGAAATATTTGTAGGTACCGACTTTCAGTTCGTCTGTAGCGGCTTCGTCACAAACAATGATGCCATGCTGGTGCATTTGTAATGCACTGATAGTCCACATTTGTGTAATACCACCTTCAACGGCATGTTGCAAAGCACGTGCTTTGTTGTGCCCGTTGCAGATAATCAGAACTTCTTTGGCTGAAAGGACAGTCCCTACACCTACTGTTAACGCAGTTTTAGGTACTTTGTTCACGTCATTGTCAAAGAAACGTGAGTTTGCAATGATTGTGTCTGTAGTCAGTGTTTTGATACGTGTGCGTGAAGACAAAGATGAGCCCGGCTCGTTGAATGCGATATGTCCGTCGGGACCGATACCTCCCATAAACAGGTCGATGCCTCCGATTTCGGCTATTTGTTTTTCGTAGTTGGCGCATTCTGCTTCCAGGTCTTCGGCATTTCCGTTCAGGATATGTACATTTTCTTTCTTTATATCAATATGGTTAAAAAAGTTTTTCCACATAAATGTATGGTAGCTTTCTGGATGATCTTCAGGCAAGCCTACATATTCGTCCATATTGAAAGTAACGACATTCTGGAAAGATACTTTTCCCTGCTTGTTCAGTTCTATCAGCGCTTTGTACATGCCTAGCGGTGAAGATCCTGTGGGACAACCTAAAACAAAAGGTTTTTCAGGAGTCGGATTTGCCGCATTGATTTTACTAGCTACATAGTTTGCCGCCCATTGTGACAGCGCTTGGTAATCAGATTCAATAATTACTCTCATGGTTCTTTCTTTTTTAAGTTTTAAGTGTTAAGTTAACTATACGGGTTATTCCATATTATCCGTTTTGGGACGGAGGAATGTCAATTGTACTACCAGTGCGATAAGCACAATAATAGCCAACATGGCAAATCCCAGTCCCAACTTACCTCCGTCTGTCCACTTTCCCAAGACTTCGGTAATGGCTGCTCCCGCAAACACGCCTGTCATATTCATGATACCATAGGCGGTAGCACGGTGTTTGGATGATACGAACTGGCATAGAATCGGCATATTGTTGGCATCGAAGATACCATAACCGATTCCGAATAATAATCCAGCTCCCACAACAGCTACGAAACTGTGTCCGAACCCTAGTAAAAGCAGGGATGGAATAGTAAGTCCCAAGCCGATGGCACCCGTGTACACACGTCCTTTTATATTTCTTTGCACCCACTTATCGGATAAGGTTCCACCAATAATTACGCCAATGAACGAGGATAGCGCGATGGTGATAGTCGACATGGGGCCGGCTTGTGACATCGGTATATTCAGGTTCTCGGCGAACAAGGTAGGTAACCAGTTTTTGGTTGCCCATCCCGGTAAACTGGGGGCTGCGAAATATAGCAGAATCACCCAGAATGCAATATTACTGAAAAGTAATGATAATCCCTTCAATAAATTGCTTTTTTCTTTACCGGAAGGTGAATTTATTTGTTCAATTTGTATTCTATCCTTCTTTTCATGTAGAAAAAGCATCAAAATTACGGCGTATGCGATGCCGGCGATGCCGAACCAATGAAAGGTTGTATGCCAGGAAAAAGCAGCGGCTACTGTAGCGCCGAAACCTCCGATGGCCTGCCCGGTGTAGAGCCCGGTCATGTGAATACCGATGGCTAATGAACGTGACTTATCGGAGTGATAGTCGGCGATCAGTGACAATCCGGCAGGAATATAGAGCGCTTCGCTGATTCCCATCAAGGCGCGAAGGAAAAAAACTTCATTATAGGTGTCGGCGATTCCCATCAGATAAGTGACGGCCGACCATACAAACAAACTGCCAACAATAAGCCATTTGCGGTTCATGCGGTCGCCCACCATTCCGGCTATAGGGCTCATACAGCCATATATCCAAAGAAAGACTCCCATCAGTCGCCCAAAATTGGCAGCTGACTGAAGCTCGGTGATATCCACCGCCATGGCATCTCTCATTGTGGACAACATTTGCCGGTCCATGTAATTCAACAGGGCAACACCCCATAATAATCCTACTACAACCCAAGGATAAATTTTACTGTTTTTCATGCTAATAGATAAAGGGCTTTATAAATGTGATTTTTTGTTGTCGAGTATTTCCTTGCACAATGTATAGCCCTTGATCATCATTCTTGGAATGTGGAACGGGCCTTTGAACAGGTTACCCTTGGCCATTTGTGCAGGCGTGCCGTCACGATGGAGATATCCAAACCATTCTCCACACTCTTTATCAGGGAAATGGGTGTATGTCCAATCGCTGATTTGCTTGTGCATGTCAAGGTATTTTTCATTTCCGGTTGCTAAATATGCATACAAAGTAGCGATGATAGCCTCTGTCTGAGGCCACCAGAATTTCATGTCTTGGGAATAATCCTGTGGCGGAAGGTTCTTGCAGTCTTTGAAGTTGATGATACCTCCGAATTCTTTGTCCCATCCCCACTCCCAAGACCAATCAAGGATAGTGAGGGCCAATTCCGTAATATCTTTGTCCCAATTACGGTATTTGGCTTCTTCCAGCAGAAACCAGGCGGTCTCGATACAATGTCCCGGATTGATGGTGCGGCCCATGTTGCTGTCGATGAATTCTCCATGGGGGCCTACCGTTTCAAGCAACGCCTTGAATTCGGGATGCATGAAATCTTTGCGCAGTTGGGCGATGGAAGCGTCAATCTGTCCGTTGAAGCTTTCATCTTGAATGGCCTGACGGATACGTGATGCTACATTAATCAGGATCATTGTGATGGAATGTCCTTTCATAGGAAGAGTATCCAGATATTTTGGAGGGAGTATGCCTGGTGTTTCCATAAAATACTGCATCCGTTTGAACAAGTCTAATGCTTTTACGGCATACGTCTGGTCACCGGATGCGATGGCATATTCCGACATGGCGATGGCTGCGAATGACTCCGAGAAAATATAACGGCGTTTGCGCAAGGGAGTGCCTTCGGCAGTCACTTCGAAATACATACGTCCGTCAGAGTCAAAACAATGCGCTTCTATAAAGTCTATTGTACTTTTAGCTGCCGCCAGCCATGCTTCGTTCTTTTCTATATTATTATATGCATAGGAACAGATAAAAGCAAATCTTCCTTGGAACCACACTGATTTGGTGGTGTCCATCAAGCTGCCGTTTCGGTCAACGCAGGTATAAATACCTCCATTGACCTTGTCCAGCCCGTATTTCAGCCAAAACGGCATGATATTGGTGGTCAGATCTGTTTTGTATGATTCCGACCATTCTTTTATATAGTCTATTGAAAACATCGTGGTTCAGGTTTATTTGTTACATCTTTCGAAGAAATTGATTGCTTCCAGTTCGGCTTTCATGGCAGCTTCTTCCTCATCTGTCATGTTCTGGAACGGAGTCCGGTTCTTTCCTAAATCCAGCCCGATCAGTTTCATGATGCGTTTACCGCCAACGATGTTTCCACGATAGTGACAGATGACATTGATAACTTCCTGTGCGAAATTCTGGCGTTCGCGTGCCAGTTCCAGATCACCGGCTTTCCATGCTTCGATAATACCTGTGAGTTCTTTGCCGTTATAGTTGGTTGTTCCACCGATACCGCCCTGTGCACCGCCCATAGCCAGACAAGGAAGGATCGTTTCATCCTGGCCGTGCAACATGTCAAATTTGCCATTTTTATATAAACGGCATTGGTTGTATTCATACAGGCTTTCGAAAGTATATTTGATACCGGCGAAATTAGGAATGCGACCGTCTACGGCTTCCAAGAATGCTACCATTGAGAGGAATGCTCCGTTGAAAGCTGGGATATGATAAAAATAGAAAGGAAGTGCAGGAGCGCCGCATGCTATTTCTTCGCAGTATTTCACCAATTCTTCAATGCGTCCTACTTTGGGGAAAGGAGGTGCCATTGCTCCGATACCCCATGCTCCGATTTTCTGAGCGTGTTCTGCTAGACGTTTGCTTGATTTTACACAAGTGCTTCCTACATGGACAATGACTTTGAATCCTTCGGGTGCTACTTCCATCCAGCGTTCAGCCAGTTTCATGCGTTCGTCTTCTGTCAGCATATAGCCTTCTCCGGAAGAACCATTGATAAATACGCCTTGAAGTCCGTTTCTAACCAATAGTTGGCAATAGGCTTCAATAGGTTCATAATTTACTTCTCCGTTCTCATAAAAGGGAGTAAAAGGTGCGTCAATTAATCCGTGAATCTTTTCCATAGCCTTTAATTTATTTGAAATGAATATTTTATATTACTTAATCATGTTGCGTGCAAATATATAAATGATTTATGAAAACAACAAGTGAAAACTAAATTTATTTATTAATAATCACTCTTTTAATAAATAGAAAGATGAATAAGCGACTTAGAAACGTTATTTAAATGTATATGGAAAATGGAATTGTTACAAAAAATGATAATTAGCTTACATCTTCTAAAATAATTTTTGAAAATTCTCTTTAAATGTGATTTGATTTCATAAAAAAATAACTATATTTGTGGACATTAACGGAATATTTTATTATGGGTGAGAATTTGTTGAAAGAAATTGAAAAGGGCTCAAAGATGGCTGTGATGAAGAAGAAAATCATTACCCATTATATTTATAGTGGAAGCTCTACGATTACAGATTTAGCAAGAGAGATGGATTTAAGTGTGCCTACAGTTACAAAATTCATCGATGAAATGTGTGAGGAAGGTTACATTAACGACTATGGAAAGCTGGAAACCAGTGGGGGAAGACATCCCAGTTTGTATGGTTTGAATGCAGATTCCGGATATTTTGTAGGTGTTGAAGTGCGTCAGTTTTCCATTAACTTAGGGTTGATAAATTTTAAAGGAGATGTAGTTCAGTTAAAAATGAATGTTCCTTTTAAAGCGAAGAATACCCCTGAGAGTTTAGACGAATTGTGTAAGTTGATTAAACATTTTCTTCAAAAAGTCAGTGTTGAGAAAGATAAGATATTAAATATTAATGTAAATCTTTCCGGGCGTGTGAATCCGGATTTGGGATATAGTTACAGTATATTCAATTTTGATGAGCGCCCGTTGACGGATGTCATATCAGAAAAGGTGGGTGGTTATCGTGTCTCTATTGATAACGACACTCGTGCTATGATTTACGGTGAGTATATGCAAGGTGTTGTGAAAGGTGAGAAGAATATCATCTTTATCAATGTCAGTTGGGGATTGGGTATGGGAATTATCATTGATGGAAAGATTTATAAAGGAAAATCCGGTTTCTCTGGCGAATTCGGGCATAATTTTGGATATGAGAATGAGATTATCTGCCATTGTGGGAAAAAAGGATGCATAGAAACGGAAGTTTCGGGGGCTGCTTTGCATCGTATTCTGTTGGAACATATTAATAATGGTGAAAACTCTATTATCTCCAATACCAAGAAAAATTTGGAAGATTTGACCTTGGATGATATCATTGATGCGGTAAATAAGGAAGATTTGCTGTGTATTGAACTGGTGGAAGAAATCGGAGTGAAATTAGGTCGCCATGTAGCGGGACTTATTAATATATTTAATCCGGAGCTAGTCATTATTGGTGGTGCATTGTCACGTACAGGTGATTATTTGACACAACCCATCACTACAGCTATTCGAAAATATACACTGAACTTGATGAACCGTGATTCTGTTATTGTAGAATCTAAATTGAAAGAAAGAGCCGGGATCATCGGTGCTTGTATGTTGTCGCGCAGTAAACTGTTTGAATAAATATGTAGGTATTATAAAATAAGGGATGAGTCCATTACATGATTCATCTCTTATATTGTCTTCTTGTTAAGTTTAACTCTGAGCAAGCTTAATAAGTTAAGGAGCTAGTATTATGGTTGATAGAACACATGGTGAAACTAAACTTTGGGAATCTTTCATTAAAGGAGAAACGGCGGCATTTGAAGAAGTTTATCGACGCTATTATTCGTTATTGTATTCCTATGGAATTCGTATGGTAGGTGACAGAGAGCTGGTTGCTGATACCATACAGAATCTGTTCGTCAAGTTGATCTTAAATTGTAGGAATTTGCATTATACTGATAATGTAAAAGCGTATTTGCTTTGTTCTTTTAGAAATAAACTGCTGGATGCGTTTCAGTCTTTACGTCCTATGGAAGTGATTGAAGAATGCCATGAATTTTTTCCGATGGGCGAAGAAATAATAAATTCTTTATTTAAGAAAGATGATGTGGATGTGAAGAATGAAAGAAGGCTGGCTAAGGCAATTTCACGTCTTTCCGGTCGTCAGCGTGAAATTCTGTATTTATATTATGTAAAAGAATTGAGCCATCAGGAAATATCCGCTATCTTAGGTATGAATCCTCAATCAAGCAAGAATCTTTTGTCGCGTACATTGGCACGTTTGCGTGAATTCTTTTTCTCTGTTTCAACCATATGGATTTTCAGTATCTTGGTGCATTGTGTTCATGTGCCTGTGCGTAGTGTTTGGGCTTTTCACTTCTCTTGATTTAGCGAGTAGTCAATCATTTGACGATAGCGCTGAATCGGTACCATGCGTAGCACTGTAATCGGTACCATTGTAGCGCTGCAATCGGTACCGTCATGACGCTGCAAACGGTACCGCATTCAGTTCTGTAAGATTCTTTGCAAATGTA